>Ga0068830_1014448_pt1 | contig 18326 bp, 19 predicted proteins | sample Hof3ISUMetaT_23_FD_68490 | JGI IMG/M metagenome (GOLD analysis project Ga0068830, IMG submission 68490) | Enriched soil aggregate microbial communities from Iowa State university to study microbial drivers of carbon cycling -... | ecosystem: Environmental > Terrestrial > Soil > Agricultural land... | reverse complement strand
AAAAAAGAGCGGGAGTATACCGTGTTGCGCCTTATGCCGGGTTTGGCGTGCGATGAAACGCGCCGGAGCCCTACGCCGACAGCGCGTCGATCAGTGCGTCGCTGAACGCCGGAATATCGTCCGGTTGGCGACTGCTGATCAGGTTGCCGTCCTTGACCACCTCCTGATCGACCCAGTTTGCCCCCGCGTTGACCAGATCGTCCTTGACCGTCTTGTAGCTGGTCATGGTCTTGCCATTGACCAGTCCTGCCGAAATCAGCAGCCAGCTGCCATGGCAGATCACCGCGATCGGTTTGCCGGCGGAGGTGCCGGTCTTGACCAGGTGCTGGGCGTCCTGGTCGATGCGGATGGTGTCAGAGTTCTGCACACCGCCGGGAAGCACCACGGCGTCGTATTGTTCGATGCTTGCGCCCTGGAAGGTCTGGTCGACCTTGAAGTCGTCTGCAGGTTTATCGTGGTTCCAGCCTTTGACGCTGCCGGCTTCGGCGGAGAGGATGTCAACCTGCGCTCCCGCCTGCTCCAGTGCCTGTTTGGGGCCAGTCAGTTCAACCTGCTCGAAACCGTCGGTTACGAGAAAAGCGACGCGCTTGCCGCTGAGAGAAGTAGCCATCGTTAAGCTCCTGAGTCTGTTGGAATTACTGCCCTATACAGATGGAGAACTGCTCCGGGCACTACAGATTCCGAAGGCTGGTGGAAAGTGAAAGTTCCTGCGAATTGCCCACTGGTGTGTCGTGCGTCGGTTTTTAGAGGTTAGAATCGCCGCCTGTCCCAGAGTGTGTACTTATGTCCCAAGAGCTGACCACCGAACAGATTCAACAGTCCCTGCAAGGCATCAGTGTGCCCGCGCAGCCGCAGATCATGGTGGATCTGCAAATGGAGCAGTACATGCCCGACCCGGATCTGGAGACGATCGCCAAGCTGATCTCCCAGGATCCCGGCCTGTCCGGCTCGCTGCTGAAAATCGTCAATTCGCCCTATTACGGCCTGAGCAACAAGATCACTTCGATCAAGCGCGCGGTGAACCTGTTGGGCAGCCGTTCGATCATCAATCTGATCAACGCGATGTCGATCAAGGGTGAAATGAACGACGACACTATCGTCACCCTCAACCGTTTCTGGGACACCGCCCAGGACGTGGCCATGACCTGCCTGACCCTGGCCAAGCGTGTCGGCACCGAGGCGAGCGACGAGGCTTACGCCTTGGGCCTGTTCCATGACTGCGGCGTTCCGCTGATGCTTCAGCGTTTCCCGGATTACATGGCGACGCTCGAAACGGCTTACGCCAACGCGGGTGCCGAGCGCCGGATTGTGGACACCGAGAACGACGTCTACAACACCAATCACTCGGTGGTCGGCTACTACACCGCCAAGTCCTGGCGCCTGCCGGAGCATGTCAGCGCGGCCATCGCCAATCACCACAACGCGCTGGCGATCTTCAGCGACGAGACCTCGCGCAACAGTCAGATGAAAAACCTGCTGGCGATCCTCAAAATGGCCGAGCACATCTGCGCGTCGTACCGGGTTTTGGGTAACCAGACCGAAGACTTCGAATGGCAGGCGGTCGGGCCGCTGGTGCTCGAATACATCGGCCTCTCGGATTACGACTTTGAAACGTTGAAGCAGACCATCCGCGAACTTGGCGCGCACTGATTTAAAAAGACCCTTGATTCGAGACACTCATGCCTGAATTGCCGGAAGTCGAAACCACCCGCCGCGGTATTGCCCCGCACCTGGAAGGCCAGCGTGTCAGCCGGGTGATCGTGCGTGACCGGCGGCTGCGCTGGCCGATTCCCGACGACCTCGATGTGCGCCTGTCCGGGCAGCGCATCGTGCTGGTCGAGCGGCGCGCCAAGTATCTGTTGATCAACGCCGAAGTCGGCACCTTGATCAGCCATCTGGGCATGTCGGGCAATTTGCGGCTGGTTGAGGTCGGGATGCCGGCGGCCAAGCATGAGCATGTCGATATCGAACTGGAGTCGGGCCTGGCCCTGCGCTACACCGATCCACGGCGCTTCGGGGCGATGCTCTGGAGCAACGATCCGCTCAATCACGAATTGCTGATCCGTCTGGGTCCGGAGCCGTTGACTGATCTGTTCGATGGCGAGCGGCTGTATCAGCTGTCGCGCGGGCGGTCGATGGCGGTCAAGCCGTTCATCATGGACAACGCGGTGGTGGTGGGGGTCGGCAATATCTACGCGACCGAAGCGCTGTTCGCCGCCGGCATCGATCCGCGCCGCGAAGCCAAGGGCATTTCCCGGGCGCGCTACCTGAAGCTGGCGATCGAGATCAAACGCATCCTCGCTGCCGCCATCGAGCGTGGCGGCACCACGTTGCGCGACTTCATCGGTGGCGACGGGCAGCCGGGGTATTTCCAGCAGGAGCTGTTTGTCTACGGTCGCGGTGGCGAGCACTGCAAGGTCTGTGGCACGGGCCTGCGGGAAATCAAGCTCGGCCAGCGCGCCAGCGTCTGGTGTCCGCGCTGCCAGAGCTGAGCAGGGCATCCGAAAAAGTCCTACGGTCTATAGTGAGATGTCTCACTGTTCAGCCCGAAGGATCGTGCCATGAAGTCCTTGCAAACCCTCATCGTCGCACTGCTGCTGTGCTTCAGTCTGACCGTTCAGGCCACGGAAGGCGGCAGCGGTGATCCGCGTTACGCCATCCAGAATCCACCGGCTTACGCCATGCTCGGCGACCTGCTGATTGCCCGACCATTGCTGGTGGTGGCGACGGTGATCGGCGCTGGGGCGTTTGTCGTGTCGTTGCCGTTCACCGCGCTGGGTGGCGGAATTGGCGATGCGGGAGAGGCGCTGGTGGTGGCGCCGGCGAAAGCGGCGTTCGTGCGATGCCTGGGTTGCACAGGGGAAGGATTCGAGCAGCGCGAGTGAGCTGATCCGCTTTTTGCGGTGTTGCCGATGGCCCTTTCGCGAGCAGGTCGAGTCGTCGCACCGTCGCTACCACAGTGGAATGCATTTCAAATGTGGGAGCGAGCCTGCTCGCGAAGGAGAGCGCTGAAGGACTCAGGCCTTGCCGGTGATCTTGCGGTACTTCTCCATCAACTGTTCTTCAGTCTCCGGATGGGCTTCGTCCAGTGGAATGCAATCCACCGGGCAGACCTGCTGGCACTGCGGCTCGTCGTAGTGGCCGACGCACTGGGTGCACAGGTTCGGGTCGATCACGTAGATCTCTTCGCCCTGGGAGATGGCGGCGTTCGGGCACTCGGGTTCGCAGACGTCGCAGTTGATGCAATCGTCGGTGATGATCAGGGACATGCTAACTCCAGCCGGGGCGGGGAGCCCGGGCGCTATGAATCAATGCGCGCAATTGTGCCGCATTGGCGCCCGTAGTGCACGCGGGCGCCGTTTGAACGGTCGTTACTTCTTGAAGCGCAGGGTCAGGGCCTCGGCCACCGCCGGGTGGACGAACTTGCTGATATCGCCGCCCAGGGCCGCGATTTCCCGCACCAGGGTCGAGGAAATGAACGAATAACGTTCGGACGGGGTGAGAAACAGGCTCTCCACATCCGGGGCCAACTGACGGTTCATGTTGGCCAGCTGGAATTCGTATTCGAAGTCCGATACCGCGCGCAGGCCACGCAGGAACACGTTGGCGTTCTGCTCTTTGGCGAAATGCGCCAGCAGCGTCGAGAAGCCGACCACTTCCACGTTCGGCAGGTGTTTGGTGACCTCGCGGGCCAGCTCGACCCGTTGTTCCAGCGGGAACAGCGGATTCTTCTTGGGGCTGGCGGCGACGGCGATGATCACATGGTCGAACAGGCGCGAGGCGCGTTCGACCAGATCGCCATGGCCCTTGGTAATAGGGTCGAAGGTACCTGGGTACAACACTCGGTTCATCGCGTCGTCCTGGCGGGAATCCGTTGGGGAGTCGGATGGTATCGCAGCCGTCCCGGTCGGGAAAGTCGCCTGTTGGATAAGAAAGCACTATAGACGAGCGGAATTTTCGTCTTTTTCACGGGTTTCTCAGCCGTTCGCCGAGGGATGTCGCCAGTTGCGCCGTCAGACCGTACACCGACAACTGCGGGTTGGCGCCGATGCTGGTGGGGAACAGCGAGCCGTCGTGAATCGACAGATTGCGCAGTTGATGATGGCGGCCGAGGCTGTCGGTGACCGTGCTTTTCGGGTCTTCGCCCATTGCGCATCCGCCCATGACGTGGGCGCTGCCCAGGCGGGTGCGATACAACTCCAGACTCAGGCTGTCGATCAACGAGCGGGCCTCGGCCAGGCTGTTCACGTAGCGCGCATCGGCGTGCATCGGCATCACCGCTTTGGCGCCGCCGGCGAACTGGATCTCGGCCATGCTGTGGAAGGATCGGCGCAAGCCTTCCCAGGTGTAAGGCGACACCTGATAGTCGAGCACTGGCGAGCCGTCACCGCGCAGCTCGACGCTGCCGCCCGGGCTGTCCGGGTGAAAACCGTCACGCAGCAAGGCCAGCATCGCGTGGGTGTGCGGCAGGTCCGCCATGTGTTGCGCGCTTTCCTGACCGAACCCGCCGAGCAACGTGGCGGCCAGCGCCGGGTGCAGCGGCGGCACTTCGAGTTTGTAGGCCATCGGGCCGGTGGTGCCGTCCTTCCACTGGAAATGATCCGAGTAGATCGATTGCGGCGCGCCGTAGAACGGGTTGATCACCTCGTCGAAACGCCCGGCGGACATGTTCACCAAATGCAGGAAGGTGCGCTTGCCCAGCCGTTTGTGCGGATCCGGTGCATCCGAACGCATCAGCAGCGCCGGGCTGTTGATCCCGCCGCCGGCCAGCACGTAGTGGCGTGCCTTGACGGTAATGGCGTGCCCAGTCGGCTCGACGCAACGTTCGTCCATCGCCACGCATTGCAGGCCGATGACCTTGTCGCCACTGATCAAAAGCTTTTCGGCCCGGGCCAGATAGAGCAGTTCGCCACCCTTTTCCAGGGTCGCCGGAATGGTCGTGACCATCATCGATTGCTTGGCGTTGGTCGGGCAGCCCATGCCGCAGTAGCCCAGATTCCAGCAGCCGCGTACGTTGCGCGGGATCACGTGCCAGCTGTAGCCGAGTTGTTCGCAGCCTTTGCGGATCACGTCGTTGTTGGCGTTGGGCGGCACCATCCACGGGGCGACCCCGAGTCGCTGCTCCATTTTTTCGAACCACGGCGCCATGTCGGCGGGGCTGTGGCCTTTGACGTTGTGCTCTTTGGCCCAGTGTTCGAGGGTCGGCTCGGGCGTGCGAAAACTCGATGTCCAGTTGATCAGCGTGGTGCCGCCGACCGCGCGGCCCTGAAGGATGGTGATCGCGCCGTCCTTGCTCATGCGGCCGATGCCTTCCTGGTAGAGGCTGCTGTAGGCCTGGTCTTCCAGCAGTTTGAAATCGCTGCTGGTCTTGAGCGGGCCTTCTTCGATCAGCAGCACTTTATAGCCGGCGGCGCTGAGGATTTCCGCCGTGGTGCCGCCGCCGGCGCCGCTGCCGATGATGGCGACATCAGCTTCCAGGGTCAGGTCATCGCTGAGTTGCGCGCCGTTGTAGGTTTTCCAGCCACGGGCGAGGCCTTCGCGAAACGGGTCGGGTACGGGCATCGATCAGGTTCTCTTATTATTGTTTTGCGTGGGTCGCCAGGCTCAAACGGCGGGCGGGCCGGGGTAACCGCAATGGGCCCAGGATTCGGCGCGGGTGTACCAGGCCATCATCACCATTTGCAGCAATGAGCTGTGGCCCATGCGCAGCAGGCTCAGCGAGCTGTTTTCCCAGCGTTCGAGGAAGTGGCGGATCGCCTCGGGGCTGGCGTTTTCCCAACTGCCCCAGATCCCGGTCAATGGTCCGCGCGTCACCGCCATGCCCAGCACGTCGAACAGTTGCCGGGTGAGCTTGAGCATTTCCGGCGACAGGTGATCGAGGCTGTAGTCCAGCGACTTCAGCGTTCCATCGACCGCGGCGGGCATCTTTTCCACAGCAACGGCGCCATCCAGCATCACTGGAATCAACGCACGCAGAAACAGCAGATCAGCGCTGCGCAGCGTGGCGAACCCGTTGGCTGAAACGCTCGACGAACAGCCGCTGAGGCTGGCGCCAAGGCCGGCGGTTGCGAGGAAAGCCGTGGCGCCGAGGCTGAATTTCAGCAGGCCACGGCGCGACAGGGCAGGTGTTTCGGTCAGGCTTGGGTGCATTGTTGTTATTACCCGGCGGTGACGTTAGCGAATGAACAGTTTCTGGATCAGTTTCTGAATGGATTTGCCGTAGGGCGGGTAGATCAGCTTCGCCGCGTTGAAGCGTTGTTTGACCAGCACACCCTTGGCCTTGCTGAACGTCAGAAAACCTTCGTGACCGTGGTAATGCCCCATGCCTGACGGGCCGATGCCGCCGAACGGCATGTCGTCCTGCGCCACGTGCAGCAGCGTGTCATTGAGGCAGACGCCACCGGAATGGGTTTCGCTGAGCACGCGCTTCTGTTCGTGTTTGTCGTAGCCGAAGTAGTAAAGAGCCAGAGGACGTGGCCGCTGATTGATGTAAGCAAATGCCTGATCCAGATCCTGATAGGGCACGATCGGCAGCAACGGGCCGAAGATCTCGTCCTGCATGACCGTCATCTCGTCGCTGACATTCAGCAGCAGGCTGTGCGGCATGCGTCGGCCCTGGCCTTGGTCGAACAGCGGAATCAGCAGCGCGCCCTTGCTGGTGGCGTCGCTGAGGTAGCTGTTGAGCCGCGCCAGTTGGCGCTCGTTGATGATGGCGGTGTAGTCCGGGTTGTCGGCGAGTGTCGGATAAAACCCGCGCACGGCCTGGCGATAGGCTTCGACGAAACCGCCGATGCGCTCTTCCGGCACCAGCACGTAGTCCGGGGCCACGCAGGTCTGGCCGGCGTTGAGGGTCTTGCCGAAAGCGATGCGCTCGGCGGCGTCCTTGAGCGGCACGTCGCGGGAGACGATGGCCGGGGACTTGCCGCCCAGCTCCAGGGTCACCGGCGTCAGGTTCTCTGCCGCTGCGCGCATCACGTGCCTGCCGACGCTGGTGGAGCCGGTGAACAGCAGGTGGTCGAAGCGCATTTTCGAAAACGCCACGCCGACATCGGCCTCGCCGAGCACCACGCACACCAGATCCTCGGGGAAGATCCGCGCCAGCAGTTCCTTGAGCAGCAGGCCGGTGGCAGGGGTCGATTCGCTGAGCTTGAGCATCACCCGATTGCCGGCCGCAAGGGCGCCGGTCAGCGGGCCGATGGCCAGGAACAGCGGGTAGTTCCACGGCACGATGACGCCCACCACGCCCAGCGGCTGGTACACGACTTTCGCCGACGCGGGCTGGAAAGCAACGCCGACTTTGCGTTTTGAAGGTTTCATCCACTGGCTGATGTGCCGACTGGCGTAGTGAATGCCGTGCAGGCTCGGCATCAGCTCGGCGAGCAGGGTTTCATCGGCGCTGCGGTGGCTGAAGTCGGAGCTGATGGCGTCGATCAAGGCCTGCCGCTCGCTGCTCAGCAAATCGCGCAGGGCCTTGAGCCATTGCTGGCGCTGGGCCGCAGGCGGCATCGGGTTGGCGGCGTAGGCGGCACGCTGCGCGTCAAACAGCCGGTTGAGCTCTTCCAGCGGCTGTTGCAGCGTTTGCAGGTAGGCAATATCGGCAGTCATCGGCGGCTCCGGAGTTGTTGTTGTGAGGAGCTTTTTAGAGTCCATACTCTAGAAAGTCAAATGGCTTCCTTGCGCATCCTGGTTTTATCCCGTTCCGGTTAGGCCGTAAGATGCCCCCCAACGCACTCTGAATTAAAGCTCAAGCCATGGCCCCACGGATCAAAACCAGCGAGCGCATCGTGCAGAACAGCCTCGAGCTGTTCAATCAGCAGGGCGAGCGCAGCATCAGCACCAATCACATCGCCGCCCACATGGAGATATCTCCGGGCAATCTGTACTACCACTTCCCCAACAAGCAGGCGATCATCGCCGTGCTGTTCAGTGAGTACGAAAGCCTGGTGGACAGCTTCCTGCGTCCGCCTCAGGGCCGTGCCGCGACGGTCGAAGACAAGCGCTTCTATCTCAAGGAGCTGCTGTCGGCGATGTGGCGCTACCGTTTCCTGCACCGCGATCTCGAGCATCTGCTCGACAGCGATCCTGAGCTGGCCGGGCGCTACCGGCGCTTCTCCCAGCGCTGCGTGATCCAGGGCGCGGCGATCTATGAAGGGTTCGTTGCCGCCGGCATCCTGAAAATGGATCGGGTGCAGATCGAATCCTTGACTCTCAACGCGTGGATCATCCTCACCTCATGGGTGCGCTTCCTGTGCACGACCCGGGAGAATTCCAACTACCTCAGCGAACAGGCCATCAAACGTGGCGTGTATCAGGTGCTGGTGCTGGAAGCAGGGTTCGTCACCGAGCAGGCCCGCGATGAGGTCAACGCCTTGTTCGAAGAGTTCTACGTGCCGCTGGCCCAGGCCCTCGAAGAGAGACCGTAAGCCCATTTCCTCACTGGAGTCGTTCGCTATGCCGATTGCGCAACTGATCAGCCCGACCGCACTGGATGCCCGCAAGGCGCAACCGGGGCTGGTGATTCTCGATTGCCGCTTTGCCCTCGAAGACCCGGATTACGGCCAGCGCAGCTACGCCGAGGGGCACATTGCCGGGGCACATTTCGCCGATCTTGAACGCGACCTCAGCGGCCCGGTGATCAAGGGCGTGACCGGTCGCCATCCCCTGCCGGAGCCGGCGGCGCTGATCGAACGCCTGCAAGCGTTCGGCATCAATAACGACAGCGACGTGGTTCTGTATGACGACGGCCCGGGCGCCTATGCGGCGCGGGCCTGGTGGTTGCTGGCGTGGCTGGGCAAGCGTGACGGCGTGTTCATTCTCGATGGCGGGCTCAAGGCCTGGCATGCGGCGGGGCTGCCGTTGAGTCTCGATCCACCGTCAGCGGCACGGGGCCACTTCAGCGGCAAGCCGGACATGCGCCTGCTGCTCAGCGCCGAGCAATTGCAGCAACGCCTCGGCCAGCCGGCCCTGACCCTGCTCGATGCCCGCGCCTTGCCGCGCTTCAAGGGCGAAGTGGAGCCGATCGACCCGATCGCCGGGCACATTCCCGGCGCGCAATGCGCGGCGTTTACCGACAACCTGGGCAGCGACGGGCGTTTCCTGCCGGCCGATCAGCTCAAGCAGCGTTTCGCCGCGAAACTCGGCGGGCGCTCGCCGAACGATCTGGTGGCTTACTGCGGCTCCGGGGTGACGGCGTGTCACAACCTGTTTGCCCTGTGTCTGGCGGGTTATCCATTGGGTTCGCTGTATGCCGGATCGTGGAGCGAGTGGATCAACGAGCCTTCGCGCGGTATCGCCACCGGCGAGTAAACGCTCAGCGATCCAGCCGCGCACTGCGATAGGCCGCCGGCCCCACGCCGTATACCTGTTTGAACTGGCGGCTCAGATGGCTCTGGTCGGCAAATCCCAGCTGCGTGGCGACTTCCACCGGCAGGCAGCCGCTCTGCAACAAGCCGCGCGCGCAGGCAATTCGCTGCTGCATCAGCCAGCTGTGCGGCGGCATGCCGGTGGCGCGGCGGAACACCCGGGCGAAGTGGAAGGGCGAGAGGTTCACGGCCGCCGCCAGTTCTTCCAGCGAGGGTGGCGCCGCCAGTTGCGCGTGCAGCAACTCCTTGGCCATCGCCACTGCGCGGTGCTCCTTGCCGGGGTTGCCGCTGATCTGCACCGCCGCGTGACGCTGCAACAGCAACATCATCATCTCGCGCCACACCGTTTGCTGTTGCAGTGCGGTGGCGGGGCTTTCGAGCAAGCGGTGCAACTGACAGAACCCGTTGACCAGGTCCGGATCGCGATACAGCGTCGCACCGAAGGCCGGCATCGGTGCGGTCGGCAGTTCCAGTTCATTCAAGAGCGCGACGATCTGCCCGGTGTCGGGATAAAACGCCCGGTACAGCCAGCCGTCCTCGGTGCCCTTGTGGCCGTTATGCACTTCGTCCGGATTGATCAGCACCAGCGTGCCGCTGCCCGCCAGGTGTTCGGCGCCTCGATAACGGTAGCGCTGGGCGCCGGCCATGATCATGCCGATCACATAACCGTCGTGGACGTGCGGGGCGAAACGATGCTCGATGTAGCGCGCGGTCAACAGCTCGACCCCGGCCAGGGGCGCGGCTTGCCAGAAACGGATCGACTCGCCCTGATCGCTCATGACCTCATCGCCCCGCGTCGGCCAGCCACTGCGGAATCCGTCGTTCCAGGTAATAACCCGGCTGACGGAGCGTGCCGTCGACGAAGCCGACATGCCCGCCCTTGTTCTGCAATTCGAACTGCGTCGTGGCCGACAGCTCAGTGGCCTGCGGCAGGCTGTGGGGAAACACGAACGGGTCGTCCGCTGCCTGAATGATCAGGGTCGGCGTGCGGATCTCGCCGAGAAAATAGCGGCTCGACGCTCGGCGATAGTAATCCTCGGCATCGGCAAAACCGTGCAGTGGCGCGGTCACCCGGCCATCGAAATCCCAGAAGGTGCGCATGTTTTCCAGCGAGCCGAGGGCGGCCAGTGCGGCGAGACCATCCTCGCGCCCGTCATGCTGGAACTGACGCTGCTTGTTCTTGATGTAGGCCACCATCTCGCGCATGAAGTGCGCCTGATAGACCTTCGAGAAGCCCTGACCAATGCGGTCGGCACACTGATCGAGGCGAAACGGCACCGACACCGCCACCGCACCGAGCACGCCGCTGGCGCTGCCGGTTTCCCCCAGGTGCTTGAGCAGCACGTTACCGCCAAGGGAGTAGCCGACCGCATACAGCGGCGCCAGTGGCCGCTTGGCTTTCAGATGGCGGAGGGTTTCGGCGAGGTCTTCGCTGGCCCCGGAGTGGTAGCTGCGCGGCAGCAGGTTCGGCTCGCCGGAGCAGCCGCGCCAGTTCAGCGCGACACTGGCCCAGCCTTGCGCGGCGAGCGCTGCCTGGATTCCGGCGACGTAGGGGGAGTTGGAAGAACCGGTCAGCCCGTGCAGCACCAGTACCAGTGGCGCTTCAGCGCTGTGCGGGCCATACCAGTCGAGGTCGAGGAAATCGCCGTCGTCCAGCCACAGCCGTTCGCGCTGGCGATCAAGGTGCACGGTTTTACGCCACAGCGGCCCCCACAAGGTTTGCAGGTGCGGATTGCCGAGGCCGAAGGCGGGGATGAACGGTTTTGACGAAGGGGACACGATTGCTCTCGATGCAGCGCAGCGAGTCTCGGCTGAGACTCGCCGCTTTTTCAAGCCGGTCGGTTAACCGGCGATCACTGCCATACGTTGCCATAACGCGTAGTACACCCGCCCGGATTTTTGCTCGCGGTGCAGGCGCCAGTTGCCTGGCAGGCCGAGGGTCGATGGCGCGGTTTCGCTTTCAGTGTAGATCCACGCATCGTCGGCCAGCCATTGGCGCTCTTCGAGCAGCGTGCACACGGCGGGCAGCAGGTTCTGATTGAACGGCGGGTCGAGGAACACCAGGTCGAACGCGGTGGCGGTCTGGGTTTCCAGGTAGCGCAGCGCATCGGCGGTCTGCACGTGGCCGTTGGTGCAGCGCAGCGTGCCGAGGTGTTCTTTCAGGCTGGACACCGCGACATGGCTGGCATCCAGCGCCTGACCCAGGGCCGCGCCACGGGACAGTGCTTCGAGAAATAGCGCGCCGCTGCCGGCGAACGGGTCTAGCACCTTGGCCCCGGCAACGTAGGGCGCGAGCCAGTTGAACAGGGTTTCGCGCACCCGGTCCGGCGTCGGACGCAGGCCCGGCGCATCAGGGAAGCTCAGTTTTCGGCTGCGCCATTCGCCGCCGATGATGCGCAACTGGTTCACACCGTTGTGCAGTTTTTGTACAGGTTTCTTTGGACTGGCCATTAATGCTCCGGAACCCCGAGCGGCTGCTCGGCAGGTTTATCAGATGGGGCCGGTAACGGCTTTTGCGGCACGGTCGGGCCAGCGCTGACGATGACCAGTTTATCCGTGCTCAAGTGTTTGTTGAGGACGTCGCGAACCTGCTCGACCGTCAGGCTCTGGGACTGACGCATGAAGTCGTCCAGATAATTCAGCGGCAGGTTGTAGAAACCCATGGCACCGAGCTGACCGACGATATCGGCGTTGCTCGCGGTGGACAGCGGGAAGCTGCCGGCCAGTTCGCGCTTGGCGTCGTCGAGTTCTTTCTGGGTCGGGCCGGTCTTGAGGTAGTCGGCGAGCACGTCCTGCACCAGTTTCAGGGTGCCTTCGCTCATTTCCGCGCGGGTCTGCAGGTTGATCATGAACGGGCCGCGCGCCTGCATCGGGCTGAAGGCCGAATACACGCCGTAGGTCAGGCCGCGCTTCTCGCGCACTTCGCTCATCAAGCGAGTGCCGAAGCCACCGCCACCGAGGATCTGGTTGCCCATCGACAGCGCGGCGTAATCCGGGTCGTCACGGTCGATGCCCAGTTGCGCGATCATCAGGTTGGTCTGCTTCGACGGAAACTCGATGTGGCCGATGCCGGCTTTCGGCTCGGTCGGTTGCTCGACCTTCGCCAGCGCCGGGCCTTTTGGCAGTGCAGCGGACACCTGATTGGCAATCGCCTCGGCTTCGCTGCGGGACAGATCGCCCACCAGCGCGATCACCACGTTGCCGGCTGCATAGGCCTTGGCGTGGAACTCACGCAGTTGCGCCAGCGTGATCTTCGGCACGCTTTGCGCATTGCCGTCGCTGGCGTGGGCGTACGGGTGATCGCCGTAGAGGCGCTTCATCAGCTCCAGGCTGGCGAGTTTGCCGGGGTTCTGTTTCTGGTATTCGAAACCGGCGAGCATCTGGTTCTTGATGCGCGCGAAGGAGTCAGCCGGGAAGGTCGGTTTGCCCACCACTTCCGAAAACAGCTTCAGCGCCGGCTCGCGCTTGTCGGCGGCACTCAGACTGCGCAGCGACGCGATGGCCATGTCCTTGTAGGCGCCGTTGCCGAAATCCGCGCCCAGGCCTTCGAAACCCTGAGCGATGGCGCCGACATCCTTGCCCGCCACGCCTTCGTTGAGCATGGCGTTGGTCAGCAGGGCCAGGCCCGGCGCGTTGCCGTCCTGGCTGCTGCCGGCGGAGAAGATCAGGCGCATGTCGAACATCGGCAGTTCGCGAGCCTCGACGAACAGCACCTTGGCGCCTTCGGCGGTGTTCCAGGTCTGCACGTCGAGCTTGCGGCTGGCCGGGGCCTTGCCGTCGAGTTCGGCCAGCGATTGCAGTTTCTGGCTGGACTTGGCGTTATCCAGCGCTTCGCTGGCGTTGGTGTTGTCGCTTGGCACCAGGTAGAACGCAGCGGAGCCGATGATGGCCACGGCGATCAGGCCGAGCAGCAGGCGTGGGGTTTTGCGCTCACTCATGAGTCGTCTCCAGGGGCAGGACGTGGGCGACGCTGAGACGTTCGCGGGTGAAATACAGCTTGGCGGCGTTCTGGATGTCTTGCGGGGTGACGCTCTCCAGATCGGCCAGTTCGGTGTCCATCAGCTTCCACGACAGACCGACGGTCTCCAGCTGGCCGATGGCGGTGGCCTGGCTGGTGATCGAATCGCGCTCGAAGACCAGGCCGGCGATGACCTGCGCACGTACGCGCTCCAGTTCTTCGGCGGACGGTGCGGTGGTTTTCAGCTGCTCCAGCAGTTTCCACAGACCGGCTTCAGCCTGGGCCATGGTCTTTTTCTTCTGGGTGTTCGGCGTGGCCGACAGGGTGAACAGGCTGTCGCCGCGGGTGTAGGCGTCGTAGCTCGACGAACCGCCGGACACCAACTCTTCACCGCGCTCGAGTTGGGTCGGGATGCGACCGCTGTAGCCGCCGTCCAGCAATGCCGAAATCAGGCGCAAGGCGTTGACCGAACGTTTGTCTTCGGCGGTGGCGATACTCGGGACGTTGAAACCGAGCATCAGGCTCGGCAGTTGGGTCTGCACGTGCAGGGTGATCTGGCGTTCACCCGGTTCGGCCAGTTCCAGCGGTTTTTTCGCCGGCGGCACGTCGCGTTTCGGGATCGGCCCGAAGTAGCGCTGGGCGAGAGTCTTCACCTCGTCCGGGGTCACGTCGCCGACCACCACCAGCGTGGCGTTGTTCGGCACGTACCAGGACTGATACCAGTGGCGCAGCTCTTCGACCTTCATCCGCTCAAGGTCAGCCATCCAGCCGATGGTCGGCGTGTGATAACCGCTGGCCGGGTAGGCCATGGCCTTGTAGCGCTCGAAGGCCTTGGCCATCGGCTTGTCGTCGGTGCGCAGGCGGCGTTCTTCCTTGATGACTTCGATTTCCTTGGCGAATTCGTCGGCCGGCAGGCGCAGGTTGGCCATGCGGTCGGCTTCCAGTTCGAAGGCTACGCCCAGACGGTCGCGGGCCAGGACCTGGTAATAAGCGGTGAAGTCGTCGCTGGTGAAGGCGTTTTCTTCGGCACCGAGGTCGCGCAGGATCAGCGAGGCTTCGCCGGGACCGACTTTCTCGCTGCCCTTGAACATCATGTGCTCGAGGGCGTGGGACAGACCGGTCTGGCCCGGGGTTTCGTAGCTGGAACCGACCTTGTACCAGACCTGCGACACCACCACCGGCGCGCGATGGTCTTCGCGCACGACGACCTTCAAGCCGTTGTCGAGAGTGAATTCATGGGTCGGTTGCGGATCGGCCGCCAGGGCCGAAAGGGGCAGGCAGACTGTGCTGAGCAGCAGGCCTGCGGCGCGGCGGGCTAGAGCATTCATTCGTTTTTAAACCTGTTGGGCTGCCCGCTTGGTCTTAGCGTCGGCGGGCGAGAGGGTGCTAGGATACTGATCCGTTTTACTGGCGGCCACGCCTATCAGGCCACTGATCGGTCTATAGGTTGTACGGGTTACCGGCAGAAGCTTTGAGTTTCTCAGCTAAACTCTGCGTTTTCGCCGACGATGCCGTTCCAGTCCTTCGTATTTAATGACCTTTGAGGTGCTTTTGGCACCTCGACAAAATGTTGCGCGTGAACAAGCTGGGTGAAACACAGTCTGTTCTGCATCGAATATTATTTGCCGGGGCGCCCCTGTGGCGCGTCGCTACCGTGAGATAGCCGTCCTCCATGTTTGGTTCCAACGACGACAAGAAGACCCCAGCTGCGGCTGGCGAGAAGAAAGGCCTGTTCGGATGGCTGCGCAAGAAACCGCAGGAACCCGTCGTCGAACAGCCGACTGCCATTCCTGAGCCAGCCCCTGCGCCCGCTCCCGTAACAGAAGAAGCGCCGGCACCGGTTGTACTGCCGATCGCCGAGCCGGTGCTGCAACCGGTGGCCGAGGCCGAGCCAGAAGCGCCGGCTGCCGCCGAGTTGCCGCTGACCCCGGCCAGCGAACCGTGGCTGACCCTGCCGGTGGCGGAAGAGCCGGTGGCGCTGGTCGAAGAGGCCGCGCCGCACGTTACGCCAACGATTCCCGCGCCGGCTGCGTTCACGCCAGAGCCTGTTCAGGCGCCGGTGGTGGAAGCCGCTCCTGTCATTCCAGAGCCCATGGTTGCTCCCCCGGTTGCCCCGATTGTCGAAGCGCCCGAGCCTGCACCTGCACCTGCACCTGCACCTGCACCTGCACCTGCACCTGCACCTGCACCTGCACCTGCACCTGCACCGGTAGCAGCAGTGCCAGTCGTTCCTGTGGAAACCCAGGTCGAAGCCCCGCGCACCGAAGAAACCAAAGCCGGCTTCTTCGCCCGTCTCAAGCAGGGCCTGTCCAAGACCAGCGCCAGTATCGGCGAAGGCATGGCCAGCCTGTTCCTCGGCAAGAAAGCCATCGATGACGATCTGCTCGACGATCTCGAAACCCGCCTGCTGACGGCCGACGTTGGCGTCGAGGCGACTTCGGTGATCATCCAGCGGCTGACCCAGAAGGTCGCGCGTAAAGAGCTGGCGGATTCCGACGCCCTGTACAAATCCCTGCAGGCCGAGCTGGCGGCAATGCTCAAACCGGTCGAGCAACCACTGAAGATCGTTTCCCAGAACAAGCCGTTCGTGATTCTGGTGGTCGGCGTCAACGGCGCCGGCAAGACCACCACCATCGGCAAACTGGCGAAGAAACTGCAGCTGGAAGGCAAGAAAGTCATGCTGGCCGCCGGTGACACCTTCCGCGCCGCCGCTGTCGAGCAATTGCAAGTCTGGGGCGAGCGCAACAAGATCCCGGTGATCGCCCAGCACACGGGCGCGGACTCGGCTTCGGTGATCTTCGACGCCGTGCAGGCCGCCAAGGCCCGTGGCATCGACGTGCTGATCGCCGACACCGCCGGTCGTCTGCACACCAAAGACAACCTGATGGAAGAACTGAAAAAGGTTCGCCGAGTGATCGGCAAGCTCGACGCCGATGCGCCGCACGAAGTGCTGCTGGTGCTCGACGCCGGCACCGGCCAGAACGCCATCAACCAGGCCAAGCAATTCAACCAGACCGTCGAACTGACCGGCCTGGCGCTGACCAAGCTCGACGGCACCGCCAAGGGCGGGGTGATTTTTGCCCTGGCCAAGCAATTCGGCCTGCCGATCCGCTACATCGGCGTCGGTGAAGGCATCGACGATCTGCGTACCTTTGAAGCCGAACCCTTTGTCCAGGCACTGTTTGCCGAGCGGGAGCGTTCATGATTCGTTTCGAACAGGTCGGTAAGCGCTACCCGAACGGTCACGTCGGCTTGCATGAGCTGAGCTTTCGAGTCCGTCGCGGCGAGTTCCTGTTTGTCACCGGCCACTCCGGTGCCGGTAAATCCACGTTGTTGCGTCTGCTGCTGGCGATGGAGCGTCCGACCAGTGGCAAGCTGCTGTTGGCCGGGCAGGACCTGAGCACCATCAGCAATGCGCAGATTCCGTTCCTGCGTCGGCAGATCGGCGTGGTGTTTCAGAACCATCAACTGTTGTTCGATCGCACGGTGTTCAATAACGTCGCGCTGCCGTTGCAGATTCTCGGGCTGTCCAAGGTCGAGATCGCCAAGCGCGTCGATTCGGCGCTGGAGCGCGTGGCGCTGTCGGACAAGGCCGAGCTGTATCCGGGCGACCTGTCCACCGGTCAGCAACAGCGCGTCGGCATTGCCCGCGCCATCGTTCACCGTCCGGCCCTGCTGCTGGCGGACGAACCGACCGGTAACCTCGACCCGCGTCTGGCGGCCGAGATCATGGGCGTGTTCGAAGACATCAACCGTCTGGGCACCAGCGTGCTGATCGCCAGTCACGACCTGGCGCTGATCGCGCGCATGCGCCATCGCATGCTGACCCTGCAACGCGGCCGATTGATCGGCGACGGGGAGGCCGGTGTATGAGTGCGACACGCAGTCCGAAGGTTTCCGAGCGCGTGGCCCCGAAGGCCGCCGATCCGCAACCGCCAAAGAAGAAAAAGCACGACGATGACGACGGCCCGGACTTTGCCACGTTGTTCCGTGCCTGGATCGAAAGCCATCGCGCCAGCTGGATCGACAGCCTGCGGCGTCTCGGCAAGCAGCCGATCGGCAGCTTCTTCACCTGCATGGTGATGGCGGTTGCGCTGAGCCTGCCGATGGGCCTTTCGCTGTTGCTGAGCAACGTTGAGCGCCTCGGCGGTTCGTGGCAGCGCGCGGCGCAGATCTCGCTGTACCTGGAGCTCGAGGCCAGTCCCGCTCAGGGCGAAGCGTTGCGTGATCAGATCAAAGTCATGCCGGGCGTAGCTGATGCCGAATATGTCGGTCGCGACCAGGCGCTGGAAGAGTTCCAGCAGCAGTCGGGCCTGGGCGAAGCCCTGCGCGAGCTGCCGGAAAACCCGTTGCCGGGCGTGGTGCTGGTGACGCCGAACGAGGTCGACAAGTCGACCCTGGAAGCATTAAGACAAAAACTTTCCGAGCTGCCCAAGGTACAACAGGCGCAACTTGATCTAGTCTGGGTCGAGCGTCTGGCCGCCATCCTCAAGCTCGGTGACCGTTTCGTGTTCGGTCTGACGGTGTTGCTGGTTTCCGCATTACTTTTGGTGATAGGCAATACCATTCGTCTTCATATTGAAAACCGCCGCACCGAGATAGAAGTGATTAAACTCGTCGGCGGCACCGACAGCTATGTGCGTCGTCCCTTCCTTTATATGGGCGCGTTGTATGGCTTCGGTGCGGGGCTGCTGTCCTGGGGTGTATTGGCGTTCGGCCTGAACTGGCTGAACGATGCGGTGGTCGGGCTGGCCGGCTTGTACGGCAGCGATTTCGCACTGGCCGGCGTGCCAGTTGCCGACGGTCTGTCGCTCTTGCTTGGCGCGGTGCTGTTGGGTTATATCGGTGCATGGATTGCAGTCGCACGTCATCTCAGGGAGCTGGCGCCGAAGTAGAATCTTTTTTGCGCGTGATTGACCTTTCAGTGGTTAAGGAAACTTTCATTTGAGTTTCCGGTCAATTTTTCGCAATGCTGAAAAGCATGAGTATGTAAGTCGGAGGTTTTT
>Ga0068830_1019570_pt1 | contig 18543 bp, 13 predicted proteins | sample Hof3ISUMetaT_23_FD_68490 | JGI IMG/M metagenome (GOLD analysis project Ga0068830, IMG submission 68490) | Enriched soil aggregate microbial communities from Iowa State university to study microbial drivers of carbon cycling -... | ecosystem: Environmental > Terrestrial > Soil > Agricultural land... | reverse complement strand
AAAAAACCGGCCGCGCCGAAAGCTGCTGCTCCAAAACCGGTGACCACACCGCAAGCACTGGCAAGCACGTCGAACTCGGCCTCGGCTCCAACCCCGGCGCCTGCTCCGACTGCTGCATCGACGCCGTCGACGCCAACCAGTCAGTCCTGATTTTTCAGGGCTCAAGAAAACGCCCGGCCTGTGAAGGTCGGGCGTTTTTGTTTGGGTAAAAGCCGTCGGATTACTCGTGATCTTCGAGATACTGCAAAGCCATCCTCTCCGTCGCCACCTTCACCGGCGGCAACAGATGCGGCGCCACCAGCATCATGATCTGGTACACCACCAGCCGCACTTCGCCTTCGCGATCAAGAATCCGCTGATAGTCCAGCGAGAACAGCAGCGTCATGGTGATCTGCTCCACCAGTTGCCCCAGCGCCTGGGTGTCGCTGACCAACTGCCCCGACGCCTTCAGCCGCGCCAGCAATGACGCCAGCGTGCGCTTGAGCACGTTGAGGAACTGGCGAATGCCCTTGGCCAGTTTCGGCAGGCGGCCGGCCAGGTTCGACAGGTCCTGGAACAGAAAACGGTACTGCGCCAGCCGTTCGACGATCAGGTGCAGGAACAGCCAGTAATCCTCCGGCGCCAGTTCGACATCGGCGGGCGGGTCGAGCAGCGGGGCGAGGTCGTTCTGGAAGCGCTCGAACAGTCCAAGAATCAGCGGTTCCTTGCCGTGGAAGTGGTAGTAGAGGTTGCCGGGACTGATCCCCATTTCATTGGCAACCTCCATGGTGGAGACGTTCGGCTCGCCCTTTTCATTGAACAACTGCAGGGCACATTCGAGGATCCGTTCGCTTGTTTTCATCCAGTCGTCTTAAAAGGGCTTGAGTCAGTCAGCGCACACGCACATAGGTGCCGGGTGCTGCTTCCATCGGTGGATAATTGGCGTTGCCGAGGGTCATCTGGGTTTCGTGCAGGGTGCCGGAGCGCTGCTGCACCCACTCCAGCCATTGCGGCCACCAACTGCCGTCGACTTTCTTGGCGTCGTAGTACCAGGCGCGCGGATCGCCGCTGAGCTTTCCGTTCTCGACGTAATGGGCTTTCGGGTTGCCCGGCGGGTTGAGGATGCTCTGCACGTGGCCGCTGTTGGACAGCACGAAGCGCCGCTCACCACCCAGCAACAGCGTCGAGCGATACACCGCGTCCCACGGCGTGATGTGGTCGTTCATGCCGGCCACGCTGAAGCTGTCGACCGTGACCTTCTGCAGGTCGATCGGCGTGCCGCACACTTCCAGGCCCCCCGGATGGGTCAACGGGTTGTGCTTGAAGAAGTCCAGAATGTCGCCGTGAAACGCGGCGGGCAGGCGGGTGCTGTCGTTGTTCCAGTAGAGGATGTCGAACGCCGGCGGCTCCTTGCCCAGCAGGTAGTTATTGACGAAATAACTCCAGATCAAATCGTTGGGGCGCATCCAGGCGAACACCTTGGCCATGTCGCGACCGTCCAGCACGCCTTTCTGATAGGACCGCCGCTTGGCCGCTTCGAGCGTTTGCTCATCGGCGAACAGGGTGGCCGGGGTGTTCATTTCACTGTCGAGCAGGCTCACCAGATAGGTGGCGCTGGAGACTCGTCGCAACTGCCGCTTGGCCTGCAGATGCCCTTGCAGCGCGGCAATGGTCAGCCCGCCGGCGCAGGCGCCCATCAGGTTGACCTCACGGGCGCCGGTGATCGCCCGGCAGATGTTCATCGCTTCTTCCACGGCTTCGACGTAGGTCGACAGGCCCCATTCGCGATGCCGTACATCCGGGTTGCGCCAGCTGATCATGAAGGTCTGCAAGCCGTTCTTCAGCGCAAACTGGACGAAGCTGTTGCTCGGGCTGAGGTCGAAAATGTAGTACTTGTTGATTTGCGGCGGCACCACCAGCAGCGGTTTCGAATACTGTTTTTCGCTCATCGGCCGGTACTGGATCAGCTCGAGCATTTCGTTGCGAAACACCACTGACCCTGTGGTGGTGGCGACGGTCTTGCCGACTTCGAAAGCCTGTTTGGTGACCTGGCGTGGCAGGCCGTCGTTGTGCAGCAGGTCGTCGATCAGATGGCTGAGACCGCGCACCAGACTGTGGCCGCCGGAGTTGAACAGCTCCTTCACAGCCAGCGGATTGAGCAGTGTGTTGGAAGGCGCCACGGCGTCGTTGAGCAGGGTGAAGGCGAAGTGCGCGCGGGCGCGGTCGTCGTCGCTCATACTGCTCTCGTCGATCCAGCTCTTGACCTGTTTCTGCCAGGCCAGATAAGCCTGCAGGCTGCGCCGATAGAACGGATTGAGGCTCCACGCCGGATCGGCGAAGCGGCTGTCCTGCGGATTGGTCGGGTGCAGGGTTTCGCCGAGCAGCACGCGTCCGAGCGCGCCCCCCAGCTTCAAGGCGTGTTTTGCACTGTGGACCGGATTACGCAAGCCGTGGGCCGCGACGCTGCGCAAGGTCGAGATCAGGTCCCGGCCGCGTAGACCGGTCATGGCACTCTGTGCATTGATGAACACGGCGGGGCTGGGCACGACGCCCGTCGCTGGTTTGTCACGCATGACTCAACACTCCTTCGTCTTCAGGCCAAAAACAAACACACCGAACCAGAACACCATAGACGCTGTTGCGGGTTGTTGCCTGCGCGGCCTCCTGCCGCGCACCTGTGTGGACACGTTGCAAGACGCTGTCCAGAAATCCGTGCCGGGACGGTTATCCGCCCAGCGGTGTCGGGTGCGGATGCATCACCGCACGCTGACGTTCCTCCTGGAGGAATTTCATGATGATCGGCGCCACCGCCTCGGCCCGGGTAATCAGGAACAGATGCCCGTCGTCGATGATGTGCAGCTGCGCGTTGGGGATTCGCCAGGCGAGCATGCGCATGTTGATCAGCGGGATCAGCGGATCGTCATCTCCAGCCAGCACTAGCGTCGGCTGATGGATCTTGTGCAGCCAGTGAATGCTGGTCCAGCCCAGGCCCGCGAACAGTTGCCAGTAGTAGCCGAGTTTGCCCGCCGAACGCACCTTGGCCGCATGGCTGGCGGCGAGTGTCGGGTCGCGGCGGAACGAGCCGCCGTAGATCATCGGGGCGATGCGGATCACATGGGACGGCTGGATGTAGCGCCGTGGGCTGGCCATCATCCACAGCACCTTCGGCTTGCCCGGCACCATCACCGCACCGGCGGCGGTCGCCGCCAGCACCAGCTTCTTGCAGCGCTCGGGATAGTCGTAGGCGAACTGCTGCGCCAGCGCGCCACCCCAGGACACGCCGATCACGTTGACCTGTCCGTAGTCGAGGTAATCGAGCATCCGCGCGGTGAGCTTCGCCAGCCCGGGAAAGCGATACGGACGGCTCGGCGTCGAGGAACCACCGACACCGGGCACGTCGAAGGCGATCACTTCCAGGTCCGGATCCAGCGCCGCGACGAAAGGAAACACCAGCTCCAGGTTGGCGCCGATGCCGTTGAATATCAGCAAGGGCGTCAAGTGAGGCTTGCCGGGGCGGACCGCCGTGCGGATGGTCTGGCCATCGAGCTCGACGGTTCGAAAGATGAACGGGTGCGGCATGCTTCAAGGCCCTGTGGGTCGATCTCAATGTCAGCCTCAATCCCCTGTGGGAGCGAGCCTGCTCGCGATAGCGGTGTATCAGTCAGCACATTGTTCCGGCTGTCGACGCCATCGCGAGCAAGCCCGCTCCCACATTGTGGGGCGAGGTGTGTCGGTTACCGCTCGTGTACGTAAGTGCCCGGTGAAGCTTCGCCTGCCGGATACGCTTTGTTGCCCAGCTTGGTCGGCGCCTTTTTCAGCTCGCCCGACCGCGCGGCCTGCCACGCCTGCCAGTACAGCCACCAGGAGTCGGCGTGCTTGGTCGAGTTTTCCTGCCAGTCATCGGCATTGGCGGTCATTTCATCGCTGGTCATGTAGCGCGATTTCGGGTTGCCCGGCGGGTTCAGGATGCTCTGGATATGCCCGCTGCTGGACAGCACGAATTCGACCTTGCCACCAAACAGCTGCGCCGACTTGTAGCAGGACTTCCACGGGGTGATGTGGTCGTTGGTGCCGGCCAGCGAGAAGATGTCGGCGGTCACCTGCTTGAGGTCGATCGGCGTGCCGCACACTTCCAGTGCATTGGGGCGGATCAGTGGGTTGTTTTTGAACATCTCGATCAGGTCGCCGTGGAACGCGGCCGGCAGTCGAGTCGTATCGTTGTTCCAGAACAGGATGTCGAACACCGGCGGTTCGTTGCCGAGCAGGTAGTTGTTGACCCAGTAGTTCCAGATCAGGTCATTCGGGCGCATCCAGGCGAAGACCTTGGCCATGTCTTTGCCTTCGAGCACGCCGGCCTGGTACGAATGGCGCTTGGCGGTCTCCAGTGTCTGCTCGTCGACGAACAGGGCGACGTCGCTGTCCAGCGTTGTATCGAGCACGCTGACCAGCAGGGTCAGGGCGTTGACCTTGTTCTCGCCGATTGCCGCGTAGTGGCCGAGCAGGGCGGTGCAGGTGATGCCGCCGGAGCAGGCGCCGAGCATGTTGACGTCCTTGCTGCCGGTGATCGCGGTGACTACGTCGACCGCTTCCTTCAGGGCCTCGATGTAGGTGGAAAGGCCCCACTCGCGCTGTTCCTTGGTCGGGTTGCGCCAGCTGACGATGAAGGTCTGCACATTGTTGCGCAGGCAGAAACGCGCCAGGCTCTTGTCCGGGCTCAGGTCGAATACATAGAACTTGTTGATCTGCGGCGGCACCACCAGCAGCGGGCGCTCGTGCACTTGCTCGGTGATCGGCTTGTACTGGATCAGCTCCAGCACGTCGTTGCGAAACACCACCGCGCCTTCGGTCACGCCCAGGCTCTTGCCGACCTCGAACGCGCCCATGTTGACCTGGCTCGGCATGCCGCCGTTGTGCACCAGATCCTTGGCCAGGTGCGAGAGGCCGTCGAGCAGGCTTTTGCCGCCGGTCTCGAAGAAGCGTTTGACCGCCGCCGGGTTGGCCGCGGTGTTGGTCGGCGCCATGGCCTCGGTCATCAGGTTGATCACGAAGTGGCCGCGCGCGATGTCCTTGGGCGAGAGGCTGCTGTCGTCGATCCAGGCATGGAGTTCCTTGCGCCACGCCAGATAGGTTTGCAGATAACGTTTGTACAGCGGGTTCTGACTCCACGCCGGATCGACGAAGCGACGGTCATCGCCCGCCGGTTGCAGGTCGGATTTGCCGAACAGCACGTTCTTCAGTTCGAGGCCGAACTGGGTGACGTGTTTGACACTATGGATCGGTTGTTTGATGGCCTGGGTCAGCACCATTCGAGCAGAGGCCAGCAGATCCTTTCCGCGTAGCCCAACGACAGGATTCAGCCCCAGGGTGTTCTCCGAGGCCTGGTACTTCAAATCATCGTTATTCTTGTTACTCATCTACGACGCTCCATTGTCCTGAGACGAGTACCCGGTTTTCTGCTGTGCAGTTCCACAGCCAATGCCAGGTACTACTGCTCGGGTGACCGTTGATTCTGCATAGCTGCTTTACAGTCGTAGAGCATTGCAGGGAACTTGCCAGTTCCATTGGTTACCCGAGAATGATTTTTTTCGCAAGCAGCCGATCCCGGGCCGCTTTAGCGGAGCATTCAAACAGATGAATCTAGAAAATGCCCTCTAAACAGTCCGAGCCGCGGACTAGAGCATCAGCTTGACGACGGACTGGTCCGGGTCGCGGGTTTTGCCGGCGGCTTTGAGCTCGGCCAGATAATCCGCCCAGAGTGCGTCATGACGTCGCCCCAGCTCGTACAGGTAATCCCAGGTGAACAGTCCGCTGTCGTGACCGTCGTCGAAGGTCAGTTTCAGTGCGTACTGACCGGCCGGTTCTACCTTGGTCAGGCCGACGTGCAGCTTGCCGAATTGCAGGATCGGTTTGCCGTGACCCTGGACCTCGGCGGAGGGGGAATGCACGCGCAGGAATTCGGCGGGCAGGGTGTACTCCTCGCCGGACGCGTATTTGAGCGACAGGGTTTTCGAGGCTTTGTGCAGTTTGATGTCGGTGGGGAGTTGGGTCATCGCCGGCGTTCCGTCAGGTGGAAAAAATTGTGGGAGCCGATGGCTCCCACAGTTTCACGACCACTGTAAGTATGGCTTACAGGATATAACGGGACAGGTCTTCGTTCTGCGCCAATTCGCCCAGGTGGCTGTTGACGTATTCGGCGTCGATCTCGATCGCCTTGTCGTCATGGGCGCTGGCCAGATCGCCGGCACTGAACGACACCTCTTCCAGCAGACGCTCGAGCAGCGTGTGCAGGCGACGGGCACCGATGTTCTCGGTCTTCTCGTTGACCTGCCAGGCAATCTCCGCCAGACGCTTGATGCCTTCCGGCTGGAACTGGATGTTCAGGCCTTCGGTTTTCAGCAGTGCGCAGTACTGCTCGGTGAGCGAGGCGTGCGGTTCGCTGAGGATGCGTTCGAAGTCCTGCGGGCTCAGGGCCTTGAGTTCGACGCGGATCGGCAGACGGCCTTGCAGCTCCGGCACCAGATCGCTCGGCTTGCTCAGGTGGAACGCACCGGAGGCGATGAACAGGATGTGGTCGGTCTTGACCATGCCCAGCTTGGTGTTGACGGTGCAGCCTTCGATCAGCGGCAGCAGGTCACGTTGCACGCCTTCGCGGGACACATCAGCGCCGCCGACATTGCCGCGCTTGGCGACCTTGTCGATCTCGTCGATGAACACGATGCCGTGCTGCTCGACGGCTTCCAGGGCCTTGGCCTTCAACTCCTCTTCGTTGACCAGGCGACCGGCTTCTTCGTCGCGTACCAGTTTCAGCGCTTCCTTGACCTTGAGCTTGCGGGCCTTCTTCTTGCCCTTGCCCATGTTGGCGAACAGGTTCTGCAACTGGTTGGTCATTTCTTCCATGCCCGGAGGCGTGGCGATTTCGATGCCGGCCATTTCGGCGACTTCGATCTCGATTTCCTTGTCGTCCAGCTGACCTTCGCGCAGGCGTTTGCGGAACAGCTGGCGGGTGTTGGAATCCTGGGTCGGCGCTTCTTCATTGCTGAAGCCCATGCGTGCCGGTGGCAGCAGGGCGTCGAGGATTCGGTCCTCGGCGGCGTCTTCGGCGCGGTGGCGAACGCGGGTCATTTCCTGCTCGCGCAGCATCTTGATCGCGGCGTCGGCCAGATCACGGATGATCGATTCGACGTCACGGCCGACGTAGCCGACTTCGGTGAACTTGGTCGCTTCGACCTTGATGAACGGTGCGTTGGCCAGTTTGGCCAGGCGACGGGCGATCTCGGTTTTACCGACGCCGGTCGGGCCGATCATCAGAATGTTCTTCGGGGTCACTTCAACGCGCAGCTCTTCAGGCAGCTGCATGCGGCGCCAGCGGTTGCGCAGGGCAATCGCGACAGCGCGCTTGGCATCGTCCTGGCCGATGATGTGGCGGTTGAGTTCGTGGACGATTTCGCGGGGAGTCATGGACATAATAATTGACGGTCCTCAAGCAGAAACAAGCCGTGGCACAGGGGCCGCGTCAGGCTCATTCAGCGAGATCCTGCTCCTCAATGGTCTGGGTGTGGTTGGTGAATACACAGATGTCGCCGGCGATGCCGAGAGCGGTCTCGACGATTTCGCGGGCCGACAGGTCGGTCTTCTTCAGCAGGGCGCTGGCGGCGGCTTGCGCATAGGCGCCACCGGAACCCATGGCGATCAGGCCGTCTTCGGGTTCGACCACGTCACCGTTGCCGGTGATGATCAGCGAGGCGTCCTTGTTGGCGACCGCGAGCATCGCTTCGAGGCGGCTCAGGGAGCGGTCGGTGCGCCATTCTTTGGCGAGTTCGACGGCGGCGCGGATCAGGTGGCCCTGGTGTTTTTCAAGCTGGCCTTCGAAGCGTTCGAACAGGGTGAAGGCGTCGGCGGTGGCACCGGCGAAACCGGCGATGACTTCGCCGTGGTACAGGCGACGAACTTTCTTCGCGTTGCCTTTCATCACGGTGTTGCCGAGAGAAACCTGGCCGTCGCCGCCCATGACGACTTTGCCGTGGCGGCGGACTGAAACGATGGTGGTCAAGGGAAGAGTCTCCACACTGCAGGGCGAAAATGCCTTATGCCCATTCATATGGGGGTGGTGGAGAGGATTTCAACTGCGGGGCGGGAGAGGGGACGAGCGGTGATTTGTGCATGATCGTTCCCACGCAGAGCGTGGGAACGATCAGTGGGGAGCTGTCAGCGGCTCTGGCGTTGTTGTAACAGCAGGTTGCTGAAGCCGGCGCCCGCCAGTTGTTTCTGGGCGGTGGTCAGCTGTTCGCGGTTGCTGAACGGGCCGACCAGTACGCGATACCAGGTTTCATCCTTGACCGTCCCGGACTCAACCGCGACTGCCTGGCCGAGCAGAATGATCTGCGCGCGGACCTTGTCGGCATCCGTCTCTTTGCGGAACGAGCCGGCCTGCAGGAAGAACTTGGTCACCGGTGCAGCCTTGGTCACCGGCGGCGCTGGCGGCGGGGTGATTCCGGCCAGCGCAGCCTGCGCCCGTGCGGTGTCGATCTTCGCCGCTTCGGCCGGGGTCACCGGCGTGGTCGGGATTGCCGGCACCTGTGGCGTCGGCAGGGTTTTCTCCGGCACGGCATCAGGCGGCACGATCACTTCCGATTCCGGCAGCAGGGTGTAGAAGTCGTACTTCGGCTTCACCGGTTGCGTCGGGCTCGGCGGGGTCTTGTTGGCCTCGGCGATCTTGGAGGCTTTCTGTTGCTGCTGTTGCTCGACCTTCTCGCGCTTGACCGTGTCGCTGCCCTTGCCCGGCTCCAGTTTCATCAGGAACACGATGAACGCGCCGACCGTCAGGCCGATGGCCATCCACAGCCAGCCCGGAATCGGCTGCTTCGCTGGAGCCTGGTAACGGCTGGCGCCACGCTTGGGTGCAGGTTTTTTCTTGGCAGCCAACTTACATGCGCTCCAGGGTTTCCAGGCCGAGCAGTTCCAGGCCTTGCTTGAGGGTACGGCCGGTCAACGCGGCAAGGCGCAGACGGCTTTGCATTTGTGCCGGAGTGTCGGCGGTGAGGATCGGGCAGTTCTCGTAGAAGCTGGAGAACAGGCCGGCGACCTCGTACAGGTAGGTGCACAGGGTGTGTGGCGTGCCCTTTTCCGCAACGTTGTTCAGCACTTCACCGAACTGCGCCAGTTTGGCTGCCAGATCGTGTTCCTGCGGCGCTTCGAGGACGATCTGGCCATCGACTTCGCTGTAATCCTTGTCAAGCTTGCGGAACACCCCGGCCACGCGAGTGTAGGCGTACAGCAGGTACGGGGCGGTGTTGCCTTCGAGGTTGAGCATCTGGTCGAAGTTGAAGCTGTAGTCGCTGGTGCGGTGCTTCGAAAGGTCGGCGTATTTCACCGCGCCGATGCCCACAACCTTGGCGATGCTGCGCAGTTCGTCGTCGGCCAGTGTCGGGTTTTTCTCTTTTACCAATGCGTAGGCACGTTCCTGCGCTTCGGTCAGCAGGTCGATCAGTTTCACGGTGCCGCCGTCACGGGTCTTGAACGGACGGCCGTCGGCGCCGTTCATGGTGCCGAAGCCCATGTGCTCCATTTCCATCGGATGGGTCACGAAACCGGCCTTGCGTGCCACGGCAAACACTTGCTGAAAGTGCAGGGCCTGACGCTGGTCGACGAAGTACAGCGCACGGTCGGCCTTCAGTTTGCCGCTGCGGTAGCGCACGGCCGCCAGGTCGGTGGTGGCGTACAGGTAGCCGCCGTCAGCCTTGACGATGATCACCGGCAGCGGCTCGCCTTCGGCGTTCTTGAATTCGTCGAGGAACACGCACTGGGCGCCGTTGCTTTCGACCAGCATGCCGGCGGCTTTCAGGTCGTTGACCACGTTGATCAGGTCGTCGTTGTAGGCGCTTTCGCCCATCACGTCGGCCATGGTCAGTTTGACGTTGAGCAGTTCGTAGATCTTCTGGCAGTGCGACAGCGAGATGTCTTTGAACTTGGTCCACAGTGCCAGGCACTCGGCATCGCCAGCCTGCAACTTGACCACCAGACCACGGGCGCGGTCGGCGAATTCCGGCGATTCGTCGAAGCGCTGCTTGGCGGCGCGGTAGAAGTTTTCCAGGTCCGACAGCTCGTCGCTGGTGATCGGGTTTTCCTGCAGGTACGCCATCAGCATGCCGAACTGGGTGCCCCAGTCGCCGACGTGGTTCTGACGGATGACGGTGTCGCCGAGGAATTCGAGCACGCGGGCCACGCCGTCGCCGATGATGGTCGAGCGCAAGTGGCCGACGTGCATCTCTTTGGCCAGGTTCGGCGCCGACAGATCGACCACGGTGCGTTGCGCCGGGCCGGCCTTGCGCACGCCAATGTGATCGTCGGCCAGAGCCGCGTCGAGGCGCGAGGCCAGCGCCTGGGTGTTCTGGAAGAAATTGATGAAGCCAGGACCGGCGATTTCGGCCTTGGTGACGTTTTCGTCAGCCGGCAGGGCGGCGATGATTTTTTCCGCCAGATCGCGCGGCTTCATGCCCGCAGGCTTGGCCAGCATCATGGCGATGTTGCTGGCAAAGTCGCCGTGGGTCTTGTCCCGGGCGTTTTCCACCTGGATCGCCGGCGTCAGGCCTTCAGGCAACACACCTTCGTTGACGAGTTGGGTGAGGGCTTGTTGGATCAGCTGGCGAATGGTGTCTTTCATGGTCTTCTCTTTCGACCGCAAGCGCGGCGGCGCATCGATGCGCGGGTGGAAAAACTGGGCATTATCCGTTGCGAAGACGGGCTTGCCAACCTTAGCAGGCAGGATGTGGATGTGTGGTGACAAATAGACTGCTTTCGCGAGCAGGATCGACATCCAGCGACCAGCGCACCGCCCTGCCGCTTGGCATCTGTTCCAGTACCAGCAGCCAGCTCGCCAGCAATCGGTGCAGCGGCGCCCGGGCCGAGGCCTGCAACAGCAACTGCGCGCGGAAGCGCCCGGCCCGACGTTCCATCGGTGCCGGCACCGGTCCCAGCAGTTCAATGCCGGTCAGATTCTGTTCGGCCAGCAAACGCTCGGCCTCGCTGCATGCCTCATCGAGAAAACCTTCGGCCTGCCCCGGCTTGTGCGCTTCGGCGCGCAGCAGGGCGAGATGGGCGAACGGCGGCAGGCCGGCTGCGCGGCGTTCGCTCAGGGCCTGCTCGGCGAAGGCGAAGTAACCCTGCTCGGTCAGTTGCACCAATAAAGGATGGTCGGCCAGATGCGTCTGGATGATCACCTTGCCCGGTTCTTCCGCCCGCCCGGCGCGGCCGGCGACCTGCACGATCAGTTGCGCCATGCGCTCGCTGGCGCGGAAGTCGCCGGAGAACAGCCCACCGTCGGCATCGAGGATCGACACCAGCGTCACCCGAGGGAAGTGGTGCCCCTTGGCCAACATCTGGGTGCCGACCAGAATGCACGGCTGGCCTTTCTGGATCGTGGCGAACAACTGATTCATCGCATCCTTGCGTGACGTGCTGTCACGGTCGACGCGCAACACCGGATAGTCCGGGAACAGAATTGCCAGCCGTTCCTCGGCCCGCTCGGTGCCGGCGCCCACAGGCCGGAGATCGACCTTGTTGCACTTCGGGCACTGGCGCGGCACGCGCTCGACGTAACCGCAGTGGTGGCAGCGCAGTTCGCCGTAACGCTGGTGCACGGTCATCCGCGCATCGCAGCGCTGGCACTCGGACATCCAGCCGCAGTCGTGGCACAGCAGCGTCGGGGCAAACCCCCGGCGGTTGAGGAACACCAATACCTGCTGGCCGGCGGCGAGGGTCTGGCCGATGGCTTGCTGCATCGGCCCGGAAATTCCGCTGTCCAGGGGACGACTTTTCACATCCAGGCGCAGGAAACGTGGCTGCTTGGCGCCACCGGCCCGCTCGTTCAGTCGCAGGAGTCCGTAGCGACCGGTGTAGGCGTTGTGCAGGCTTTCCAGGGATGGCGTCGCGGAACCGAGCACGATCGGGATGTTTTCCTGCCGCGCCCGCACCAGCGCCAGATCCCGCGCGTGGTAGCGCAGGCCTTCCTGCTGTTTATAGGATCCGTCGTGTTCTTCATCGATGATGATCAGCCCCGGATTTTTCATCGGGGTGAACAGCGCCGAGCGGGTGCCGATAATAATGTCGGCCTCGCCGTCACGGGCGGCGAGCCAGGCATCCAGACGATCACGATCGTTGACCGCCGAGTGCAACAGGGCGATGCGCGCATTGAAGCGTTGTTCGAAGCGGGCCAGGGTCTGCGGGCCGAGGTTGATCTCCGGGATCAGCACCAGCGCCTGTTTGCCGGCCTCGAGGGTTTCGCGGATCAGCTGCAAATAGACTTCGGTCTTGCCGCTGCCGGTGACCCCGGCCAGCAAGAACGCATGATAACTGTCGAACCCGGCGCGAATTGCCTCATACGCGGCGCGCTGTTCGCTGTTGAGCGGCAGCTCGGGCTGGGCCAGCCAGTGCTCATGGCGCGCGCCGGGGGCGTGACGGCGCACTTCGACCTGCACCAGATCCTTGGCCAGCAGCAGATCGAGGCTGTCCTTGCTCAGCATCAGTTTGCTCAGCAACTGATGGGCGACGCCGTGAGGGTGCTGGGCCAGCGTCGCCAGGGCTTCACGCTGGCGCGGGGCGCGGGCGATGCGCGGGTCATCGAGGCTGGCGCCGGGAGCGGCGGACCAGAAGCGCTCCTGACGAGCCTCGGCCAATTCGCCCTGACGCAGCAGCACTGGCAACGCCCAGCTCAGAGTGTCGCCGAGGCTGTGCTGATAATACTGAGCCGTCCACAGGCATAGCTTGAACAGCGCCGGCGGTAGCGGAGCGGTGGCGTCGAGCAGGGCCAGCGCCGGTTTGAGCTTTTCCACCGGCACTTCGCTGGTGTCGGTGACCTCCACCAGAATCCCGATCATCTCCCGTCGGCCGAACGGCACTCGCAGGCGCATGCCCGGTTGCAACTGCGAACGCAGCACGCCGGCCGGGGCCCGATAGTCGAACAGGCGGCGCAGGGGCGAAGGCAGGGCGAGGCGCAGAATGGCGTCGGGCACGCGGGGGATTCTCATAGGCGGGGCGGTGGAGAAGGGCGGGAGCCTAGCAGACGGTCGGTCTCAGTGACAGCTTGCGTGATCGGGATTGTCTGGTAGAATCCGCGGCCTAATTACGTGCGGTATTCAACAATCGTGTTGGATGGCGGCACGCCAGCTGAGGAAAACACCATGAAAGCCGATATCCACCCGAATTACCCAGAAGTTGCAGTAACTTGCAGCTGCGGCAACAAGTTCGAAACCCGTTCGACCTTCGGCAAAGCCTTGTCGATCGACGTTTGCAACGAGTGCCACCCGTTCTACACCGGTAAGCAGAAGACTCTGGACACCGGTGGTCGCGTTCAGAAGTTCGCCGACCGTTTCGGTGCTTTCGGCGCGAAAAAGGCCTAAGGCCCTTCATTCTGGAAAACCTCAGCGGCTTTTCCGGTCTGATGAAAAAGGCGTCCCTTGCGGGCGCCTTTTTTGTGTCCGCGATTTGGTTCTCCTCCGCTCAGGCCTTCTGCCCGGCGCCGGCCGGGCTGGACAGCGCCACGGTGCAGCGGGTGGTCGACGGCGACACCCTGCGCCTGAATGACGGGCGCAATGTGCGGATGATCGGCCTCAATACGCCCGAGCTCGGCAAGCAGGGCCGCAGCGACGAGCCGTTTGCAGTGGCCGCGCGCAAGCGTCTCGAAGCCCTGGTCGCCGAGAGCGACGGGCGGGTCGGCCTGCAACTCGGCGCCGAGTCCAAGGACCGTTACGGCCGCACCCTGGCCCATGTTTTCAGCGCCAGGGGTGAGAACCTCGAAGCGCAGATGCTCGCCGATGGCCTCGGTTTCCAGGTCGCGGTGGCGCCGAATGTCGATCTTGTCGATTGCCAGCAGGCCGCCGAACGCCGCGCGCGACAGGCCGGGCTTGGTCTGTGGAGACGCTCACCTGTACTGAAAGCGGAGCAGATCGAGCGCTCGGGTTTCGCGGTGGTCAGCGGTCGTGTGAGCAAGGTTCAGCGCAATCGCGGTGGAATCTGGATCGAGTTGCAGGACAAGCTTGTACTGCGCGTTGCACCCAATCTGCTGGATCGCTTCGACGCCGCTTCTCTGCAGGCGCTGAATGGCAGACAGATCGAGGCCCGTGGCTGGGTGGTCGACCGTTCTCGGCGTGGTGGATTGAAATCAGGTCAGGCGCGCTGGCTGTTGCCGCTGACCGATCCTTCGATGCTCCAGTCGTCCCGCTGAAGAAAAAATTGTAGACATTTTTTCTGTCGATTGTGAACAGTCTAGCCCTTGTGCGCCGTGGCTCTTGGCCCAAAGTCTTAGGGCAGGGCGCTTGACAGGGGTGACCGGGCAGTCTTGTGGGGACTTTGCGAGGCGCGTATCCTCGCTGACCAGTCTGTCCAACAGTAAAAAGCGGAATGCCAAAATGTCTGATCTGAAAACTGCCGCTCTCGAATATCATGCCAATCCTCGTCCAGGAAAGCTGAGTGTCGAGCTCACCAAGGCCACTGCTACCGCCCGCGACCTGTCGCTGGCCTACAGCCCCGGCGTAGCTGAACCAGTGCGCGAGATCGCCCGCGATCCTGAACTGGCCTACAAGTACACCGGCAAGGGCAACCTGGTTGCAGTCATTTCCGATGGCACCGCGATTCTGGGCCTGGGTAACCTCGGCCCACTGGCCTCCAAGCCAGTGATGGAAGGTAAAGGCGTGCTGTTCAAGCGCTTCGCCGGTATCGACGTCTTCGACATCGAAGTCGACTCCGAAAGCCCGCAAGCCTTCATCGACACCGTAAAACGCATTTCCATCACCTTCGGTGGCATCAACCTGGAAGACATCAAGGCGCCCGAGTGCTTTGAGATCGAACGCGCTCTGATCGAGCAGTGCGACATTCCGGTATTCCACGATGACCAGCACGGCACCGCGATCGTGACCGCTGCGGGCATGATCAACGCCCTGGAAATCGCTGGCAAAACCCTGGCCGACGCCAAGATCGTCTGCCTGGGCGCCGGCGCAGCCGCCATCTCCTGCATGAAATTGCTGGTGAGCATGGGCGCCAAGGTCGAGAACATCTTCATGGTTGACCGTACTGGCGTGATCCACGCTGGCCGTGACGACCTGAACCAGTACAAGGCTGTGTTCGCTCACCCTACCGAGAAGCGCACCCTGGACGACGCCATCGAAGGCGCTGACGTATTCGTCGGCCTGTCGGGCCCGAACCTGCTGAGCGCCGAGCAACTCAAGCGCATGGCGGCCAACCCGATCGTTTTCGCCTGCTCCAACCCTGATCCGGAAATCTCCCCGGAACTGGCTCACGCCACCCGTAACGACGTGATCATGGCCACCGGCCGTTCGGACTACCCGAACCAGGTCAACAACGTACTGGGCTTCCCGTTCATCTTCCGTGGTGCCCTGGACGTTCGCGCCAAGCGCATCAACGAAGAAATGAAGATCGCTGCCGCCAACGCCCTGCGCGAACTGGCCAAGCTGCCGGTGCCTCAGGAAGTCTGCGACGCCTACGGCGGTATCTCCCTGGAATTCGGTCGTGAGTACATCATTCCGAAGCCAATGGACAAGCGCCTGATCACCGTGATCTCCGACGCCGTGGCCAAGGCTGCGATCGAGACCGGTGTGGCGACCCTGCCGTATCCGAAGAACTACCCGCTGAAAAGCGTGGATGACGTGTTCAACGGCTAAGTCGTTGTTGCGCTTCATGAAGAGCCCCGCTTTTTAAGCGGGGTTTTTTTTGGTCGTGAAAATGCGTTCCGGCTTCAAGGGCGGCCCTCACCCTAACCCTCTCCCAGGGGGAGAGGGGACTGACCGTGGGATGCTTGAGAGGTACGCCGACGTGGAGGCCTTGCTGTGAATCCATAATCGACTCGGTTATTCAGGTCGACGTACAGCGCCAGACACCTCGGTCGGTTCCCTCTCCCCCTGGGAGAGGGCTAGGGTGAGGGCCGCTCTTGATGTGAAATGCCATTCTCAGTACGACAGAAAACAAAAAGCCCCGCACTTCTCACGAAGGCGGGGCTTTTTGGCAGTTGCGGATCAGAACAAATCGATCGGCGCCTGTTCATCCGCCGGCAGCGGACTGCCCGGCACGGTGCCATTGCCGATCTCGTTGACCGACGGTGGCGTGTCTTCGGCCTTGAAGAGCTCGAAATAGGCGCCCGGCGTGCTCGGTGATGCCGCGCGACCGCTGACCGGATCCACCCGCAGGCTGAGAATGCCTTCCGGCTCCGGCTGGACATGCGGTGGCTTGTCCTTGAGCGCGGCGGCCATGTAGTTCATCCAGATCGGCAGTGCCACGGTGCCGCCGAACTCCCGGCGACCGAGGCTTTCCGGCTGGTCGAAACCGGTCCACACGGTGGTCACGTAATCGGCGTTATAGCCGGAGAACCACGCATCCTTGGATTCGTTGGTGGTACCGGTCTTGCCGGCGATGTCGCTGCGGCCCAGGGCCAGTGCACGACGGCCGGTGCCGAGCTTGATCACGTCCTGCAGCATGCTGTTGAGGATGTAGGTGGTACGGCCATCGACGATGCGCTCGGCAACTGCGGGGGCTTGCGGTACAGCGGCGTTGCCTGGCGCTTCCCCTGGAACCGGCGCTGCGTCGACGGTGATCGATTGCGTTGCCGGTGCCGCGATACCGTCGGTGGCCGCGCCGCCCTGCGGTACGGTCGGCGGGTTGGCGACGAACAGCGTGTCGCCGTTGCGGCTTTCGATCTTGTCGATGATGTACGGAGTGATCTTGTAGCCGCCGTTGGCGAAGGTGCTCCAGCCGGTGGCGATCTCCATCGGCGTCAGGGTCGCGGTGCCCAGCGCCAGGGACAGGTTTGGCGGCAGGTCCTGCTTGTTGAAGCCGAAGCGGGTGATGTAATCGATGGTCTTGCCCACGCCCATCGCCTGCAACAGGCGGATCGACACCAGGTTGCGCGACTTGTACAGCGCCTCACGCAGACGGATCGGGCCGAGGAAGGTGTTGGTGTCGTTCTTCGGACGCCAGACCTTGTCCAGGTACTCGTCGACGAACACGATCGGCGCGTCGTTGACCAGGCTGGCGGCGGTGTAGCCGTTATCCAGTGCGGCGCTGTAGACGAACGGCTTGAAGCTCGAGCCCGGCTGACGCTTGGCCTGCATCGCACGGTTGTAGTTGCTCTGCTCGAAGGCGAAGCCGCCGACCAGCGAGCGGATCGCGCCGTTCTGTGGATCCAGCGACACCAGTGCGCCCTGCGCCTGTGGAATCTGGCTGAACTTCAGCGAATTGTTCGGCTGGCGCTGCACGCGAATCAGATCGCCGATCTGTGCCACATCCGACGGCTGGCGCGGCGCGGCACCCATGCTGTTGGTATTGAGGAACGGTCGCGCCCATTTCATGGTGTCCCACGCCACGTGCTCTTCGCCGGTGCGGGTCAGCACTTGCAGGCCGTTCTTGTCGACCTGGGTGACGATGGCCGGCTCGAGGCTGCTGATGGTGCGCTGCTTGGTCAGTTCAGTGGCCCAGGCTTCGCGGGTCTTGCCCGGCAGGCGCGACTCGGGGCCACGGTAGCCGTGACGCTGATCGTAGGTCATCAGACCTTCGTGCAGCGCGGTGTTGGCCATTTCCTGGAGGTTGCTCGGCACCGTGGTGGTGACGCGGAAACCTTCGGTATAGGCGTCGCTGCCGTAGCGGCCGACCATTTCCGCGCGAGCCATCTCGGCGATGTACGGCGCGTTCACTTCCGGGGTCGGCACGTGATAGCTGGCGTTCAGCGGCTCGTTGATCGCGGCGGTGTAGTCGGCTTCGGTGATCTTGCCGAGCTTGTACATGCGGCCGAGGATCCAGTCGCGACGCTCCTTGCTGCGCGCCGGGTTGGCCAGCGGGTTGAAGCGCGACGGGGCTTTCGGCAGGCCGGCGATCATCGCCATCTGCGCCAGGCTGACTTCGCGGATCGACTTGCCGTAATACACCTGCGCCGCCGCCTCGATGCCGTAGGCGCGGTTGCCCAGATAGATCTTGTTCACGTACAGCTCAAGGATCTCGTCCTTGGTCAGCTGGCGTTCGATCTGCAGGGCCAGAAGGATTTCCGTGGTCTTGCGCGAGAAGCTGCGTTCGCTGGTCAGGAAGAAGTTCTTCGCCACCTGCATGGTGATGGTGCTGCCGCCGGACTGGATGTGACCGCTCTTGACCAATTGGGTCGCGGCACGCATCAGGCTGCTCGGATCGACGCCATAGTGGTTGGCGAAGTTGTCGTCTTCAGCACTTAGTAACGCATTGATGAAATTGGGGGGAATGTCGGCGAAACGGATCGGTGTGCGGCGCATTTCGCCAAATTCTGCGATCAACTTGTTGTCGCTGCTGTACACCCGCAGTGGAATCTGCAACTGAATGCTTCTCAGCGCCTCCACAGATGGCAAACCCGGACTAAGGTAAAGAAACGCGCCGCTGAGACCTAAAAGCAGTCCGCAGAAAACGGCGACGATGGACCAACCGAAAAATTTCAGCAGACGAATCAAGGCTTTTGGACATCCACGGCAAAGAATGAATTGGGCGACAGGGTTCCGGGTAACACACAGAACGACCCGCGCCGGCAGTAAAAGGCGGAAAAAA
>Ga0068830_1024269_pt1 | contig 18613 bp, 18 predicted proteins | sample Hof3ISUMetaT_23_FD_68490 | JGI IMG/M metagenome (GOLD analysis project Ga0068830, IMG submission 68490) | Enriched soil aggregate microbial communities from Iowa State university to study microbial drivers of carbon cycling -... | ecosystem: Environmental > Terrestrial > Soil > Agricultural land... | reverse complement strand
AAAAAAGCTCAGGCTGCACCACAGCAGAGCGGTGGTACCCAGCAGCAGGTAAAAGAGGAAGATTCTGATGGCCTGCAGTATCGACATGGCGACGTTTACCGTTACGGGCAATGCCCGACTGTTCAAGCGCACTCCCGATCAATCCCTGGTCAGGAACATCAGAAGCACTCTAGTTGTGGATAAGTTCTGCGGCAATCGCCGCGAGATCGTCAAAAATCAGGGTGCCCACCGGCAAGGTCTTGGCCTGAGTCTTTTCGCCTTTCCCGGTCTTTACCAAAACGGGCTGTGAATCGACGGCTTTGGCGGCCTCCAGGTCACCAAGGCTGTCGCCGACGAACCAGACATTCGTCAGCGCGACGTTGTAATGCTGTGCGATGATTTTCAACATCCCCGGTTTCGGCTTGCGGCAGTCGCAACCCTCATCCGGCCCATGCGGGCAATACACGATCAGCCCGACTTCACCGCCCTGCTCCGCCACCAGTTCGCGCAGGCGCGCGTGCATGGCATCGAGGGTGGCGAGGTCGTAGTAGCCGCGAGCAATGCCCGACTGGTTGGTGGCGACCGCCACCGTCCAGCCGGCCTTGCTCAACTGCGCAATCGCTTCGATCGAGCCGGGGAGCGGAATCCACTCCTCCACCGACTTGATGTAAGCGTCGGAGTCGTAATTGATCACTCCGTCCCGATCGAGAATCAGCAGTTTCAACAGCAATCCCCTCAACCCAGCAGCGAAATGTCGGCAACGCCCAGGAACAGGCCACGCAGACGCGCCAGCAGCGCGTAACGGTTGGCCCGCACATTGGCGTCGTCGGCATTGACCATCACCGCGTCGAAGAACGCGTCCACCGGCTCGCGCAGTGCAGCCAGGCGTGCCAGCGATTCGTTGTACTGACGCGCCGCGGCCATTGGCTGTACAGCCTGGTCCGCTTGCTGGATCGCCGAGTACAGCGAGAACTCGTTGGCATTGTCGAAGTACTTGGCCTGGACTTCGGTCGGCACCGAGCCTTCTACCTTGCTCAACAGGTTCGATACGCGCTTGTTCACCGCCGCCAGTGCTGCCGCTTCCGGCAGTTTGCGGAAGGCCTGAACCGCTTGCACACGCTGGTCGAAGTCCAGCGCCGAACCCGGCTTCAGGGCACGCACCGACAGGTAGGTGGCGACATCCACGCCTTCGTCTTCGTAACGCGCACGCAGACGGTCGAAGATGAATTCCAGCACCGCGTCGTTCAGGCCGGCAGCCTTGACCTTGGCACCGAAGGCATTCACGGCGAATGCCACGGCGTCGTTCAGGTCCAGATCCAGTTGTTTCTCGATCAGGATCCGCAGCACGCCCAGTGCCGCACGGCGCAGGGCATACGGGTCTTTGCTGCCGGTCGGCAGCATGCCGATGCCGAAGATGCCGACCAGGGTGTCGAGCTTGTCGGCGATGGCCACGGCCGCACCGGTCAGGGTGGCAGGCAGTTCAGCGCCGGCGCCGCGCGGCATGTACTGCTCGTTCAGCGCCAGGGCGACGTCTTCCGGCTCGCCGTCATTGAGGGCGTAGTAGTAGCCGGCGACACCTTGCATCTCCGGGAACTCGCCGACCATTTCGGTCGCCAGGTCGCACTTGGACAGCAGGCCAGCACGGGCAGCCCACGAAGCGTTGCCGCCGATGCGTGCGGCGATGTACGCCGCCAGTTTCGACACGCGCTCGGCCTTGTCGTAGACGCTGCCGAGTTTTTCCTGGAACACCACGTTCTGCAGGCGATCGTTGAACGCTTCGAGCTTCTGCTTCTTGTCCTGCTTGAAGAAGAACTCGGCGTCGGTGAGGCGTGGGCGAACCACCTTCTCGTTACCGGCGATGATCTGCTGCGGGTCTTTGGATTCGATGTTGGCCACAGTGATGAAACGTGGCAGCAACTTGCCGTCGGCATCCAGCAGGCAGAAATACTTCTGGTTGTCCTGCATGGTGGTGATCAGCGCTTCCTGCGGCACGTCGAGGAAGCGTTCCTCGAACGAGCACACCAGCGGCACCGGCCACTCGACCAGCGCGGTCACTTCGTCGAGCAACGCAGGAGGCACGATCGCGGTGCCTTCCTGACGGGTCGCCAGTTCTTCGGTGCGCTTGCTGATGATTTCGCGACGCTCGTTGGCGTCGGCCAGCACGTAGGCGGCACGCAGGTCGGCCAGGTAGCTCGACGGCGAACCGATGCGCACGCTTTGCGGGTGGTGGAAACGGTGGCCACGGGATTCACGGCCAGCCTTCTGCGCGAGGATCGTGCAGTCGATGACCTGATCGCCGAGCAGCATCACCAGCCACTGGGTCGGACGCACGAACTCTTCCTTGCGCGCCCCCCAACGCATGCGTTTCGGGATCGGCAGGTCGTTCAGCGAGTCTTCGACGATGGTCGGCAGCAGGCTGGCGGTCGGCTTGCCGGCGATGTTCTGGCTGTAGCGCAGTTTCGGACCGCTCTGGTCGATTTCGCTCAACTCGACGCCGCACTTCTTGGCAAAACCCAGTGCCGCTTGAGTCGGATTGCCGTCGGCATCGAACGCGGCCTGACGCGGCGGGCCGTCGAGGTTGATGCTGCGATCCGGCTGCTGGGTGGCCAGCGCAGTGATCAGCACAGCCAGACGACGCGGCGCGGCGTAGACGGTTTTGCTCTCGTAATTCAGGCCAGCGGCTTGCAGGCCCTTGTCGATACCGGCCAGGAACGCTTCGGCCAGGGTGTTCAGGGCTTTGGGTGGCAGTTCTTCGGTGCCCAGTTCAACCAGAAAATCTTGAGCACTCATTGTGCAGCCTCCAGCTTGGCCAGTACTTCGTCACGCAGGTCCGGGGTTGCCATCGGGAAGCCCAGCTTGGCGCGGGCCAGCAGGTAGGCTTGAGCGACGGAACGCGCCAGGGTGCGCACGCGCAGAATGTATTGCTGACGCGCGGTCACCGAGATCGCTCGGCGCGCATCCAGTAGGTTGAAGGTGTGCGAGGCCTTCAGGACCATTTCGTAACTTGGCAACGGCAGCGGCTGGTCGAGTTCGATCAGGCGCTTGGCTTCGCTTTCATAGAAGTCGAACAGTTCGAACAGCTTGTCGACGTTGGCGTGTTCGAAGTTGTAGGTGGACTGCTCCACTTCGTTCTGGTGGAACACGTCGCCGTAGGTCACTTTGCCGAACGGACCGTCAGCCCAGACCAGGTCGTAGACCGAATCCACGCCTTGCAGGTACATGGCCAGACGCTCGAGACCGTAGGTGATCTCGCCGGTCACCGGGTAGCACTCAATGCCGCCCGCTTGCTGGAAGTAGGTGAACTGAGTCACTTCCATGCCGTTCAGCCAGACTTCCCAGCCCAGACCCCAGGCGCCGAGGGTCGGCGATTCCCAGTTGTCTTCGACGAAGCGGATGTCGTGGACCAGCGGGTCCAGGCCGACATGCTTGAGGGAGCCCAGGTACAGTTCCTGGAAGTTGTCCGGGTTCGGTTTCAGAACCACCTGGAACTGATAGTAGTGCTGCAGACGGTTCGGGTTTTCGCCGTAACGGCCGTCAGTCGGACGGCGGCTTGGCTGCACGTAGGCGGCGTTCCAGGTTTCCGGGCCGATGGCGCGCAGGAATGTCGCGGTGTGGAAAGTGCCGGCGCCTACTTCCATATCGTAGGGCTGAAGTACCACACAACCTTGCTCGGCCCAGTACTGCTGGAGCGCGAGGATCAAGTCTTGGAAGGTACGCACGGCTGGCGTAGGCTGGCTCACGAAATTCACCTGTTTCTTGGGCTGCGATTTAAAGAGCGGGAGTATACCCGATTCAGTCGCACCTCCACCCCCTGGAGCCTTATGCCACGCTGCTTTTGGTGCAACGAAGATCCGCTGTACATGGCTTACCACGATCAGGAGTGGGGTACGCCGCTACGCGATGCGCAGGGTTTGTTCGAGTTGCTTTTGCTCGAAGGGTTCCAGGCCGGGCTGTCGTGGATCACCGTGCTGCGCAAGCGCGAGCGATATCGCGAGGTGTTGTTCGGCTTCGACGTACAGCGCGTGGCGCAAATGAGCGACGCGGAAATCGATGAATTGATGCTCGATCCGGGAATCATCCGCAATCGCCTCAAACTCAACGCCGCCCGACGCAACGCCCAGGCCTGGCTGGCGCTCGAGGATCCGGTGGACTTCCTCTGGTCGTTTGTGGATAACCGCCCGGTGATCAATCATTTCAAGGATCGCAGCGAAGTCCCGGCCATCACCCCGCAAGCCGTGGCCATGAGCAAAGGCCTGAAAAAGGCCGGTTTCACCTTCGTCGGCCCGACCATCTGCTACGCGCTGATGCAGGCCTCGGGCATGGTCATGGATCACACTCAGGACTGCGACCGCTACGCGCAGCTCGTCAACGGCGGTTAGAATGGCCGCCTCGCGCACAGCACAAGATCAGGAGTGACCTGTGGAAAAGTTTAAAGGCGCCATGCTGGTTGGCGCTCTGCGGCTGTTTGCCCTGCTGCCGTGGCGGGCCGTGCAGGCCGTGGGTTCGGCAATCGGCTGGATCATGTGGAAAACCCCCAACCGTTCCCGCGATGTGGTGCGGATCAACCTCGCCAAATGTTTTCCCCAGATGGACCCGGCCGAACGCGAGCGTCTGGTCGGCCAGAGCCTCAAGGACATCGGCAAGTCCCTGACCGAAAGCGCCTGCGCCTGGATCTGGCCGGCCCAGCGTTCCATCGACCTGGTGCGCGAAGTCGAAGGCCTCGAGGTGCTGAAAGAAGCGCTGGCCTCGGGCAAGGGCGTGGTTGGCATCACCAGTCACCTGGGCAACTGGGAAGTGCTCAACCACTTCTATTGCAGCCAGTGCAAACCGATCATTTTCTATCGGCCGCCGAAGCTCAAGGCTGTGGATGAATTGCTGCGCAAGCAGCGGGTGCAACTGGGCAACAAAGTCGCCGCGTCGACCAAGGAAGGCATCCTCAGTGTCATCAAGGAAGTGCGCAAGGGCGGTCAGGTGGGGATTCCAGCGGACCCGGAGCCGGCCGAATCCGCCGGGATCTTCGTGCCGTTCTTCGCCACCCAGGCCCTGACCAGCAAGTTCGTGCCGAACATGCTCGCCGGTGGCAAAGCTGTCGGCGTGTTCCTGCATGCCCTGCGTCTACCGGACGGTTCCGGCTACAAGGTGATCCTGGAAGCAGCCCCAGAAGCCATGTACAGCACCGACACCGAAACGTCCTGCGCGGCGATGAGTCAGGTAGTCGAGCGTTATGTGGCGGCTTATCCGAGCCAGTACATGTGGAGCATGAAACGCTTCAAGAAGCGTCCGCCGGGCGAGGCGCGCTGGTACTGATCGGCAATGGGCGTTTGTGGATAACCTGAACAAACGGGTTATCCACAGCCGTCATGGCTTCCGCCGATCCAGCTTCTTCAGAAACACCGTCATCTCCTTCTCGGCCTGCTTGTCGCCATGGGCCCGGGCGGCTTCCAGCCCCTGCTCCCACGCCTGGCGAGCAGCCGCCAGATCACCCAGCGCCAGTTGCGCCTTGCCCAACAGCTTCCACGCCGCCGAATACTTCGGATCAAAGCCGACGCAATGCTGGAAATGCTCGGCCGCCTTCGCGTTCTCTCCCAGATCCAGATAACCCTTGCCCAAGCCGAAGCGCAGCAGCGAGTTATCCACACCCTTGGCGAGCATTTTTTCCAGGGATTCGATCATCGGTCTCGCCTCTTGGTCGGTCAGAAGAAACTCAGGCCCACGTGGAACAGCTTCTCCACATCGCGAATATGCTTTTTATCCACAAGGAACAGAATCACATGGTCGCCGGCGGCAATCACCGTGTCGCCATGGGCGATGATCACTTCTTCATCGCGGATGATCGCGCCAATGGTAGTTCCCGGCGGCAGCGCAATGTTGTCGATGGTCTTGCCGATGACCTTGCTCGACTTCGAATCTCCGTGGGCCACCGCTTCGATGGCTTCCGCCGCGCCACGGCGCAATGAGTGCACGCTGACGATATCGCCGCGCCGCACATGCGCCAGCAAGGTGCCGATGGTTGCCAGTTGCGGGCTGATGGCGATGTCGATGTCACCGCCCTGGATCAGGTCGACGTAGGCCGGGTTGTTGATGATCGTCATCACCTTCTTCGCGCCCAGGCGCTTGGCCAGCAGCGACGACATGATGTTGGCTTCGTCGTCGTTGGTCAGGGCGAGGAAGATGTCCGCGTCGGCGATGTTCTCTTCCAGCAGCAGGTCGCGATCCGACGCGCTGCCCTGCAGCACCACGGTGCTGTCGAGGGTGTCGGAGAGATAACGACAGCGCGCCGGGTTCATCTCGATGATCTTCACTTGGTAGCGGCTTTCGATGGCCTCGGCCAGCCGCTCGCCGATCTGCCCGCCGCCGGCAATCACGATGCGTTTGTAGCTTTCATCGAGCCGGCGCATTTCGCTCATGACTGCGCGAATGTTCGCACGGGCGGCGATGAAGAAGACTTCGTCGTCGGCCTCGATCACCGTGTCGCCCTGGGGAAGGATCGGTCGGTCACGGCGGAAAATCGCGGCGACCCGGGTTTCCACATTCGGCATGTGTTCGCGCAACTGGCGCAGCTGCTGGCCTACCAGCGGCCCGCCGTAGTAGGCGCGCACCGCGACCAGTTGTGCCTGGCCTTCGGCGAAATCGATCACCTGCAAGGCGCCGGGATGCTGGATCAGACGCTTGATGTAGTTGGTGACGACCTGCTCGGGACTGATCAGCACGTCGACCGGAATCGCCTCGTTCTGGAACAGCTGCTCCTCGCGGGTCAGATAAGACGCTTCGCGCACCCGGGCAATCTTGGTCGGGGTGTGGAACAGGGTGTGAGCGACCTGGCAGGCAACCATGTTGGTTTCGTCGCTGTTGGTCACCGCGACCAGCATGTCGGCGTCGTCGGCACCGGCCTGACGCAGAATGTTCGGCAGCGAGCCTCGGCCCTGCACGGTGCGGATGTCGAGGCGATCGCCAAGATCACGCAGACGGTCGCCGTCAGTGTCGACCACCGTGATGTCATTGGCCTCGCTGGCCAGATGTTCAGCCAGCGAACCGCCGACCTGTCCCGCACCGAGGATGATGATTTTCATCCAGTCACTCCATTGAATCCGTTTAGCCGCGCGCGGCAGCGATCTTGATCAGCTTGGCGTAGTAGAACCCGTCATGCCCGCCCTGCTGGGCCAGCAATTGGCGACCATGGGGCTGCTTGATCCCGGCGGCGGTGGCCAGATCCAGCTCCCGCGCGCCCGGCGTACGCTCAAGGAACGCAGCGATGACTTCGGTGTTTTCGGTCGGCAAGGTCGAGCAGGTGGCGTAGAGCAGGATGCCGCCCACTTCGAGGGTTTTCCACATCGCGTCGAGCAACTCGCCTTGCAGGTGCGCGAGGGCGGCGATGTCGTCGGCCTGACGGGTCAGCTTGATGTCCGGATGACGGCGAATCACCCCGGTGGCCGAGCATGGCGCGTCGAGCAGGATGCGCTGGAACGGTTTGCCGTCCCACCACGCTGCCGTGTCGCGACCGTCGGCGGCGATCAGTTCGGCGCTCAAGCCGAGACGTTCGAGGTTTTCCTTCACTCGCACCAGCCGCTTGGCTTCCAGGTCCACCGCCACCACGCCGGCCAGTGCCGGTTCGGCTTCGAGGATGTGGCACGTCTTGCCGCCCGGCGCGCAGCAGGCGTCCAGCACTCGCTGGCCCGGCGCGAGGTCGAGCAGGTCGGCGGCCAGTTGCGCGGCTTCGTCCTGTACGCTGATCCAGCCTTCGGCGAAGCCCGGCAGGCTGCGTACGTCGGCGGCAGTGTCGAGGATGATGCCGTCGCGGCTGAAGGTGCATGGCTGTGCGGCGATACCCGCTTCAGTCAGCAGACTCAGGTAGGCATCGCGGCTGTGATGACGGCGATTGACCCGCAGGATCATCGGCGGATGCGCGTTGTTGGCTTCGCAGATCGCTTCCCATTGCTCAGGCCAGAAGGCCTTCAGGGATTTTTGCAGCCAGCGCGGGTGAGCGGTGCGCACCACCGGATCGCGTTCCAGCTCGGCGAAGATCGCCTCATGTTCGCGCTGCGCATTGCGCAGTACGGCGTTGAGCAGGCCTTTCGCCCAAGGCTTTTTCAGCTTGTCGGCGCAACCGACGGTTTCGCCGATGGCGGCGTGCGGCGGGACGCGGGTGTAGAGCAACTGATAGAGACCGACCAGCAGCAGCGCCTCGACATCGGCGTCCGCCGCCTTGAACGGTTTCTGCAGCAGTTTCTCCGCAAGCGCCGACAAGCGTGGCTGCCAACGGGCGGTGCCGAACGCCAGGTCCTGGGTGAAACCGCGATCGCGATCGTCGACCTTGTCCAGTTGTGTCGGCAGGGAGCTGTTGAGCGAAGCCTTGCCGCTGAGGACAGCGGCGAGTGCCTTGGCGGCGGCCAGACGCGGGTTCATTGCGCGTCCACCGCTGCGCCCAGCACGGTGCCGGTGGCGAATTTCTCACGACGGCTGTTGAACAGATCGCTGAAGTTCAGCGCCTTGCCGCCGGGCAATTGCAGGCGGGTCAGGCACAGCGCCTGTTCGCCGCAAGCGACGAGCAGACCGTCCTTGCTGGCGCCGAGGATGGTGCCCGGTGCGCCTTTGCCTTCGGCCAGTGTCGCCGCCAGCACTTTCAGCGCTTCTCCATTGAGCGTGCTGTGGGTGATCGGCCATGGATTGAAGGCACGGACCAGACGTTCCAGCTCAACGGCCGGTCGGCTCCAGTCGAGGCGTGCTTCGTCCTTGTTCAGTTTGTGCGCGTAGGTGGCGAGCTCATCGTTCTGCACTTCGCCTTCCAGGGTGCCAGTGGCCAGACCGGCAATCGCCTGCACCACGGCAGGCGGGCCCATTTCAGCGAGGCGATCGTGGAGGCTGCCGCCGGTGTCTTCGGCGCTGATCGGGGTCACGACTTTGAGCAGCATCGGCCCGGTATCGAGGCCTGCTTCCATGCGCATGACGGTCACGCCGCTCTCGGCGTCGCCCGCTTCCACGGCGCGCTGGATCGGCGCCGCTCCGCGCCAGCGTGGCAGCAGGGAGGCGTGGCTGTTGATGCAGCCCAGGCGCGGAATATCCAGCACCGCTTGCGGCAGGATCAGGCCGTAGGCGACCACCACCATCAAGTCAGGCTTGAGCGCCGCGAGCTCAGCTTGAGCGTCAGCGTTGCGCAGGGTCGGCGGCTGCAACACCTGGATATTGTTTTCCAGGGCGAGCTGTTTGACCGGGCTCGGCATCAGTTTTTGCCCACGACCGGCCGGACGATCCGGTTGGGTGTAGACCGCAACGATCTCGTAAGGGCTGTCCAGCAGGGCCTTGAGGTGTTCGGCGGCGAATTCCGGGGTGCCGGCAAAAACGATGCGCAGTGGCTCAGTCATGGGGGAGTCTCATAAAAAGAAAAAGGCTTGCCGCAGCAAGCCTTTGGAGAGGGGCATCAAGCGTTCTGGCGGTGCTGCTTTTCCAGTTTCTTCTTGATCCGGTCGCGTTTGAGCGTGGACAGGTAATCGACGAACAACTTGCCGTTGAGGTGGTCGCATTCATGCTGGATGCATACTGCGAGCAGGCCTTCGGCGATCAGTTCGTAAGGCTTGCCATCACGGTCCAGAGCCTTGATTTTGACCTTCTGCGGGCGGTCAACGTTTTCGTAGAAACCCGGCACCGAGAGGCAGCCTTCCTGGTATTGCTCCATTTCGTCGGTCAGCGATTCGAACTCGGGGTTGATGAACACCCGCGGTTCGGTGCGGTCTTCGGAAAGGTCCATCACGACGATACGTTTGTGCACGTTGACCTGGGTCGCGGCAAGGCCGATGCCCGGCGCTTCATACATTGTTTCAAACATGTCATCGACCAGCTGACGCACTTCGTCGTCCACTACAGCCACAGGTTTGGCGATAGTGCGCAGACGCGGGTCCGGAAATTCGAGGATGTTCAAAATGGCCATAAGCTTGATTGCTGCACGTGTGAGGTAAAGTCGGGCGATGGCCTGGCGGGTCCGAAGATGCAGGCTACCGTTGTGAAACGTAGCTCCTTGATTTTCAGCATAGAGCAGGGAGCGAGCCACGGGGGCTCTGGCGTTTCACGCGAACGCACATAATAAAGGGATTCACCGCATGAGGAAATCACTACTCGCCCTGCTGTTTCTGGCCTCGGCCAGTACCGCGCACGGGCAAGTGCAACTCAAGGAAGGTTTTCCACAGCAATACACGGTGGTTTCGGGGGATACGCTCTGGGACATCTCCGGTAAATATTTGCGCGAACCCTGGCAGTGGCCGCAGTTGTGGCGGGCCAATCCGCAGATCGAAAACCCCAACCTGATCTATCCGGGCGACACGCTGACGCTCAGTTACGTCAACGGCCAGCCGCGCCTGACCGTCAATCGCGGCGAGTCACGCGGCACCATCAAGCTGTCGCCGCGCATCCGCACCAGTCTGGTGGCCGATGCGATTCCGAGCATTCCGCTCAAATCGATCAACAGCTTTCTGCTGAGCAACCGCATCGTCGACAAGGTCGAGGACTTCGACAAGGCGCCGTACATCGTCGCCGGCGATGCCGAACGGGTGCTCAGCGGCACCGGTGACCGGATCTTCGCCCGTGGCCATTTCGATCCGAACCAGCCGGTCTACGGCATCTTCCGCCAGGGCAAGGTCTACACCGATCCGCAGAGCAAGGAGTTTCTGGGGATCAACGCCGACGACATCGGCGGTGGTGAGATCGTCGCCACCGAAGGCGACGTCGCCACCCTCGCCCTGCAACGCACGACCCAGGAAGTGCGCCTCGGCGACCGCTTGTTCAGCGGCGAAGAGCGTTCGATCAACTCGACCTTCATGCCCAGCGCGCCCTCCACCGACATCAACGGCCTGATCATCGATGTGCCGCGCGGCGTCACGCAGATCGGCGCGATGGACGTGGTGACCCTGAACAAAGGCAAACGCGACGGTCTGGCCGAAGGCAACGTGCTGGTGGTGATGAAAACCGGGGAAACCGTGCGCGACCGGATCACCGGCCAGCCGCTGAAAATCCCGGATGAACGTGCCGGATTGCTGATGGTGTTCCGCACCTACGACAAACTCAGTTACGGCCTCGTGCTGAACGCATCGCGCTCGCTGGCGGTGCTGGACAAGGTGCGAAATCCTTAGCTGGCTTCACAAGTTACCAACAGAGTTATCCACAGCTTGTTCCGAAAGGTTCGGGCCTTATAACGATCAAGGATGATCCATGATGATGCCTGTCTCCCCGTCGGTTTCGCCGGCAGAACTGGAAGCGCGCCTGCGCCTGCACCGCTTGCCGGAAATCGGTCCCAAGCGTTTCACCAAATTGCTCGAAGCCTTCGGCTGCGCCTCGAAGGCGATCGGCGCGCCGGCCAGCGCCTGGCGCTCGCTGGGTTTGCCGGCGGCTTGCGCCGAGGCCCGACGCTGTTCTGAAGTTCGCGACGGCGCCAGCCACGCATTGCGCTGGCTAGAGCGTCCGGATCAACATTTACTGATGTGGGACCAAGCGGATTACCCGGCCTTGCTGGCGCAGATTCCTGACCCTCCGCCCCTGCTGTTCGTCGCTGGCGACCCGCAGATTCTGGAAAAGCCGCAACTGGCGATGGTCGGCAGTCGCCGCGCTTCCCGCCCGGGCATGGACACTGCCGCTGCGTTTTCCCGCAGTCTCGCGGGGGGCGGATTTGTCATCACCAGTGGCCTGGCGCTGGGCATCGATGCGGCGGCGCATCAAGCCGCTGTGGATGTCGGTGGGCAAACGGTCGGCGTGCTCGGTACCGGCCTGGAAAACTTTTATCCACAGCGCAACCGTCGGCTGGCGGACGCGATGATTGCGTCCGGCAGTGCGGTGCTTTCGGAATTTCCTCTGGACACCGGGCCGACGGCGAGCAACTTCCCGAGACGCAACCGCATCATCAGCGGCTTGTCCCTCGGCGTGCTGGTGGTTGAGGCCAGTGTCGCCAGCGGTTCCTTGATCACCGCACGGCTGGCGGCGGAACAGGGGCGCGAGGTGTACGCCATTCCGGGTTCGATCCATCACCCCGGCGCTCGGGGCTGTCATCAACTGATACGCGACGGAGCCGTGTTGGTGGAAACCATCGAGCATATTCTCGAAGCCCTGCGCGGCTGGCAGCAGTTGCCGCTGTCCGCCTCGGCGCCGGATCCCGATCATCCTCTACTGGATCTGTTGCACGCCGCACCGCACACCAGCGAGGGTCTGGCCGACAGCAGTGGCTGGGCGTTGCCCAAAGTGCTGGCGGCATTGACCGAACTGGAGATGGATGGCCGCGCCGTGTGCGAAAACGGCCGCTGGTTTGCGCGCGTAAGCTAGGTTTTACATTGAAGATCGGTAAACTGCGCGAAACCTGTTTGCGGAGAGTTTTTCATGGTCAACAGTTGGCGTGTGCAACAAGCCGCACGAGAGGTTCGCGCCGGGGCGGTGATTGCCTATCCAACCGAAGCCGTCTGGGGGCTGGGGTGCGATCCTTGGAATGAAGAAGCGGTGGATCGCCTGCTGGCGATCAAGAACCGTTCGGTGGACAAGGGCTTGATCCTCGTCGCCGACAACATTCGTCAGTTCGATTTTCTGTTCGAGGATTTCCCGCAGGACTGGATCGACCGCATGGCCAGCACCTGGCCGGGCCCGAACACCTGGCTGGTGCCGCACCAGAACCTGTTGCCAGAGTGGGTGACCGGGGTGCATGACACCGTGGCGCTGCGGGTCAGCGATCATCCGCAGGTGCGGGATCTGTGCTCGCTGGTAGGGCCGTTGATTTCGACGTCGGCCAATCCGCAGGGGCGGCCGGCAGCGCGCACGCGCTTGCGGGTCGAGCAGTATTTCCGTGGTCAGGTCGATCTGGTGCTTGGCGGAGCGCTTGGCGGTCGCAAGAATCCGAGTCTGATTCGGGATCTGGCCACCGGCAAGATCGTGCGCCCGGCCTGATATCACCCTTGGTTGATTCTGTGAGTACTCCTCGGCTTCCATGGCGAGGAGTACTACGCGCATCTACGATTTTTCCTTCATATGGCTGAAGTTACAGCCCGGTTTTTGCTTTGAATTTCTCCTTTCTACGTCAGATGAATCTTTAAGTATTCAATTGTTGTAATTTTTCCGACGTTATTCTCAGAAGCCACACAGTGGCGATTTTTCTAAAACCATTCATTATTTCAATGCGCTCAGAAAACTTCGAAAAGTTAACGGCTGCGGAGAAGAAATGGATATCAGGGATTCGCAATTAACGGATTATCTGCAGGAGATTCAGACGACCTTTAAAAGGCGTCATGAAAACTATCGCATCGTTATTCTTGAAGCAGGATCAGACACACGAGAGTTTGAACGGTTTGTTTCCCGTCATTTTCGATTGCGATTGCAACACTACATGTTGACACCCAGAGCCAGGTCACTTGAAACACGCCTGGCGATTATTTCGCGCAGTACCCACTTTCTGTTGTACCAGCACGACAGGCCCACGGCCGTATTGAGAGTGACCCCTGCGCCGTTCGAATGGGCCTCACTGGCGCAGCAACAACTGTCTCCCGCCACGACGCTGTCGCGCCATGTCGAGTTCAGTCGCTTGATCAGTCACTCGCAAACTCAGTTCCCCATGTCGATCAACGGCCTGCTGGCCGCTGCCACGGAATGGGCGGTCACGCGGGGTTATGAGGGCGTTACCGCGCTCTGCCGATCACCGCAGCGGCGACTGTTCCAGCGCTTCGGCCTGACGCCCATCACCACCGACGCCCTTCGCATCGAACAGCGCCAACGCGGCGATTACTGGCTGCTCTCGGCTCAATGGCAGCAAATCCTCACGGCACTTCAACAGTCTGCCCACCTGCTCGCCAACCCATTGGAGACCCCCATTGATGAATACGCCTCTCAGTTTTGAACAACAATTAAGCCTGCTCGATGAGCGAATCGAAAAGTCATGGACCGATATTCTGGAAAGTTCGCGGCTGGTGAAAGCCATCCGTGAGGGCAGCGTTTCCAAAGCCTTGTACGCGATCTATATGATTCAGACTTTTCACTACACGGCGCACAATGCGCGAAATCAAGGATTGGTCGGTGTCCGACATGCGGATAATCCGGTGTATGCCAAGTTCTGTTTTGAACATGCGGCACAAGAAGTCGGCCATGAAAAAATGGCACTGCACGATGTCATGAGTCTTGGTTTGAAGAATGAAGTGTTTGATATTCCGCCTGCACTTCCGGCCACTGATGTGCTGATCGCTTATTTATTTTGGATCTCCTTTACCGGTAACCCGTTACAACGGCTTGGTTATAGTTATTGGGCAGAAAATGCCTACCAGTTCATTACTCCGCTCATCGATAGCCTGAGTGAAACACTGTCGCTAAAACCCGCTCAACTTACATTCTTCATTGCACATTCCGACATTGATATCGAGCACTTCAACGAAATCAAACTGATGCTGCAGCGCACCTGCAAGCGTCAGGAGGACTGGGATGCGATAGCCACTGTGATGGAAACCAGCCTGCGTCTGACCGGCAACATGCTCGAGGCGGTTTATGAGCAGTTCGAGGCCTGGCAAAACGGGCTGGCGCCCCGTTATGAATTCCTCCACGCCCTGGCCAACCAATGAAGGCCGCCCGCCGATGTTCCGATCAGATGGCTGGAGGCAGACATGGCTGATTATTTCGACCGGCTCAACTACACGCTCGGCGATGAGGACACCGCGCTTGAGTACGCGATCCTGCCCAGACATGCCAGTCACGTGCTGGGTATCGCCGGATGCGGCGGCCGGCTCTTGCCGTTATTGGCCGCCGCCCCGGCACGCATGACCTGTACCGATATCAGCGCGCCGCAACTGGCGTTTACCCGATTGCGTTTTGCCCTGCTGGAACAGACTGATCACGAGTCGTTCATGGCGTTCATGGGCTATCGAATGGAAAGTATGAGGGCGCGACGCCGCTCCATCTTCCAGCAACTGGTTTTACCGCCGGCGGATCGTCGCTGGCTGTCCGTGTTTTTTCAGTCCCGAAGTTGGGAAGCGCCGATCTACATGGGCGCATTCGAGCAGACCCTGAAGCGCTTGGCGAAGATCACCGGACTGTTCACCGGCAAGGCCGGCCGGGGCATTTTTCAGTTCAGTCAGCTTGACGAACAAACGGAATATTACCGAAACCGCTTTCCGCTCAAGCGCTGGAAAGCCGTGATCGCGTTGCTGGGAAACGCAGCAGTCCTCAATTCGCTGCTGTACAAGGGCGCGTTTCCACCCAACAACCTGGGGATCAGTTCCCGCGCGGCGTATCTGGAAATTTTCCATACGTTGTTCACCACTCAGGTGGTCCGCGAGAGCTTTTTCCTGCAAATGCTGTTTTTCGGTGAGCTGCGTTATCCACAAGGCTTTCCGCTGGAGTGCGATCCGCAGATTTTCCAGCGGGCCCGCGAGGGGCTTCAGCAGTGCGAGTTACGCGTCGTGCAGGCCGACATCCTCGACTGCGTTGCCGGGGAAACAGCCATCGATTTCGTATCGCTGTCGGACGTGCCTTCCTTCATGCCCGAAGCGGCCGGCAAGAACCTTTTGCAGCGCCTGGCACCGGCCCTGGCAGGAAACGCACAGGTGGTCATGCGCGGGCATTTGCATGTGGTGCGACCCGATTGCGCAGGTTTCTGCGATATCACCCAGCAATACCAGGCAGACATTGCGCGAGAAAAAACCCAGCTCTGGCATGTCCAGGTCTATCGCCGCACACCCTCTTTGCAGGTATCCCGATGAACACTTTTCAACCGACCGTCAATTGGGTCAAAAACCGTGTCCGGCAAGCGCGAGACGATCAGCAGCAGCTGTTCGATGCAGGGCTGAATGGCCTGAAGCTGGCTAAACGTGAAGGCAAAGAGATCGAACTCGAAAGCGGCGAGCGGCTGACCGAGTTTCTCTCGTGTTCTTATCTGGGGCTGGAGTGTGATCCTCGCTTGATTCAGGGGGCGATGCACTCCGTCGAGTCCTTCGGCGTGCAATTCGCCGCCGCACGGACCCGAGCGCTGTTGCCACCCATGCGTGAGCTGGATGAACTGCTGAACCGGATATTTCAGGGGCATTCAGTCACCTTCAACTCGGTGGGCAGTGCACATCTTGGCTGTCTGCCGCTGCTTGGTTCCGGTGAGATGCCCTCCTATCCCATGCGTCGTGGCCCGTGCTGGATTGTCGACCGTGCCGCTCATGCTTCGATGCAAGTGCTGCAAGGCATTCTCTGGCAATTCGGCCCGATACAGCGCCGCGATTGCAGCGATGTAGAGCAGGTCGAAGAAGCGTGTTCAACGGCAGTCGCGGCGGGTAATACGCCCATCATCCTGACCGACAGCATTGGCTCGATGCGCGGTGTTTACCCGATCAATCGCCTGTTGCAACTGGCGGAGCGTTTCGACGGTTATCTCTATGCGGATGACGCCCACGGTACCTCGATCCATGGCGTGGCCGGAGGTGGTTACGCGCTGGACGCGGCGGAAGAACGACAGCGTGGCCGGCTGATCCTCCTGTCATCGCTGTCCAAGGCGTTCGGCGCAACCGGTGGGGCAATCACTGTGCGTACCGAAGCCGATGCCGAGATGATTCGGCGCCATGCATCGACCTATACGTTTGGCGGACCATTATCCGTTGGCGGGGTGGGCGCGGCAGTCGCTTCGGGGAAAATCCATTTGTCGCCGGAGCTGGGTCATTTGCAGGTAGCGCTGTGGCGAAACATCGCCACGGTCGACAGGTTGCTGGGGCCAGTGCTGGGCAATCATCACGTCGCGTCTCCCATTCGTTTTATCCGTGTCGGGGCCGAGAGAGATGCGATAAGCCTGGCGCAGCATTTGCGCCGGCAGGGCATGGCGGTCACCACCGCGGTGTTTCCGGTGGTGGCCAAGGGCGAGGCCATTTTGCGTCTGGCCATCAGCGCGAGCCACAGTCAGCTCCAGTTGGAGTCTCTGGCGAACGCCGTCCGTAGCGGATTCGATGAGTTGGGCATTCGTCAGGGAGGGCGCGGTAATGAGCAATGAACCGATCACCGATGTTTTGGCCGAGGCGTTTGCGAATAAATTGGCTCACGCACGCTCACTGTCGTGGTTCCGTGCGCTGTATCCGCGAATCCTGGAAGTGCGGGGATTGGCCGATCTCCATCGATTGCCGGTTCTGGCGGTGGAAGACGAGTCCGGCGGCGTATTGTTTTCCACCCTCGGTGAAGCCTCCCATCGAGCACCGGGCGGCGGGCTGACCCTGACCTCGGGAGGCAGCACCGGCAATCGCAAACAGATCACCCATTCCTGGGCGTTCAACGCTGCAATCGTGCCTTTGGGGGCACGGATGTTCGGTTCGACGGACGAACGCCCCGAGGTGGTCGTCAACTGCCTGACAGCCGGGGAAATGCAGGGTGCCTTTCAATACGCGGCAGCTATCGTCCAGCACATTGGCGCACGCCTGCTGCCTGCCGGTTCACAGATGGGCGTGCAGCGCGTTGCCGAGCTTATTGAGGCACACAAGGCTGATGCGTTGATATGCACTCCCTCCTTCGCCGCCGCGTTGTTCAATCATGAGAAAGTCGGCGCTGTGCAATTGTGCAGCCTGAAGTGGCTTTACTACATTGGAGAACCTTGCAGTCAAACGCTGCGCGACCAGTTGGCCCGGGACTGGCCGATGCTGAAGATCCGCTCGCTGGGCTACAGCTCGACGGAGACCGGTCCCATCGGTTTTCAGTGTGCCCATCTGGAGCACGGTTTTTTTCACCTGCATGCGGACGCCATGCTGCTCGAGGTGGTTGATTCTCTGACCCTGCAAGCTGTAACTGAAGAGGAAGCCGGTGAGTTTCTGCTGACGCCATTGCTTCCTGATCATGTGCCGTTGTTGCGTTACCGGATCGGCGATCGTGGGCGAATCCTGCGCACAGTGACGAAGTGCGACTGTGGCAGTTCCATGCCGGTACTGGCGCTTGAGGGGCGGGTGGAAACATCGATCAAACTGGGGGGCGCGATCATCACTCAGTCACAGGTGTTGCACGTACTCCGACAGCTTTTGCCGCAGCTGCAGAACACCGATGTCCAGGTGCAGATTGATCGACAGCCCGAGGGGGCACGCATGCGTCTGGTCATAGCCGAGGACGGACTGACAGCCAACACACAGAGCGTCATTGAAGATGCGTTGCAAGTCGAAGGACAGGCCAGTGCATTGCTCAGGCTGCCGGGCGTTTTGGGGTTGGAGGTGAAGCGTCTTGCCCGTCAGGAATTCGAAACTACCCTGGCCGGCAAGACGCCGTTTTTCGTGACGACGGAAAAGACCCCGGTACCGTCATGAAGATGCGCCGAGGTCATTGGTGGTCAGGGCAGCAGAACAGTGGAGCCCGTGGTGCGCCGCGCCGACAGCTCGGTCTGCGCTTTCGCCGCGTCAGCCAATGGATAACGCTGGCTGATATCCACTTTCAGCTTGCCGCTGGTAATCATCCCGAACAGCTCGTCGGCCATGCGCTGCAGGTTTTCGGCGTTATTGGCGTAGGTCGCCAGGGTCGGACGGGTGACGTAAAGCGAACCTTTTGCCGCCAGAATCCCCAGGTTCACCCCGTCCACCGCGCCCGACGCATTGCCGAAGCTCACCAGCAGGCCACGGGGCGCCACGCTGTCCAGCGAAGCCGGCCAGGTGTCCTTGCCAACGCCGTCGTAGACCACCGGGACTTTTTT
>Ga0068830_1024527_pt1 | contig 19145 bp, 19 predicted proteins | sample Hof3ISUMetaT_23_FD_68490 | JGI IMG/M metagenome (GOLD analysis project Ga0068830, IMG submission 68490) | Enriched soil aggregate microbial communities from Iowa State university to study microbial drivers of carbon cycling -... | ecosystem: Environmental > Terrestrial > Soil > Agricultural land... | reverse complement strand
AAAAAACTGTGCTGAAGGATTTACAGCTGAAGAGTTTTCCTATTCTGTAACTGCCTGGGAGGGGGCGCTTCGTCGTTCAGTGATTTCTAATCAACGTGAGTTTGATGTCAGTAACCTGGAAGAGCTAGAACATGTCGTTGAGGGTACGGTAAACGAGTTTGGTGTCTTCACAGGGCGAGTTAAAGCGTTCGGTCGTTGGCTAGATGGTGATGTTGTTATTTCACCAAAGAGCGAAGTGTCAATAAGAAGTAACTCAAAGGTAGGTTCGTTTCACTTGCGGTTGGGAACATTTCAACAAATGCCCGGCTCCTCATCTCACCCTCCAGAAATACATAGAAAGCTGATTGAGCAATCATCCAAGTACGGTGGGGTGATGGTTTACCGAAATGGTCTTCGGGTTATGCCATATGGTAGAGAGGATAGTGATTTTTTTGAGATTGAAAAGCGTAGATCGTTGCATGCTGGACGCCACTTTTGGTCAAATCGAAGAACATTTGGACGCGTAGCCCTGACGCGCGAAGGAAATCCAAATTTAAAAGACAAGGCTGGTAGAGAAGGCCTGATTGATAATAAGGCAGTAAAGGTTTTTCGAGATTTAGTAGAAAATATCCTGATTAAAACAGCATACAATTATTTTGGTACAGACTCAGATCTTCAGAAAAAATTTCTTCCGGGAATTCAGGAGTCTCGTGCAAAAGAGAAGGCGGAAGAACAGCGCAATAAAGCACGAGCATCCCGACGAAAACGCTTTAGGGGCGCTCTAAAAAAGAACTCGCCAGTACTGAAGTTGCACTGTGAACAACTTGACGATTTGATTGTCAGGGTGCGAACGGCAGCGTTGACTTCTGAGCAGGAAGTGATCAGTTTGCGGGATCAGCTTTTAAATCTAAAAGATCGATCCAAAGAATTTTCCTTAGGTGAAGCCCCAAGAAGCCTTGGGCTACTCGAACAGGAGTATGAGGACTACCGCTATAATCAGCGGCGATCTACCGAAATGCTTGCATCACTAGATCAGTCTTTAACATCTGCACTTGCAGTGCTGAAACCTAAAGCTCCGAGAGATATAGCGTATTCCGATTTAAATAGTCACGCATCGTTTCTACAAGTTAGGTTGCGTAGATGGCATAAGGAGGCTAGGGATTTACTGGATGCAGAGCAGCAGAGGATTGCGGATCTCTATGAAGAAAGCAGTAAACGCTATCACGCTCTCACATTGCCTTTACTAGAAGATATTGAGAATGACAGAGTAACCCTTGCGGATGCTCTCGAACGCTTGGCTGTAGAACGAGATAAAGTGGACTTTGAAAACTCTGAGGTATTTGAGCCTTATATTTCAGCCATGAGAAGTCTCCAGGAAAATATAGATCTAGAGACTCTGGCAACTTATGGCATGGACGCTGTGGACGATATGAGGGAGGAGTTGGATAGGCTCCATTCTCTTGCGCAGTTAGGTATAACTGTTGAAATAATCGGTCATGAAGTTGAAGGGTTGGAGCTTTCAATTAGTGAAGGGTTGGAGAATTTTCCACCGACGGTCAAGGGGTTAAAGGCATACTCCGAAGTAAAAGTTGCACATGAAATGCTTGCGGATCGGTTGCGGTTTTTGTCACCACTAAAGCTTTCGGGGTCTAATCTTAAAGCCTCGATTAGCGGTCAAGAGATTATGCAGTATGTCTTAAAGTTCTTCGGTTCAGGTCTTGAAGAAAAAGAAATTCAAGTTGAGGCTACTTCGCGGTTTAATTCATTTAGTGTTTATGAACAATCCGCGAGAATTTTTCCAGTTTTTATTAACCTAATCAATAATGCTATTTATTGGGTAGGTCAGCGCAGTAATGGCGAGCCGAGAGTGTTGTTGGATATCGTCGATGGAAAAGTGGTAGTTGGTGATAGTGGGGCAGGCGTGGATGATGAGGATCAGAAGCATCTCTTTTCATTGTTTTTCACACGCAAAGTACGTGGCGGACGAGGCGTTGGACTATATTTGTGTCGCGCCAATTTGGCTGCTGGCGGGCACACTATTCAATATGCTGTGGAAGAAAAGTTCAAAATACTTCCAGGTGCTAATTTTGTAATGGATTTCAAAGGTGCCGTGTATGCATGAGGCAAATATCGAAGTTGATAATAAGTATGGTGATCTCATAGAAGAGGTTTTCATAAAGCCTATTCGTACCGTCATGGTAGTGGATGATGAGTTTCCTACAGTCGACGCACTGCTTCAAAAGGAACTTGGGGGGGTGGGTAATTGGGTCTCCACCAATGTTGAGCGAGCTTGCAAAATTATACAGTCTTGCAGGGCCGATACTCGCCGTTGGGTGGTTGATATTCACGATGGTCAGAACTCTTTGCAATTGAGGGTGAAGGTGAGGGCGCATCCCACTTTCATCACTCTGATTTAATGATTTTAGATTACCACTTGGATAGAGACCAGCCTGAGGATGGCGGAAATGCTGTTTCTATTCTTCGCCGGCTCGCCGACAATGATCATTTTAATCTTGTCATAGTATATACAAAAGGTTATGGGCTGGCCGGTGGTCAGATATCTAGAGTTGTGAATGAGATAGCGATTGGCCTTTCCTCATTCGATACCCGATTGGCTCAACACGAAAGGGCTTCCGCACAAGTGCGAGAGTTGTTGGAGGGGTGGGAGGACTCTAATCAAGGTGTTGCTGATCGAATTCTTAGTTTTATAGATGATAATTTGTATTTGAAAATTAAGTCTATTAAAGATAGTAAAATTGATTGGGTGGAAGTTGGTGAATGGCCCGAGCTGGAAGCATTCAAGGAGTTTGTTCGGAACGGACCTCCGGAGGCTGTGGATAAATTTTGTGGTATTTTGAAGTTCTCTGTTAGCTGTAAGCAGGAAAGTCTTAAATGTAAGCTGGCACAGAAGGATTTTGGAAAGTTAGACTGGGATTTTGAAGGAGTAACTGGTGTAAATTGGATTCGCACGGATCGCTTGTTTGTCACGGTAGTTAGTAAGTCCGAAGATCCGGCGACCTTGCCAAGTAAACTGCTGTCTTCACTTGTACGTTGGAATCCAGAACCACACAGATTACTGATGTCGAAAATGCGTGCAGAACTCGACGAGCGTGGTGTTTTAGCTGAAGGTACAGTTTTAGATAACCAGTATCTGCAGGCCGGATGGTTGCAGGAGTACCTCACAGAGGATGTCTATGAACGGCAGTGGAAAGTTCATAGTACAATTAGTCGGCACTGGGAAGGTCTAGGCGACTCTATACGTCTTGGAGTAACAGGTTTTGCTGACAGACTTGCGGAGTACTTGATAGCAGAGGGGCGTGCAGAGGTCGTAAAACAGTGGTACCCGAGATTAAGTGAGCAAGATGTTAAAAGTTATTTAAATAGTTACGTAAGTAGTAAGGTGGGTGTGGAGGGTGCCTATTTAACCACTGGGCACGTTATACGTCTAGATAAATGCACAGGCGACGGATGTTTTTGGCTGTGCCTTTCTCCCGCATGTGATTTGGTTCCTGGTCAAAAAAGTTCTGGTTGGCCAAAACGATTGGGAGATCACACTCCTTTTATTGCTGTTGAATTGTTTCCTGTCAAAGAGAGTGATGCTTTAAAGAATGCTTTTGCAGGTAATCATCTTTTCCTAAAAGTTGAAAGTAAGATTTTATGTTTCAGTTTTACTCCGCCGTTGAGTATAAAAGAGGATCCTCTGGGCGAAAAAATATCGAATCCTAAGTGGGAGCAGATGTTTGCTGGCGATCAAGGACGGTTTTCTCCAGGAACACAAAATATTACCATTACTCGGGCTGATGGAGGGAACGGCGAATTGGCGTTTAAGAAGCAATCTGCGCAAGTCGTTTCCCATTTGCGATATGAATATGCATTGAATTTGCTAAATCGGCTCGGATCTAATCTATCAAGGGTTGGGCTTGATTTTATAGGGTATAGTGGTGCCGTGATCCCTATTTCACAAACAGAGTTGTCTAGCGGTGTGGTTAATCAGCCCTCTGCGAATCAACCTGAATGATTTAGTTTTATGTCTGTACGAAATGGGCTGAGACCATCCGAATTCGGATGGTCTCTAACAGATTCTTGCTTTGTCTTTTTACTTTAAATTCATAATGCAAAAGCACATGGTGGTACTTTTGCCTTCTTTTTTGCGCGCTAAATTTATGCGGTTTCTTGTAGTTAATATAGTTTTAGGAGGCTTTTATCCTCCGCCTCTCTATTTCCCGGAGCACATCACTTACATCCTGCAACATGATCCTAGCGATAGTGGTGACAGTGTTGATGTCATGCTGGGCGTGGTCTTTGAGGTGAATGCAGGTCATGAAGTCCAGGTATTTGAGGGCAGCGTTTAGTCTTTCACTGATCCAGGCATGTAGATCGCGCAGCGGAGCGTCGGCGTCGATGAATAGGACGGGATGGTCGGTGGCGGGGTGGGACATTGGGGCGTAGTTGCACAGCGTTGACTTACTTGTCATGGGTAAAAATCCTTAGCTCAGAAAATTAATAACCACCGCTCGCTGCGAAACGAGTTAGGTGGCAGTTATGCGCGGGTTCGCAGACCGAGGAGCTAAGACCCGGCAGACCCGAAGGTCTCCCACGCACAACCGCCATGAAAATGAAGTACAGGCAAGTAGCCGGGCCGCATTGTGCCGGGTGTGGACTTAGCTCGCTAGGGCTGCGAAACCCTATCGCCAAATTCGTTCAGCGACAGACCCACTCTAGGCATCGATCCCACTGTCGCAATCAGCCTGTAGGACGTGTAATCACCACGTGTGGCCAGCGATTTTGCTCGCGGTCGGTGGCGTAGCCCGCGTAAATCAAAGGCTGCGGTGTATCAGGGAAAAATGACTTGCCAGGTTTGAGCCCGCTTCGCAGCCCCGCAAGAACAAGCTCCCTCACCACGCGGAGCGATTTCCTACGGCGTTTTCAGATCAAAAAAACCACACATTCCAGTCCCGGAACTTTTCCCAAAACCGATGTCAATTTGATGGCGTGTCGCGACGCTCATTCATCGGCTCAAGCAGTGCCAGGCTGGTTCCTGGTCAACCATGGAAGTGTGTGATGAGACTATTACTCGCAATGTTGTTGATGTTCAGCGGCTACAGCTTTGCCAGTTGCGGCAACATTGATGACCACGATCAGCGTGCCTATTGCAATGCAAGGGAGAGCGGCAGCAGTTGCGGCAATATCGATAATCACGATCTGCGGGCAGCGTGTAACGCGGAGATGGGCGGCAGTTCCTGCGGCAACATTGACGACCACGACCAGCGCGCCTACTGCAATGCCAAACAGAGCGGCAGCAGTTGCGGCAACATCGATGATCATGACCTGCGTGCGCGATGCAACGCGGAGCAGGCTGGCAGTTCCTGCGGCAATATCGATGACCACGACCAGCGCGCCTACTGCAATGCCACAACGGGCGGCAGCAGTTGCGGAAATATCGACAACCATGATTTGCGTACGCGGTGTGAGGCCATGAAGCGCTGATCTGGTTTTGATTGCTTCACTCAGTGCCAGGCTGTTTCCCGGCATGCTCAAGGAAGTGTGAGATGAAACTGATTCTTGCGATGTTGTTGCTGTTCAGCGGTTACGTTTCCGCCAGTTGCTCCAGCATCAGTGATCACGACAAACGCAGTTATTGCCAGGCCAGGGAGGAAGGCAGCAGCTGTTCTTCCATCGGCGACCACGATTTGCGTTCGGCCTGCGAAGCGGAAAAAGGCAGTTCGTGCTCAAGCATTGGCGACCATGACCAACGCGCTTATTGCGAAGCCAAAAAGGGCAGCAGTTGTTCCTCCATCGGCGATCACGACCTGCGCGCGGCCTGTGAGGCGGAAAAAGGCAGTTCATGTTCGAGCATTGGTGATCATGACCAACGTGCGTTTTGTGAAGCGAAGAAGGGCAGTAGTTGTTCTTCAATCGGCGATCATGATCTGCGCAGTCAGTGTGAAGCCATGAAACGCTGAATCCACCCGCCATCTAGAACCAAAAGGGACACCCATCGGTGTCCCTTTTTCATGCGCGCTTGAACGCTGTTATTTCGCCTTCCAATGCCCACCCCCGTTCTCGCAATCAATCCGCGCCTGCGCCAGATGCTCCACATCGTAGTAATACGTGGTCACTTGCGCACTGTCCGGAATGTTCAGGGCCTTGGCATTTTTGTCCTTGCTGGTGGAGTGCGGGTTGGCCAGGGATTCCTGAGTGAGTGTGGCAATACACGAGGCCTGATAGTGGTCGGCGCAGTGTTCGACTTTGGTTTTGCTGCTGTTGAGCATGTCCTTGCTTTCGTTGCTGCATGACCAGTCGATGGCGTTGACCGGCATGCCTTCGTATTCATAGCAGATGCGCGTCTCGACGGCGGGCACTGAGGGGCTGGAGGAGCGGGTCTTGACTTCGCAGCCCTCGGCCATGACGCAGGTTGGGACAACGCTGAAAGTGGCGATCAGGAGGAACAGTCGGATGTTCATCGTGGAACTCTCCCATGGCCCCGTGTTAGGTCGTGAGCGGGGCGCTTATGGTTTCGAGATGGGGCGGGCGCGGGAGGTTCCATCAGGATTTTGATTTGCGCCTGGCGCACAGAGTGAGAAACAATCGGACACACCTAGCACCCAAGGATTGGAGCAGTGCTCATGATTCACATCGGCAGCCGCAACAACGCCCCCACGCCGCAGCACAAAACCCAGGACATCTACATCTTCAGCATCGACCTGTCTCGCCCGGCGACGCCGTTCTGTTTCGAGCAATCGATTGGCGGCGGGCATGTCGAGCAGGGCGGTGCGCGGTGGTTGGCGCTGGATGAGCTGGATGGCTGGCCCGGTGAATGGCGTGAGCATTTGAAGAAGGCCGGATGTGCCTGGGTGGCCGAGTTGCTGGACGCGCGTTCGGGGGAGAGTCAGGCTGATCTGGTCTCGCTGATCCTTCAGCGCTACGCCGAGCCGGCGCAGCCAGCCGGACGTTTGCAGGCGATTGGGCGCTGGTTCAAGCGTCACTTCTATATTGGCGGCCGGTACGGCGTCTGACCCGAGGAAAAGCCCATGACTCAGACACTGGAACGCGCCATCGCGATTGCCGCCACGGCCCACGCGGGGCAGGTGGACAAGGGCGGTGCGCCGTATATTTTGCATCCGCTGAAGGTCATGTTGCGCATGAGCAGCCTGGAAGAGCGCATCGTCGCGGTGCTGCACGATGTGGTCGAGGACTGCGGCATCAGCCTGGAGGATTTGCGCAAGGAAGGCTTCAGCGAAGCGGTTTTGTCCGCCATCGAATCGGTGACCAAAGTGCCCGGTGAATCCTACGAGGACTTTGTCGAGCGCGCGGCACAGAACCCGATCGGGCGGGTGGTGAAGCTGGCGGATCTGGAAGAGAACAGCGACCTGTCGCGGATTGACTCGCCGAGCTGGGAGGATCTGGAGCGGATCGAAAAATATCGGCGGGCGATTGGACGGCTGCGCGCCTGACCTAACTGAAAAGCACCTTGAATAGCCAGGAAGGCGACCATGAAATCCATTCTGTGTTTGTTGATTGCTGCCGGCTTCGGTGCACTGTTGCAATTCGAAGGCGTGCCCCACGGTTTGCTGTTGGGCTCGATTCTTGTGACGGCACTGGTCGTTACCAAATTCAAATTCGCGCCAGCGACGCCCTATGGTCTGGGCTACATCCAGGTCACGCTGGGCATCGCCACCGGGTTGATGTTCGAAGCGTGGGACAGCGCGACTGTTTCGACGATGTTGCCAAGCCTCGGCGTGTTGCTGCTGTGCCTGGCAGTGCAAGTGGCGCTGGCCGCGTGGTGGCTGTCGCGCGGGGCGGGGTGGAATCGCACGGATGCACTGCTGGCGGTGTATCCGGGCGCGCTGGCGGCGGTGTTCGATTTGCTGGAATCGCATCAGGCGTCGAGCAAGGTGATCATCGTGCACTTGATGCGGCTGCTGCTGATAACGGTGCTGGTGAGTTTGCTGATTCCCGGAACGGCACCAGTTGCGGTGGCCGAGGTCGATCCGCTGTCGACGGGCATGGCGTTGACCGTGCTGGCAGTGATCGGTTTGAGCGTGGTGGTCGGGCGTTTGCTGCTGGCCGTTGGCGTGCCGGCGCCGTTCATGCTGACGGCAATCATCATCACCGCCGCGTTCGTGAAATCAGGATGGCTGCAGGGCTTTCACATGCCGGACTGGAGCCTGAATCTGGCGGCGCTGATTCTCGGTGTGCGGATCGGCTCCCGTTTTCAGGGTCTCGGCCTCGCGGAACTGGGACGTCATGGCCGCACGGCGCTGGTGTCGGTGGGTTTGATGATTCTGGTCGCGGCGATTTTTGCATTGGCAGCGGCACGGTTGCTGGGCAGCGATGGGTTGTCGCTGTGGCTCGCCTACATGCCGGGGGCCATCGAAACCATTGCGATTGTGGCGTTCGCCGGCGGGCTGAATGTGGTGTTTATCCTCACTCACCATCTGGCGCGAATGGTGGTGTTGCACTTTGCACCGGCGTTGCTGGTGCAGGTTCGGCGGGTGCGGGAGGACGCTTGAATACGGGCATTGCGCCCCGTGAACTACACTCCCAGATTACCCCGCCCCCCAGGCAACCCCGCCGCGTCGGAGGTCATCATGTTCCGTCATTCACTGTTCATCGCAGCGTGCCTGTGCGCCACACAGGCCAGCGCTGAATCCGTCGTCCCGCTCAAGGGCCAGACTTCCCAGCAAACCCAGATCGACATCAACGATTGCCATTCCATCGCGTCCACCTCAACCACGTCGACACCCCAGGCCGGTGGTCGGCTGAAGGGCGCTGCCGTGGGTGCGGCGGCCGGCGCTACTGCCGCTGAAGTGCGCGGGCGTCAGCACGACGAGTTTTACGAAGCCGTGGACGATGACCGCAAGCAGGATTACCGCCAGAACCGCGCCAAAGAGACGGCTGCGGCGGGTGCGGTGGTTGGCGGTGCGCGGCAGCGGCAGGATCGGCGCGAGCAGCGGCGGACCGATGCTTCAGCCAGTTCAAGCGCCTACGCCGGTTGCCTGCAGGGGCGGGGTTATCAGGTCACGCCCTGACGGCTTTCCCGGTGCGCGACGAGCAGGTGCATCATCACGCCGCTGTAGAGCGTCACCAGAATGAACAACCCCATGCGCACCGCGAACGCGGTGTAGACGTCCTTGCCCGCCGCGCTGTCCTCAACGGACTGACCGAGCAGGATGATCATGGTGATCAGGGTGTTGAGCCAGAACCCCGGCGTGAGCTGCGTCGGGTGCAGTCGATAGAGTTTGCGCGCCACCAACAGCCCGAACAGCAGCATCCACAGAAAGAACATCCACAGGTGCACGAAAAGGCTTAACGCGCACCAGAACAGCACCGCCAGCAACCCGCCCAATAAGGTCGAGCCGAGCAATTCGCGCCCGGCGTGGTGGGTGCGGGTGGTGGTGCTCTGCTGGCCGAGGCTGACGGCTTTGAGGATGATCGGCAGGTAGCTGGCCGGGTCGATCAGCACCAGCAGGAAGGTCGGCAGCACGATCAATGTTGCGCGCATCGCTACGCGAGGCAGGTCTTCGGCGGGCAGGGCGGGAGCGGGTCGTGGCGCGGGGCTGTTGGCCGGTTCCGGGAACAGGACATGGCTCAGGCCAACGATGACGACGGCCAGCAACAAGCCTTTGACCAGCGCGCCGATCACCGCCATTGCCAGTTCGAATGAGGCAAAACCGGCGGCGGAGATCATGGTCATGCCGATCACCAGAAACGTCATGATCAGCACATTGCCGCCGCGCAAGCCGTAGGTGAACACCAGAAACAGACCGACACCGATCAGCAGCACGCCGCACACCGGGTAATAACGCAGCAACGGCACCAGCAACAGCCCGAGACTGGTGGTGAACGCCGCGACCAATGTCAGCACCAGCGCCATTTTGACTGGCAATGGCCGGGGCATGCTGGCCAGCAGCAACACCGCGAGCACCGGCGACAAAAACGACAGCGGCAAGGCGAGGCCGTAACTGGCGGCGGTACACAACGCCGTGCCGCAAGCCAGGCGCAAGGCACGTTGCGCCGGAACGCTGCGCTCAGTAGGCATACGATAGCCAGCTCATCAACCAGACAAACATCCGCCCGAGTGGATTGAGCAGATTGCCCTCGCTCGGAAACGCCATGACTTCCGCCTGCCCGCCCGCGCGAATCGAACGACTCTCGAACAGGCGCTTTTTCGCCTCTTCGCTGAACTCGATGATCACCGGAAAACGCTGGGCCGGACGCAGCCAGTCGCGGCTGTTCTGGATCGTCGGCAGGGTGCCGGGCGGCGGTGTCTGGCCGACGCTGACGCCATAACCGACGCTGCGCACCCGGCCATCGAGGACTTCGCCGGGCAGGGCGTCGAGGATGATCGACACCGGCGTGCCGGGCTTGATCCGGCCGAGGTTGTTCTCGGTGAGGTCGGCGCTGACCCACACGTCCTGGATCGTGATCAGCGTCATCACCGGACTGCCGGCAGCGGCGAACTGGCCGACATCGGTGCGCAGGTCGGTGATCAGGCCCGCCGAACGCGCACCAATGCGGGTGTTGGCCAGATCGAGTTCGGCCTTGGCCAGCGTGGCGGCGGCGCTGAGCAGTTTGGCGTTGGTGTCGGTGTTGCCGCCTTCCTGCTCCTGGGCGCGCAGTACTTCGGCCCGAGCGGCGGCGACCTGACTGACAGCGGCCTCGTGATTGGCCCGGGACACTTCCAGCAGCCGAACCGAAACCGTGCCCGGATCTTCTTTGTACAAGCCTTCCAGCCGTCGATTGTCCTGGCGCGTTTTGAGTTCATTGGCTTGCGCGGCCCGCAACGACGCCTGTGCCGAAGCGATGCCCGCGGTGCTGGCGCCGACCGTGCGCCGGGTGTTTTCCAGATCGGCGCGGGCCCGGTCGACGGCGATTTGCAGCGGCTGCGGATCGAGCTCGAAGAGGATGTCGCCGGCCTGCACGTCCTGATTGTTGCGCACGTTGACCTTGATCACCCGGCCCGCGACTTCCGCTGCCACCGGGATCACGAATGCGCCGACCCGCGCCTGTTGGGTGTAGGGCGTAAAACGGTCGGCCAGCAGATACCAGACCAGGCTCAGCACAATCACCAGCAGCACCCAGCGGATGCCTTTTTTCGCCGGATCCGGCGGCGCTTCATCACTCATGGCGGTCTACCTGCGAGGGAATCGGATAGGTCGGTTGCGGCGGCGGGGCGCTCAGCAGATCGCCCCAGTCGGTTCGTTGCTGCATCTGCTGCCGGGTCGCTGGATCAATCTGCGGCCCGGCGCTTTGCCAGCCACCGCCGACGGCACGGTACAGGGCGATCAGATTGCTCACGGCGTTACCGCGGCTGACCAGATAGTTGTCCTGTAGCTCCAGCAACGCACGTTGGGCATCGAGCACTCGCTGAAAGTCTGAATAACCTTCGCGATATTGAGTGTTGGCCAGCACCAGCGAACGTCGCGCCGCGCCTTCGGCCTCGCCGAGAATGCGTTCGCGCTCCAGCGCTTTGGTCAGGCCGCTGGCGGCGTCGTCGGCCTCGCGGGCAGCCTGGCGGACCTTGTCGCGATAGGCTTCGATCAGTTGCTGCAAGCGCGCATCCTGTACGCGGATGTTGTTGTGGATGCGGCCGTAATCGAACAGGTTCCAGCGCAGGCTCGGGCCGCCGATCAGGTCGAGGCTGCGCGGGGTGCTGCCGAGGGTGTCGCTGGACCAGACGATGCTGCCGAGCAGGGTCAGCGAGGGATACAGATCGGTTTCAGCCACGCCGACCAGCGCCGATTGCGCGGCCACGTTCAGCTCTGCCGCGCGCACATCGGGACGGCGCAGCAGCAGGTTGGCCGGGACGTCCTGCAACACGGCGCGATCCACCAGCGGAATCAGCCCCGGTTGTTCCGCCAGAAACGCCGCGCCACCGGGCGGCTGGCCGACCAGCACCGCCAGTGCATTGCGGGTGCGCAGCAACTGGTCTTCGAACGCCGGAATGCTGCTCAGGGTGCCGAGGTATTGGGTTCTGGCCTGTTGCAGGTCGAGTTCGGCGGTCTGGCCGCTGCGAAAGAGTTTTTCGGTGATCTCGAAATTGCGTTTTTGTTGAGCGGCGTTTTCCCGAGCGACCCGCAGCCGGGCTTCGGTGGTGCGCAGGGCAAAGTAGGTGTCGGCCACTTGAGCGCGTAATAGAACGAGGGCGTCTTCGTAGTTGGCCTGGGCGGCGAAGTAGCTGGCGTCGGCGGACTCGATGGCGCGGCTGAAGCGACCCCAGAAATCCAGTTCCCAGCCGACATCGAATGCGGCGCTGTGCTGCCAGAAGTGCAAGTCCTGCGGGTTGTTGCCGCCGGACTGACGGCGGTCGATGTACAGGCTGTCGGCGCTGGCCTGTTGCAGCTGCGGGTAGCGGCCGCTGTCGGCGATGCCCAGTTGCGCGCGGGCTTCGAGGACCCGCAGGCCGGCGATTTTCAGGCTGCTATTGCGGGCTTCGGCGTCGCTGATCAAACGGTCGAGGATCGGATCGGCAAACACCTGCCACCACTGGCGCAGATCCGGCACGGTGCCGCGTTCGCTGGCCTGCTCGAGCGCCGGACTTTGCCACTGCTTGCTCCAGTCCTGCGCCGGTGGCTGGAAATCCGGGCCCAGCCGCAGGCAGCCGCCAAGGCTCAGCGCACCGAGCAACAGCAGGTGGCCGGGACGGAGCAGCAGGGCTGGCGTTGCAGGCATACCGGGAGGCCCCAGCGGGAAATGTCACTGGAGCATAGACCGCAGATTGCGGGTTGTTCGAAGCAATCAACTGCTACGCTTTTTCAGGCGAACGCCACCGAACCCCGCCCCGGATAAAAAGGTAGGAAGCCATGGACACTGCTCAAGAACCGCTTGCCCCCACCAGCGCCAGTTGGCGTTTCAAGGTCGGCGTGGCAATCATCTGCCTGATGCTCGGTTCGTGGCTGATGGTGCCGATTGCCGCCGCCCTCGACGTGCCGGGCTCGAAAGTCGCGGCGCTGACCGGGGTGCTGTTCATCAGTAATAAAGTGCTGTTGCTGCTGGTGATCGCGGTCATGGGCAAGGCCGGGTTCGCCGAACTCAAGCGCACGATCGGCCACTACATTTCCGGCGTGATTCCGACCCCGGTGGCCGAAGTCAGCCCGATGCGCCATAAGATCGGCGTGGTGATGTTCTGCCTGCCGCTGCTGTCGTCCTTCCTGGAACCTTATTTCGACAACTTCTTCCCGGGCGTACGGCCCAATCTCTGGCAGTTGCAGGCGCTCGGCGACTTGATGTTCGTCGGCAGCTTCTTCGTGCTGGGCGGCAATTTCTGGGACAAGGTGCATGCGTTGTTCGTGCGCAAAGCGCGGGTGGTGGTGGTGGAATGAAAACAGGGGGCATAAGCCCCCTTTGTCATTTGAGGTGGGCGGCGAAGCCCTCGCTGCCTGGCGCAATGTCGTCCTTTAAGGTCAGCGACGGAATCTCGTAATCACCGCCATTCTGCTGCCGATACGCGATCGGCCGCGTGCTCCACAGTTCATCGAGCCGCGTGCCCAGCGCCTCACAGGTCTGGGCAAACCGGGCTTCATCCATCCGGCTGGTGCGGTACACCACGAAGGGCGGCATCACGTCAAAACCAGGGTAGTAGAGGATTCCGTGCTGGATGGGGAACAGCACGTCGTCGATCGGGCCGTTGATCCCGCGCGGGCTGTAGTGTGATTCCCAGCCTCCGGTGGTGACCATCAGCATGGCCCGCTTGCCTTTCAGGTGGCCTTCACCGTAGCGGTCGCCCCAGCGAGCATCGGAATGCTCGCCCACGCCGTAGGCAAATCCGTAGGCATACACGCGCTCGACCCAGCCCTTGAGAATCGCCGGCATGGAGAACCACCACAGCGGGAATTGCAGGATCAGTGCGTCGGCCCATTGCAGTTTTTCCTGCTCGCGGGCGATGTCGGCGGCTTGTCGGCCCTGCTCGAAAGCAAGTTTCGAATCGAGGGAGGCATGAAACGGCCGGCTCGTGTCGCGACCGGGACTGTCATCGGCGTCGAGGGTGGTTTTCCAGTTCATCGCATAGAGGTCGGAGACCTGCACGGTATGGCCGGCGGCTTGCAGGCGCTGGACGGTGAAGTCTTTGAGCGAGCCGTTGAGTGAGGTCGCTTCGGGATGGGCATAGACCAGAAGTACATTCATGTTGAAGCTCCGTTGCTGTGTGACAGCAGGATCGACGTTTGCCGGGTATATTGGAAATGAATGTCTGATATGTCTGGTATAGCCATGAATAATTTGAGACGGCTGGATATCAACCTGCTGCTGACCCTCGATGTGTTGCTCGCGGAGCACAACGTCACCCGTGCCGCCCAGCGGCTGAACCTGTCGCAGCCGTCGGTAAGCGTGCATCTGGCCAAGTTGCGGGACATCTTCGGCGATCCGCTGTTGCTGCCCGGCCCACGAGGCATGCGTCCGACGGCGCGGGCGGATGAGCTGCGCGAGCCGTTGCGGGACGCACTGGAGGCGCTGGAACGAGCGGTGGCGCCGGCCAGGCCGTTCGACCCGGCGCAAGCGACGAATACCTGGAAAATCGCGGCAACGGACTACGGCGGGTCGACCATTGTCCTGCCGGGCCTGAACGGTTTGCGCAGGCAGGCACCGGGCACACGGCTGGCGGTGATCGACCTGATGCCCAGAGAAATGGTCAAGCAGGCGGAGCAGGGGGTGTTCGATCTGGCATTGCACATCACCGAAGACGCGCCACTGGAGTTGTATCAGCGCCGGCTGTTCACCGAGCGTTATGTGTTGGCCGGACGAGTCGGGCATCCGGGCCTGAACGCCAGACCGACTCGCGAACAGTTCTGCGCGCTGGAACACGTCATGGTGTCGCGCGAGGGCGGGGGCTTTTTCGGGGTGACGGACAAGGCGCTGGCCGAAGTGGGCCTGTCGAGAAAAGTCGTGCTGTCGGTGCCGCACTTTCTGTTGGTGATGTCGGTGCTCGCCAGCACTGATCTGGTGGCGATGCTGCCGTCACGCCTGGTGCGTGACAACCCTGCACTGCAAGTGGTCGCTGCGCCGCTGGAGGTGCCGGGCTACGAGATGGCGATGTTCTGGGGCGAACGATCCCATCGTGATCCAGCGCACAGATGGTTGCGCGAACACTTGGCGGCGTCGGTGTGAATCAAGCGTGGCCGAGCGCAATGGCAAACGACACGACGACCATGCAGGCGAAAGCGAAATTGAGGTTCATGGGGTGTTCATCCTGGTCCTTTTGAAAGTGGGGCCATTCTGCCGGGGGCGGGTCGAAAGAAAAAATTCGGCTTTGTGATTCCAATGATCGAAGCCATTGATACCAGCGTTGTGTTTGCCGGTTTGCTTGGCTAAGCTCGCGAAAACCTGCAATGACAAGCACAAACAGGCAAAACCATGCACGATCATTCCGCTTCCGAGCTTCCCTCCCTGCGTCGGCAGAAAATCCTTCTCATCCTGGAACGTGACGGCAAGGTCATGGCGTCCGAGTTGAGCCAGCATTTTGCGGTGTCCGAAGACACCATCCGCCGCGATCTCGCCGAGCTGGACAACGCCGGACTGGTGCAGCGAGTGCACGGCGGCGCGCTGCCGCGGCCCAAGGACACCGGCAAGGATTACTTCACCCGACTGGACGAGATCGACGAGGTGAAGATTCGTCTGGCGCAATTGGCGGCGCAGCAGGTGCGGAACGGGCAGACGGTGATGTTCGACTCCGGTTCCACCTCGTTGCAGGTGGCGCGTTCGTTGCCCAGGGACATCAGCCTCACGGCGGTCACGGCCTCACCGATGACGGCGATTGCGTTGTCCGAATATCCGGGCATCAAAGTGATTCTGGCGGGCGGTCAGTTGAACCCGAAAACGATGTCGGCTGGCGGTCACGAGGCGCTGCGGCTGCTGTCGGGGATCAAGGCGGATCTGGCGATCACCGGGGTCTGCGCGATTCATCCGGAGGTGGGCATCACCTCGCTGCATTTCGATGAAGTGCCGGTCAAGCAGGCGCTGCTCGACTGTGCGGCGCGGGTGATTGCCGTGACCACGGCGGACAAGCTCGGTGCGGTAGAACCGTTTGTGGTGGCGCCGTGCGAGCGCTTGCACACGCTGATCACCGAACGGCATGTGGCGTCTGGGAATATTGAGGACTACCGGCGGTTGGGGATTGAGGTGGAGCAGTTGCCTGACTGAGGTTTTGCAGTGAGGCCGGTGGCCTCATCGCCAGCAGGCTGGCTCCCACAGTGAATGTGCGTCGTACACAAAATCTGTGGGAGCCAGCCTGCTGGCGATAGGGCCAGACCTATCAGCGCAGTTTTTCCAGCATCTGGTAGTACCACATGCCCGCCGCCAGCATCGGATTCCCCAGCAGATCCCCCATCGGCACGCGAATGTGCGAGCACGCGGCAAACGTGTCGAACTGCTGCATCTGCCCGGTGATCGCCCGGCTCATGATTTCGCCCATGATGTGGGTCGTGGCGATGCCGTGGCCGGAGTAGCCCTGGCAATACCAGACGTTGTCCGAAAGCTTGCCCAGTTGCGGAATGCGGTTGATGACGATGCCCATCGCGCAGCTCCACTGGTAGTCGATCTTCACCCCTTTGAGCGCCGGGAAGGTCTGTTCGATGCACGGCCGCAGTTCGCCGGCGATGTCCCGTGAGTCCTTGCCGCTGTAGTTGGCGCCACCGCCGAACAGCAGGCGACCGTCGGCGGTGAGGCGGTAGTAGTCGAGGACGAAGCGGCAGTCGTAAACGGCGAGGTCTTCAGGGTTGATCTGTTTGGCCAGATCGCCCAATGGTTCGGTGGTGACAATGCCGCCCATGGCCGGGAAAATCTTGCCCTTGAGCTGGCCCGGTTCGAGTTTGTGGTAAACGTCGCCGGCCAGCAGCACCTGATTGGCGTCGATCCGGCCGTGGGCGGTGCGCACGGCAGGGCTGGCGCCGTGAATGATCTCCAGCACTTCGCTGTTTTCGAAGATCAGCGCGCCGAGGCTTTGCGCCGCTCGCGCCTCGCCGATGCACAGGTTGAGCGGGTGCAGGTGCATGTTGCGGGTGTTCTTGATGGCGCCGTGGTAGAGATCGCTTTGCAGCAGATCACGGACCTGGCTGCGGTCGAGCAGACTGACCTCATCGCCCATGCCTCGGCGCACGGCTTCGTCGTAGTCGCTGCGCAAACCGGCCATATGGCTTGGCTTGTATGCCGCATGCAAATGGCCGTGCTTGAGGTCGCAATCGATCGCATATTTCTCGACCCGTTGTTTGATGATTTCGTGCCCGCGCCAGCGCAGGTGCCAGATGAAATCGTCGACCTCATCGCCCAATGTGTTGCGCATCTGTTTGCGCATCGCGCCGTCGCCGGACAGGCTGCCCGTGACCTGCCCACCGTTGCGCCCGGTGGCGCCCCAGCCGATCTTGTGGCTTTCGACGATGGCGACTTTCAGGCCTTTTTCGGCCAGTTCCACGGCCGTGGCAACGCCGGTGAAACCGCCGCTGATGATCACCACATCGACCTGGTGCCGGCCTTGCAGGGTCGGGTAGTCGGTGTCGCGGTTGAGGGTCGCGGTGTAGTAGGAATTGCTGCGTTCAGTCATTTTTAGTTCCACACAAAATTCGGGAGGCAGAGTGCAATCCTTGTGGGAGCCAGCCTGCTGGCGATGAGGGCCTGTCAGACACATGGATGGTGAAGGACACACCGCTATCGCCAGCAGGCTGGCTCCCACAGGGTTCAGTGGGAGGCGTCAGGCCTCTGTGAGGTACCAGCGCCAGTCCTGCTCACCCACTTCAGCCATGAACTGCCGGTATTCCGCACGTTTCACTGCCAGATACACCCCGAGAAATTCCTGCCCCAAGGCATCCCGCGCCCACACCGAATTTTCCAGCGCCGTAAGCGAGGTCAGCCAGTCGGTCGGCAGCAATTCTTTCGCCTGCGCGTAACCGTTGCCTTCCACCGGTTCACCCGGATCGATGTCTTCTTTTACTCCGCGATGAATGCCCGCCAGAATCGCCGCCGCTGCCAGATACGGGTTGGCATCGGCGCCGCAGATGCGGTGTTCGATGTGCCGTGTGTTGGCCGGGCCGCCGGGCACGCGCAGGCTGACGGTACGGTTGTCGACGCCCCAGGTCGGCGCCAGTGGCGCGTAGCTGTTGGCCTGGAAACGGCGGTAGGAGTTGGCGTTGGGGCAGAACAGCAGCAGCGAATCGAGCAACGACGCGAGCATCCCGCCAATCGCCGTGCGCAGCAGCGGGGTGCCCGCTGGATCTTCGGAGGCGAACAGATTGCGTCCCTCGGCATCGGCGAGGCTGACGTGCATGTGCATGCCGGTACCCGCCAGATGATCGAACGGCTTGGCCATGAAGGTCGCCTGCATGCCGTGCTTGTGCGCTACGGCTTTGACCAGCCGTTTGTAGCGCACGGCCTGGTCCATTGCTTCCAGCGCATCGCCGTGTTCGAGGGTGATTTCCACCTGGCCCGGCGCGTATTCCGAGATTGCCGTACGCGCCGGAATGCCGTGCAGTTTACAGGCGCTGTAGAGGTCGGCAAGGAACGGTTCGATCTGCTCCAGCTCACGCAAACCGTAGACCTGCGTGTGTCGCGGTCGCCCACCGTCGGCATCCAGCGCCGGTTGCGGACGGCCGTTGTGATCGCGTTTGGCGTCGAGCAGATAGAACTCCAGCTCGCAGGCCATCACCGGGTGGTAGCCCTCGGCTTTCAGGCGGTCGATGACTTTGATCAACAGGTGGCGCGGGTCGGCGATGCTCGCCGGCATGCCTTGTTCCGGGTGCATGCTGACCTGCACCGCCGCAGTCGGAATCTGCCGCCACGGCAGGCGCACCAGACTGCCTTCCAATGGGTAGGCGCGGCAGTCGATGTCGCCGACGTCCCACACCAGGCCTGAGTTTTCCACGTCTTCGCCATGCACAGTCAGACCGAGGATGGTGCTCGGCAGCGGGCGGCCGCTTTCGTACACGGCGAGCAGTTCTTCGCGGTGCAACAGCTTGCCGCGCGGCACGCCGTTAGCGTCGAGGATGAACAGCTCGATCATGTCGATTTCGGGGTTCTGCTCGAGAAAGTGACGGGCGTCTTCAATGGCTGCGAATTTCATAATCAATCACTCACGATGGCGCCGCACAGGCGCGCAGATTCGGGCCGGACGCAGCTCGGCAAAAGGCGCGGGCGTCCTGGCAGGGATATCGAAAAAAGGGGGGGAGCTGTCGCGGTTTTTT
>Ga0068830_1014433_pt1 | contig 20882 bp, 19 predicted proteins | sample Hof3ISUMetaT_23_FD_68490 | JGI IMG/M metagenome (GOLD analysis project Ga0068830, IMG submission 68490) | Enriched soil aggregate microbial communities from Iowa State university to study microbial drivers of carbon cycling -... | ecosystem: Environmental > Terrestrial > Soil > Agricultural land... | reverse complement strand
TTTTCAGGGTCGACCACAAGCGTCTTGAGAATTTTCGCCAGCGCTTCTCGTCCTTGTACTGGACGTTCAGGCCAGGTCAGCTTCTTCAATCTGCCTTGTGGGCAGCGTGTATCCGGAAAAAACAGCTCGGCGGTCAGACGAGCTTGCTCAAGCGTGTTGCCAGTGCTCCCGATCGGGGAGACGTCTGCATCATGCAAAAGCAAAACGATGCCGTCAACGGTTTTGTAGTGATTATTTTTGGTCACTACATATTGTCGGACAAAGTCATTCTGGAATGAAAAAAGGGGGGCTTCAGGCAGTGGGAGTAAGGCTGCGCAGGCAGTAGAACGTGCAGGGATAGCCGTCCACTGTTTTGGTCTGGCGGGTAAAGTTGCCGCCGCTCAGCTCGGGGATGAGCCGGGCCCAGAACCGCTGTGCAGGCAGGTTTGCGTCGACATGGAAAATCTGCCATCGACCGGGCAGGTGGCTCAAGAGGGCAGAGGCGACAAACTGCGCGACGCCTTGGCCACGCCAGCGTCGGCTGACGAAGAAGTAGCCGATGTTGTAGTCGGCGCCTTCAATGAGGAGGTGGTCATCCACAGTCACGAACCCCGCCAGTTCGCCGTCGACGTGGATCAGGAATGGTCGGGTCGCCGGCTGGCGCCAGTAATCGTCTTTCAACTGGATCGGGAAGAAACCATGCCCGCCGAGCTTCAGCGGCAGCCACTCGCTGAAGTCATAAGTGTAGAACTGCATCAGGTTTTCAAGGGTTTCCAGTTCGTCGCGCCGGGCGACGCGCAGTTCGATGACAGACATGCCGCAGCCTCCTGACCATCACTGTTGAAACAGTAGCGCGCAGCGGGCTATTTGGCCGCCGGTTTCGCCGAGCGTTTGCCGGTTCCGGTGGTTTTGCGCCGAGTGGTCTTGCGTTTGTTCTTCCATGGCGCAGCGGCTTTGCCGGCAGGTGGCGGGCCGCTGATAGTCAGGCTCAGCCCGGCGCAACGGGTCACTTGCTTGCTCATCCATGCGGCCTGTTTGGTGACGAATTCCTCCAGACTCATTTCGCCGCTCTGCACCATGTCCAGCGCCTGTTCCCAGATCGCTGTGGTGCCGGGGTCGGCAATCGCCCGCGGCACGGCGTCGATCAGGCTGAAGGCAGCGGGCGTGGCGGACAGCGCCTTGCCGTTCTTCACCAGATAACCGCGATCCAGCAACCCTTGAATGATCGAGGCGCGGGTGGCCTCGGTGCCGATGCCGGTGGTGTCCTTGAGTTTCTGCTTGAGCAGCGGATCTTCCACCAGTGTGGCGACGTTCTTCATGGCCTTGATCAGGTCGCCCTCGGTGTAGGGCTTGGGCGGCTGCGTCCACAGGTCCTTGAGTTTCACGTCCGCGATGGCGCACTCGGAGCCTTGGGTCAGCGCTGGCAAAGTCTGCGGCGCGGGGGTTTCACGCCCCTTGGCCGGGGCCAGCGCTTCGGGCAACGCGCGTTTCCAGCCCGGCTCGATGATCTGCTTGCCGACCGCGCGCAAGGCTTCCCCGGCGCAATCGAAATCGGCCTGGGTGCGGTCGTATTCGTGATTGGGCAGGAACTGCGCCAGATACCGTGCGCGAACCAGCGTGTAGACCGCGCGGTGCTTGCCGGTCAGGCGTTCGAGATTTTTCGCGGCAGCGGTCGGGATGATGCCGTGGTGGGCGCTGACCTTGGCGTCGTTCCAGGCGCGGGAGCGGCGCTGCGGCTCCAGATGCTCGCGCAGCGCTTCGAGGCTCGGGTCGGCCTGACGCAGCGCCGCAAGAATCGCTGGCGCCTCGCTGTGCTGGCTCAGGGGCAGGTAGCCGCAATCGCTGCGCGGGTAGGTGATGACCTTGTAGGTTTCGTAAAGCGCCTGGGCGATGTCGAGGGTTTCCTGGGCACCGAGGCCGAGCTTCTTCGAGCAGACTTCCTGCAAGGTGCCGAGGTCGAAGGGCAGGGGTGCCACTTCGCGCATGCGTTCGGTGCGCAGCTTGACCACCCGGGCGCTGGCGGCGCTGCCGATGGCGGCGGCCGCTTGCTGGGCGAGGGCCTGATTGAGACAACGGTCCTGATCGTCACAGGCATCGCCCGGCGCACGCCACTGCGCCGTGAACGGCGTGCCGTTGTGCAGCAGTTGCACGTCGATGGCCCAGTACGCGACCGGCACGAAATCGGCGATGCTGCGGTCGCGATCCACCACCAGCCGCAACGTCGGCGTCTGCACCCGGCCCACCGGCAGTACACCTTGATAGCCTGATTGCCGGCCGAGCAGGGTGAACAGGCGACTCATGTTCATCCCGATCAGCCAGTCCGCCCGCGAGCGCCCCAGTGCCGAGTGATACAGGCTGAAGGTTTCAGCGCCCGGTTTGAGCGCTGCCAACGCCTTGCGGATCGAGGCTTCATCCAGCGCCGACAGCCACAAGCGGCGGATCGGCCCGCGATAGCGGCAATGCTCCACCAGCTCCCGGGCGATCATCTCGCCCTCACGGTCGGCGTCGGTGGCGATGATCAGTTCGCTGGCCTCGCCGAGCAGGCGCTTGACCGCCTTGTACTGGCTGGCGGTACGCGGCTTTACGGTCATTTTCCATTTGTCCGGGATGATCGGCAGGTCCGCCAGCACCCAGCGCTTGTATTTGGCGTCGTAGGCGTCCGGCGGCGCGGTTTCCAGCAAGTGGCCGATGCACCAGGTCACCGTGACGTCCGTTCCCAGCCAGCAGCCGTCGCCCCGACGCTTTGCGCCGAGCACGGCCGCAATGTCCTTGGCCTGGGAAGGTTTTTCACAGAGGTACAGCCGCATAACCACCGTCGTCGATCATTGCCCGAAGAGGCGCACAGGATGGCCTGACTCGGGCGAACGGGCAACTTTTATCTGTATGGATATACAGATAAAAGGGTTGCCGGTCATGACAGCCCGCGTCGGGGCAATCCGGGACGCTATCGAGAAATTGATTAGCGCCCCCGTTGGCGGCTGTGGCAGGGTCAATCTGCCTGACAGGGCGAGTGACAGGACGATCTCGCCAGAAGATCGCCGCTTTTCTGTCTGACACTGACTTTTCAGAAACAAGGACGTACACCATGTCTCAACCTTCCTCCCAGGCCAGCAGCGCCTTCACCGCCGTCGACACCTTCAGCCACCTGTACGATCGCGGCACCGGTACCGTAAACGGCAAACCGTCGTTCACCGCCGACCAGGCCGCCGACGAAATCCTGCGCAAGGGCATGTCGTGGCAGGACAAGAATGCCGACGGCAAGATTGACCTGATCTACACCTTCCTGACCGACAAACCGTCCAACTACAATCCGAAACTCGGCAACTTCAGCGAGTTCAGCGCCCAGCAAAAGGCCCAGGCCGTGCTGGCGATGCAATCGTGGTCGGACGTGGCCAACGTGACCTTCACTGAAGGCAAGGGCGGTGACGGCCACATGACTTTCGGCAACTACGACGTCAGCACTGGCGGCGCGGCGTTTGCCTACCTGCCGCAGGGCAGCAGCTACGACGGTCAGTCGTGGTACCTGATCAACGATCAGTACCAGGTCAACAAGACCCCGGACACCAACAACTACGGGCGTCAGACCCTGACCCACGAAATCGGCCACACCCTCGGCCTGTCGCACCCGGGCGCCTACAACGCCGGCAACGGCAACCCGACCTACGGCGACGCCAAATACGCCGAAGACACCCGCGGCTACAGCCTGATGAGCTACTGGAGCGAAGCCAACACCGACCAGAACTTCAGCAAGGACGGCAGCGGCGCCTACGCCTCGGCACCGTTGATGGACGACATCGTCGCGGTGCAGAAACTCTACGGCGCCAACTTCGAAACCCGTGCCGACAACACCGTGTACGGCTTCAACTCGAACGCCGATCGCGACTTCTACAGCGCCACCTCGAACACTTCCAAAGTGGTGTTCTCGGTGTGGGACGGCGGCGGCAATGACACGCTGGATTTCTCCGGCTTCAGCCAGAACCAGAAGATCAACCTTAACGAAGGGTCGTTCTCCGATGTCGGCGGTCTGGTGGGCAACGTGTCCATCGCTCACGGCGTGACCGTGGAAAACGCCATTGGCGGTTCGGGCAATGACCTGCTGATCGGCAACGCAGCGGCCAACGACCTGATCGGTGGCGCCGGTAACGACATCATTTACGGCGCTGGCGGCGGTGATTCGCTGTGGGGCGGTGAAGGCGCAGACACCTTCGTGTTCGGCGCGGCCAGCGACTCGATCATGACCGCGCCAGACTGGATCATGGATTTCACCAGCGGCCTGGACAAGATCGACCTGTCAGGCATCGCCGGGTTCGCCACCGGCGCAGCCACTCTGAACTTCGTCAGCGGCTTCACAGGGCATGCCGGGGACGCGATCCTCACTTACTTCGAACAGACCAACCAGACCAGCCTGATGATTGACCTCACAGGCCAGGGTTCGGTGGACTTCGCCGTGGGTGTGGTGGGGCAGGCTGTGGCGACCGATATTGTCGCGTGATCTGAAACGAAAAAAACCGCAGTCCTTCGCAGGCTGCGGTTTTTTTTGTTTTCGGACATCGCTCTACGACATTGAAATCGGTTACTGCTCGGTTTCGAGGATCGAAGCGGCGGATGTATTACGTACTCTGGCAAACCACCAGAGAGCCGCAACGCCCAGCAGCGTCGCCAGCACAGCCAGGATCAGGATCACACGTTGTGCCCCCAAAGGCGCGGCGAGCAGCGCAACAAGCAGTCCTGCGAGCGGTTGTGACAAGTTGTTTAGCAGGGTGATCACGCCCACGGTCTTGCCGAAGTCCTGAGGGGGAATGACTCGCTGGCGAATGCTGCGCATGTAGACGTTGAACATCTTGTCGAAGCCGACGATCAGCAGAAAACCCAGCACATAACCCGCCAGGTTCGGGCTCAGGGCACTGATGAAGGCGCCGGCGGCGAGCATCGAACAGGCAACGCCACCCAGTACGCGCAACGGCAATACCACCCGGGCGAGGAAAAACAGAATCACGATGGTGGTCACCGCGCCTGCCGCTTGCAGCACGGCGTAGTCGTCCTTGCCGGCGCTGTACTGACCGAGCACCATGGCCGCCGAAGTGGCCAGGGTGACCCCGACAATCAGATTGACCCCCACTGCCAGTGTGATGATCTTTTTCAGCTCCGCCCGTTCGCGGATATGCCTGAAAGCGATGCGCAGAGGCTGCAGCCAGATGTCCTGATGCTGCTCGAACACCTCCAGAGTGATACGGCTGAAACGTTGCCACACCCGCATGCTCAGGTCGGCGAGCAGGAACAGCCCGGCCACCCACAGCACCACCCAGTGCCAGGCCGAAACTTCCAGCAGCAATGCCGCCACCAAAGGCCCCAGAACCAGTCCGGTCTGGTCGGCTATCTGCGAGTAGGACAGGGTTTTGGTGTAGCTGTAGTGCTGGAAAATACGCGGCATCAGCACTTCGCGGGCCATGATGCCCTGAGTCGTCAGCACGCCGCATAGCGCCGACAGCACCACCAGCCACGCGATACCGCCGAAGACGGCATAAAGCCCTACTGCCAATACGCAAAGCAGCGCGCGGTAGACCTGACTGATGTGCAGGATCCTGATGGGCGAGAACTTGTCGCACAGGGCTCCGCATAGCGGAAACGCGAGAAAACGCGGCAGCGACTCGACGAAGAATGCAAGCCCCGCCCAGGACGCGCTGTTGGTGGTCTGGAACACCACAAGCGGCACGATGAACAACAGGATCTGATCCGCCAGCCGTGACAGGAACAGCGAGATGAAAAAAGCCAGGTAATCCTTGCGCATGATGACTCCTGTCGGTGGGCGTCTTGGTCGTTTTGCGCGTGATATGAAAACAGAAACCGCCGCCTTCGCAAGTGACGGTTGTTGCTGATCGGAGAAAAAACCGTTCGGCTGCGGATCCGACGAGATTCCCCCGCATGGGTTATACCTGAACCGGTGCCTTCGCCGCCCGTCAGGAGAAACCGATGAAAATTTCCGGTCCCAGTCCCGTCATCACCGTTGCCGAGCAGCCTGGCTGCCTGCTGGTAAAATTCCACGGCATACAGGTCGCCGCCTCGGCCCGAGCCCTGGTGCTGCTCGAAGCCAATTACCCGCCGGTCTACTACATTCCGCGTGAAGACATCGACGAAAAATACTTCGCCCGCACCGACCACACCACCTACTGCCCGTACAAGGGCGATGCCAACTATTTCAGTCTGCAAGTGCCGGGACATGAGGGCGCGAACGCGGTATGGACGTACGAAAATCCAAAGATTTCGGTCAGCCAGATCAAGGACTACGTGGCGTTTTATCCCGATCAGGTGAAGTTTGAGTTGCTGGACGCGGAGGTCTGAGATCCAGCAGGGTGGCGAGGGCATTGCGCCCCCGCCACACGAATATCAATCAGTTCTTGTCCAGATCGATATTCTTCGTCTCACGCAGACAGATCATCCCCACCACCAGGCTCACTCCGGTAATCAGCACCGGGTACCACAGCCCGTAAAAAATATCCCCGGTGTACACCACCAGCGCAAACGACACGGTTGGCAGGAATCCGCCGAACCAGCCGTTGCCGATGTGATACGGCAGGGACATCGAGGTGTAGCGGATGCGGGTCGGGAACAGTTCGACCATCAGCGCGGCGAGCGGACCGTAGCACATGGCCGAGATGATGATCAGGCCGACGATCAGGGCCACGATCATCGGTTTGTTGATTTGCTGCATATCAGCCTGTTGCGGATAGCCGGCCAGGGTGATGGCGCCGCGCAGGGCGGCTTCGTCGAAGCCGTCGAGTTTCACATCGCCGACGCTCACTTGCACCGTGCTGCCCGCCGGCGCGGCGACGCTGGAGTAAGGCAGGCCTTGCTTGACCAGGAAGGTCTTGACCTTGTCGCACGGGCTGTCGAATTTGGCCTTGCCCACCGGATCGAACTGGAAGGTGCAGGTCGCCGGGTCGGCCACCACGGTGATCGGTGCCTGTCGGCTGGCGTGGTCGATGGCCGGGTTGGCGTAGTGGGCCAGGGATTTGAAGATCGGGAAGTACAGCGCGGTGGCCAGCAGCAAGCCAAGCATCAGCACCGGTTTGCGCCCGACCTTGTCCGACAGCCAGCCGAAAATGATGAAGAACGGCGCGCCGATCACCACGCTGATGATCAGCAGACTGTTGGCCACCGCCGGGTCCATTTTCAGGAACTGGGTGAGGAAGAACAGCACGTAAAACTGCGCCGCGTAGAAGGTCACCGCTTGCCCGGCGTTGATGCTGAACAGGGCGATCAGCACGACTTTGAGGTTTTCCCATTTGCCGAAGGACTCGCGGATCGGCGCCTTGCTGGCCTTGCCTTCTTCTTTCATTTTCAGATAGGCCGGCGATTCGTGCAGACTCAGGCGAATCCAGGTGGAAATACCCAGCAGCACGATCGACAACAGGAACGGAATACGCCAGCCCCAGACTTCGAATTGATCGCCGGTGAAGTAGCGGCAACCGAGCACCACCAGCAGCGACAGCAGCAAGCCAAGGGTCGCGGTGGACTGAATCCAGCTGGTGTGGAACCCGCGCTTGCCGATCGGCGCGTGTTCGGCCACGTAAGTCGCGGCGCCGCCGTACTCGCCGCCGAGGGCCAGGCCCTGAAGCATGCGCAGTATCACCAGAATGATCGGTGCGGCGATGCCGATGCTGGCGTAGGTCGGCAGCAGGCCCACGGCGAACGTCGCCACGCCCATCAGGATGATGGTTGCGAGGAAGGTGTATTTGCGCCCGATCATGTCCCCCAACCGACCAAACACCAGCGCCCCGAACGGCCGCACGATGAAGCCTGCGGCAAATGCCATCAGCGCAAAGATGAATGCGGTGGTGTCGTTGACCCCGGCGAAAAATTGCTTGCTGATGACCGCCGCCAGGGCGCCGTAGAGGAAGAAGTCATACCACTCGAACACCGTCCCTAGGGACGAGGCGAAGATGACCTTTCGGGTATCGGGGCTGGCGTCCGTGCTGCGCACGGCGTCCAGAGGCTGAACGTGTTCTGACATATCGGTATCCCTCACAGTGATTGTTTTTGTTGTTTCCACTGTCGGCACCGGCCTTGTGGGCGGGCGCCGCTGTTCCTTTGGTCAAGAGAGTGCGGTCAGTGCTTTTTCTTCGGCGGGAAAACTCCGGGCGGTTGGGTTGAGAATCAGCTGTGCCGCTTTTTCAGCAATCATCAGCGTAGGCGAACAGGTGTTGCCCGAGGTAATGCGCGGCATGATCGACGCATCGGCAATCCGCAGCCCCGGTACGCCGTGCACGCGCAACTGCGCATCGACCACGGCGTCCGCGTCGTTGCCCATGCGGCAAGTGCCGACCGGGTGGAAAATCGTCGTGCCGATCTTCGCCGCCGCTTCGTGCAGTTGTTCTTCGGTTTGCAGGCTGGCGCCGGGCAGGTATTCCACCGGGTTGAAGGCTTGTAGGGCGGGGGCGCTGACGATGCGCCGGGTCAGGCGAATCGCATCGGCGGCCACGCGCAGGTCTTCGGGATGGCTGAGGTAATTGGGTTGAATCAGCGGCGCGGTTTGTGGATCGGCGGAACGGATCTCGACCCGACCCCGGCTCTGCGGCCGTAAATCACACACCGACGCGGTGAATGCGGGGAAGCTGTGCAGCGGTTCGCCAAAGCGCTCCAGCGACAGCGGCTGCACGTGATATTCGAGGTTGGCCGAGGTCTGCTCAGGCCCGGAACGGGCAAACGCACCCAGCTGACTCGGGGCCATCGACAACGGCCCGCTGCGGTCGTACAGGTAACGCAGGCCCATGCCCATCTTGCCCCACACGCTGCCGGCGATCTGATTGAGGGTGCGGGCGTTCTCCAGTTGGTAGATAAGCCGCAGTTGCAGGTGATCCTGCAGGTTGCCGCCGACGCCCGGCAATTCATGCACCACGCCGATGCCGAGCTTTTCCAGCAGCGGGCGCGGCCCGATTCCGGAGCGTTGCAGAATGCTCGGCGAGCCCACGGAGCCGGCGCACAACACGATCTCCTTGCGCGCCTTGAAGTTCTTTTGTTGACCCTGCCAACGGGCGCTGACTTTCGAAGCGCGACCGTCTTCGAACAACACGCGATCCACTTCGACTTCAGTCAGCACGGTGAGATTGGCCCGATCGCGAATCGGCTTCAGAAACGCCTTCGCCGCATTCCAGCGCACCCCGGCCTTCTGATTGACCTGAAAGTAGCCGCAACCCTCGTTGTCGCCCTGGTTGAAGTCGTCGATGCTGGCGATGCCGCTCTGTTCGGCAGCGCTGCGGAAGGCATCGAGAATCGGCCACGACAGGCGCTGGCGTTCGACTCGCCACTCACCCTTGTCGCCATGAAAGTCCGCCGCACCAGCAAAATGGTTTTCGCTCTGTTTGAACAGCGGTAGCACATCGTTCCAGGCCCAGCCCGGATTGCCTTCGGCGGCCCAGCCGTCATAGTCGTTGGCCTGGCCACGCATGTAGATCATGCCGTTGATCGACGAGCAGCCGCCCAGCACCTTGCCGCGCGGATAACTCAGCGCGCGGCCGTTAAGGCCCGGTTGTTCTTCGGTCTTGAAGCACCAGTCGGTGCGCGGGTTGCCGATGCAGAACAGATAACCCACGGGGATGTGAATCCACGGGTAGTTGTCGCGCCCGCCAGCCTCCAGCAACAGCACGCGCTGCTGTGGATCGGCCGACAGACGATTGGCCAGCAAACACCCGGCCGGCCCGGCACCGACCACGATGTAATCGAACTCATCGAGGGACGTCTGCATTCCCTGACCTCGCTTATTGTTTTTGTTGTCGGTCATCCTAGTTGTTAGCTTTCGTCAAAAGAATGTTAGTTTTTGCGCAGCCGCTGTGCGTTTTCAAACAGCGTTCCCTGACGATAGCCGACAAGGACAAGCCATGTTCGACTGGAACGACCTGCGGTTCTTTCTCGAGTTGCAGCGCAGCGGCCGACTGCTCACCGCCGCCCGCCGCCTGAACACCACGCACGCCACCGTCGCCCGGCATATCGAGGCCATCGAAAAAAGCCTTGGCACCGCGTTGTTCGTCCAGCACGCCCAGGGGTACGAAATGACTCCGGCGGGGGAGGCGCTGCTCAAGCATGCCGAAGCCATGGAAAATGTCGCGCTCCTGGCTCAGGAAGAAATCACCCAGTCCACGGCGCCGCTGGGCAAGATTCGCGTCGGTGTGACAGAAGGGCTGGGCATCATGTTTCTCGCCAGCCGCATGATCGGGTTGTTCGAGCGCTACCCGGGACTAGAAGTGGAACTGGTGGCGGTACCGCGCTTTGTCAGCATCCTCAATCGCGAGGCGGAAATCAGCATTCACCTGGAGCGGCCGGCGGCGGACATGCTGGTCACCCGCAAACTCACCGATTACCGGCTCGCGCTCTATGCCAGCCGCGCCTATCTCGATAATTCACCGCCGCTGCGCAGTCGCGAAGATCTCGGACGGCACGCGTGGATCGGCTACGTCGATGATCTGCTGTTCAGTCAGGAGCTGATGTTTCTCAACAGCTTCTGCCGCAACCCACGGGTGGTGTTTCACAGCACCAGCGTGATCGCCCAGCAGCAGGCGGCGCGCTCGGGGTTGGGGATTGCGGTACTTCCTTGCTACATGGCCGCGTCGGACCCGGATCTGGTGGCGCTGTTGCCGGATGAGAGCATCGAGCGCAGTTACTGGATCAGCACGCGGCGCGAGTTGCACAAGTCGGTACGGTTGCGGGTGGTCTGGGATTACGTGGTGGGGCTTTGCGAAGGCGAGCGCGAGTTGTTGATGGGCCAGTAAAGACAGCGGTTTCATGCAACTAAAACGCCCGGCAAAAGGTCATTCGATTTGCGGAGGTTGAGTCATCACGCAGAACCTCGACAACGAAGACGTTTCCCGTGGCCACTCACCTCGATCGCCGCAATAACCTGTCCCTCGACAGCCTGAATTTCTTCCTCGCCGACGTGCGTGACGGGCTCGGTCCTTATCTGGCGATTTACCTGCTGGCGGTTCACCACTGGGAGCCGGCGAGCATTGGTCTGGTGATGACTATTGCCGGGATCGCCGCGCTCATCACCCAGACCCCGGCAGGTGCGCTGGTCGACAGCACGCGCTTCAAACGGTCGCTGATTGCGATTGCCGCGCTGGTGGTCACCGCAAGCTGTCTGCTGCTGCCGTTTGTGACGTCGTTCAGCCTGGTGGCGGTGACGCAAGCCATCAGTGCCGTCGCCGCTTCGATTTTCGCGCCGGCCATTTGCGCGATCACCCTCGGGATCACCGGGCCTCGCGCCTTCACGCGAAGGACCGGCCGCAACGAGACTTTCAACCACGCCGGCAACGCCTGCGCCGCGTTGTTGGCCGGTCTGTCGGCGTACCTGTTCGGTCCGGTTGCGGTGTTTTATTTGATGGCGGTCATGGCGCTGGCCAGTGTGATTGCTGTCTCGTTCGTATCGGCCGACGCCATTGACCACGATCTCGCCCGAGGTCTTTCCCCCAGCGAAGCGGGGCAGGGCAAGCAGCCTTCGGGCTTTTCCGTGTTGCTCACCAACCGCCCGCTGCTGATGTTTGCGATTTGCTGCGCGCTGTTTCATCTGGCGAACGCGGCGATGTTGCCGCTGGTGAGCCAGAAGCTGGCGCAGGCCAATCTGCAGATGGCCACACCGCTCACGTCTGCCTGCATCGTCGCGGCACAACTGGTGATGGTGCCGGTCGCGCTGCTGGTGGGGGCGAAGGCCGATCTGTGGGGGCGCAAGCCATTGCTGCTGGCGGGGTTCCTGATCCTGCCGTTACGCGGCGTGTTGTATGTGCTGTCGAACGATCCGTGGTGGCTGGTTTCGGTGCAGTTGCTCGATGGCATCGGTGCGGGGATTTTCGGCGCGCTGTTTCCGGTGGTGGTGAAAGACCTGACGCTGGGGACCGGGCATTTCAATGTCAGCCTCGGGGCAATCTCAACGGTGTTCGGACTGGGCGCGGCATTGAGCAACAGTCTGGCGGGCATCTTGGTTCAAGAGGCCGGTTACAGCGCCGGGTTTCTGACCTTGGCGGCCGTGGCGCTGGTAGCGCTGGTGCTGCTTTGGGTGGCGGTGCCCGAGACAGTATCGGGTTCCAATGCCGACTCAATTGCACTGCAAAGCAAGGCGTCGCGGATGGTTACGCCTTGACTCAACGGTCCCAAGACCTGTTCAACCGGCGGGAATCGACAGCGTCGCCCGCAGGCCTCCCTCGACCCGGTTTTGCAGTGTGATCCGCCCACCCAGACGGGTGGCGATGGTATTGACGATGGTCAGCCCCAGGCCCGCGCCCTCGGGGTTGCCCCGGCTGTAGAACCGCTCGAACAATCGCGCCCGGTCCGTTTCATCGATACCCGGGCCCTGATCTTCAACGTCCAAATGGTAAAAACCGTCGACGCGGGTCAATTGCACGCTGATCACGCCTTGCTCCGGGGAGAAGTTGGCGGCGTTGGTGATGAGGTTGTTCAAGGCAATGTCGATGGTGGCAGCATCGGCGAACGCTGGAAAAGGTTGGTCGCTGACGTCAAAGGCCAGTTCCAGATGTTTGCTCAGCAACCATGGCGTGAGTTGCACCAGACTGTTGCGCACGGTGTCGCCAAGGTCGATGCGTTGGTTGGCAGGCGCACTGGCCTTGGGTTCGAGGCGGGCCATGGTCAGTAGCTGATTGACCAGTCGGCTGGTGCGATCCACCCCGGCGATCAGAAATTCGAGTGACTCGCGACGTTCCTGCTCGGTGCCAGCCTCCAGCAGGTTTTGCGCATGTACCCGCAGTACCGCCAGCGGCGTGCGCATTTCGTGGGCGGCGTCGGCGATGAACCGGCGTTCCCGACCGAGCACTTCCTGGATCTGCGCAAGCATGCGGTTGAGTGCGGCTTGCATCGGTTCCAGTTCGCTGGGCAGCGGCGTCAGTTGCAGCGGTTCGAGAGCGCCACTGTGGCGGGCGCGCAGGGTCGCCGCCATATTGGCCAGCGGCTTGAGCCCCCAGCCGATGGCCAGCCAGATCATCGCCGCAAGGACCAGACTGCCGATTACGTTCGGCCACAGGGTATGGCGGACGATCCGGTCAACCAGATCCGCTCGCACGTCGCCACGTTCACCCACCCAGATGCGCAAACCGTTCTGTTTGTCTTCCAGGACAAACGCCCGCCAGTGGCGCTTGTTCAGATCCTCCACGTCGCTGAAGCCTGGCTGGATCGGCGGCGTGCTGAAGGAGGGTGCACTGGCGGTGTGTACCAACACCTCGCCTTGGGGATTCCACACCTGAAAGGCGAGTTTTCGTTCGTAGGGGTGGCCATCGCCCCGAGGCACGGCTTCAGCCAGTGCCGAGTTGAAGGCCTGATACAGGTTCGTGTGTTCCGGCGCTGACAACGGCATGCGCATCACGCCTTGCAGCAGACGCGCGTTCTGCGCCAGTTGCGCGTCGTAGACCTCGGCGATTTCGTGGTTGCTGTCGTGCAGGTTGAACAGGCTGAGCACAGTCAGACCAGCGAGCATCAGGCCGATGATCAGGGTCAGGGTGCGGCGCCGGATCGAGGTCATCGGCGCTCCTCCACCAGATAACCCACGCCGCGAATGGTGCGGATCAGGTCGGTGGAGAATTTCTTGCGCAGGTGATGAATGTGCACTTCCAGGGTGTTGCTTTCGGCTTCTTCGTTCCAGCCGTAAAGCAGTTGTGTGAGGTGGTCGCGGGTCATGACCCGACCCGGCGGCGAGAGCAGTTCGTGCAGCAACTGATATTCCTTGGGCGTGAGCACCACCGGCTGCCCCAGATAGCTGACTTGCTGGGTGCCGGGGTTGAGACTGATGCCGGCGTGCTCGATCAGCATCTGCGCGCGTCCGGCACTGCGTCGCAGCAGGGCGCGCAGGCGGGCTTTGAGCTCGGCCAGGTCAAAGGGCTTGATCAGGTAATCGTCGGCGCCGGCGTCCAGCCCCGCAATGCGGTCTTCGGTGGCATCGCGGGCGGTGAGGATCAGCACCGGCAGGTTAGAACCAGTGCTACGCAGACGGCGTAGTACTTCCAGGCCGTCCATGCGTGGCAGGCCGAGATCGAGCACCGCCAGATCAAAGGTTTCGCTGAGCAGGGCGTGCAGGGCGCTGCTGCCGTCCTTGAGCCAGTCGACGGTGTAGCCCTCGCGCCCCAGTGCCTGATGAATGCCCTCGCCGAGGGCCACGTCATCCTCGATCAGTAATAAGCGCACACGGACTCCTGTCAGTCGAGTTTCTTGTTTACGTCCACCAGCAACGCGGCGATCTCTTTGCGGCGCCCGGCATCGGCACTTTCCCGGCCCGGGCGCGGAGCGGCTTGCAGGGCCTTGAGCAGCGCTGCTCTGGCTTCAGCGTAGCGTTTTTGACGGTAAAGGTGATCGCCCCAAAAGTACAAACTGTCGATGCCATCAGGGTTGAGTTGCAGGGCCTGCTTGAGCAGTTGCTCAGCCTTGTCGCTGTCGCCGAAACCGATCGGCCAGCCGGGCACCCGATCGTACAGCGCGGCGAGGCTGGTGTAGGCGGAACCTTGCAGCGCCTTGGGGTCCAGGGTCAGGGATTTTTCCAGATCGGCTTTGGCATCCTTGGCTTTACCCAGAGCACCCAGTCCGCCCTCGGCACCGGCCCAACTGCTGGTGACGATGCCTTTCCAGATCCAGGCCTCGGCGACGGCCGGCCGTTCGGTGGCGAAGTGCGTTGCCTGGACGGCCAACTGTTCAAATGCAGCGGCGCGCTGTTTTTCCGGTGTTTCGTACTGGATGTGTGCCCAGCTCTGCTGGATGCTGTTGAGGCGTTGTTGATCGGCAGCGTCCAGCGCCCAGACACTTTGACTGAGGGCGCCCAGCAGCACACAGGCGAGAAGTTTTTTCATGGTTTCGGCGTCTCGTTCTCGGTTTTTTCACTCAGGCGACGGATCAATGGCAATTGCTTGCGCAGACCGCGATCCACCAGATTGGGCAGCAGGCTGTTGAGGCGTACGAAGAAGCGCTCCGGCCAGCCCAGATAGAGGTCGCGGCGATCACCGGCAATCGCATGAATCACCGCAGCGGCGACGGCCTGCGGATCGTCGACGCTGGCTTTGAGTGCATCGTTCAATGCCTGGGCGGCGGGGCTGTTCATGCTGGTGCGTGTGGCGCGGGGCGCCACGTACAACACACCGACCCGGGTATCCGCCAACTCTCGGCGCAAGGCCTCGGAAAATCCGCGCAAGGCAAACTTGGTTGCGCAATAACTGGCATAACCGGGATAGCCGATCGACCCGTAGGTCGAGCCAACGTTGACCACCATGGCACTGTCGGCCTGTTTGAGCAGCGGCAGCAACAGTTTGGTCAGGCAGATCGGCGCACCGATGTTCACCGCCAGCATGGCGTTGATGTCGCTGTCGTCGAGCTGTTCCAGCATTGCGAAATGATTGACCCCGGCGGCGTTGATCAGCAGGTTGATGCCGCCGATGGCCTCGGCGGCGGCCAGCACCTTGCGCCGGTCGCTGAGGAATGTCAGGTCGGCAGCGACCCAGCACAGGTTCTGTGGGTAAAGGTCGAGCAACGGGCGCAACGATTCCTGATGTCGCGCGACCGCCAGGACCTGCGCACCGGCAGCGCACAGGGCACGCGTGATCGCTATCCCGATGCCGCCGCTGGCACCGGTCAACACCACACGGGCTTCATGCAGCTGCATGTTGAGCCTCCGCGTCGCGGGGCAGGCCTCGGAACATGTCGGCGTAGAGACGATAGACGACTTTCGAGGCATGAATCACCGCCGCCTGGTCGGCCGGATCTTCCAGCTGATTCATCAGCCGGCGATAGGTTTGCATGTGCTCGATGTCCAGCGAGCCGTGGGAGCTGAGGTAGCTGAACGCCGTTTCCGGCAGGGCCAGACGTTCGCGGATGCTGCCCGCCGCATGGGTGGCCAGGGCGATGCTGGTGCCCTCCAGCACGTTGACCATGCCAAACAGACCCACCGGATTGCCTCGGGCGATCAGATCGTAAAGAAAGCTGACCATCAGCTCGATCGGCAGCGACGGCTGGCCATCACGCACAGCGTTACGGTCACCGCCACAGGCCTCGATGTCGTTGAGCACCCATTGCTCGTGGCCGTATTCGTCCTCGATGTATTCGCACACGGCTTTGCGCAGCCATTCCAGATGCGTCGGCAGGCGCGCACCACAAGCCATCATCAGCGGTACGGTGTGGCGCACGTGGTAGTAGGCCTGGGCGAGAAACGCGCGATAGCTTTCAAGGCTGACCTTGCCTTGCAGCGCATCGAGGATGATCGGCAAATTGAACAGCTCGTGGCGTTCCTGGTGCGTGGCTTCTTGCAAGGTGTCAAAAAAGCTCATGGTGCGGATTCCTCGGAAAAGGCGGATTCGGTAAGCACGGCGCGGTACTGCGCGACGATTGCCTCGCGGCGGGGGCGACCGTTGGCGGTGAGCAGGCCGTTGGTGGCCGTGAAAGGTTGTTCGAGGCGTGTCCAGTGATGCACCTGGGCGTAATCGGGCAAGGCCTCGTTGGCAGCGGCGACGGCGGCTTCCAGTTGTGCATCGGTGCAATCAGGGCGATGTGGCCAGAGCAGCGCGTGGTTGTGCGGCAAGGCCTCGCCATACACAAAGGCCTGGGCGATGTGCTGGCGCTGAGTCAGTTCGGACTCGACCCATTCCGGGTTGACGTTGCGTCCGAAACTGGTAACGAACTGATGCTTCTTGCGGCCCTTGAGGTAGAGAAAACCTTCCGGGTCGAACTCGCCCAGATCGCCGCTGGGCCACCATTCATCGCTGTACGTCGGCTCGCCAAGGTAACCGAGCAAGGTCGAGCCTTTGATCAACACCTCTCCGTCTTCGGCAAGGCGCACGTCGACATGGGGCAGGGGCCGCCCGACACTGCCCGGACGACGTTCGCCGGGTCGGTTGAGGCAGACCACCGAGGCGCACTCTGACAGGCCGTAACCTTCGTAGACCGGCAGGCCGATTCGTTGCGCGCGGTGCAGCAGATCCTCGGAAACCCGTGCGCCACCAACGGCGGCAAAACGCAGCGATTGCGGATCGAAGGCTTTCTGTTCGGCAGCGCTGACCAACAGCAAAAGCAATTGCGGCACCAGGATCAGACTCTCGGGCGCCCGGTGGGCCAGGCAGCCCAGCAAACGCGGCAGGTCGACGCCGCTGGCGCCCTGGATGCCCAGGGTTTTCTGGCTCGGCACGCTCAGCGTTGCGCCGGCGTACAGGGCCGCGTAACAGCCAAGGTTTTCCAGCAGGATTGCCAGCGGCAGCAACGCCACGTGATGTTGAGGGGCTGTGGGTTTGCTGGCCTCTTCCAGCTCCCGAGCGACCCGCAGCAGACTGTCGGCGCTCAGGCACACGCCTTTCGGTGTGCCGGTTGTGCCGGAGGTAAACGTCAGTTTGGCGGTACCGGCGGGCAGGCGGTTCGGGCCTTCAAAGGCGCGGCACCAGAATTCACCGCGTTGTTCATAACCGGCAGCGAGCAATTCTGGCTCCAGCTCCGGTTCGGCGATCACTCGTTCGGCCTGGCTTTGTTCCAGACAATGGGCACGTTGTGCCGGACTGAAGAACGGCGGCAGGGTCACGCACGTCAAGCCTTCAAACAACGCCGCCAGATCCCAGAGTATGGCTTCGACGCCGTTGTCCAGCGCCAGGGCGATGACCGTCACCTGCTCATCGCGCAGGCGCTGCTGGCGGTACATCACCTCGGCGTACAGCGTCGTGTAACTGATTTTCAGCGTGTCGCCCCACAATGCCAAAGCGTTGTCATTGCGCCCTGCATGGCTGCGCAGGGTTTCCTGGAATCGTTGCCGTTCAAGCGACATGGCAGGCTCCTTCGATAGACGTCGGCAATCCCAGCCGGCTGAACAGACCGATGTTGCGCAGATGGATGAAACCGGCGCGGATGTTGCCGACATGCACCCAGGGTTTGCTTTCGTAGTAACTGCCCCAGTGGTGACGGTCATCGCCCAGGCGTTCCGGGTCGGCGGCGCACAGCGTCACGGGTTTCAGACCCAGGCGATGGAAGCTGTTGACCAGCCCGATATTGCCGGTAAACGTCACCCACTCCAGACCGCCCATGGCCAGCAGGTAAGTGATGGCAATGATGCTCAGGCGCGCGCTGCCGGTGTCGTTGGCGGCAAGGTTGCCGACTTCGACAATCGCGCTGCGCTCCACCGGATGGTCTGCCGCCGCGCTGATCAACGGCTCGATCGGTTCATCCAGGTAACGTTCGAGAAAAAGTGGTTCAAGGTGCGCACGACGTACTCCGGCAACCGCGCAAAGGTCGCCGGAGTCGTTGTGCACACCAAACAGTTCGGGCATGAAATGGCGGATATCGGCGCCGTGGGCCTTGCGAAAACGTTGTTGAATAAACGCTTCGAACGCCGCTCGTTGAGCGTCGCCGGGTGGGGCGCTCGACAGTTGCATCTGCGGTGTTTCGCCTTGGCCGAAACGCAGGGGCAGGGAGATGTTCCAGTCAGAATCGGGCATGGGCTGAACGCCTCCCTCAATAGGTTTGAGTGGAGTATCCGGACCATTTCTTAACGAAGTCTGAAGGTGAAAAAAGGTTAACGAACGACGGATCTTCAGATTGTCTTAAGACTGTCACGGCAGGGTGACGCCGTCGGTCCACCCGGCAACCGGATCGAGACAGCCGAACGAATCGGCCTTCGCTTACAACAATCACGAGGCAACTATGACCCGCGACCTGGCCGCACCCCGTTATGGAAAACTGTCGATCACCTTGCACTGGCTGATGCTGGCGCTGTTCGTGGGCGTGTATGCCTGCGTTGAAATAAAAGGCTTCATGCCCCGAGGCAGCGAAGCGCGAGGCCTGTTAATGGGCCTGCACGGAATGTTCGGCGCGAGCATTTTTGTTCTGGTTTGGGTGCGCCTGTTTGGCCGCCTGACGCCACGTCCGCCGATTATCCCCAAACCGCCTGCCTGGCAGACGGCAATCGCGCACCTGATGCACCTGGCCCTGTATGGGCTGATGATTGTCACGCCAGTGCTGGCCTGGCTGATGCTCGCGGCCGGCGACAAACCTTTTCCGTATTTCGGCTTTCATGTGCCGGCGCCGGTGGCGGTCAATTCGGATCTGGCCAAGCAGATCAAGTACTGGCATGAACTGCTGGGCAGTACGGGCTATTGGCTGATCGGCCTGCACGCGGCGGCGGGGCTGTTTCATCACTATTGGGTGCGGGACAACACGCTGCTGCGCATGCTGCCGTTGCGTCAGCGTTGAGTTCGTTATCAAAAAGCCAAAGGCAGTCTGCCGGGCAGGTTGCCGAACGCACGATCAGCGTCCAGTCTGTTGCCTGACAACAGGAAGTGAGGACATCTTCACGATGATCCGGCCAGCGGTTCGTTTTCCGCTGGTCAAACAGCGTATTGACATATCGAATAATCTCGATATTCTCGCGGCATGGACCTGATCGAAGTATTCAAAGCACTCTCAAACCCGGTACGGCTTGAAATCCTGAAAGGCTTGAAAGACCCCGTAAAGAACTTCCCCCCGCAGGACGAGGGCGACGTTCACACGGTGGGCGTGTGTGTGAGCAGTATTCAAGAGGGCATCGGACTCTCGCAGTCAACGGTGTCCGGTTATCTTGCAACGCTGCAGCGTGTGGGCCTGGTTGAAGTCAGGCGCATCGGTCAGTGGACCTACTACAAGCGCAATGAAGCCAACATCAGCGCCTTGGCCGAGGTCATAGGGAAAGAGCTGTAAAAAAATTTACCGCACGATATCGAGATATCTCGATATCCCTTATTGTCGATACGAGGATTCACCATGAAAGCGATGCTGCTTGAATCATTTGGCAACTCTGAATCGTTCCAACTCTGCGACATACCCAAGCCCGTGCCGGAAGCGGGGCAAGTGCTGGTCCGGGTACACGCCACCTCGATCAATCCATTGGATTATCAAGTCCGACGCGGCGACTATCCCGATCTGGTGCAACTGCCGGCCATCACCGGACATGACGTCTCCGGCGTAGTCGAAGCTGTCGGCCCCGGCGTGACGGCTTTCGCCCCCGGAGACGAAGTCTGGTACACGCCGCAAATCTTCGACGGCCCCGGCAGCTATGCCGAGTACCACGTGGCGTCCGCCAGCATCATCGGCAAAAAGCCGCGCTCGCTGAGCCATCTCGAAGCGGCCAGCCTGAGCCTGGTGGGCGGGACAGCATGGGAAGCCTTGATCGTGCGGGCAGCGCTCAGAGTGGGGGAGAGCATCTTGATCCATGGCGGCGCAGGCGGCGTCGGACACGTCGCCATCCAGCTCGCCAAAGCGATGGGCGCCAAAGTGTTCACCACCGCACGCGAAGCAAACGCCGAGTTCGTCCGCCGCATGGGCGCCGATGTGATCATCGACTACGAAAAAGAAGACTACGTCGAAGCCATCCTGCGGGAAACCAATGGCCTCGGAGTAGACGTGGTATTCGACACTATCGGCGGCGACACCCTCGCGCGCAGCCCCGACGCCCTCGCACAACTTGGCCGCGTGGTCTCGATCGTCGACATCGCCAAACCACAAAACCTCGTTCAGGCGTGGGGCAAGAACGCGAGCTATCACTTCGTTTTCACTCGCCAGAACCGCGGCAAGCTCGATGAATTGAGTGCCCTGGTGGAGCGCGGTCAACTGCGGCCCCACGTTGGCGCGGTGTATTCACTTGCAGAGATTCCGCTGGCCCATGCGCGGCTGGAAAGTCCCAACAACGGTCTTCAGGGGAAGATTGCGATTGCGGTCGTGCCGTCGCTTCGGGCGGGTTCCGTGGGGGATGCGTCATGATTTATGAGATCGCTTTGCTGCCTGTTCACGCAGAACGTGTTGATGAGTTCCGGCGTGCATTTGCCGAGGTTGCGCCTTTGCTCCGCCGCGCGAATGGGTATGGCGGGCACATGCTTGCCCAGGGGATTGAAACGCCGGAGCGGCTCAATTTGATCGTGCGGTGGGAG
>Ga0068830_1017350_pt1 | contig 23015 bp, 19 predicted proteins | sample Hof3ISUMetaT_23_FD_68490 | JGI IMG/M metagenome (GOLD analysis project Ga0068830, IMG submission 68490) | Enriched soil aggregate microbial communities from Iowa State university to study microbial drivers of carbon cycling -... | ecosystem: Environmental > Terrestrial > Soil > Agricultural land... | reverse complement strand
TGGTAACCGAACGCTCGATGGTGCTGCTGGCGATCTGACTGGCGGCCTGATCGACGCGGTTCTGCCCGGTCTGGATGGTGCTCAGACCTGCATAAAAAGCTGTATTTCCGGAGATTTCCATGGGAGCTCTCATCCTTGGGAAGGATCAATGGGTGCCATTGAACCAGAGGCGTCAGAAAAACACCCGTCAAAAACACTAATGGCACAGTGCCTTGCCATAGCCAAAATCAGTCGAGCAGATCCAGTTGCAAGTGATCGGCAACCGCTTCGGCGCTAACCGCCTTGAGTTTCGGCACCCGCCCCAGGCAGGGTGCCGGAATCCGCTCAGCCAGTGTCGCCAGGTTTTCCTCCAGCCGCGAAGTCTTCGGATCAATGATGTTCGCCACCCATCCCGCCAGTTGCAGCCCGTCCCGGGCAATCGCCTCGGCAGTCAACAGCGCGTGACTGATGCAACCCAGGCGCACACCGACCACCAGAATCACCGGCAGCTTCAGCGCAATCGCCAGATCCGACAGATTGTCCTGATCCGCCAACGGCACCCGCCAGCCGCCCGCGCCTTCGATCAGCGTGAAGTCGGCGTTCATGGCCAGAATCTCGCGCATCGGCGCCAGCAACGATTGCACGGTCAGCGCCACACCCGCCTCACGCGCTGCCAGATGCGGCGCGATGGCCGGCTCAAACGCCACCGGGTTGACCTGTTGATAGGTCAGCGGCAACGAGCATTCGGCCTGCAACGCCAGCGCGTCGGAATTGCGCAAACCTCTGGGCGTCACCACACAACCGGACGCCACCGGTTTGCCCGCTGCCGTGCTCAATCCTGCCGACCGTGCAGCGTGCAGCAACCCGGCGGCGACGGTGGTCTTGCCGACGTCAGTGTCGGTTCCGGTGATGAAATAGGCTGCGCTCATAAGGGTTTCTCCAACACGGCGTAGACCACCTGATAGGTCGCTGGCAGCCCTTGAGGCTGACGGAACTGCTCGTAAGCCTCGACCAGCCCCAGAATCCGCGCCCGTCCGGTCAATCCGCCCGGCCGGCCAGGGTTCAGGTTATGCGCGCCCAGTGCCTTGAGTTCGTGGGTCAGGCTGCGCACATCCGGGTAATGCAGCACATGCGGCCGATTCTCCAGACTGGCCGTACGCAAACCACTGGCCGCGCACAATTGCTCATAGCGGGCGAACTCGCGGAAGCGGTTGACGTGCACCAGGCCATCGACCTGACGCCAGCTGTCGCGCAATTCGTACAGCGTCCCTGCACAAAGACTAGCAAACGCGAAAATCCCCCCCGGTTTCAGCACCCGAAACGCTTCACCGAGCACCGCTTCGAAGTCCGCGCACCACTGCACGGCGAGGCTGGAGAAGATCAGATCGCAGGTCGAATCCTGCAACGGCAATCGTTCGGCATCGCCAGCAATAAAGTGCGTGGCCCCGCCCAGCGGCCGCGCGTGATGGAGCATGCCTTCAGCGATATCCAGCGCCAACCCCTCACCAAATCGCTCGGCCAGCGCCCGGGTGAAATACCCGGTGCCGCAGCCCAGATCCAACCAGCGTGCCGGCCGAAAATCCCCCGGCAAGCGATTCATCAACTGCGTACCGACATCGCGCTGCAATTCGGCGACGCTGTCGTAGCTGGCCGCTGCGCGAGAAAAAGAAGCTGCGACCTGGCGCTTGTCAGGCAAGCCGCCGGGCAACGCCGCAACAGACAAATCAGTCATCACCGCACTCACTCAAAAACGCCTGGATCGCACCCGCCACACCGTGGGGGTCTTCCAGAAGAAACGCATGGCTGGCCTGCTCGATCAGACCAACTTCGACATCTGCCAGCAAGGCGAACAACTCACCCGCGGCTTCCGCAGGCACCAACCCGTCCAGCCCGCCAAACAGATGCAATTGCGGGCCGCGAAACGCCTGCAAGGCTTCACGCGTATCGATCTGCGCCAACAATTCAAGACCGGCAATCAAAGCGGCCGGCGAGGTATTCGGCGCGCCGCCGAGCAAGAGCCGCGACAAGCCGCGCGCGTCTTGCGCGCCCTGGGCGCACAGCAGCGAGAATCGCTTGAGGGTCGTGCGCGGGTCGGCGCTGCAGCCGGCCAGAAACGCATCGAAGGTTTCGCCGGGCATCGCGCTCGGCCATTGTTCATGGGCGACAAACGAAGGGTTGCTCGCCAGGGTCAGCAAGCCGCAGCAATGTTCGCCACGCCGGGCCGCCAGCTCGGACGCGAGCATGCCGCCCAGCGACCAGCCGCCAAGCCAGGCATCTTCGGGGACGCGCTCATCGAGCTCGTCGAGCCAGTCGTTCAGATCGCTGGAGTCCAGCTCCGGTAACGGCTCGATGTCGACCTGCAGGTGCTCGTCGAGTCCGCGCAGTGCAGCGGCCAGCGGCTCCAGCGGCGAAACGCCGAGCCCCCAACCCGGTAACAGAATCAGGCGATCACGCATGGCTTGGCTCCGACGTCAGTTGAGCAAAGCAATCGGCCAGTCCTTCTAACAATAGCTGCACCTGTGCCTCGCTGTGGGCGGCGGTCAGCGTGACCCGCAACCGCGCACTGCCGGCAGGCACGGTCGGCGGCCGGATTGCGGTGACCATCAACCCACGCTCGCGCAGCATCTGCGATAGACGCACGGCGCGACCGGCATCGCCGATCAGGATCGGCTGGATCGGCGTGAAGCTGTCCATCAGCTCCAGACCGATCTGCTCAGCGCCGTGGCGGAACTGGCGGATCAGCGTCTGCAAATGCTCGCGACGCCAGTGCTCGCTGCGCAGCAGTTCCAGACTTTTCAAGGTTGCGCAGGCCAGCGCCGGCGGTTGGCTGGTGGTGTAGATGTACGGGCGGGCGAACTGGATCAGGCTTTCGATCAGCTCTTCACTCCCGGCCACAAAGGCGCCAGCCGTACCGAACGCTTTCCCGAGGGTGCCGACCAGCACCGGCACGTCCTCCTGGCTCAAACCGAAATGCTCGACGATCCCGCCACCGTTTGCCCCCAGCGGACCGAAACCGTGAGCGTCATCGACCATCAGCCACGCGCCTTTGGCCTTGGCTTCCCGGGCCAGCGCCGGCAGATCGGCAAGGTCGCCGTCCATGCTGAATACGCCGTCAGTGACTACCAGTGTATTGCCGGTGGCTTTCTCCAGGCGCTTGGCGAGGCTGTCGGCGTCGTTGTGCAGATAACGATTGAAGCGCGCGCCGGACAACAATCCGGCATCCAGTAACGAGGCATGGTTGAGCCGGTCTTCCAGCACCGTGTCGCCCTGCCCGACCAGCGCCGTGACCGCGCCGAGGTTGGCCATGTAACCGGTGGTGAACAACAGCGCACGCGGCCGTCCGGTGAGGTCAGCCAGGGCTTCTTCCAATTCGTGATGCGGGCCGCTGTGGCCGATCACCAGATGCGAAGCACCGCCACCGACGCCCCACTTCGACGCACCGGCGCGCCAGGCTTCGATCACTTGCGGATGATTGGCCAGGCCCAGGTAATCGTTGTTGCAGAACGCCAGCAACGGCTGACCGTCGACCACCACTTGCGGCCCTTGTGGGCTTTCAAGCAGCGGTCGCTGGCGGTAGAGATTTTCGGCACGACGGGCAGCAAGGCGTGCGGCGAGATCGAAAGACATGCAAGCCTCACGGGTGGCAAATGAATCAGCAGGCGCCGTCCGAGGCAGCGCCTGAGAAAAACGGGCGATCAGACCGCCGCGTTATAGAACTGCTCGCTGCTCTTCTGCTCCACCAGCGCCTGCTCGATAGCGGCCTGATGAACCTCGTCGGCATGCTCTTCGCGGGCTTCCGGCTGAATGCCCAGGCGTGCGAACAGCTGCATGTCCTTGTCGGCCTGCGGGTTGGCCGTGGTCAGCAGTTTGTCGCCGTAGAAGATCGAGTTGGCGCCGGCGAAGAATGCCAGGGCCTGCATCTGCTCGTTCATCGCTTCGCGGCCGGCGGACAGGCGTACGTGGGATTGCGGCATGAGGATGCGCGCCACGGCGAGCATGCGGATGAAATCGAACGGATCGACGTCGTCGGCGTTTTCCAGCGGCGTGCCGGCAACTTTCACCAGCATGTTGATCGGCACCGATTCCGGGTGCTCCGGCAGGTTGGCCAGCTGGATCAGCAGGTTGGCGCGGTCATCGAGGGACTCGCCCATGCCGAGAATGCCGCCGGAGCAGATTTTCATCCCCGCATCGCGCACATAGGCCAGTGTCTGCAGACGCTCGGCATAGGTGCGGGTGGTGATGATGCTGCCGTAGAACTCCGGCGAGGTATCGAGGTTATGGTTGTAGTAGTCGAGCCCGGCCTTGGCCAGGGCTTCGGTCTGGTCCTGATCGAGACGGCCGAGGGTCATGCAGGTTTCCAGGCCCATGGCCTTCACGCCTTCGACCATCTTCAGCACGTAAGGCATGTCCTTGGCCGACGGGTGCTTCCACGCCGCGCCCATGCAGAATCGGGTCGAACCGATGGCCTTGGCGCGGGCAGCCTCTTCGAGGACTTTCTGCACTTCCATGAGCTTTTCTTTTTCCAGCCCGGTGTTGTAGTGACCGGACTGCGGACAATATTTGCAATCTTCCGGACAGGCCCCGGTCTTGATCGACAACAGGGTGGAAACCTGAACGCGGTTGGCGTCGAAATGCGCGCGGTGCACCGTCTGCGCCTGGAACAGCAAGTCGTTGAATGGCTGAACGAAGAGTGCTTTGACTTCGGCCAAAGTCCAGTCGTGACGCAGGGTGGCAGTGGTGCTGGCGCTCATGGGCGTTTCCTTGGTTATGCTTGGCTGGCGCCTGGGGAAACGGAATACCCACAGGCACGACACGGATGTTCGGCATATTTAAGGAAGAGTCATGCGATGTCAACCACACTACGAAAGGCCGGTTTACATCTGGTTAAAAAAGAAACAGAACTGCTTGTTGTGCGACGAACCGGCAGACGCGCAAATCCCGATCTGCACCGCTTGCGAAACCGATTTGCCGTGGCTGGGCGATCAATGCCTGACCTGCGCCCTGCCCCTCGCCGCCGGCCTGACCTGTGGTGGCTGCCTGCAGGATCCACCGGCCTTCGAACAGGTGGCCGTGCCCTGGATTTACGGTTTTCCGGTGGACACCCTGATCACCCGTTTCAAGCACAACGCCAAATGGCCGCTTGGCCACTTGCTCGCCGACGTTCTCGGCGAGTTTCTGCAACATCGCTTCGAAGAAGACCTGCCTCGCCCGGACGCCCTGCTACCGGTGCCGCTTGCGCCGAAACGCTTGCGCCAGCGCGGCTTCAACCAAGCGGCGATGCTCGCGCAGTGGCTGGGCAAGTCACTCGACCTGCCTTGCGAGGAACACTGTCTTTTGCGGGTGCAGGATACTGACGCCCAGCAGGCGCTGAACGCCAAGGCGCGGAAACACAATCTGCGTCACGCCTTCGCCTTGAGCCCCGATGCCCAGGTGAAAGGCCGGCACCTTGCCCTGGTCGACGACGTGCTGACCACCGGCGCCACCGCCCAGGCGCTGGCCCGTTTGCTGATGGACGCCGGTGCCGCGCGGGTGGATGTGTACTGCCTGGCCCGTACGCCAAAACCCGGCGACGCGGCTTGACGGATACGCCATGAGCCGCCAACGTCCTCCCTCAACCCTTCAGTACAAAGCGTCCGCCATGTCCCTGCCCAGTCTGTTGTCCCAGCACATCGTCCGCCGTCCGCAGCGCATCGCCTTGCTGCAACACATCGCCGAACAGGGTTCGATCACCCGTGCCGCGAAGAGCGCCGGCCTGAGTTACAAGGCGGCGTGGGATGCCATCGATGAGCTGAACAACCTCGCGCAAAAGCCTCTGGTCGAGCGCGCGGTAGGCGGCAAGGGCGGTGGCGGAGCCAAACTGTCGAGCGAGGGCGAGCGAGTGCTGCGCCTCTATCAAAAGCTGCAAGCCTTGCAGGCCCAGGTACTGGAGGCGGCCGAGGATGCCAGCGATCTGGACCTGCTCGGTCGGCTGATGCTCAGGACCAGCGCACGCAACCAGCTGCACGGCAAAGTCGCGCTGATCGAAGGTCAGGGCCGCAACGACCTGATCCGCCTCGAACTGGCTGAAGGCCTGTCGATCGACGCGCAGATCACCCACGACAGCACCGTCCATCTGGAGCTGCAACCGGGCACCGAAGTGGTGGCGCTGATCAAGGCTGGCTGGCTCGAACTGCTCGCGCCAGAGGCCACGCCTGCCGTCGGCCACAACCTGTTGAACGGTCGGATCGAGGCGATTCTCGACGCCGCAGACGGCCCGAGCGAAGTGCGCATCGCGCTGCCCAACGGCCAGACCCTGTGCGCACTGGCCGAACCGCTGGACTTGCGCAGCCGTGGTCTGAAGGTTGAGCTACCGGTGCAGGTGCAGTTTTCCCCGTCGAATGTGCTGCTGGGCACACCGCTCTGAGCGCACTGCAACGAAAGCGTCATCGACCCGCATTAAGGTGGCTGCCAAAACCATGCAGGGAGCCTGATGTGAGCCTATTAGAAGAAAACCAATCCACAGACCTGGAAAAAATGGTCGGCCTGAGCCGTCGCGGTTTCATCAGCGCCGGCGCGCTGTGCGGCGCGGCGATGTTCCTCGGCGGCAACCTGCTGAGTCGCAGCGTGCTGGCCGCCAGTGTCAGCGCCGGCAACAGCCGTCTGCTCGGCTTCGACAGCATTCCAGCCGCCACCACTGACACCATCAGCCTGCCCAAAGGCTACAAGTCGTCGGTGCTGATCAGCTGGGGTCAACCGCTGCACAAGAACGGCCCGGCCTTCGACCCGAGCGGCAACGGCACCGCGGCGGCACAGGAAGTGCAGTTCGGCGACAACAACGACGGCATGAGCCTGTTCGAATTCCCGGGCGAGAAAAACCGCGCGTTGATGGCGATCAACAACGAATACACCAACTACCGCTACCTCTATCCGCACGGCGGCATGCCGCAATCGGCCGAAGACGTGCGCAAGGCTCTGGCCTGCGAAGGCGTGTCGGTGATCGAAGTGCAGCGCAAAAACGGCCAGTGGCAGTTCGTCCAGGGCTCGCGCTACAACCGACGCATCCACGGCAACACGCCGATCCGCCTCAGCGGCCCGGCCGCCGGTCATGAGCTGATGAAAACCAGCGCCGACAAGCACGGCAAAAAAGTCCTCGGCACTTTCCAGAACTGCGCCAACGGCAAGACACCGTGGGGCACTTATCTGACCTGCGAAGAGAACTTCACCGACTGCTTCGGCAGCAGCAACGCCCAGCAACAGTTCGACCCGGCGCAAAAGCGCTACGGCGTATCGGCCGCCAGCCGCGAGATCAACTGGCATCCGTTCGATCCACGCTTCGACATGGCCAAGAACCCCAACGAACTCAACCGTCACGGCTGGGTCGTGGAGATCGACCCGTTCGATCCGCAATCGACCCCGGTCAAACGCACTGCGCTGGGCCGCTTCAAACATGAAAACGCCGCGCTGGCCGAGACCGACGACGGTCGCGCCGTGGTGTACATGGGCGACGATGAACGCGGCGAGTTCATCTACAAATTCGTCAGCCGCGACAAGATCAATCACCGCAACGCCAAGGCCAACCGCGACATCCTCGATCACGGCACGCTGTACGTCGCCAGGTTCGATGCCGGCGACGGCAATCCGGATCACCCGAAAGGCCAGGGCCAGTGGATCGAACTGACCCACGGCAAGAACGGCATTGACGCCAGCAGCGGTTTCGCCGATCAGGCCGAAGTGCTGATTCACGCGCGTCTCGCCGCCAGCGTGGTCGGCGCCACGCGCATGGACCGTCCGGAGTGGATCGTGGTCAGCCCGAAAGACGGCCAGGTCTATTGCACCCTGACCAACAACGCCAAGCGCGGCGAAGACGGCCAACCGGTGGGCGGACCGAACCCGCGCGAGAAGAACGTCTACGGGCAGATCCTGCGCTGGCGCACCGACCGCGACGATCACGCGGCGAAAACTTTCGCCTGGGATCTGTTCGTGGTCGCCGGCAACCCGGGCGTCCACGCCGGTACGCCGAAGGGCGGCTCGTCGAATATCACCCCGCAAAACATGTTCAACAGCCCCGATGGCCTCGGCTTCGACAAGGCCGGACGGTTGTGGATTCTCACCGACGGCGACTCGAGCAACGCCGGTGATTTCGCCGGGATGGGCAACAACCAGATGCTCTGCGCCGATCCTGCCACCGGGGAAATTCGCCGGTTCATGGTCGGGCCGATCGGCTGTGAAGTCACCGGGATCAGCTTCTCGCCGGATCAGAAAACCCTGTTCGTCGGGATTCAGCACCCGGGCGAGAACGGCGGTTCGACCTTCCCCGAGCACCTGCCGAACGGCAAGCCGCGCTCATCGGTGATGGCGATTACCCGTGAGGATGGCGGGATCGTTGGCGCCTGATCGGGCGAAGCTCTGATCGTTCCCGTGCACTGCACGGGAACGATCCCACTCAAGACAGCCCGTCTGCGCTACCATGCTGAGCCGGACGCGGCAGCCTGCTGCGCGCAGGAGTCAGCATGGCCCACCCGTTTGAAACCCTTACCCCAGACCTCGTGCTCGATGCCGTCGAAAGCATCGGCTTCCTGAGCGACGCGCGCATTCTGGCGCTCAACAGTTATGAAAACCGCGTCTATCAGGTCGGCATCGAAGACTCGGAACCGCTGATCGCCAAGTTCTATCGCCCGCAGCGCTGGACCAACGAAGCGATCCTGGAAGAACACCAGTTCACCTTCGAACTGGCCGACGTCGAGATCCCGGTGGTGGCGCCACTGATCCACAACGGCGAAACCCTGCACGAACACGCCGGATTTCGTTTCACCCTGTTTCCCCGTCGCGGTGGCCGGGCGCCGGAGCCGGGCAATCTCGATCAGCTGTATCGCCTCGGCCAGTTGCTCGGGCGCATGCACGCGGTCGGCGGCACCAAACCGTTCGAGCACCGCGAAGCGCTGGCGGTGAAGAACTTCGGCCATGACTCGCTGGCCACCCTGCTGGAAGGCAACTTCATCCCCAAAAGCCTGCTGCCGGCCTACGAGTCCGTCGCCCGCGACCTGCTCAAGCGCGTGGAAGACGTCTACGCCAGCACGCCGCACCAGAACATCCGCATGCACGGCGACTGCCACCCCGGCAACATGATGTGCCGCGACGAGATGTTCCACATCGTCGACCTCGACGACTGCCGCATGGGCCCGGCGGTGCAGGACATCTGGATGATGCTCGCCGGCGATCGTCAGGATTGTCTGGGACAACTGTCGGAATTGATGGACGGCTACAACGAATTCCATGACTTCAACCCGCGCGAGCTGGCGCTGATCGAACCGCTGCGCGCCCTGCGCCTGATGCATTACAGCGCCTGGCTGGCCCGGCGCTGGGACGATCCGGCGTTCCCACGCAGCTTTCCATGGTTCGGCAGCGAGCGGTATTGGGGCGATCAGGTGCTGGCGTTGCGCGAGCAACTGGCGGCGTTGAACGAAGAGCCGTTGAAGCTTTTCTGACACGACACGTCTATACAACTGCCCGTACAATCGCTGCTTTGTTAGCTGCCTAAGCAAGGATTCTGCATGCAAGCCGCCAACCCGCGCCGCGGGTACATTCTGGGCCTGAGCGCCTACATCATCTGGGGACTGTTCCCGCTCTACTTCAAAGCCATCGCCGAAGTGCCGGCGGTGGAAATCATCATTCACCGGGTGCTGTGGTCAGCGCTGTTCGGCGCGCTGCTGTTGATGGTGTGGAAGCATCCCGGCTGGTGGCAGGAACTGCGCGACAACCCGAAACGCCTAGCGATTCTTGCGCTCAGCGGCACCTTGATCGCGGCCAACTGGCTGACCTACGTCTGGTCGGTGAACAACGGCCGGATGCTGGAGGCGAGCCTCGGTTACTACATCAACCCACTGGTGAACGTGCTGCTGGGCATGCTGATCCTCGGCGAACGCTTGCGGCGCATGCAGTGGCTGGCGGTTGGTCTGGCGGCGGTCGGTGTTGCGCAGCAGGTGTGGCAGGTCGGCAGTCTGCCGTGGGTATCGCTGGTGCTGGCGCTGACCTTCGGTTTCTACGGGCTGATCCGCAAGCAGGCGCCGGTCAAGGCACTCCCTGGACTGGTAGTGGAAACCTGGATGCTGGTGCCGATCGCCCTCGCGTGGCTGCTGTTCAATCCGACCGCCACCAGCGCCCAGGCCGAGTTCTGGACCACCTCCGAAGCCTGGTGGCTGGTGGCGGCCGGCCCGGTGACGCTGGTGCCGCTGGTGTGCTTCAACGCGGCCGCGCGGCATCTGCCCTACACCACCCTCGGTTTCCTGCAATACCTGGCGCCGACGTTGGTACTGCTGCAAGCCGTGCTGCTGTTCGGCGAGCACTTGTCGTCCAGCACGCTGATCGCCTTCATGTTTATCTGGGCCGGTCTGGCGGTGTACAGCGTCGATGCATGGATGAGCTTGCGCCGGCGCAGCTGATCAAAAAACGCACAAACCTCCACAGGCCACGGTTCTCGTGGCCTGTATCGTTCCTTCCCAAGGTTATCCACAGCGTGATCCCCGCCGTTTGTGCGCAAGTCACTGAATGCTGGCGGTTTTTTGGTCAATCTTCGCCAAGCCACAGCGGACGTGGCCTGGCGCTCAGTCTCTACAGGTTATCCACAGGCAGGTGCACGCTAAAACTGGATAACCCATTCCGCTCTCATGGATCAGTGCGCAGCACCAGTTCCACCATCAAGTCATCGGCCAGGGTTTCCAGGCGCGATTGCAGCACGTCCAGCGACAGGGTCAGCGGCACTGCCAGGATCGCCTCGGCGTGGAACAGCGGTTCACTGCTCATCGGCGCCGGGCGCACTTCGGTCACCAGCCGTTCGAGGTTGACGCCCTGCTCGCTCAGCAACCGGGTAATGTCGCGCACGATGCCGGGACGATCATTGCCCACCAGTTCCATGGCGATCGGTTTCCAGGTGCAGGCCTGTTCGATACCGCTTTCCGCCACCAACACGCGAATGCCCTGAGCCGACAGTGCTTGTAAGGCATCGACTAATTCGTCGTAAGCCTCCGCCGGCACGCCCACCCGCAGGATCCCGGCGAACTGCCCGGCCATCCGTGACAGGCGGCTTTCCAGCCAGTTGCCGCCGTGTTCGGCGATGCATTGGGCGATGCGCTCGACCTGCCCGGGCTTGTCCGGTGCGAAGACGGTGAGTACGAGGTGATCCATGGCGCAGCCCTCTTGTCATGACTTTTGTTATAGAAAAGCAAGTATAGGCAAGCGTTCCACAGACGCCTCAGACGCTCGAAGTCACAAATCGTGTACAACTTTTTATATTTAACTGGAACAATCCATTGGTTTTTTGAGAACATCCCGTTCCGCGCCGTGACCGCAATGCGTCATGGGGTCGCAGAACGACGTAATTAGTCCGATTTTCACAACCGCAACTCATCATGTAGTATGCCGCAGCGCGCACTACATAACGCTGGATCGATGTCTGCCCAAGGCACGTTCGCAACCCTGAAAGCCCCGTCAGCAAGGCCCCCAAGCCGTTGATTGGTCCCAGCCCAGCCGCCAGCGATGGCATGTACTGGTCGAGGGGTTTGTGGTTTAAATGGCCAGAGGCTTCATTGTTAAATTGACGAGCTGAAAAGCGAAATAGCTGAGCAGAGTGAGGCAAGCAATGACTGAACACGTTCAAGTCGGTGGCCTGCAGGTCGCCAAAGTCCTGTTCGACTTCGTGAACAACGAAGCCATTCCCGGTACCGGCCTCACCGCCGACAAATTCTGGGAAGGTGCCGACAAGGTCATTCACGACCTGGCGCCGAAGAACAAAGCCCTACTCGCCAAACGCGATGACTTCCAGGCTCGTATCGATGGCTGGCACCAGAGCCGTGCCGGTCAGCCCCACGACGCCGTGGCCTATAAAGCCTTCCTGCAAGAGATCGGTTATCTGCTGCCAGAAGCGGCTGATTTCCAGGCAACGACGCAAAACGTCGATGACGAAATCGCCCGTACCGCCGGCCCGCAACTCGTGGTGCCGGTGATGAACGCCCGCTTCGCCCTCAACGCCTCGAACGCCCGCTGGGGTTCGCTGTACGACGCCCTGTATGGCACCGATGCCATCAGCGAAGCCGGCGGCGCGGAAAAAGGCAAAGGCTACAACAAGGTGCGTGGCGACAAAGTCATCGCCTTCGCCCGTGCATTTCTCGACGAAGCCGCGCCACTGGCGACCGGCTCTCACGTCGATTCCACCGGCTACAAGATCGCTGGCGGCAAACTGGTCGTCACCCTCAAGGGCGGCAGCACCAGCGGCCTGCGCAACGACGCACAGCTGATCGGTTTCCAGGGCGACGCCAATGCGCCGATCGCGATCCTGCTGAAGAACAACGGCCTGCACTTCGAAATCCAGATCGACGCCAGCACCCCGGTCGGCCAGACCGATGCCGCCGGCGTCAAAGACATCCTGATGGAAGCGGCCCTGACCACCATCATGGACTGCGAAGACTCCGTGGCTGCTGTCGATGCCGACGACAAAGTGGTGATTTACCGCAACTGGCTGGGCCTGATGAAAGGCGACCTGGCGGAATCCGTGTCCAAGGGCGGCCAGACCTTCACCCGCACCATGAACCCGGATCGTACCTACACCAAGGTCGACGGCAGCGAACTGACCCTGCACGGCCGCTCGCTGCTGTTCGTGCGCAACGTCGGTCACCTGATGACCATCGACGCGATCCTCGACAAGCACGGCAACGAAGTGCCGGAAGGCATCCTCGACGGTCTGGTGACTTGCCTTGCGGCGATGCACAACCTGAACGGCAACACTTCGCGCAAGAACACCCGCACCGGTTCCGTCTACATCGTCAAGCCGAAGATGCACGGCCCGGAAGAAGCGGCGTTCACCAACGAGCTGTTCGGTCGCATCGAAGACGTGCTGGGCCTCAAACGCAACACCCTGAAAGTCGGGATCATGGACGAGGAACGCCGTACCACGGTCAACCTCAAGGCCTGCATCCAGGCTGCCAGCGAGCGCGTGGTGTTCATCAACACCGGTTTCCTCGACCGCACCGGCGACGAAATCCACACCTCCATGGAAGCCGGCCCGGTGGTTCGCAAGGCTGACATGAAGGCCGAGAAGTGGATCGGCGCCTACGAAAACTGGAACGTCGATATCGGTCTGAGCACCGGCCTGCAAGGTCGTGCGCAAATCGGTAAAGGCATGTGGGCGATGCCCGACCTGATGGCGGCGATGCTCGAACAGAAAATCGCTCACCCGCTGGCCGGCGCCAACACTGCGTGGGTTCCGTCGCCGACCGCCGCTGCGCTGCACGCGCTGCACTACCACAAGGTCGACGTGTTCGCCCGTCAGGCCGAGCTGGCCAAACGCGCCCGCGCTTCGGTCGATGACATCCTGACCATCCCGCTGGCGGTCAACCCGAACTGGACCCCGGAGCAGATCAAGAACGAACTGGACAACAACGCCCAGGGCATTCTCGGTTACGTGGTGCGCTGGATCGATCAGGGCGTGGGCTGCTCGAAAGTGCCGGACATCAACGACGTCGGCCTGATGGAAGACCGTGCGACGCTGCGTATCTCCAGCCAGCACATCGCCAACTGGCTGCGTCACGGTGTCGTGACCGAAGCGCAAGTGATGGAAAGCCTCAAGCGCATGGCGCCGGTGGTAGACCGTCAGAACGCCAACGACCCGCTGTACCGCCCGCTGGCCCCGAACTTCGACAGCAACATCGCCTTCCAGGCGGCGGTCGAACTGGTGATCGAGGGCACCAAACAGCCGAACGGCTACACCGAGCCGGTCCTGCACCGTCGCCGTCGCGAGTTCAAGGCTGCCAACGGCCTGTAACCTGCGCGGATGCCGGACATGAAAAAGCCCTGATCTTTCGATCAGGGCTTTTTTGTTTGTGATGTCTGCCTGAGTTTTGAGTAGGGCTTGAGATCCATCCCCCTCACCCCAGCCCTCCCGAAACGTCGGACCGCCCCCAAGGGGGGCGAGGGGAAAGGGAGCAGATAGGGGCTTTTCAGAACCTGAGCTCGACTCAATATTTCAGGTCGGTGTATCTCGAACATTCACCTCGGTCAGTCCCCTCTCCCTCCGGGAGAGGGTTAGGGTGAGGGGGCTTCGGCGTTAAGGTTCAATCCCCAACTCATGTCTGACGAGACCGAGCAACTTGGCGGTATCGATCGGTTTGAGCAGGAAATCCACCACGCTCAAATGCATCGCCGCAATCGCGTCCTTCACGTCGGCATCGCCCGAAACAATGATGATCGGCATCGCCGCCCGTACCGATTCACGCACCTGACGAATCAGGTCCAGGCCATCGACATTGCCCATCCGCAGATCGGTGATCACCAGGCCGATGGAGGGCCTTTCCTCGAGCATCTTCAGCGCGGACTCACCGCTGGCCGCGGTCATGCAACGAATACCGTCCAACCCGAGAATCTCCGACAACAGCTCCCGGGCGTCCTTGTCGTCATCGACGATCAATACGCGCTGCGGTGGCAGATCGGGTTCGAGCATTACAGCGCTGAGCGCTTCGCGCTCGGCGTCGCTCAAAATATCGTGGTCGGACATGGCGTTCTCTACGTTTTCAATTCGATCCCCTGGCACAGTGGTCAGACATCGCTGGGCAGAGCTTCAATGTGCACTTCGTCGGATTTTTTTCCAAGGGGCGAACCGAAGAATTTCCGACTGATTTTGTAGGGCATATCCGAAAATTCCCCAACGGCATGCCCAACCTAGACTTACGTCCAATGGGCACCCCGCGCGATGGGGTCGACCATGGCTGCAACGATCCGACAACAACAATTCGAAAAAGACTGCGGTAATGGTTATGAGTAAAGCGGACGCCTTCACCCAGGCAGGGAAAACCGCGGTGTTGCAGAACATTCAGGGCACTTTGCAATTCCTCCAGCGCTTCCCCCCTTTCAATCAAATGGAACACGCCCACCTCGCCTACCTGGTGGAGCAATGCCAGCTGCGCTTCTACGGTCAGGGCGAAAGCATCATCAAACCCGCCGACGGGCCGGTCGAACACTTCTATATCGTCAAGCAGGGCCGAGTGGTCGGCGAGCGTCCGCACACGGCCAAGGGCGGCACCGAAACCACGTTTGAAATCACCACCGGCGAGTGTTTTCCCCTCGCTGCGCTGCTCGGCGAACGGGCGACCCGCACCGAACACCTGGCCGGCGAAGACACCTTCTGCCTGCAACTGAACAAACTGGCGTTCATCAAGCTGTTCGCCCTTTCCAGCACCTTCCGCGACTTCGCCCTGCGCGGAGTCAGCAGCCTGCTCGATCAGGTCAATCAGCAAGTCCAGCAGAAAGCCGTGGAAACCCTCGGCACCCAATACTCGCTGAACACCCGTCTCGGCGAATTGGCCATGCGCCATCCGGTGACCTGCAGCCCGTCTACGCCTCTGCGTGAAGCGGTGAAATTGATGCACGAACAACAGGTCGGCAGCATCGTCGCGGTGGACGAACACAAGGCGCCTCTGGGGATTTTCACCCTGCGCGACCTGCGCCATGTCGTGGCGGAAGGAGTTGGCGACTTCAGCGAGCCGATCGAACGGCACATGACTCGCTCGCCGTTCCATCTGTCGCCGGATCACAGCGCCTTCGACGCGGCGATTGCCATGACCGAGCGGCATATCGCCCACGTGTGTCTGGTCAAGGATCGACGCCTGTGCGGCGTGGTTTCCGAACGGGATCTGTTCTCGCTGCAACGGGTCGATCTGGTGCACCTGGCGCGGACCATCCGCAGTGCCCAGCGGGTCGAACAACTGGTGACCCTGCGCGGCGAGATCGGCCAACTGGTGGAGCGCATGCTGGCTCACGGTGCCTCGTCGACCCAGATCACCCACATCATCACCCTGCTCAACGATCACACCGTGTGCCGCGTGATCGAACTGACCCTCGCCGAAAAAGGCGACCCCGGCGTGCCGTTCAGCTGGCTGTGCTTCGGCAGCGAAGGCCGACGCGAGCAGACCCTGCACACCGATCAGGACAACGGCATTCTGTTCGACGCGCGGGATGCGGCCCATGCGGCGGAGATTCGCGGCAAACTGCTGCCCATCGCCCAGCAGATCAATACCAGCCTGGCGCAATGCGGTTTCACCCTGTGCAAGGGCAACGTCATGGCCGGCAATCCGCAGCTGTGCCTGTCCCGCGCCGAATGGGCCCGACGCTTTGCCGCGTTCATTCGCGAGGCGACCCCGGAGAACCTGTTGGGCTCCAGCATCTATTTCGACCTGCGCGTGGTCTGGGGTGATGAACAGGGCTGCGAGCAATTGCGCCGCGGGATTCTCGACCAGGTCGGCGACAATCGTCTGTTCCAGCGAATGATGGCCGAGAACGCCTTGCGCAACCGTCCGCCGGTTGGGCGATTCCGTGAGTTCGTGCTGACCCGCAAGAACGGCGAGAAAGCCACGCTGGACCTGAAAATCCAGGGCCTGACACCCTTTGTCGACGGCGCACGTTTGCTCGCACTGGCCCATGGCATCGACGCCAACAACACCCTCGAACGCTTTCGCCAACTGGTGGATAAAGAAGTCATCGACCGGCTGGATGGCGCCGCGTACGAAGAGGCCTACCACTTCATCCAGCAGACGCGCATGCAGCAGCATCAACTGCAGACCCGGGAAAACCAGCCGTACTCGAACCGGGTCGATCCCGACAGCCTCAATCATCTGGATCGGCGCATCCTGCGTGAATCCCTGCGCCAGGCCCAGCGCCTGCAAAGCAGCCTGACCTTGCGGTATCAGCTATGAGCCTGTTTTCGTGGCTGCGCCCGGCCAGCCCCGTTGTGCCGGACGACCTGCAACAGCGCCTGACGAAACTGCCGGCCATCGGCGAGCTGCGCGAGTGCAGCCTGCGCGAACAGCGTTGGGTGGTGCTGGACCTGGAAACCACCGGGCTGAACCTGAACAAGGACCGGGTGCTGTCGATCGGCGCGGTGGTGATCGAGGATGGAGCGATCGACTTCAGTCAGCAGTTCGAACGCACCCTGCAATGCCGCGAGCTGAAACTCGGCCCGAGCGTGTTGATTCACGGTCTGGCACCGAGCGCGATTGCCGCCGGCAGCGAGCCCACCGAAGCCTTGGTCGAGCTGCTGGAGTTTATCGGCGACAGTCCGGTGCTGGCGTTTCACGCCTCGTTCGACCAGCACATGCTCGGCCGCGCGCTGAAAGAACATCTGGGGCACAAGTTGCAGACGGTGTTCCTCGATGTGGCGCAGATCGCCCCGCTGGTTTGCCCCCAGGCGCACATTCGCGAGGCGGGGCTGGACGAGTGGATCGACTGGTTCAAGCTCGAAGTGTTCGAACGTCACCATGCGAGCGCCGATGCTCTGGCCACGGCGGAACTGGCGCTGATCCTGTTCAGCCGGGCACGCCAGCAGCAGATCCACAGTCCGCTGAATCTGCAGCAACGCTTGAGTCAGTGGAAACGCCGCCAGCAGACGCATTCGTTCTGAATCCGGGTTGTCGCCCGACAACCCGACCGGTGGCCAATTGCTAACCATTCCCACCTCTGCCACAATCGCGAACAATTCTCGTTAGTTAACACTTCCCAGTCGGTGTCGTCGTGTCTTCAGCCCAAAGTCCTCACAGTGAGCTCGTCGGTGCGTTGTATCGCGACCACCGCGGCTGGCTGCTGGCCTGGCTGCGGCGCAACGTGGCTTGCCCGCAACGCGCCGAAGACCTGAGCCAGGACACCTTCGTCCGCCTGCTCGGCCGCGACGAGTTGCTGACACCCCGCGAACCCCGGGCGTTTCTGGTGGCGATCGCCAAAGGGTTGCTGTTCGACTACTTCCGCAGGGCCGCGCTGGAACAGGCGTATCTGACCGAACTGATGCTGATCCCCGAGGGCGAACAGCCCTCGGTCGAAGAACAGCAACTGATCCTCGAAGACCTCAAGGCCATCGACCGCATGCTCGGCAAGCTGTCGACCAAGGCCCGCGCCGCTTTCCTCTATAACCGCCTCGATGGCCTGACCCACGCCGAGATCGCCGACAAACTCGGCGTGTCGGTCCCGCGCGTACGCCAATATCTAGCCCAGGGTATCCGCCAGTGCTACATCGCGCTGTACGGTGAGCCAACATGAGCCCGGCCAGTTCTAGACCGGTCCCGGCCCATGTGCTGGACGCGGCGATTGCCTGGCAATTGACCCTCGATTCCAGCACGCCACTGGAGCGCGAAGAGTTCGCCAAATGGCACGCGGCCAACGAAGAACACGCCCGCGCCTGGCGCCAGTTGGGCATGCTCGACCAGCGTTTCAGCGTGGCCAAGGGCCCGGCACGCAGCGCGTTGCTGCAATCGCGCGAAGGTATCCGCCGCCGGGTGCGCAAGCTGGGCAGCGGGCTGGCCAGTGTCGTGGCGGTGGTCGGACTGGCCTTGTTTTCCGGCGAACGTTATCTGCCGCTGGATTACTGGCTCGCCGATCAACGCACCGCCACCGGCGAACAGCGCACCGTGCGCCTGGCCGACGGCACCGTACTCAACCTCAACACCCACAGCGCCGTGGATGTCCGCTTCGATGAAAAACAACGCCTGATCGTGTTGCAGGAAGGCGAAATCCTTGTCGAAACCGGTCACGGCGATGCGCGGCCGTTCATCGTCGAAACCGCCGAGGGCAGCATGCGCGCCCTGGGCACGCGGTTCCTGGTGAAGCGCGAAGACGCCGGCACGCGCCTGAGCGTGTTGCAGTCGGCGGTGGCGGCGCATCCGCAATCCGATCCGCAGGAACAGATCCTGCGCGAAGGCCAGCAAGTACTGATTCGCCAAAACGGTCTGGATTCGGTGGTGGCGCTCAACCCCGGCGCCGATGCCTGGACCCGCGGCATGCTGGTGGTGGACAACGCGCGCCTGGAAGACCTGGTGCATGAACTTGGTCGCTATCGTCGCGGCCATCTGGGCATTGCGCCGGAAGTCGCCGACCTGCGCATCACCGGCAGCTTCCCGCTGCACGACACCGACAAGGCGCTGAACGCCCTGCTGCCGACCCTGCCGGTGCAGATCGAGCAGCACACGCCATGGTGGGTGACCGTGGCCAAGGCTGATCCGAAGCCCTGACATTCAGCACTGCCTGCCCACGACAGGCCGCCTGCCACACCCCTGAAAACGGACTTTCTGCTGACTTGCGCAGCCATGTCGTTCGTTAATCGAAATTATTTTCATCCAGCCCTATCACTTTTCGAATCTCGTCCGGCACACAGGCAATTGAGAAATATTTCCATTCAGGAGCCGCCGTATGTCCCGTTCGCTAGACACCTTGTTGCGCCCCAGTTTGCTGGCGGTCGCCATTGCCCTCTGCACCCCGCTGGCCAGCAGCCAACTGATCGCCGCTGAACAGGCATCGAGCGTGCGCGCCTACAACCTGCCGGCGGCCCCGTTGTCGACCACCCTGAACCAGATCGCCAGCCAGGGCGGCCTGACGCTGTCGCTGAACCCGTCGCTGGCGGCGGGCAAAACCTCGGCGCCGGTCAACGGCCAATATGACGCGGCCGGCGCCCTGCGCGCGGCGCTGCGTGGCACCGGTCTGCAACTGGAACAGAGCGGCGCCGGCACCTACACCCTGGTCGCCGTGCCGGAAGGCGCGATGGCCCTGCCGGAAACCTCGGTGATCGGCGTGGAAAACTTCGAAAGCGCCTGGGGCCCGGTCGAAGGCTACACCGCCACCCGCACCGCCGCCGGCACCAAGACCGACACCGCACTGGTCGAAGCGCCGCGTTCGATTTCGGTCGCCACGCGCCAACAAATGGAAGACCGTGGCGTGCACAGCCTCGATGACGCCGTGCGCTACATGCCGGGCATCACCGCCAGCAGCTACGGCAGCGACACCCGCGCCGACTGGCTGCGCGTACGCGGCTTCGAACCGACCCAGTTCCTCGACGGCCTGCCCCTGCCAAAAGGCGTGTACGCCAACCCGAAACAGGAAACCTGGAACCTCGACCGCCTCGCCCTGCTGCGCGGCCCGGCCTCGTCGGTGTACGGCCAGACCCCGCCGGGCGGTTTGCTGGACATGGTCAGCCGTCGTCCGAGCGATGTGCAGAGCAGCGAAATCCAGCTGCAGTACGGCAGCGACAACCACCGCCAGATCAACTTCGCCAGCACCGGCAAGATCGATGAAGCCGGCCAGTTTCTCTACGGCCTCAGCGGTGTGGTACGTGACAGCGGCACGCAGATCGACCACGTCGACAACAAGCGCTACAACATCGCGCCGAGCCTGACCTGGAACATCGACGACGACACCAAATTCACCCTGCTGACCCAGTTCACCCGCGACGATACCGGCATCACCAGCCAGTTCCTGCCGGTGCAGGGCACCAAGATCGACATGCCGTTCGGCAAGGTTTCCCACCACAAGAACCTCGGCGATCCGGACTGGGAATACTACGACCGCACCTACTACGCGCTGGGCTATGCCTTCGAACATCGCCTGAACGATACCTGGCAGTTCAAGCAGAACCTGCGTTACACCAAGTCGGATCTGTCGTTCCAGGGCATCACCGTCGGCTCGTATCCGTTCACTCAAGTGGACAATGACGGCAACGTCGGCCGTACCACGACCATCGTCGACGAGGACATCAGCCAGTTCGCCGTGGACAACAACTTCCAGGCCGACTTCGCCACCGGCGACATCCGCCACACCCTGTTGATGGGCCTGGATCACCAGCGCAGCAACACCAACTACACCTCGATTTTCGGCAGCGCACCGGAGATCAACGTGAACAATCCGATCCATGGTCAGCCGATCGTGCGCCCGGCGCGTTCCACCGCCTTCTATGACTACAACCAGAAGACCTACCAGACCGGCCTCTACGTCCAGGACCAAATGGCCCTGGACCAATGGCGCCTGACCCTGGGCGGTCGTGAAGACTGGGTGCACACCGGCACTCAATTCATCAACAAGGGCGACGCCACCAACACCCAGCGCGACAAGGCGTTCAGCGGTAACGCGGCGATCAGCTATGTCTTCGACTCCGGTTTCGTACCGTACCTGTCCTACGCCGAATCGTTCCAGCCGACCACTGGCGCCGACGCCTCGTCGACCGAATCACTCAAACCCACCGAAGGCAAGCAGTGGGAACTGGGCATCAAGTACCAGCCACCGGGCAGCAAGACCCTGCTGACTGCGGCCGTGTATGACCTGACCCAGAAAAACGTCTCGGTCAGCTCGTTCGTCAACGGCGTATCGATCACCAGCCAGACCGGTGAAGTCAAAGTCAAAGGCCTGGAGCTGGAAGCCGTCTCCGACGTTACCGACAACCTGAAGGTCATCGCCGCGTACACCCTGGCCAAGTCCGAAGTGCAGAACGGCGCCGACAAGGGCAACCGCCTGCAACTGATGCCGAATCAGCAAGCCTCACTGTGGGCCGATTACACCTGGCACAGCGGCGTGCTCGACGGCTTCGGCATCGGTGCCGGCGCGCGCTACACCGGCAACACTTACGGCGACAAAGCCAACACCTGGCTGGGCAAGGCGGACGCCTACACCGTGTTCGACGCCGCCGTGCATTACGACCTCGGTCGTCTGGACAACAGCCTCAAAGGCGCGTCGCTGGCACTCAACGCCACCAACCTGCTGGACAAGGATTACATTTCCACTTGCGACAGCTTCTACTGCTACTACGGCGACCAGCGCAGCGTCGTCGCCAGCGCCACTTACAAGTGGTAAGCGCCTGAGCTGAACAGGCCCTGCAACCAGGCCGTCCCTCGTGGACGGCTTGGGTGTTTTTGAAGGTCATGAAATGAAAAGTAAAACAATTCGCCGCTGGTCCTTCGTCCACACCTGGACCAGCCTGATCTGCACCGTGTTTTTGCTGCTGCTGGCCCTGACCGGCCTGCCGCTGATTTTCCATCACGAGATCGACCACCTGCTGGGCGATGCGCCCGAGTTGCGGGTGATGCCGGCGGACACGCCGCATCTGAACCTGGCGCAACTGGTCGAAGCGGCGGAGAAGCATCGGCCCGGCGAAGTCGTGCAGTACTTCGGCTTCGAAGACGACGAGCCGAATGCCGTGCTGACGATCATGGCCAGGACCGCCGGTACCGAGCCCAACTCCTCGCACACCTTCATGCTCGACGCGCGTACCGGCGAAGCCCTGGAAATGCCGTCGGCCAACGGCGGGCTGATGCTGTTTATCCTGCGCCTGCACGTCGACATGTTCGCCGGTCTGCCGGGCAAGCTGCTGCTGGCGTTCATGGGTTTGCTGTTCGTGGTCGCGATCGTGTCCGGCACGGTGTTGTACCTGCCGTTCATGCGCCGCTTGAAGTTCGGCACGGTGCGCCAGGACAAATCCACCCGCCTGCGCTGGCTCGACCTGCATAACCTGATCGGCGTGGTGACCCTGACCTGGGCGCTGGTGGTCGGCGTGACCGGTGTCATCAGCGCCTGCGCCGATCTGCTGATCGCCGCGTGGCGGGCCGAAGCCCTGACGACCCTGATCGCGCCCTACCGCGATGCCCCGCCGCTGACGCAACTGGCCCCGGCCACCCGTGTGCTGGAGATTGCCAGTGACGTCACACCGGGGATGAAACCGGACTTCATCGCCTTCCCCGGCACGCGCTTCTCCAGCGAGCACCATTACTCGGTGTTCATGAAGGGCGGCACCCACCTGACCTCGCACCTGCTGACCCCGGTGCTGATCGACGCCAGCACCCTGCAAGTCACGGCGGTGGCGGAGCGACCGTGGTACATGGACGCCATGGGCATGTCGCAGCCGCTGCACTTTGGTGACTACGGCGGCATGCCGATGAAAATCCTCTGGGCCACATTGGACGTGCTGACCATCATCGTCCTCGCCAGCGGCGTGTACTTGTGGGTGGTACGACGCAAGGCCGCGAAACCGGTGTTGGAAACGGCGGAGGCCGCTGCATGAAGCCGCGTCAGTCGAATTTCTGGAAAGTCTTCAGCACGCCGCTGGTGATCGCGCTTCTGAGTGCGGCGGGCCTGTTCGCGGCGCTGCTGGGCGACGGGATCTGGGATGGATTGAGCTGGGTGGGGCTCGGAGTGCCGGCAATTCTGGGATTGAAGGGATTACTGCAGCGAAGCTGAAAACCTGTGGGAGCGAGCCTGCTCGCGATAGCGTC
>Ga0068830_1019130_pt1 | contig 23752 bp, 20 predicted proteins | sample Hof3ISUMetaT_23_FD_68490 | JGI IMG/M metagenome (GOLD analysis project Ga0068830, IMG submission 68490) | Enriched soil aggregate microbial communities from Iowa State university to study microbial drivers of carbon cycling -... | ecosystem: Environmental > Terrestrial > Soil > Agricultural land... | reverse complement strand
TTTTTTTTGACAATAGGTGGCCTGCTGGCAGCGGCATCGGGATTGTTGCTAACGAATTAGCAAGCCGACTAAGAAATCGTTTCAACTTGGTGGACTTATTGGTTCAGGGACCCATCGGGAGTCCTTTTTCGCCGGCTCAGGTCCAGCGCGCGATTTCTAAAGTGTCGACAAGTAACGGAGACGTCTTTTGGAATCCGGGCTTTATACCCGCTATCAATATCCAGATGAAGTCGGTAGTCACGGTTCATGATTTAACGCATCTGCGCTTTTATTCTGCAAAGCACCGACTTTATTACGATTGGGTATTGAAGTATCTGTATCGGCGTTGCAATAAAATAGTCTGTGTTTCTGAGTATACGAAGGAAGAGTTTTGTGCTTGGTCGCATTACCCGCCCAGTCGGGTAGAGGTTGTTTACAACGGAATAAGCGATCGGTTTCTAACTAATAAGGCGAAAGCGGATCTTGGCTTTCCATACGTGCTATATCCCGGGAATTACCGACCCTATAAAAACTTAGATAGGCTTTTTCATGCTTATTCAGTTTCGCATCTTCCTCAAGAAGGCGTGAAATTGGTACTGACGGGCAGTGGCTCCGAAAGCTTGCTTGCGACGGCAAAACGTTTGGGAATTAGCGACAAAGTAGTATTTGCCGGCTTCCTCCAAGAGGAAAGTCTTGCCGAACTGTACAAGGGCAGCTTAGCAATAGCCTTTGTCTCGCTATACGAAGGGTTTGGTTTGCCTATCTTGGAAGCCATGGCGAGCGACGTGCCTTCTGTGACATCCAACGTGTCAGCGATGCCAGAAATCGCCGGCGATGCTGCGATCATCGTAGATCCGTACGCTATCGACGACATAATCCGCGGCCTACACGAAGCGGTATTCAATTCAGAGCTTCGTCAACTAATTTCACATCGAGCGAAAGCGCGCCTTCGTAGATTCTCTTGGGAAAGTAGTGCCGCTAAGATCGCGAATATTCTAGAAAATTTGTGATGTCAAGATCATCGCGCGCTGTAGTATAAATACCGTGATGCTTTATTCACCCATGCCGCAACGAGCAGACATAGTTAATCATGCGCGAATTCATCGTTTTGACCGCCCTATGTAGTGTGCTGCTTGCATACGCATATTTGTCGGCGAAAGAAAGAAGCTGGTTTAATATACTAACACCACAACTGGTCCTGGCGATACCCGCAATGTACTTGGCGCAACTCGTCAGACTGCAAACGGTCGACGAGTTTTTCGGTGTAGAACTCTACGCTTACATGTATGCCTGCTACGCCCTACCAGTTGTCATATTTGCCATGACGCTGATCCATGTAAGGCTCCCGAGCTGGTTAGCTGTCCAATCCCGCCCAACAGTGATCGTACGTAACAGCCCGTACGTCTTCCTTGGGATCGGAGTGCTTCTATTTGCGCCAATTCTGCTCGAATTTGGAGACCAAATTCTCAGTCCTAGGGCTATTTACGAGAAGACGCGTACAGGCTATGGCTTGAACTTTTTTTTGTCTACAACCTTTGCTGTGCTCGGTATGGCGCTTTACATGTTTAAAGAGAACAGAAAAGCTTGGGAGCTCCTTGCCGTTTTTGTCTTTTGCTGTGCCTTCGGCATGGCCCATGGCAGTAAGGGCCAGCTGTTCATTTTTATGCTTGTCCCGATGCTGTACTGGCGATACGTGGCAGGAAAACGCGTCCGTCTCGGTCAAATGACCTTGCTGATGATCGCGTTCGGCGGGTTCATGGGATTTTTGTTTTACTTCTTCGCCGTTGGAGTCGAACTGAGCAATCTAGTCGAGATGATTGCGGGGTACGCCGATTACACAAGCAACGGACTCATGGTGATGGCGGATAACCGTCCCGCGCTGATGGGGCAAATTTTTTTCGAAGACAATGTATTTTCGAGGACACCCCGATTGATTTTTCCCGATAAGCCTAAGGACTTCGGGTCATTTTATTTGGCGCAGACATACTTTCCCGCTGCGTTCGAGCTAGATCAGGGCGTTCCAGCGTTTGGGATTGGAGTCCAATTCGCGGATTTTAAGTGGTTGACCTTGCCAGTTCTCTGTGCAGCGGCATTCGTGATGGCGTTAATCACTAAACGCTACATTTTGGCCCTAAGAAGATTTCGCCATCCAGGCGATTTCATTGTTCTGTTGTTCTTGAGCGGAGTTTCATTGTTGCCGCTTGGGGTGGGATTTTTTCTGCCAGAGCACATTATTATTGCTTGGCTGGTTAGCTTTTGCCTTCGATTGAGACTGTTCGGGAGCCCAACTAACGGCGTTGGGTCGAGAGCAGTGCCATACGTTGAGAGCTAGATCAATGTATGCAGTTCAGCGCGCTTTTATAGCGTCGTTGAATTTCGTGCTTAGGCCATCTACGAGCGCCTTGAACACGCGCGACCGTTGCGTCGCGTCGAAGCTCAGACTTTTAACAACCATCGCGCCGATTGTGTAACTCACCGCGATCCATTTATAGGGAACAGGAAGATTCTTACGCGCGAAGAAGATTCGGTTCCGCGTAACGTAATAAAGACTGAATAGGCTTTCATTTCCCCCTGTAGAAAAACTTACTTTGTGGAACAGCTCAAAGCGGGGGACGTATAGAATTGGGGCATTGCATCGATTCATACGCCAAACGAAATCAGTGTCATCGTAATAGACAAAATAGTCCTCGTCCATAAGCCCGACGTCCTGAAAAACCTCTCGCTCCAAGATCATGAAGCAAGTCGGAGCATATTCAGTAAACTCGCTTACGTCATATTGTCCGACGTCCTCCTCGAGGTCGCCTCTGTGAGGCGAGCCCGCACGGAGCTTCGATATGGACCCGCCTGCGCACCAAATTTTTCGGGTGCCATAATAAAGCATTTTAGGTACAGATGCGCGTGCTCCTGCCAACGACATGTCCTCAATCATCCCTCTAATCATGTCCGGAGTGTTGAACTCAACGTCATTATTCGAAAGTACGACATAGTCAACACCGTCTGCAAGAGCCAACTCTATACCCTGGTTATTTCCTTTTGCGACTCCGAAATTGCCGTTGTTGTAAATAAGCGTGGTATCGATCCCGTGTTGCATACCTAATCTTCGCGACAGTTGGAGCCCTTCATCTGTCGGACTGTTGTCAATAACGTACAATTTTATTGTGACATTTGCTTGTTCGCTCAGACTTTTGAAAAAGCCCTCGAGCACGTCAGTGCTGTTATATAGCACAGTTACCACACCGACTTTCATAATAACCCTTCCTTTTTGGCATCCAAGCCGTCTAATCGAGTTCCTGCCGTCGCCGATCATCTTCGGGCTATGCAAAACCAGCTACGAAAAGAGCTGCCATAACTACCGACTGCGCTCTGAACCGTCGAAATAGAAATAAGTGCTTCAGTGCAAAAGCGGCTCGTTTCGCTACCGAGTGCTCGATCAACGCCAATTCTTCGATTTTATCGGGAACGCTGGCACTGGGTATACTTCGTAAGTATTTCAATAGAGACGCTCTGTCCGACAAGAACGCTTGCGAACGCAACATCTGGATTCGGAACTTAATGCCTTTTAGGCTGGTTCTCGCACCGAATACGTTTTCATGTTGACGATAGCGTATAAGCGCGTCACGCATTATTATCCAGCGAAATCCTAGCCTTCTTGCCGCTGCATATATGAGCCAATCGTGGGGGACATTTGCCGACCCAATGACGGAAACAACGTTTTTGATTTGCTGAAAGAGGCGACTCGAGACCACGTAGGTACATCCTTGGCCACCGCCTGTGAATAGAAAATCGAGTGAACTCTGTCGGCCAGCGTTGTTGATGTAACCCTGATTGCCGTGCAGTCCGAAGGTGTGGACGCTCGTAGAACAGCCGTCGCTGTCCGTCGCAAGCATGACAGATATTTGTCGAGAAAGCTTTTCTGGCATCCAAACGTCGTCTTGGTCTGATAGGGCGACATAGTCAAACTCCCCCGTCTGAAACGACTTAATCGCGCCATAGAAGTTTCTGAATGCGGAGCCGCTCGGGGTTAAGTTTCGTGCTACTGTGATCCTCGGATATTCATTTGCAAGTTTTTGCAAAAGCTGCCAAGAGTCGTCGGTGGAGCAATCGTCATATGCAAATAAAGCAATCTCTACATTTTCTTGGCCTACGATAGACTCAACCTGCTCACGCAGGTAACGTTCTCCATTGTAAACTGCAAGCAGTACTGCGACAGTAGGCATAATAACGATACTCACGTATTTGTAGTTCGTCCTTTGAATAGGCCTTTGTCTTTCATCTCGCGTATGCTGTCTTCATAGCGGTCCACCTGCACCGATTGATTATTTACCCAATCAGTGAACGCAGCTATTCCTTCAGCGAAAGACACCTTTGGTTCGAACGAGAGTTCTGCCCTAGCACGCCTCAAATCGGCGAAGTTATGGCGTATGTCGCCAAGTCGGTATGCACCAGTGGTGTTGATGGGCACATTGATCCCATAGGCCTGGACGAGCGAGTTTGCAACCTCTAAGACAGTTGTTGGTTTACCTGAGCCGATGCCGAACACCTTGCTCTCGTTACCATCGCGAAGTAACGCCAATGTAGTGGCCTGCACAACGTCGCTTATAAAAATGAAGTCGCGGCTCTCAAGTCCATCTTCGAAGATGCTGATTGGATTCTGGTTCTTGATGCGAGTGGAAAAGATCGAAAGTATTCCGGTATACGGGTTACTGAGAGACTGGCCAGGGCCGTAGACGTTCTGGTAGCGAAGTGCCGTGCCTGCAATGCCAAGACTTGCGCATACAGTGAGCACCATCTGCTCCTGGTTTAGTTTGGTGATTCCGTAAACGGACGACGGATGGAGTTTCGAGTCTTCGTCAGTTCCGACTAAAGTCAGGGGCTTGCCCGTGGCAGAATCCACATGTTCGAATTGGCCGCCAGCCATCGTCGCATCGGAACGGGCGCCCGGATACACAACATCACCGCGGGCATTAAGATATTTACCCTCTCCGTATATCGAGCGCGAGGATGCCACTACAACTCTGGATACTGAATGGGGTTCGTTCGTAAGAAGGTCGAGCAAGCATGCGGTGCCTCCAACGTTCACTTCTGTATAGCGCTTTATTTCATACATGGACTGCCCTGTGCCGGTTTCAGCAGCAAGGTGAACGACGGCATCTTGGCCGAGAAGCGCATCACGCCACGAGTCAACGTCTGTAACGGAACCTTTAATGAAATTAACTTTGCCCTCGATTGACGAGAACAGTGGCGAGTCAGCACTCGGGTTGGCCCCGTGAATCTGTGGTGACAGGTTGTCCAACACGGTGATTTCGTGCCCGAGTGAGTGCAGATGTAGTGATAGGTTTGACCCAATAAATCCTGCACCGCCTGTGATAAGTACTTTCATAATTCGTTTCCAGTTTTTTTGGATTGGTCATCCGACATACGGTGCGAGTTTCAGAGCGGACGTTGCCAGGTCTGCGTCTTGTTATCAAATACCTTGATAAGCTTGGCCGGTACCCCAGCGATAATGCAGTTGGAAGGGAAGCTTTTAGTTACAACGCTATTGGCCGCGACTGTGCAGTGTTCCCCGAGCTCTACTCCACTGCCTATATAGACATTTGCGCCTATCCAAGATCGATCCCCAATAATTACAGGCCCTTTAATGGACAGAGGGGAGTCGATCATACCGACATTGGGGTCTTGATATCCATGATCAAAGTCGCAGACGAAGACGTTAGGACCGAACGCCACTTCGTCGCCGACCCTTACTTCTACTGCGCAAGTGATATTGCAGCTGTGGTTCATGTAGACGCCGTCGCCGATGGTGACTTTCCCGTCGTAGACGGTCGGGCCGTATTTACCCACGGAATATAAGATCGCGTCTCCCTCAATGCGCACGTTCTTGCCTATGTGAATGTTCCGAGGGGAGATAACTTGGCGTGGACGTTTTAACCAACTTCCTCCTCCAAATGAGCCGAACTGGGACTTATAAAAGATAATAGACTTCAGTCGGGCAAAGAGGCCTGTCAAAATGTACGCTTGCTCGAACCGGGATCTTGCTAGGAATCTAGCCACCATTCCTGAGAATCTCATCTGCGTTTAATTTCCGAGAGTATTTCGTCGCGGGTTTTATCGTTAATGCGTTCAATCTCGGCGCGATCGATGTTATGGCGTAGTTCAAACGATTTCATAGAGAGCATCCAGTTGTAGAAAGCGCAATTGGCAGTAAGGAAGGCACCGGCTCTGCCTGCTTTCCAACCCCCATTTTTGAAGAATTGGATAAAAGCCAACTTAAGGGAGGAACCTATCAACCGCAAAGGAGACTTGGAAAGGATGGGGGCGGCATGCAGATCCGTATATCGATCCATAGTCAGAATATACGACTTGGCAACATTCGAGATAAAGTGATGGACAAAATACCTGTCAGGTAACATTTTAATTCGGTCGATTGGTACCGTGGTCCGGCCAAAGCTATGAATAACGTTTCCGGAAAAATCGATCGCGTGTGGTTTAAAGATTCTATTCATTCGGTCGGCGAAAGCATTGTGACAAAAACGGCCGTAATAGTAGTTTTTCCTAGCGATATTAATAATATCGTATTTGTTTTCGGATATTGCTCGCCTTATCGCATCAATGGTGTCATGACCGATTAGTTCATCAGCGAACGCCCAATAAATCCATTCCGTTTGAACAGCTTTTTTTACACGCTCGACGGTCTTCTCATCTTCCACCCATCCTTCATTCTTGTTTATCAAGATTGAGGCGCCATAGCGCCTTGCGATTTCTAAGGTCCCATCGGTGCTCTCATTGTCCACAATAAGTAGAGGGCCAACGTGAGCGAAGTTTTCCAAAACGCGAGACAATCGCTTCTCTTCGTTGTATGTAAAAATAACGAAAGTTATTGTAGGGCAGAGCACAAAATACCTATCGGAATTGTTTGCGTGTCAGAAAAAGAAGGTAGGCGCACACAGCCGCTTGCGATCCCACAATTGGAACGCCAACCAAATACCAGTTTGCGATGTCATATAGATAAACAGCGTAGAATCCGCCGGCTGCCACCAGTACACCTAGCAGGTTTGCAAGTATAAGCACGTTGGCCCGTGAGGCAATCGTGAGATATGTTGTCAGAATTCCGATGATAAAGTTAAAGCCTTCGGTACTCGCCCCCAATAGTAAGATCTCCCAATACGCCTCGAATTCTGGCTTGGTGAGGATGCTTAGGGTGAACTTTCCGAGTATTCCGAAGCCAGTGAGCACGCTTGCAACTAACAGGATGCTGATAAGAACGTATTTCTTCAAGAACGTGCCGCGACTTATATAGAGCCGTGGATTGAGTATTTGCGCCGCGATTTGGGCCACCGCGTTCATGCCGACGGATCCAACGTTGGCAACGGTGGCATAAACGCCAGCAGTGGAAGCGAATCCGAGAGTGACATAGATAAGCCTGTACGACTGAACTTGTAGCCAGTTGCAGACAGCGGAGAACGAAATCGGGGACGCCTCTTTAACAGCCTTTGAAAAGCTAAAAAGATCGTCCTCGACCCACTTCAAATTGAGAAATTTACGCAAGAAGACCGCGATTACTACGGTTTCGATCAGTAGTGCGAGTAATGACGTCTTAAACAATACATCTGCTGAGGCATCGGTGATTTTCCCGAATGTCCAAAATAGGGATGATCGGAGAGAGGTCTCGGTAATCAGCATTACAGCTACAAAGGTCTTTCTGCCAACATTGTTGAGAAGATTTCGCGAGGCCGAGCAAATGTGAAACAAGAGGGAATACAGAAAGATTTCTGGTATCTCTGAAAAATTGATTTTTCCGAACTGCCAGAATGATATTCCTGCTAATAGCAGGAATATCAGAGCCAATAGTGAGGCTGTCAAGTTTAGGCGGATCAGTGAACGTGCCGGTATCGCTTGATCATAAAACTTTACCAGTTTCGCCTGCTGAAAGTAATCCAGTGGGACGAAAATTAGAGCGTTAGCTGAGTACGAAAGCGCGATTAGATAGAAGTATCGGCCTAGTTCGTCGACGTCGAGGAAGTGCGTGTAGAGTTTGATATACAGCAACTGAAGCAGGATGCTTATGAGTCGCAAGACTAATACTGTGATATTGCCGTTCATCAGCGTGCGAATCCTCGGCGTCATGCTTTAAAGGTCGGCAATGGGCTAGGTTCTTAATACGAATTATTTCTTACGCGCACGGCTTCAACTATCGAAGATGCGTCGAAATTGTGTTCGCGGACCAAATGTTGATAATCGCCACATGTTTCCGAAAACCTATCCTTTATACCAAAGCGTTGAAACGCGCCAACGTAGTGGCCCACCAGAATTTCAGACACCGAACTTGCTAGCCCACCGTGTATCGAGTGCTCCTCAATCACTATAATGTGACTGCGTCCGTTGGCTGCTGCAAATACTTCATCGGCGCTCAGCGGCTTGACCCTAACAGCGGAATAGATCGCGGCGCCGCCAATCTCTTCACGCACTTTCATAGCGATGCTCACGCCCGCGCCGGTGGCGAATATGAGCGTTTGTTCCCCGTCATCCGTCACCTTAAGTATGTCCCCTTCAGACTTCGGTATGCTCGTATGAACGTCGCCGAGATCTGCCTTTCCCATACGCATGTATGCGGGAGATCCTCCCTCAAACATCCGTCTCATACTTGAAGTCAGTTCGTATCTGTCCGCAGGGGAATAGATGGTCAAGTAAGGTATGCTTCGGAGTACTGCTATGTCTTCGAAGCTCTGGTGGCTCGCTCCCAGATGACTGTAAACAACACCCGCACCGTCACCAATCAGGATGACTGGCAACTTCTCGTAGCAGATATCTATCTTTATCTGCTCGACGACGCGTATCGGGACGAAAGCCGCCAGTCCATATACGACCGGGCGATAACCCGCCTTGGCTAGGCCAGCAGCTACGCCGACCATATTCTGTTCGGCAATGCCGCAGTTGATGTACTGGTCAGGGCAGGCTTTACGGAATGCGTCGAACAATGCGTAGCCGTGATCGCCAGTCAGAAGCAGGACACGCGGGTCGGCTTTCGCCGCTGCCACGAGCGCGTTGGAGAAGGCGTCTCTCATGCTGTAACTCCCAGTTCTGCGATAGCGTCCGCGTATGTCGTATGGTTGAGGCGTGTGTAATGCCAGATGTTGTCATGCTCCATGAACGACACCCCCTTGCCCTTTACTGTATTGGCGATCAATGCCTTAGGACGCCCGTTCTGGTTCTCACTCAACTGGCGCAAGGTCTTGTCGATGATTTCTTCGTCGTGGCCGTCAATCGTCACGGCTTCAAATCCGAATGCGGCGAACTTTGATTCGATGTTGCCTAATGCCATGACTTCCTCAGTCGTACCCATTGCCTGGAAACCATTGGCGTCGACGATCACGATGAGATTATCCAGCTTGAAGTGCGCGGCAAATAAGGCGGCTTCCCATATCGGGCCCTCGTTTATTTCGCCATCGCCAACGATCGCGAAGCATTTCTGGTCTGTTTTTGAAAGCTTGGCCGCAAGCGCCAATCCGGCGCCGACCGACAAGCCATGGCCGAGCGATCCGGACGTGACTTCCACGCCAGCAATATGCGTATCTGCAAGTCCCTTCAGTGCACTGCCGTTCTTAAAGTAATTGTGTAGTGCATCGTCACTGAGCCAGCCCTTTTCGGCTAGGCACGCGTACTGCGCCATCACGCCATGACCCTTGCTTAGGACCATGTAATCCCTGCGTTCGTGCCGGGGATTGTTTTCCGGGAATCGAAGGTGCTTTCGATAAAGGACCGCGAGCAATTCGACGATTGAAAATGCGCATCCGATGTGGACCGTCTTGCCCGAGTAGGCCATGTCCAGGATGGTTTTTCGAATGCGCTTGGGATCGAAATCAGCCATATAGAGACTCTTGTATAAAGCTGGCCTCTAGGCCAGCGTGCATTTCGGTTGCGGGCCTGCAGCGCTCAGACGGCACGAGTGCCACCTGCTCGGTGCCAGGCAAGGGTTTTTTCGATCGCTTCATCGAGCGAGACGCGGACAGTCAATCCAAGGTCTGTCCGTGCCTTCGTGATGTCAGGTGCATACTGCTGCGCTGGCCTGTCGGGGGACGGACTTTGCCGAATGTGCACGGGAACAACTGCTCCGCTTGCACTCGCGACGCGTTCGGCCAGATCTGCCAGAGAAATCGGCGAGTCTGACCCGACGTTATAGGCGACTGAACGGTTGCCTTTCGCAAGAATGGTCCAAAGCCATAGCGCAAGATCCGCTGCGTACAGATATGAGCGGAAAGCCGTGCCGTCGCCGTGTATGACGATCGGTTCGGACGCTAGCTTGTTCTTGATGAAGTTGCCGATCGCGAAGTGTTTATCGATCGCGAGGTACGGCCCGACAAGGGCGTATATCCGTGCTATTTTCACAGGGATGTCGTAAGCGCTGTCGTAGGCGGTTGCCATCCACTCCGAGCTTTTCTTTCCAAGCCCGTATGCAGACGCCAGCCGCATCGGGTCTGGCCCGCCCAGATAGTTTTCAGGTGTAAGCCTCATGTCCGATGGAACGCTTCCGTAGACTGCGCCCGAACTGGTCAGCAGCAGCCCCTTGCATCCACCTCGCCGTGCGAGGTCGAGAACGCGCCGAGTGCCGGTCAGATTCACGTCGAATACGTCCAGATGTGCTGCCGGACTTGGGTCGGCAGACACGTCGGTCGCGGCGTGAACGATGTAGTCGAACGACGGAAGTCCGTCAGCCGGAAACGTGCGAACGTCGCCCTCAAGCAGTTCGATGGCCGAATGTTGGCCAAGGTGGGGCGCTTCAGCCACGAAAGCCGAAGGCCGGCGCGTTAGTACGGTGGCATTCACATCAAGGCCGTAGACATCGTTCGCCCGGCAAAGCGCTTCAAGCATCCACTTGCCGACGAAGCCGGTTGCGCCGGTGAGGAAGATGGACTTGCCCCTTAGCGCTTCCCACACCCCTTCACCGTGCTCCAGGATGTGCTTGAAATCGTCTTCCGCGATGCTGCTGACAGTCACTTGTTTTCCGCTCGTCAAATCCTGCCGGGCATTGAGCCCGGCATGTTCCGTTATCAGAAGTTCACGCCCAGGAACGTTTCGATCTTCTCGACCGTGTAGTCGAGCATTTCACGCGACAGGCCCGGGTACAGACCGATCCAGAACGTCTGGTTCATGATGCGATCGGTGTTGGTCAGTTCGCCAGAGATGCGGAAGTTGCGACCCAGCATGTACGGCTGGCGCGTCAGGTTGCCCGCGAAAAGCAGACGCGTGCCAATCTTGTTCTGGTCCAGGTAGGTCGTCAGGTCCAGACGGGTAACGCCGGCGTCTTCCTTCACGGTGATCGGGTAACCGAACCACGATGGATCGGCTTTCTCGGTTGCTTCCGGCAGGATCAGGAACTCTTCGCAGCTCTTGAGCTTTTCGGTCAGGTAGGCAAAGTTGTTCTTGCGGGCCTGCACGAAGCCTTCCAGGCGATCCATCTGGGCCAGGGCGCAGGCAGCCTGCATGTCCGAAATCTTCAGGTTGTAGCCAAGGTGCGAGTACGTGTACTTGTGATCGTAGCCTTCAGGCAACGTACCGAGCTTCCAGCAGAAGCGCTTGTTGCAGGTGTTGTCCTTGCCTGGGGGGCAGTAGCAATCGCGGCCCCAGTCACGGAAGGATTCGGCGATCATCTTCAGTTCGTAGTCGTTCGTGAAGACAGCGCCGCCTTCGCCCATCGTGATGTGGTGTGCAGGGTAGAAGCTCAGCGTGGCGATGTCGCCGAAGGTGCCGACGACCTTGCCGTTGTACGTGGTGCCCAGTGCGTCACAGCAGTCTTCGATCAGCCACAGATTGTGCTTCTTGCACAGCGCGACGACCGTGTCCAGGTCGAACGTGTTGCCCAGCGTGTGGGCGATCATGACCGCCTTGGTCTTGGGCGTGATGGCCGCTTCGATCAGCGACGCGTCGGCATTGTAGGTGCCCATCTTGACGTCGACGAACACCGGCACGGCGCCAAATTGCAGGATCGGGTTGACGGTGGTCGGGAAGCCCGCAGCCACGCTGATGACTTCGTCACCTGGCTTGACGGCACGGTCGCCCAGCTTGTGGGACGTCAGGGTCGAAAAGGCAACCAGGTTGGCGGACGAACCCGAGTTGACCGTCATGACGTGGTTCACGCCAAGGAACTTGGCCAAGCGGGCTTCGAACATGTCGTTGAATCGGCCCGTGGTGAGCCATCCGTCGAGGGACGCATCGACCATCAGTTGGAGTTCTGGCGCGCCAATGACTTTGCCCGACGGGGGAACGACGGACACGCCCGGTACGAATTCTTTCGCAGCGGTGGACAAGGCACCATATTGGCCGACGAGCTGGATGATTTGCTCGCGAATCTGTTCTTTGCTCATGGTGCTCTCATGCCTTCAAAAGGGATGTTTGATACGAATCGATTTGGGTAAGGGTCAGCGCGCGCATGTCGGCGCCTTGCTGAGCGGCCTTGAACCATTCGACGATCTTGTCGATCGTGATAGGCAAGGTCCACTGCGGCCGCCAGCCGAGCTGGCTACGGGCCTTCGAGCAGTCCAGCTTCAGGAAAGTGGCTTCGTGAGGCTGCGGGTTCTTGTCCAGCTCCCAGCTTGCGCCGGCGCCCCAGGTTGACGTGAGACGTTCGACGATCCACTGGACGGGCTGCGTATCCGAATCTTCAGGGCCGAAGTTCCAGCCGTCGGCGAACATGACGCCTTCGTTGTACAGGCGCTCTGCCAACGTCAGGTAACCGCTGAGCGGTTCCAGCACATGCTGCCATGGACGGATGGCGTGGGGGCTGCGGATATGCACCGATTGTCCGGCCGCGATCGCCCGCATCATGTCGGGAATGAGCCGATCCTGGGCCCAGTCGCCGCCGCCGATGACATTGCCTGCACGGCCGCTGCCCACGGCAACACCGTGGCGCGCGTAGTCGTCGGGATTGAAGAACGAATTGCGATAGGCGCTGGTGACGAGTTCGGAGCATCCCTTGCTGTTGCTGTAGGGATCGTATCCGCCCATCGGCTCGTTCTCACGGTAGCCCCAGAGCCATTCCTTATTCTCGTAGCACTTGTCGCTGGTCACGATCACGACCGCCTTTACGCCTTCAGTCTGGCGAACGGCTTCGAGCAAGTGCACCGTACCCATGACGTTGGTCGCGTACGTCTCAACCGGGTTCACGTAGGAATAACGCACCAGCGCCTGGGCCGCCATGTGAATGACGATCTCGGGTTGCGCGGCCTTGATTGCTGCCTGCATGGCTGCGAGGTCACGAATATCGCCGATCTGCGAGTTCATGCCTTCTGCAACGTTCGCGCGTTGGAACAGATTCGGCTCGGAGTCGGGGGTCAGCGAGAAGCCGTTCACTTCGGCGCCCAAGGATTGCAGCCACAGCGACAGCCAGCTTCCCTTGAACCCGGTGTGGCCGGTCATAAAGACCCGCTTGCCTTTCCAGAATGTCGGATTCATTACCACTTCTTCCAGGGCGCTTTGCCGGATTGCCAGAGTTCTTCGAGGTGGACCTTGTCGCGAAGGGTATCCATGGGCTGCCAGAAGCCGTCGTGTGCGTAGGCTGCCAGTTCACCTTCAGCTGCCAGGGCTTCCAGGGGCTCGCGTTCCCACACGCAGTCATCGCCGGTGATCAGGTCCAGCACTTTCGGCGAAAGGACAAAAAAGCCGCCGTTAATCAGGCCGCCGTCGCCCTTGGGCTTTTCCGTGAACGATTTGACCTTGTCGCCGCGGATATCAAGGGCGCCAAACCGGCCCGGAGGATAGGTCGCGGTAAGCGTCGCCTTGGTACCCGATTGCTTGTGGAATTCGACCAATTCGCCGATGTTCACGTCCGCCACGCCGTCGCCGTAGGTGAAGCAGAACGCTTCCTCGTCCTTGACGTAGTCCTTGACGCGGCCCAGGCGGCCGCCCGTCATGGAGTTTTCGCCCGTGTCGACCAGCGTGACCTTCCAGGATTCCGCGAAGCGCTGATGCACTTCCATCTGGTTGGTCGACATGTCGAACGTCACGTCCGACATGTGCAGGAAGTAGTTGGCAAAGTATTCCTTGATCACGTAGCCCTTGTAGCCGCAGCAGATCACGAAATCGTTGATCCCATAGTGGGAGTAGATTTTCATGATGTGCCAGAGAATGGGCTTGCCGCCCACTTCGACCATCGGCTTGGGCTTGACGGAGGTTTCTTCGCTAATACGGGTGCCGAGACCACCGGCAAGAATGACAGCTTTCATCGTTCAGTTCTCAAGTTATCTGTTATCGGCCGATGGCCGTCATTCGAAGCAATCAGCGTCGCCCAGGGGCTTGCCGTTGGCATCTTTTGCCGCAAGCGAAGGCTCGCCGGAAAGTGGCCATTGAATCCCGACCGAGGCGTCAGACCAGAGCAGCGAACGCTCGAACTCGGGGTACCAGTAGTCGGTCGTCTTGTACAAGAATTGCGCGCTTTCCGATACCACCACGAAGCCGTGCGCGAAGCCCTCGGGCACCCACAGCTGCCGGTTGTTTTCCGCGCTCAACGTGACGCCGACCCACTTGCCGAAATTTGGCGAGCTCTTGCGCAGGTCCACTGCGACGTCGAACACTTCACCCTCGACCACCCGCACCAGCTTTCCCTGCGGATGCTGGATCTGGTAGTGCAAACCGCGCAGCACGTTGCGGGATGATTTGGAGTGATTGTCCTGAACGAATTCCTTGTTCAGTCCGGTGCATTTTTCAAAGTCGCGAGCGTTGAAGCTTTCGTAGAAGAACCCGCGGGAATCACCGAAAACTTTCGGCTCCAGGATCAGGACTTCAGGAAGTGCGGTGGCAGTTACGGTGTAGGGCATGATCAGCCGGCGATAAGTTTTTGGAGATACTGGCCATAGCCATTCTTGGCCAGGGGCTTTGCAAGCTTCGCGACGTCATCGGCGGCGATCCAGCCGTTGCGGAACGCGATTTCTTCCGGGCAGGCAACCATCAGCCCTTGCCGCTTTTGCAGCGTCGCGATGAAGCTGCTGGCTTCGAGCAACGAGTCGTGGGTGCCGGTATCCAGCCAGGCGAACCCGCGCCCCATGATCTCGACGTTCAACGACTTGTTTTCGAGATAGCGCTTGTTGACATCGGTGATTTCATATTCACCACGCGGCGATGGTGCAATGTCGGCAGCGATGTCGCACACGGTGTTGTCGTAGAAGTAAAGCCCCGTGACCGCGTAGTTGCTGCGCGGCTTGACTGGCTTTTCTTCGATGCTGAGCGCCCGGAATTCTTCGTTGAATTCAACGACGCCGTAGCGTTCCGGATCGTGCACGTGGTAGGCGAAAACGGTCGCTCCGTCCGTACGGGCGTTCGCACTTTCCAGCTGCTTGACCAGGTCGTGACCATAGAAAATGTTGTCGCCCAGGATCAATGACGAAGGCGCGTTGCCCACGAAATCGCGGCCCAGCACGAAGGCTTGCGCGAGACCGTCCGGCGATGGTTGGACCTGATACTGGATATTCAGGCCCCATTGCGAACCGTCGCCCAGCAGGTCTGAAAAGCGTGGCGTGTCTTGCGGCGTCGAGATGATCAGGATGTCGCGGATACCCGAAAGCATCAACGTGGCCAACGGGTAATAGATCATCGGCTTGTCGTAGATCGGCATCAGCTGCTTGGACACCGCCTGCGTGATCGGATACAGGCGCGTGCCGGAGCCACCCGCCAGGATGATGCCCTTGCGGGTAGGAGACGTTGCTGCCTTGATCATTGTTTTAGCTCTGCAAGAAGTTTGACGGTGCTTTCGACATGCACGGTCCAGTCAGGAAGGCGGATTCCGAAGGTCGACTCGAGTTTGTCGCACGACAACCGGGAGTTGTGCGGACGCTTGGCGGGTGTAGGATAGTCGGAGGTCGGGATGGGATGGACGCGCTCGGGCGCTGCCTTCAGTTCCAGCCCTGCAGCAATGCCTTCTGCAATGACCTTGGTGGCATAGGCATGCCACGTGGTCTCGCCCTTAGCCGTGAGGTTGTAGAGGCCAAACGGGAAGGTGCCCGACGCAGTGCCCGCAGTGCGGGCAGCAAAATACTGCGCAACAATGTGGGCGGTAACGTCCGCAATCAGCGCCGCGCTGGTCGGCACGCCATGTTGGTCCGCAATGACGTTGAGGCTTTCGCGCGCGCCCGCCAGCTTCAGCATCGTCTTTGCGAAATTGCCGCCATGCGCACCAAAGACCCACGTCGTGCGGAAGATCAGATGCTCGCGCCATTCGGCGGCGATCGCCTGTTCGCCTGCCAGCTTGCTGGCGCCGTAGACGTTGACCGGGCTGGTCGAGTCGTCTTCCGTATAGGCACTGGCTTTGGACCCATCGAACACGTAGTCGGTCGAGTAGTGCACCAGCAATGCGCCGACCTTCGTAGCCGACTGGGCAAGCGCTTTGACTGCATTGGCGTTGACCAGGTAGGCCTGGTCCTGATCGCTTTCCGCCTTGTCGACAGCGGTGTAGGCGGCCGCGTTGACGATGACGTCGGGCCGAAGCGTCGCGACAAGGTTGTCGACCGCCGCAGCATCGGCAAGATCACACGTCGAACGATCGACGCCGACGACCTGACCCAACGGTTGCAAGGCGCGCATCAGCTCGAACCCAAGTTGACCCTTCTGGCCAATCACGAGCAGGGTAGGGAACTCAAGCGCCATATTGCTTTTCCACCCATTTGCGGTAGTCGCCGCTGACCACGTTGTTCAACCAGGGCTGGTTTGCCAGATACCACTCGATGGTCTTGCGCATGCCGGTTTCGAACGTTTCGGCCGGGCGCCAGCCCAGTTCACGCTCGAGCTTGGTGGCGTCGATGGCGTATCGGCGGTCATGCCCCGGCCGGTCTTTCACGAATGTGATTTGTTCGGTGTAGGAAACCTTGTCTTCGCGCGGCTTGAGTTCATTCAGCAGCGAGCAGATCGTGTCGACGACTTCCAGATTGGTCTTCTCGTTCCAGCCGCCAACGTTATACGTTTCACCAAGGCGACCGGATTCGATCACGCGATGGATCGCGCTGGCGTGATCGGCAACAAACAACCAGTCGCGGACGTTCTTGCCATCGCCGTAGATCGGCAGCGGCTTTTGTCCCAGCGCATTCAGGATGACCAACGGAATCAGCTTTTCCGGAAAGTGGTAGAAGCCGTAGTTGTTCGAGCAGTTGGTCGTCGTAACTGGCAGGCCATACGTATGGAAATACGCCCGGACCAAGTGATCGCTCGCAGCCTTGCTGGCTGAATACGGCGAATTGGGCGCAAACGGCGTTTCTTCGGTAAAGGCGGGATCATCGAGCTCGAGCGTGCCATACACCTCGTCGGTCGAAATGTGGTGGAAACGGCGCGTTTGCTGCAGCGTTTCCTTGTCGAGCTTCTGCTCGGTCTGCCAGAACTGACGGCAGGCTTCCAGAAGGCAATACGTGCCCTCGATATTGGTTCTGACGAATTCACCAGGGGCAGTAATCGAACGGTCGACATGGCTTTCGGCAGCAAAGTGGACCACGGTATCGATGCTGTGTTCGCGAAGCAGCCGATCTACCAGCGCGCGATCGCAAATGTCGCCTTGCACCAAGGTATGACGCTCTTCGCCATCCATCCCCTTGAGGTTGTCTGGGTTGCCCGCATAGGTCAGCAGATCAAGGTTGACCACGTTGACGTCTTTGGCAGCGCCAAGGAGGTAGCGCACGAAATTGGAACCGATGAATCCGGCACCGCCAGTGACGAGAATGTTTTTGGGCTGGTAGCTCATTGCTTGGATATGAATGGACCGTTCGGGTTGTGCGACACATCAGCGCAGTCGTGCCGATGTGTTTGTTGAAAATTTGACGGATCCGTCGGGAATCCGCCGGCGATCGAGGCAAGCCTCAGTAGGCTCCGTCCCGCTGCAGCACGACGCCAGCGGTCTTGAAAAGAATGGCGACGTCATAAAAGAGCGACCAATTCTTCACGTACCAGGCATCCAGATAGACGCGCGTTGCATAGTCGATATTGTTGCGTCCGCTGATCTGCCAGAGACCGGTCATGCCGGGCTTGACCATCATGTAGTAGTCGGCGTCGTCGGCATACCGCGCCAGTTCGGCCTCGACGATCGGACGCGGCCCGACCAGGCTCATCTCGCCCTTCAACACATTCCAGAGCTGGGGCAATTCATCAAGACTGGTTCGACGGAGGAAACCACCGATCTTGGTGATGCGCGGATCGTTTTTAAGCTTGAAGTCCAGATTCCATTCTTCGCGTGCCGCCGGATCGTTGGCGAGCAAATTGCGAAGGACTTCTTCTGAATTCAGCACCATCGATCGCAGCTTGAGGCAGCTGAATTTCTTGCCGTTCTGGCCGATGCGAGTGTGGCCGTAGAAGGCGTTTCCGCCGTCTTCACGCACCTTGTAGGCAAAGTACGCCAGCACGGGCGAAAGAAGCAGAAGCAGGAGGGAAGAGAAAACAATATCGAACGAGCGCTTGATCACCCGCGACGCCGTGCGCTTCAGATTGGTGTTCAAGCGAAGCATCAGCACTTCGTGGCTGAAGAAGTGAGACATTTCGGCGCCATACAACGGCACGCCGCGCATGGCTGGGATCACCGAAATGTCTCGAATGCCGTGTCGGGTCAGGTCCCGGATCCAACGGTCGCGCAGATGATGTTCGTGGTGTTCAAGCGCGATCACGACCTTGACGTCGGCCAAGAGGTTGAAACTGCTGGCGTTGAAACCGTTCAGGATCGGGACGCTGGTGAGTGTCTGCGAACCAAGCGATTCTGCCGGCGACACATAGGCGATCACATCAAGTCCCATCAGCGGCTGGCTGCGCAGCGCCAGACACGCTTCCTTGGCGTTTTCCCCGGTGCCTACGATCAGCGTCGGTTTTTTCCAGTAACCCGCGCCGGTCAGGATGGTTTTGATCGCCCAGCGGCCCAAGGGCACGCATACCATCGCGGTGGCCCAAGTCGTGAACCACCAGATTCGAGAAAATTGCCAGCCGATCAGGGCGATGAATGCCAGTTCGAGGAAAGCGACCAGCACAAGCGTGGACAGCACCTCGTGCAGCTCGCTCCAGAAGGGTTTCCTGTACGCATAATGCCGGGCGCTTCCCCAGAACCAGAGAACGGCCGAGAAAACAAATGCGGCATGCGTAACCAGGGGGGAAAATATATTGCTGCTGTTAATGCCGATCCAGCCGGACGAAAAACCAGCAGACGTTGCCGTTGCGAGAGCAAGGGCACCCAAGCCGAAAGCTGTCAGGAAACTCACCAAGTCGGTCAGGCACAAAGCGTACTTGTTAATCCATCGCGCATTTAGCCGCGAGCCGCTTTGTAAAGGACTGAATAGTTCTGCTTTCATAGTGAGGTCTCAAACCATCGACGCACGCTGACGCCTAGTAATTTCACAACGATCTCATCCGCGAATCGCCGGTAGTCGGAGCAGCAATGTGTCGCGGGCCGCGGCAGTTCAGGTACAACACCACTGCTGCCTGTCGCTGAGAACGTGTCAGGCGCTCTCGTAGTGACCCATAAGCAATAAAAGCGCTCACCCAAGGAGCGCCTCTTTGCAACAACGGATTTTAGCCTAGAACGTAATTCGTATGGTTCCCACGGCCGAGACAGTGATTGCAACATAGTGAAACGGCTCAGTCCATCGAGTTGACAGGCAGGCCAGGCAATGGCATCGGGAAAGTACCATCATCCCTTGGCTGTAGAGACCGGGACGTCCTTGCCCCCGTCCATGTCATTGCGACTGCATGCAAGGCACGTGTGGCGATGTAGGTCTTAGTGACTGTGGTGTTTAGGCTGCAAAGCATCGAATATCATCAAGCCTAATTCGGGACGGATGAAAAATGCAGAAGAAGTTGTTGGTGACGGGCGGCGCAGGTTATATCGGCAGCCATACCTTGGTGGAATTGATTGCCGCGGGATATGCCCCGATTGTCTTGGACAATTTGTCGAACAGCGATATCGAAGTGCTCAGGCGCGTCAAATCGCTGACAGGTGTCGAGGTGCCATTTGTCAAAGCGGACATTCGTGATGAGGCGGCGCTCGACAAGGTATTCAAAGATGCTGCGCAGGACGGCGATGCCATTGCCGCGGTGATTCACTTTGCGGCGCTGAAAGCGGTGGGCGAATCGGTAGAGGATCCCTTGCGTTACTACGACAATAACGTGGGCGGTACCCGTACGTTGCTGTCGGCCATGCTGGCTGCGGGCGTAAACGCCATCATATTCAGTTCCTCGGCAACGGTATACGGCGATCCTCAGTTTCTTCCGTATACCGAACAGCATCCGCAGAAGCCCACCAACCCGTACGGCTGGACAAAGTTTATGGTTGAGCAGATGTTGTCCGACGTTTGCGTATCCAATCCTTCCTTTTCGGCTGTCACACTCAGGTATTTCAATCCGATCGGTGCGCATCCAAGCGGACAGTTGGGTGAGGATCCCAAGGGCTTGCCCAATAATCTGTTCCCTTTCCTGACCCAGGTCGCGGTAGGCAAACTTGAACGGCTTCGCGTCTTTGGCAGTGACTATGAAACTGTGGATGGCACGGGAGTTCGCGATTATCTTCACGTTGTCGATCTTGCCGTCGGTCACGTGAAGGCAGTCAAGGTTGCTGTCGAGGGGACCGGTTTTTTGCCCGTCAATCTAGGCACAGGGCAAGGCACGAGCGTCTTACAGATGGTCAAGGCCTTCGAAGAGGCCTCAGGCAAGCGGATTCCGTTGGCAATGATGGACCGGCGCGCTGGGGACTTGCCGCAATTCTGGGCCGATGCGTCTGAAGCAATGCGGCTGCTTGGCTGGACAGCAGAGCGCTCACTTGAGGATATGTGCCGCGATGGATGGAACTGGCAGCGCAAGAATCCGGACGGATATCGCGGCGGGCAGGGTGTTGCGTAGCGGTCTCTGATACAAATTTTCCGAAGGCTTAGCCCGTCCGGCTTACGCGTCATGTTTACGCTCGAGGGGTTCCCCGGTATGATCGACACTCGGATTTCCGTGTATGCGCGTCGCTGTCCAGCGGGGTGCTGTTCAACTAATAGGGGGATTTACCCATGAAACTGACCCAGATCGCTGCATTTGCGGCTGCTGCTCTGTTTAGCGTTGCTGCTGTTGCTCAACAACCGGCTGCTCCTGCGCCTGCCAGCGGCTCCGCTGCTGGTGGCGTCGGTGCCGGTGGCATCGCTGGCGTGTCGGGCGCTGCCATTGCTGGCGGCGTGCTGGCCGTTGGTATTGCTATCGCTGCTGTTGCTTCGGGCTCCAGCGATACGACGACCAGCCATCACCACGGCGGTCGCTAATCTGCGGCAACGCGGATTGCGCGGTAGCTAGCTTCTGCGCGACAGGCGGCTTCGGCCGCCTTTTCTTTGCCGGTTTTCTTTTGGTGGTTTCGGTTGGGCAATCTAACTCTTGCTAGACGACGCTCGGGATACCTCGCGTGCCTGTTGGCGCTCGTCCCGTGCGCTTTATGGGCTCAAGCCGCTCAGAACGGACTTACCGGTCTCATCAACACGCCCTCTGCACGCATGCAGGACGACGGCGTGTTCCGGATCGGCGTTACCCATGCTTCGCCTTACACGGCGGGCTTTTTTAGCTTGCAAGCGATGCCTTGGCTCGAAGCCACCGCCAGGTACACGCAAATAGCTGGCGTGGACGGTGGTCTGGGCCCCGATTACGGCAGCTTCAAAGACAAGTCAGTCGGAGCGAAAGTTCGACTGCTGGAAGAAGGTGCCTTCGGTATTAGTTGGCTGCCCCAATTGGCAGTCGGGATGGATGATCGAGGTACGGGCACTGGTATTTTTGCTAGCGAATTTATCGTAGCCAACAAGAAAGTTGGCTTCAACGGTATAGGCGTTTTAGACGTAAGCGCTGGCTATGGTCGCAAACGCTTGGACGGCGCATTTGGTGGGGTTAGGTTCACTCCCCAGGCGCTCCCAAATTGGCGATTGGTTGTCGAACGCGATTCCACTAACTTCGCTCGGGATTATGGTTCAGTCGAATCTGGCATCTATACGCGCCCGGTTGGCAAGTGGAACGCTGCCGTCGAGTACACAAGAGGTCCATTCACGGTTCAGCTGGGTTCGCAGTATGGCAAGCCTTCAGTCGCTGCATATTTTTCGATTCCGTTCCAAGCCCGCGAATTTATTCCGAAGATCAACGAAGTCGGACCCTTAGCAAAGGGTGCGTGGTACAGCAACTTACCGCGCCCCACGGCTGCGCAGTGGGACGAGGATCGCGGCTACCGTCAAGGCATGCTGGCCACCTTGCATGACGAGGGCTTTCGCAACGTGAAGCTCGCCTACCGCAACGGCACGATGGTGCTGTCGTTGGCGAGCGAGCGGTTCCGCTATCAGTCTCGTGGCATCGGGCGTGCAGCGCGTATCGCGCTGGCCTATGCGCCGCTTGAGACGAAGGCGATGGAAATTACTTGGGAGAATCAGGACCTGGCGGGCGTCACGTACCGGTTCGGCAATGCGGAAGTGCTGCAGCGTTACTTCGCAGGCCTGACGACGCGTGAGGCACTGGCTGCCCACGTCGACATCCGCTACGCCGCGCCGCCAAAAACCGCTGCCCAGGCCTCGGACATTGACGAGGTCTTGGACGCGGTGGCGTACGAACGACCCAAGGCCAATTTTGCGTTCAACCGCGATGGCAACCTGTTCAACTTCCGCCGCGAGTCGTACGACCAGAGCCGATTCCAGATCAGCCCGTATTTTTCGACTTACCTGAACGACCCGAGCGGCGCGTTCAAGTACGACGTGGGCTTGGACTTTTCGGCACGCTTGCGGATCGCGCAGGGGTGGTGGGCGGACGGGTCGGTGCGCACGGTACTGTCCGAGAACGTTTCTGACGTGGCGCAGGAGTCGAATTCCGATCTGCCGCACGTGCGAAGCGATGCCGCCAAGTACAAGCGCGCGTCCAAGATCAAGCTGGACCGGGCGCTGCTGCACCGCTACTGGCAACCTGCGGAGCGTATCTACACGCGCGCGTCCGCCGGTATCTACGAAGAAATGTTTGGTGGCGCAGGTGTGCAGGCCTTGTGGGTTGCGCCGGGTTCCCGCTGGGCGGTGGACGGGTCGTTCGACATGCTCAAGCAGCGTGACTACAAGGGCACGGGCTTTCTGGACTACAAGACCAACACCTATCTGATGTCGGTGCACCATCGCGTGCCGTGGCTGGACGGCGTGACGGTCACCGCTCGCGGTGGTCGTTTCCTGGCTGGAGACGAAGGCGTGCGCGGCGAGATCAAGCGCACGTTCAAGTCCGGCATGGAAGTGGGGGTCTGGTACACCGTGACGAACGGGCATGACATTCAAAGCCCGGGGTCGCCCGAGTCGCCTTACCGCGACAAGGGTGTGTTCATGCGCATTCCGTTGGCAACGATGCTGGCAACGGATACGGGTGCGGCGGCGAACTTCAGCCTGCAGCCCTGGACACGTGACGTGGGCGCGATGGTGCGGTCGCCTGGCGATTTGTACGACCAGTTCGAGCGCGGCATGCTGCAGAACGCGACGGAAGGCGATGGCCTGCGCAGCTTCAGCGATCTGATCGGGGAGGACGCGCCATGACGGTCGCTCACTTTGCGATTCGGGCGGCAGGATTGGCTGCGGCCACGTTGTTGACGGGTGCGTTGGCCACAGCGCAGGTGATTCCCTTGCCTGACGCAGCACCGCCAGCGCCGGGTGCGGCTCGCGCGACGGTTCCCGCCGCGACGCGAGCCCCTGCCGGAGCGCAGGCTCCCATTGCAACGCAGGCCCCGACCGGAACGTCGGCCGCAGCAGCACCCGCTGCGCCGTCGGCCGATCAACCTGTCTGGCCATCGGGACCTGTTGCC
>Ga0068830_1018129_pt1 | contig 23881 bp, 28 predicted proteins | sample Hof3ISUMetaT_23_FD_68490 | JGI IMG/M metagenome (GOLD analysis project Ga0068830, IMG submission 68490) | Enriched soil aggregate microbial communities from Iowa State university to study microbial drivers of carbon cycling -... | ecosystem: Environmental > Terrestrial > Soil > Agricultural land... | reverse complement strand
CCCCGGTCGGGCTTTTTCATGTCTGTCTGTTTTTCAGTCCAGGCGTTCGGGGTAGGTCACCACCAGGTACGCCACCGCTTCACTGTCGGCGGGATTGCGGTAGCGGTGGGGCTGGTCGGCGTAAAACAGGATCGAGTCGCCTGTCGACAGCAGATAGCGCTCGTCGTTGACGCTGATCTCCAGCACGCCCTGAGCTACCACCAGGTTTTCCTGCACGCCCGGGCCATGGCCTTCGGATTGATCCTCGCCCAGCGGGCTCAGGCGCAGTTCATAGAATTCCGACTGGCGCGCCACATCAAAGGGAAACAGCGCACGGCTGACAAAGGCACCGCTGGCGCTGACCAGCCGCTTGCTCTGGCTCGCCGACAACACGGCTACGCCTTCAAACGCGCGATGTTCGAGAAACGCCGCCACCGACACCTTCAAACCCTTGGCGATTTTGCACAGCACCTTGATCGACGGCACGCTGCGTCCGGACTCGATTTGCGCCAGCATCGCCCGGCTCACGCCACACTGGCGGGCTAGGGCGTCGAGCGACAGATGCCGCTTGCCGCGCAGCCGTTGCAGGTTCTGCGCGACGCGTTCACAGATCGGGTCTTCTTCCAGGGATTCGAGATTGTTCAGGTCCAGCACAGGTTCATCGGCGCTCGCCAGAAAGCGCGAGGGTTCACGCGCGTTCACGCTTGACGCGTCTCGCTGGAACGAGCGGCCTGCACCCACTGCCAAGCCTGATAACCGGCATTGCGCGCATACATTTCCCACATCAGCCGGGCCTGTTGCTGGGCGTGGCGGCGTTTGCGGTAGACGGCGAAGTCGATCAGGTTGTCAGTTGGTTTCATGGCGCACTTCACTGTGTTCAATGACGGGATGAGGTGAGAGTACGCCGAGATTTTTATAACGATAAATACTGATTGTTTATTTATTAATGCTTTCTGGTTATTTGATCGGTTCGCCGATTTTTCTTTGTCATCGGCGGTAAGGGGGCGATACATACTCGGCTTCTTTTCTGCGAATTTGGCAAATCGAATTTTAGGTTGGTCTTCACGCAGGTGACGGATAGCGTCTGTGTTTTGAAATTCAGAGATGGTCTTGATGCCCCCCTTACTTCGTCGAGCCTGGCGCTTTCTGCGCGGAGCCAAAGCCACTGCCTACGTTTTGCTGATGCTGGGCCCAATGTTTATCAAACCCTTGGCATTTGTGAGAGTGCCTCATGAGGCTCAGCCGATCTATGCAAAACTGCCAGGCCTTTGGGGAACGCCCCTGTTGGTGGCCGGCGTGGTTGCGGCGACTATCCGGTCGTTTTACCAGTGGGTGTTCTGGCGTGAAATGAACAAGTCCGATCCTTCCAGTCCAGCGGCCGACTTGCTGCTCATGCTGCACAATACCGAGGGACGCTATTTCTGGTTTGCGTTCGTTTTTTCCGCAGTATTGGTTTATGCCCTGGCCGGCCTGCGCTGGAGCTATCACTTCGGGGCTATCTCGTTCATACGCAGATGGCGTCCCAATCTGAGCAATCCACCGCTGAAATACTTCGTCGTCACCACTGCAGCGTGGGGGCTGTGGCTGAGTCTCTACAGTGCTGTCGTTGTGTATGGCTTGTGGCAGTGGAAGGCTCAAGTTGACCTTGCGATGCTCTTGAATCAATACGTTGAACAGCATCAAACCGGAGTGCTCGTGACATTGCTCGGTATAGGCGTAGCCATGAGGCTCGCCGGGCGCAATGGCGAGCTCGGCATGAAGGCTCTGTATGGCGGATCCAAGTGGCTGAGCATGGCCGTGAGTCTGGTCGCTATCTGTGCGTTGTTGCTATTGGCATTCCTATTGTCGAGCATCTGACGTTCCCTTGGGATGCATCAGCGAACCTCAGGCCAGGATATTTACGAAAGCGGGGACTGTGGAGCCTGCGCAAAACAAAGGGCCGGCGAGGACCGGGTCGAGGTTGTCCGCGTGTCATCGAGCGGGCGCTAGCCAGGTGTTAAGCACGCGTCGATCCAGTTCCTCCCAATCTGCCATGCCCAAAACGCGCGTGGTGTTCAGGCCGCGTAAATAGCCGCGCAGCTGATAGGCGACGGCCCGCACTGATTCGGAATCGGCAACGTTCTGGCCCAGGACCGTTTCGTATTCGACAAGGTATTCCGCCACGCGGTCGCGGAATTCGGGCACGACGGCATCGCGGATCAGATCAAAGGTTCGCACGGGTAATCCTCATCTGTTTTCGTTGTGATTGAGTGTGCCGCAGTCTGCACGCCGCGCAACTATCGGTTCAAGTAATAGTGACCATCAAGAAACGCAAGTTCTGCTTTGGTGCCGATGGGCGGAAAATCGCCTCCATCGAACACACCGCTGAAGGAATTGCGCGATGAAGACTTTGAACCGACTGGCTGTAGTCGCCCTGCTGATGGGAGGGGTGGCCGCTACCGTAGCCCCAGCTTACGCAGACGACGCCAAGTCGTGCCATTTTCTGCCCGTCGCCGCCAGCAGCGCCGCGTTGCAGCACTCGCAAACCGTCGGTGTGCTGTACAGCGAAAACACCCTGGACAACCTGCAATACCTTGAGCGTTACCACGACGTGGCGGTGAACGGAGCCAAGAATGCGCTCGATGCGCGGATCCGTGACGCCTTCGTCGACAGCTCCGACCCGGAGCTGGCCATCGACTGGCTGATGAGTTCGCTGCAACAACAGTTTCTCTCGGTGACCGTCTACGACAGCCTCGATGCGCTGGTGCAGGCTCATCCGGACGTGGTGGTGATGCTCGACACCCACAACCGTCTGCTGACCCAACGCAACAGCCAGGTCGAAGCGCGGTTCGCCGCACGCTTCTACGACGCCAACCTGCAATACATCGGCAAGGCCGAGGGCGCGGTGGAGAAGCAACTGCCTTCGGTGTGGGTGCACAACAAGGCAGCGCCCGAAATCGCTGCAGGGATCGAACAGCAACGCGATCTGCAACTGAGTGCCTTGAAGCAGTTCGATGACTCGCTCAAAGCCCTGGTGAGTGCAGGCTGAGCACCCAAATCAAAAACGGCAACGGCAGTGCCCGTGACACTGAACGTTGCCGAAGAACCGAACCGTTTATTTTCAGGATTTTACCCATGCGTGCCTTTCTTATCCCTGCCATGGCTTCTGCCACTTTGCTGCTGACCGCTTGCGCCTCTGCGCCGAACGATCCGACGCTGACCTTGCAGACGCACAAGACGCCCGCCCAGTACGCCGAATGCGTGGTGCCGAAACTGCAGGGCAGTGCGCTGAATCCGACCGTGTCGCAGACCCAGCGCAGCTACCGGATCGTGGTGCCAAGCAAAGTCGCAGCGGACAACGTGCTGGAGGCTTACAAGGCACAGGGCGGTGGGAAGGTCTTTTTGTATGAGCGCCACTTGCTGGCGTCGAGTTTCATGCCGTCGAGTTTTGAACGGGCTGCCCAGGAGTGCCTGTAACGCCTGACGGTTAACGCTTTTGACGATGCTCCTTTGGTTGGCCGCAACCAACCAATTCCTTTGCCCCGCACCTTGCGGGGCTTTTTTTTGCCCGGCGTTTGGCGCAGTCGGCGCTACGCTGGATAGCGGAAAAGGTTTTCGGGAGTACAAGAACATGAAGAAGGACAGCAGCGGCGCGGCGACCGAGAATCCCTCTGTGCTGATCGACGCAAGAATCAAGGAACTGAACGACTGGCGCGGCCAGAAGCTGGCCGAGATCCGCGCGATCATTCATGAAGCGGACCCGGAGGTAGTCGAAGAGTGGAAGTGGCGCGGCGTTCCGGTCTGGTCGCACAACGGCATCATCTGCACCGGGGAAACCTACAAGGCGGTGGTGAAAATGACCTTCGCCAAAGGCGCGGCACTGGAGGATCCGTCGGGACTGTTCAACGCCAGCCTGGAGGGCAATACCCGGCGGGCGATAGATGTTCACGAAGACGACAAGATCGATGCAAAGGCTCTTAAAGCTCTGGTGCGTTCGGCGATTACGTTGAATTCAAAGAAGTGATTTGCCGTTGAGGCGGAGGTGAAGCGCAGGAGGGTGAAACGAGGAAAAAAATGGCAGGGGCGGCTGGATTCGAACCAACGCATGGCAGGATCAAAACCTGCTGCCTTACCGCTTGGCGACGCCCCTGTAGCTATTGGTTTCAGTCCCGGGAGGACCTCTGCAACAGTGGGCGGCACTTTACCAGCGCTCTTGCGTTCTGTGAACCCCTGAAACAAATAAATTTCAGGGAAAACAGCTACTTATTTCCCGGACGGTATCGCCGGTCAGGTTTTTCGGGCTTTTCAGCGATTGCCATGAAAACCGGCGCGACCGCTGTAGCCCGAAAACCTGGCCAAGACCTGCCTCGATGAACCGATCAGTTGCCGTCTGCAACCTTGCGTTCGATTTCGTCGACCTTGCGTTGCAACTCCTCAGCGTCCTGCTCCTTGGTGCGGGTCGACGAGGGCGTTATGACCTCATCCACGCCGCGGGTCTTGTCGTCCGGATCCTCAAGATCGCGTTTCACCACATCGACCGGTTTGCCGGACGTATCCGTGGCTGGGGCTTTGCTGTCGTTGTTCATGGCGTTGACCTCCGTTGGGTTAAACGTTGGATGCAGCGCCATGGAGCGAGTTCGAGTTTTTTAGCGGCAACCGTGCAGAAAACTGCGGAGCCGGGTTGATGAACGCCGGTAGCTCACCGGCAACAAGCCGATATTTGTTCAGGCGACAAAACCCAGCAACAGCGTCGCCAGAATCACCGTCGAAGCGCCGCCGATCCGGGTGGAAATCTGCGCAAAGGGCATCAGTGACATCCGGTTCGAGGCCGACAGGATCGCGACGTCGCCGGTGCCGCCCAGACCGCTGTGGCAGCAGGTCACGATGGCCGATTCGATGGGGTACATCTTCATCAGGTTGCCAATGAAAAAACCGGCGACGGTCATCGACACCACGACGCTGAGGCACACCAGCACATAGCCGATCGAAAACACCTTCACCACGCTGTCGAGCGGTACATACAGCATGCCCAGGCCAATCATTACCGGCCAGATGAAAGCGGCGGAAACCAGTTTGTAGAAAGACTGCGCGCCTTTTTCCAGTTTCTCCGGCAACACGCGCACGTATTTGAACAGCACCGCCGCGAGAATCATCATCACCGGCCCCGGAATCCCGACGACCTTTTCCAGCAGGCCACCGAGCACGAAGAACGCACAGATGACCAGCACGCCAGCGCCCATGAGTCGCAGGTCGATGGCGGTGGCGGACTCATCCTTGACCTTGAATTTATCGTTTTCGGCTTTCGCCCGGATCAGCGCCCCTTCACCGTTGATGGCCGGGCGTTTCAGCGCCAGTCGTGCCAGGTAACCGGCGCAGATGATCGCTGCAATGTTGCCGACCACGGCCGCCGGGACCAATTGCGCGACGTAGATGTCCGGCGTGCCGCCGAGGATCGCCGAGTAGGCCAGGGACAGCGGCAGGATGCCTTCGCCGATGCCGCCGCCGATGATCGGCACGATGATGAAAAAGAACGTGTGGTAGACGCTGTAGCCGGCAAGCTTGCCGACAATCAGCCCGCTCGCGACGGCGGCCAGGGTGCCGGCCAGCAAGGGGATGAACATGCGGATCATGCCCTGGACCAGAATGAACCGGCTCATGCCCAGGATGCTGCCGACCACCAGGCTGGCGATCACGAAGTACAGGAAGTTGGCTTCCTTCATCAGCATTTTGGTGGCGTCGATCGTCGGCGCGCCGAAGAAACCGTAGAACACCAGCACCGACGGCAACATCAGGCACAGGATCGCGCCGCCACCGATTTCCCGCAGGATCGGCAGACGCGAGCCCATCTGGCCGAAGAACACGCCCATGGTCATGATCACGGCCAGTCCGCCGATCATGTTCTTCGGCAGAAAGCCGAGGTGGGCCGACAGAAACACGATCACGGCGATGCCGAGGAAGATCGGCAGCGGAATCACGCCGATCTCATAGCTGCGCAGGCGCTGGATGAACCCGCCGGCGCGCGGGCCGTCGACGTTCAGGGATTGCTCAAGGGAGTCGCTCATGACGCATGTCCTCATGTTTGTTTTTATCGAGGATGGACGGGAAACCACGGTGCACCGGGCTCGGGTGGCGAGGCGGTGATTCGATGGTATCCTTCGCAAAATGCGTGATAAACAGCGGAAGCATGCGGCCTATGAACACGAATCGTGACCAATTTCCCTTGCCCGAAGACCTCAAGGTGTTCCTCACCGTCATCCGCAAGAACAGCTTTGCCAGCGCCGCTGACGAGTTGGGCTTCTCACCGGCCTACGTCAGCAAGCGCATCTCGGTGCTGGAAACCACGCTGGCGACCAAGCTGCTGCACCGCACCACCCGGCGCATTGCGCTGACCGACGATGGCGAGCGGGTGCGGATCTGGGCGGAGAAACTGCTGGGGGATTTCGATCAGTTTCTCGGCGAGATTTCCCAGGCCCGGCACCAGCCGGCGGGATCGCTGCACATTTGCAGCAGCTTCGGTTTCGGCCGCAATCATGTGGCGCCGGCGATCAGCCAGTTGTCCCGGGCTTGCCCGAAACTTGATATCCGGCTGGACGTGTTCGACCGGGTGGTCGATCTGGTAGGCGAGGGCTTCGATCTGGAAATCCTCGTCGGCGATGACCTGCCGGGCCAGCATCTGGCGCGCAAACTGGTGAGCAACCGGCGCGTGCTGTGCGCCACGCCGGAATACCTCGAACGCCGAGGCACGCCGCAGTCCCTCGAAGACCTGAAAGACCACGATTGTCTGGTGCTCAAGGAGCGCAACAACGCATTCGGCATCTGGACCCTGAGCAAGGACGGACAGGAAGAAACGGTGCGAGTGAATGGTCCGTTGTCCTCCAACAGTGGCGAGATCGTGCTGGAGTGGGCCTTGAGCGGCGGCGGGATTCTGTTGCGCTCGATGTGGGACGTCAAACCGATGCTCGAGCAGGGCAGGCTGGTGCAGGTGCTGGACGGCTACACCCAGAGCGCCAACGTCTGGGCGGTCTATCCGACCCGGCTCAGCGAGTCGGCGAAATTGCGGGTGTGCGTGGAGTTTCTGGAAGAGTATTTCCGCGATTTGTCCGTGGAATGAAAACGGGTGGTTCAATGAACCGCCCGTTTTTTTGCCATCAACCCAGCCAGGGATTGTCCGCCAGATGCCGCGCTTCAAAAGCGCGGATCTGCTCGGTGCGTTGCAGCGTGGTGCCGATGGCGTCCAGTCCCAGCAGCAACGACTGTTTGCGCAGCTGATCGATCTCGAATCCGATCCGCGTGCCGTCCGCCAGCTCGATCGTCTGCTGCGCCAGGTTGACGCTGATCCGCGCGGTCGCCGGGACGCTGATCGCCTCGGCCACACGCTTGAACTGCACGTCGTCCAGCTGAATCGCCAACACGCCATTACGCTGGCAGTTGTCGTAGAAAATCCCGGCAAACGTGGTGCCGATCAAGGCCCGGATCCCCACTTGCTTCAAGCCCCACACCGCGTGTTCGCGGCTGGAACCGCAACCGAAGTTGGGGCCGGTCACCAGAAACACCGCGTCCTGCCAGGCCGGCTGGTTCAGCACGAATTCCGGGTTGGGTTCGCCGGAGGCGAGAAAGCGCAGATCGAAGAACAGCCCGCGATCCAGCCCCTGACGATCGATGCCCTTGAGAAACTGCTTGGGCATGATCACGTCGGTGTCGATGTTGGAACCAAGAAACGGCGCGGCGCTGCCGCTGACGGTGTCGAAAGGTTGCATGGTTCAAGCCTCCAGCGCGACGTTGCGCACGTCAGTCAAATGGCCGGTGATGGCGGCGGCGGCGACCATCGCCGGGCTCATCAGGTGGGTGCGTGCACCGGCGCCCTGACGGCCTTCGAAGTTGCGATTGGTGCTCGACGCACAGCGATCCCCCGGCGCGAGCACGTCGTCGTTCATCGCCAGGCACATCGAGCAGCCTGATTGCCGCCATTCGAAACCGGCGTCGAGAAAAATCTGCGCCAGGCCTTCGTCCTCGGCCTGATTGCGCACCAGGGTCGAGCCGGGAACGATCATCGCCCGCACGTGGGCCGCCACACGCTTGCCGCGCACCACCCGGGCGACGTCACGCAAATCTTCGATCCGCGCATTGGTGCAGGAGCCGATGAAGGCATGGCTGATCGTCACTTCGTTCAATGGCATGCCGGGTGTCAGGCCCATGTAGTCGAGGGCGCGCTGCAGGCCCTGACGCAAGATCGGATCGGGCTGGGTGGCCGGGTCCGGCACGCGCCCTTTGATCGGCGCGGCCTGATCGGGGCTGGTGCCCCAGGTCACCATCGGCTCCAGCGCGGCGACATCGAGGATGACTTCGCGATCAAACACCGCGCCCTCGTCGCTGTGCAGGGTTTTCCAGCGCTCGACGGCCTGCTCCCAGAGCTTGCCCTTGGGCGCGCGCGGCTTGTTTTGCAGGTAGGCGAACACCTTGTCGTCCGGCGCCATGAACGCACCACGGGCACCGGCCTCGACGGCCATGTTGCAGATGGTCATGCGCGCTTCGACGCTGAGGGCGCTGATGGCCGGGCCGGTGAACTCGATGGCGTAACCGGTGGCGCCGGACGCACCGATCTTCTCGATCAGCGCCATGATGATGTCCTTGGACGTGACACCTGCGCCCAGCTCACCGTTGACCGTCACCCGCAGGGTTTTCAGGCGTTTGTAGACCAAGGTCTGCGTCGCCAGCAGGTGTTCGATTTCCGAAGTGCCGATGCCGAAACCGAAGGCGCCCAGTGCGCCGTAAGTGGTGGTGTGGCTGTCACCGGCCGCGACCACCATGCCCGGCAGAATGAAACCCTGTTCCGGCGCCACGACGTGTTCGATGCCCTGGCGCTTGTCCAGCACATCGAACAGCTCGATGCCGAAATCGCGGCAGTTTTCTTCGAAGTACGACACCTGCCGGGCGCCCCCGGCGTCGGGCATGGTCGCGATGCGTTTCGGTGCGGTGGGGTTCACATGATCGACCACCGCCAGCGTCGCCCCGGGCCGCCACACCGTGCGCCCGGCCTCGCGCAGGCCGCTGAAGGCTTGCGGGCTGGTGTATTCGTTGGCGACCTGGCGGTCGATGTAAAGCAGCACGTGGCCCTGATCGTCGAGGGTGCAGACGGTGTGACTGTCGATGTGCTTCTGGTACAGCGTTCTCGGGCTGGGCATGGCTTGCGCTCTTTTCTGTCCGGGCAAAAACAACATAACGCCAGCATATTGATCGCGGAAACGGCATCAAGAGTGCTTCAGTGAAGCCGTTGAACACGGATTGTGAGCAATTGCCGCAAGCCTACGCCCGTGTCTCCTCCGGCAACCTGGCAATCACCTTGATCTCGAACTGAAACCCGTACAGCCACGTCACGCCGACCGCCGTAATGGTCGGATGCGGCGCCTCGCCCCAGAACTCGGGCACCACTTCCCAGATGGTTTCGAAAGTTGATTGCGGATCGACCATGAACACCGTCACGTCCACCACGTCGTCGAAGCTGCCACCGGCCGCACCGAGGATCGCATTGAGGTTGGTGAAGGCCAGTCGCACCTGTTGTTTCAGATCCGGCTCCGGCGAGCCGTCCTCAAGGCTGCCGACCTGGCCTGAGACAAACAGAAAACCGTTGGAACGAACCGCCGGGGAATAACGGTTGCGCTCGTAAAGCGCATGGCGTCCGGGCGGGAAAACCACGTCGCGTTTTGGCTGGGCGTTAGTCATGGGGAGTCTCCTTCAATGGGTTGAAAACCTGCGATGGAGAAACTTTAGGGACTTGCCTCGGCGCGATAAACGCGCAACCTTGGCGATCACTGTTTGCAAATTCCAAACAATCGAGTCGCTATCAGAGGTGGGATATGGACCGTTTTGACGCGATGCAAGCCTTCGCCAGGGTGGTGGAGGCGGGCAGTTTCACCAAGGCCGCCGAAACCCTGCACATGAGCAAGACCACAGTGACCCAGCTCATTCAGCAACTGGAGGCGCGCCTGCGGGTCAAGTTGCTCAACCGCACCACGCGCAAGGTCAACGCCACGGCGGACGGCGTGGCCTATTACGAGCGGGTGGTCAAGTTGCTGGCGGACATGGACGACGCCGAAACCAGCCTGCCTGGCGCGGCGGCGCAGCCCAAGGGGCGCTTGCGGGTCGACGTACCCAGCCCCTTGGCCAATCTGATTCTGGTGCCGGCGCTGCCCGAGTTTTACGCGCGTTACCCGGAGATCCAGATCGACATGGGCGTCAGCGACCGGATCGTCGACATCATCGATGAAAACGTCGATTGCGTTATCCGTGGCGGCGAGCTGCGGGATCAGTCGCTGATGGCGCGGAAGGTGGCGGATCTTCAACTTGGCGTGTACGCCGCGCCGAGTTATCTGGCCCGCTCCGGCACCCCGATGCATCCCCGTGAACTGGAAGACAGCCATCATCGGGTGGTCGGTTTCCTGTGGGCGCGTACCGGCAAACCGGTGCCGTACGCCCTGCACAACGAACACGAAGATTTGCAGATCAAGGGGCGCCACGTCCTGGCGGTCGATGATGGCAACGCCTATCTGTCGGCGGGCCTCGCAGGGCTGGGCGTGCTGTGGTTGCCCACGTACATGTCGAAAGCACACGAGGCGAGCGGTGATCTGGTGCCGCTGTTTGAAGACTGGCGCCTCGATCCGATGCCGCTGTATGTCGCGTACCCGCCAAACCGCCACATCAGCCGCAAGTTGCGGGTGTTCATCGACTGGATCGCCGAAGTGATGGCCCGTCACGCACCGGTCATGGATCGCTCAGGTTCGCCAGCAGAAGGTCAGGCTCATCGTTCAACAACAGGGTGAGCGGAATGGCGTTACCCAGAGGTAGCGCGCCTGCGTACCGCCACGCATTTGATTTCCACCAGCAGCCCCGGATGGGCCAGTTCGCTGACGCCGATGCAGGTCCACGCGCAGAAGCCTTTGGGGAATACGCGGTTTTTCACTTCGCGAAACACCGGCATGTGTTGGCTCATGTCGACGTGATAGGTGGTCATCTCCACCACATCGTTGAAGGTGCAGCCACCGGCCTTCAGCACTTCGTCGAGGTTTTCCCAGGCGCGGATGAATTGCTGCTCGGGGTCTTCGATGACTTGCAAATCAGCGGTGCGGCCCACCTGACCAGCGCAATAAAGCGTATCGCCGACCAGAACCGCCGGGGCGTATCCGGCGCGTTCGACGATGGGTTTCATGGATTCGGGGATGATGATTTTGCGATCTGGCATGGTGTTTTCCTTCAATGACGGATTTCAGCGACCGTGCGCGGCCGCTGCCAACTGCTCGGTATCCACCCGCACGAATACCGAATCACCCACCGCCGTCAGCACATCCCCGGCGTAGACCTCGCAGATCACCCGGGTCTTGCGCCCGACGTCACCTTCGACTTTTGCCTTCAATGTCAGCGGCACGCCCATTGGCGTTGGTTTGATGAACTTGATGCCCAGGTTGCCGGTGACGCAGTTGATGCGCGGCAGGCTTTCGGGGTCGCGCCCTTCAGCGCGGTAGTGATAAGCCATTGCGGTCCAGTTGGAGTGGCAGTCGACCAGCATGGCGATCAACCCACCGTAGACCAGCTCCGGCCAGCCGCTGTACTTGGCCTCGGGCACGTGCTCGGCCATGACGTGTACGCCGTCTTCGTGCCAGAAGCTTTTGATGTGCAGCCCGTGGGGGTTGCGGCTGCCGCAGCCGAAGCAGACGCCCTCGGGGGCGGCGGTGTCTTGCAGGGAAATGTCGGGGGTGGCCATGCCGGGATCATCCTTAAACTGTAAGCCGAACCCCGCGGATTCTAACCCCGAATGCTCAACGTGAGGATTGCTCCTTTTGCGTGGGCCGTTGTGGATCGGTCAGCAGTTTTTTGCGAGTCGTCGAGTGGTTCGGCAATTGCTCACTGATGTCCCAGATTTCCAGCATTTTCGCGTATTCAAAGGCGTGGCGCGGGCTTTGCTGAATCCACTGCTCAAACGCCTGGCGTTCGTCAGGTGTGCAATCGTCCTCCTGCAGGCGCAGGCACCAGTGCGCTGCCTGGTTCAGGATTTCTTCGTCTGCGTCGGTCATTGACGGTTTCCACGATGGCTGGGGAGGGCATTTTACGTTGCCGCTTGCAAAAAAAACGTCAAAGCACCTTGAGTATTTAAACGGTTAGTGAACGTTCAACGGACAAAAAACGCTGCCGATGGACAGATCGCGCCGTGATTTCCGGGCTTCGTCGCTTTGTCATATTCCCTCACATTTCAATGCAGATAGTGGGCAGCCCAACCTGTTTCCAGTGAGGCTGCCCCGTGTTTCAACGTCTTGTTTGTTCGCTGTCCGTGCTGAGTCTGTCCATTGCTGCCGCCCAGGCGGCTGACCTCGATACCCCGCGCCTGGCAGGCATCGACAACTTCCGGGATATCGCCGGCACCACCACCGCCTATTCCACGGCCCATGACGGCACAATGCGCGCCGGTGTGTTCTACCGCTCCAATGCCCTGACGCCGACGGCGGCGGACCTGGCGACCCTCAACGGTCTGGGGATCAAGTCGGTGTACGACCTGCGCACGCCCAGCGAAATTGCCAGCACGCCGGACACGATGCCAAGCGGTGCGACCTACCAGAATATCGACATCATCGGCAGCACCACCTCCGGCGCGAACATCACCACCGTGTCGTTCAAAAGCGCGGCCGATGCGATTGCGATGATGCAGGAAACCAACCGCGCGTTTGTCAGCGATGCCGGCATGCGTGGTCAGTTCAACGTACTGTTCAACGAGCTGGCCGGTGTCGACGGCGCCGCGCTGTTCCATTGCACCGCCGGCAAGGACCGCACCGGCTGGACCGCTGCCGTTCTGTTGAGCATCGCCGGCGTGGATAACGCCACGATCATGAGCAATTACCTGGCGACCAACGACTACACCGCCGAACGGGTCGCCAAGACCCTGGCGATGATGCCGCCGAGCATGGCCGCGATCTACGCGCCGCTGCTGGGCGTCGAAGCCAGTTACCTGCAAGCGGGTCTGGATCAGGTCACCGCGCAATACGGCAGCATGGACAACTACCTCAAGCAGGGGCTGGGTCTGTCCCAGGAAACCATTTATGTACTGCGCGGCAAAATGGTCGAGTACAACAGCCTGCCCGGCCAGGCAGGGCTGATCGGCAACGCCGCGGCCGGTGCGCAACTGTTGCAGGAGTTACAGAACAGCAGCCTGTCGGGCACCTACAGCGCTTACAACTACTACCTGCAATCGGCCATCGACGCCGGCACCCTCGGCGGTGTCGAGTCCACGGTCGGCGGCCAGGTGCACGCCGATGCGGCCAGTTACCTGCTGCGTCAGAACGCAATGATCGAGCAAGCCGCCGCGCCGTTCTCCAGCGGCACCGACCTCAAGGTCGGCCAGTACCGGTTGTGGAGCACCGCGCTCGCCGGTTATCTGGGCACCGACGGTTCGGCCCATGCGCAAAGCAGCAATGAACACAGCCAGGGCCTGATGGTCGGCGTCACCCAGCGCTTCTCCGAACAACTCAGTGCGCGCGGCGGCATCGGTTACAGCAAGGGTTCGGTGGGTGGCGCAGGCGGAGAGGCCGATACCGATTTCACGTTCTTCAACCTTGGCGCCCGTTATGGTTTCACCAGCCTGGAACGAGGCCTGTTTGTCGACGCCAACATCAGCGCCGGTTATATCGACTACGACAGCAAACGCGATCTCGGCGGCGGCCTCGGTTCGGCGAAGGGCGACACTCACGGCAATCTCAGCGGCGCCACATTGGCGCTGGGGTATCGCATGCCGCTGAACACTGTGATTCTGGAGCCAAGCCTTGGCGTGCGCGTCAGTCGTCTGGACCTGTCAGGCTTCCAGGAGAAGGGCAGCGAACTGGCCCTCAATGTCGATGACATTCAGGAAACCCGCCGCAGTGCGGTGGCCAATCTCGACGTCTCGTTTGCCCCGATGCCCATGGGCGCGTGGCAACTGGTGCCAGGCGTTCGGATTGGTTACGAGCGTGTGCTGGGTGATCATCAGGTCGACAGCGAAGGGCATCTACTGGGGCTGGATATCGAGCAGCGCGCGGCGTTCGACAACCGCGATCAGTTCAGCGGGGGCGTCAACCTGATGGCCAATCTCGGTGCTTTGAGCCTGGGCGCTGAAGTCGGTGCCAGCGGTGGGGGCGACAGCCACGGTTTCAGTGGCGCGCTCAAGGCCAGTTATCAGTTCTAAAAACTGTGGGGGCGAGCCTGCTCGCTCCCACAATGGTCTGCTGTGCTAACGCAGTCCCTTTCGCACATCAGCCGGGCTCACGCCGTAGGCATTCTGGAAATACTGGCTGAATCGGCCGACATTGCTGAAGCCCAATCGCAGCGCCACCTCGGTCACCGAGGGCGAAACGCCCTGACGCAACGTTTCGTAAGCGCGCTCCAGCCGCACCTGTCGCTGATACCCGACAATCGACGTCCCGGCAAATCGCCGAAAACCCTCTTGCAGCGCGCGCAGGCTGACGTTGGCCAGCCGCGCCAGATCAGTGCCACTTACCGGAATCTCGGGATGCGCCTGAATGTAATCGATCGCCTGCCGCACATGCCTCGGCGCAATCAACGCCTCTGGACCGCGCAAGGCCTGGCTGAAGTTGTGCGGCCAGGCCTCCAATACCGCGTCCACCAGCATCTCCCGCAGCCGTGAGGGCATCAGCGAACCGGCGTTCAGCAGCAGATCGAACTCGGTGCCGGTGGCCAGATCAATCAGCGCACGAATGCCCTGAAACGCCGGGCTGTTCAGATCCACCCTCGGCTCGAAATGCAGCTTGTGCACGATCGGTTTGCCCAACAGGGTCGACAGCCGTTCGGTGAGCGCCGCACGGCTGATCGACATGCCGTGCTGGGCATGATTGTCGATAAAACGCGTCGAACGCAGGTCAGCCTTGTCGATGGCCAGCCCCACATCGCACAGCCCGACAGATTCATGGTTGAACACGATCTTGCCGGCGGTGGGAATGACGAAGGTGATTTCATCGAACGGCTCGGGGAAGGCGACGGTGAAATCGCCCCGGTAATGCATGCGCCGGAAACTCACGCCTTCGTACCGCCCGTAAACGCCGCCAATGATGATGTCTTTGGGCGGCGGTGGTGTGTCGCCATAACGGTTGCCGAACATTCGTGAGAACAGGGCGCCGAAGTCGTCACTGGCCATGTTGTCGGATCGCAGGATGAGGGTTTGGCGTGTCGGGCTTGAGTACACCGGGAGGTTCACCTTGGTGGTCGGGGCATAGGGGCGCGAGGACGTTACCAAGGGAGAATGACGCTGATGTGACAACGCTCGATGCTGTGCGTGACGCCATGCACAGCATCGAGTGAAGTCATTTCAGGTGTGATGAATGTCCCGATCCTTGGTCTCCGGCATGAAGAAGATCCCGAGAATCGCCGTCATCACCGCAATCACGATCGGGTACCACAAGCCGTAGTAGATATCCCCGGTGGCCGCAACCATCGCAAACGCCACGGTCGGCAGGAACCCGCCGAACCAGCCGTTACCGATGTGGTACGGCAGCGACATCGAGGTGTAGCGGATGCGCGCCGGGAACAGCTCGACCAGCCACGCCGCAATCGGGCCGTAAACCATGGTCACGTAGATTACGAGGATGGTCAGCAGCAGCAAGACCATCGGGTAATTGGTCTTCGCCGGGTCGGCTTTTTCCGGGTAACCGGCTTCTTTCAACGCCGTGCCGAGGCTGGCGGTGAACGCGTCGTTACGGGTCTTGAAGTCAGCGGCCGGCAGGGGTGTGCCTTCGAAGCTTTCGATGACCTTGTCGCCGATGCGCACCTGAGCCACGGTGCCCGGTTCCGCCACCACGTTTTCGTACGGGATCGCCCGTTTGGCCAAGATGGTTTTCGCCAGATCGCACGAGCTGGTGAATTTGGCCTTGCCCACCGGATCGAACTGGAACGAGCACTGCTCGGGGTTGGCGATCACTTTGACCGGGTTCTTCTCCTGGGCCACGAATACGTCGGGATTCCCGTATTGGGTCAGCGCGTGGAAGATCGGGAAGTAGGTCACCGCCGCCAGAATGCACCCGGCCATGATGATGCCCTTGCGCCCGATGCGGTCGGACAGGCTGCCGAAGATCACGAAGAACGGCGTACCGATCAGCAGCGAACCGGCGATCAGCAGGTTCGCGGTCTGCGGGTCGATCTTCAGGGTTTGCAGCAGGAAAAACAGCGCGTAGAACTGCCCGGTGTACCAGACCACCGCTTGCCCGGCGGTGCCGCCGAGCAGGGCCATGATCACGATTTTCAGGTTGTCCCAACGGGCGAAGGACTCGGTCAGCGGCGCTTTCGACGACTTGCCTTCTTCCTTCATTTTCTTGAACACCGGCGACTCGTTCAGTTGCAGCCGGATGTACACCGAGACCGCCAGCAGCAGGATCGACAGCAGGAACGGAATCCGCCAGCCCCAGGCCTCGAACGCTTCGGTGCCCAGCGCGGTGCGGCAGGCGAGGATCACCAGCAACGACATAAACAGGCCCAGGGTCGCGGTGGTCTGAATCCAGGAAGTGAAATAACCGCGTTTGCCCTTCGGCGCATGCTCGGCCACATACGTCGCCGCACCGCCGTACTCACCGCCCAGCGCCAGGCCTTGCAGCAAGCGCAGGGTAATCAGAATGATCGGCGCCGCGACCCCGATGGTCGCGTAACCGGGCAGGAACCCCACAATCGCCGTCGACACACCCATGATCACAATGGTGATCAGAAACGTGTGCTTGCGCCCGATCATGTCGCCCAGCCGCCCGAACACAATCGCCCCGAACGGCCGCACCGCAAAACCGGCGGCGAAGGCGAGCAGGGCGAAGATGAACGCCGTGGTCTCGTTCACCCCGGCAAAGAAGTGCTTGGCGATGATCGCCGCCAGGGAGCCGTAGAGGTAAAAGTCGTACCACTCGAACACCGTGCCGAGCGACGACGCAAAGATGACCTTGCGCTCCTCCCGGCTGACGCTGTGGTGCGGGGCACTGCCTGTGGACATGCTGTCGAGTACTGCCATGGGTGTTCTCCGTCGTGCTTGTTTTTGTAGGCCGGAGCACTTCATCAACGTCGCGTACCCAAGGCCTGTGGCGGATGCCGGTTCAGGTATTTCGTGGAGCGTGCACAGAATCACCGCCCCGCGCGGGAGGGCGGGGTTTCATTGAGCATAATTGGGATTGGGGGGATATCCAGTTGGGGAGATTTGACAACGATACATTCGCGGCGGGAATCCACCTGCGCATCGTCTACCGGGAGTTTTTTCATTAAAGAATTGCCGCTTCTACCTCTGGTGCAGTTGCCCAACGACAAGGAGTAGCAGACTGGGCCTTCCCTAGCCCTAGCGCGTCTTCCCAGACCGTTTACTGAGTCACCGCTGCGGATATGCGTTTCGCCTAATTCTTGGTTGGAATTTGATTTATTTCTATTAATTATTAAAACCTGTCATTTATGACAGGTGGCAATGTTGGTGGCTTTATGTAGGCTGTGATTGGGTAGTGGGATGTTTTTAATATTTATGGCTGTCTGGTGAAAGAAGGAGATTTATTATGGTGGATTTAACTAAGGATTTTGTAGTTGGGACTCGTCATAAGATTACGCTTCTCAGTGGACAGGTTGTTGAGGGTCTAATTGAAAGCGTGACACGTGAGGGAGTTGTTATTAATGATCTCTCGGATGGGAAGCCAAAAGATGTTTTGCGGGAAAATATTACTGATGCGACTGCGATTACGATACAAGGAAAGGGGTTCTTGGGGGATAAGCCTTCACCGAATATAGAAGTCGGGTCTGGGTCCGGAGGTGCGAGTGGAGGACATGGGATTGGAAGTGGCCGCCAAACTCAGTGGCATGGTTACGGTTGTAAGTGTGGCTGCGGCGGCTTTGGTACTTATGCTTATGGTGATCCAGTCTATTAATGATGTTGATGTTTGTTGAGGTGCTGGACCTGTACGCTCTTTAACTCTGGGGTGTAATCGAAGGGGGACAGATTTATTTAATCGTCCCTTGGGAAATAAATCTGCTCCCTTTGGTTGGTTCCTTTGATTGTCCGTCCTTTTAATTATCTTTTTAATTTCGTTTCTCTGGTCCGCCCTCGTATGCAACACAGGTGATCCTATGAATCAATCTGTCGCGAGTGTAGTTGTAGCGTCGATTGTCGCTCTATGCGCACCTGCGCTGGTGCAAGCAGCTCCAAGCATTTGCGATGGAGTTGTCGTCGTTCTGATGACTCCCGATGTAGCCAGAGGGTCGCCCATTGAAGTCGAGGTGACAGTACGCAGCGATTTGCTGGGGAGTGTTAGTGGTGTGGTGCAATTCACTGGTTTTCAAGGGCCGGGTTCAATACTCACGTCGGCTAACCAGACGTTTTCGGCAGCAAAGACCTCAGTAACGGTCAATACGAAACCCACGACGATCGCTAACAACTACAAGGGCACGCTGCTAGGCGTTGTGAACGGTTTTCAATGTGAAAAAAGGGTGGAAGGAGCGTTGGACTTGTACGCTCCCTGAAACGATATGAAAAAACAGAAAAAGTGACGCAGGATTGCCCGCGTCACATTTTTGATTACTCCGTCGGCACGACGTTATCCAGCACCTGATTCACCGCCAGTTCCGCCAGCATCACGATCTGTGCGATGCCTTGTGCGGTTTTGCGGTGGGGGCCTTCGAGGGCGTCGACGAGGTTGTTGAGCATGACGTTGGCCGAGCCGAGAGTTTCGACGGCGTCGGCGAGCAGGGATTCGGTGTTGCTGGCCGGGTTGGCCTGGTAGAGGCGGTTGGGGACGTAGGGCGCGGCCATGATGTAGGGGGCGGGCGGGCCGAGGTAGTAGTTGAGGGCGCGTTCGGCGGCTTCGTTGAATTTTTTGGAGTCAGGGCATTCGTAGGGGGATGTTGGATTGGTGATGCTGGCCGGTTCGGTGACCGGGGGATTTGGCGTTATTTTGAACATGGGATGTCATCCTTCTATAAGGCCGCATCCATTTCGCTGCTAAACGAAGGGGGTGGCGGCTGTGTGCGAGTTAGCAGACCGGTAGACATCCCCAAAACCCGGCGCACCCGAAGGTGCCAAGCACACAGCCACCATCAAGTGCAGGCGACCGCCTGACTGATGAGACTCGTACAACCGGGGAATATCTGCCGGGCTGCTAAACCCGATCACTGCAAATCAGTGACCCGATCCAAGTTACCGGCCGACCCCAAGGCGCACAAGCCGGCGGATTCTGGCGTAGCGGTAGGCTCTGGCGCAAGGATTTGTAGGCATCCGGAAGCATTCCGACATGTCTTTAAACGGCGTGATTCAAACCTGTTTATCAATCATCGCCCGACGAGGAGAAACCTGACGCGTTAAGCCCCAAAACCATTCGTCGCCAGCCCCGCACTCATCACGCCGCCCCTCGCTCAAAAGCTGCATGACCAAAACCATCAACGCCCAAGACTTGCACATCGACCTGCATCCGCTGAACGAATCAGCGCTGTTCAAATGGCTGCTCGCCAGTTTCCTGATGGGCAAACGCATCCAGGCCGACATCGCCGCCGAAGCCTACCGAGTGATCGTTGAACGACACCAGCGCGATACGCCGCGCAAACTCGGCCATTGCACCCACCGCGAGCTGGTGCGGATGCTCGGCCAGGCGCATTACGTGCGTTACGACGAAACCACCGCCGAACGCTTGCTGGCCCTGGCCGCCAGACTGAATGACGAATATGCCGGGCGGGTAATGAACATGGTCGAGGCGAGCGCCGACCGCCAGGACTTCGAAAAGCGTTTGCAAGCCTTCGAAGGGATCGGCCCGAAAACCGTGGAAATCTTCATGCGTGAAGCGGGCAAGGTGCTGTTTTGAATGTGTCGTCGATCTTCATCGGTTGCGCGGGTTGGAGCCTGCCCCGGCAGCACTGGCCGGCCTTTCCGGAGCAGGGCACTCATCTGCAACGTTATGCCGCGCTGCTCAATGGCGTGGAAATCAACAGCTCCTTCTACCGTCCGCACAAACTGCAAACCTATGCCCGTTGGGCCGAGTCGGTGGCGGACAGATTTCGCTTCTGCGTGAAGATACCGAAATCGATCAGCCATGAGCGACGCCTGCGGGACTGTGAACCTGAGCTCGACGCCTTTCTCGAGCAGTGTTCGGGACTGGGTGATCGCCTGGGTTGCCTGCTGCTGCAGTTGCCACCGTCGCTGGCGTTTGACGAAGCGGTTGCCGAGGCGTTTTTCATCGGCTTGCGCCAGCGCTATTCCGGGGCCGTGGTGCTGGAGCCGCGCCACGAATCCTGGACCGCCGCCGAACTGTTGTTGATGGCGTATCGCATCGCGCAAGCGGTGGTCGATCCCTCGCGAATCAGCACCGACACGGCTCCGTGCGGCTGGCCGGGCGTGCGCTACTGGCGGCTGCACGGTTCGCCACGGATTTATCACAGCCCCTACGACTCGGCGTATCTGGAAACGCTCGCCGGCGATTTGCAGGTGGCGGCTGTCGACGGCGTCGACACCTGGTGCATTTTCGACAACACCGCCAGCGGCGCGGCACTCGGCAATGCGCTGGAACTGCGGCGGATACTGGCGCAGGGCTGACACACCGCGTCGGGACTTCCCACCGCCGACCGGGTCTGTAAACTGGCCGCCCGAAACGGCGCGCGATGGCGCCGTCCTCACTGCCAGCGAAGGACTTTCCCATGGCCAACCAAGACATCACTTACACCCCGGACCCGGATGCAGACTCAATCTCTTCGGACGTGACCGAATTCAACGGCATCCTGATGTCGACCCAGATTCCGACCCGTGCCGACGGCAGCCTGGAACTGGGCGACATCATCGCGCAAAGCGAATGCACGTTGCAGGCGCTGAAAGTGGCGCTGGAAAAGGCCGGCAGCTCAATGGATCGCGTGTTGCACCTGACCATTTATCTGACCGATATGGCTGATCGCGCTGCGTTCAACGAGGTGTACAAGCGCTACTTCGCCAAGCCATGGCCGGTGCGTGCGGCGGTGGGCGTGGCGGCGCTGGCGGTTGAGGGGATGAAGGTGGAAGTGACTGCGATGGCCGCCAAGGCCTGACTTCAGCACAGCTGCTCCCCGCAGGAGCAGGTGTTCCAAGTCAGTCATTCATTGCTGCTGTATTGTGCCGGCGTTTTTACGGGCAAACTTCCCTACAGACCAGCGCAGCCAATACGGCCGCTCCGAGCCTGGCTGCGCTTCGAACTTTCTATTAAGGCTATTTATCGTCCAGTGGGCCGGTGGCATTTAGAAAAAGTTGTGCGTTTTTCACATGGTATTCGACGCCTTCATAAATAACATACATTTCAAAATTCGCTTCAATAGTGTTGCTGATCCTGTCTCTTTTGAACGTAACCTTACCCTTAAAACCCGACACATTATAAAAGCCTGCTGTTAGGTGGCCCGATACAACGCCAGTACCTTCGCGCTCTATTTTGTATGTACCGTCTTCCAGCGTTTTGGGGATTATGAGCCCGAGCTGTACGTGTTCCTCAGTTGGCAGGCTACGACCCAGGACACTTAAAAATTCTGGAACTAACGAAGCATAGATGAATGTGCCAGCTGAAAACTTTTCCCCTACGCCCGGAATGGGTGGACTGAACGTTGCCTCGCAATAATTGTTCATTACTGAATGTGCGTCACCGGCCGTCATGTCTTTTTCATTAATATTTAATGCTTTGTAAATTTCAGTGTTCATTATCGAAATCCTTTTTTATGAATCGAAAAATGGAAAAGGCACTGCAATACGCTGGAATACCTGGCGAAAAGAGTGCTTCATATAAGCCGACCCAACAACTGACAGAACTTACAGTTATGCCATTCCCGAAACTGTGCTAGTGACTTTATGCATCACATCGCCCCATGGGTGCCGGTCAGGCCGTTCGCAGGTACAATGCGCGCCTCGACCGTGACAGCCTGACTAAAAAAACATATGTCCTTGCCCAAACATCACCTGGAACTGCTCAGCCCCGCCCGTGACGTGGCCATCGCCCGCGAGGCCATCCTGCATGGCGCCGACGCGGTGTACATCGGCGGCCCGAGCTTCGGCGCGCGCCATAACGCGTGCAACGAGGTGAGCGAAATTGCCGAACTGGTGGAATTTGCCCGTCGCTATCACGCGCGCATCTTCACCACCATCAACACCATCCTGCACGACAACGAACTGGAGCCGGCGCGCAAGCTGATCCATCAGTTGTACGACGCCGGCGTCGATGCGCTGATCGTCCAGGACCTGGGCGTGATGGAGCTGGACATTCCACCCATCGAGCTGCACGCCAGCACCCAGACCGACATCCGCACCCTTGAGCGGGCGAAGTTCCTCGATCAGGCCGGTTTCTCGCAACTGGTACTGGCCCGTGAACTGAACCTCAAGGAAATCCGCGCGATCGCCGATGAAACCGATGCCGCCATCGAGTTCTTCATCCACGGCGCGTTGTGCGTGGCGTTTTCCGGTCAGTGCAACATTTCCCACGCGCAGACTGGGCGCAGTGCCAACCGGGGCGACTGCTCCCAGGCCTGCCGTCTGCCGTACACCCTGAAAGACGAAAAGGGTGGCGTGATCGCCTACGAAAAACACCTGCTGTCGATGAAGGACAACAACCAGAGCGCCAACATCCGCGCGTTGGTTGAGGCCGGTGTGCGTTCGTTCAAGATCGAAGGTCGCTACAAGGACATGGGCTATGTGAAGAACATCACCGCCTATTACCGCCAGCGCCTCGACGATGTGCTCAACGACCGTCCGGACCTGGCCCGCGCCTCCAGCGGCCGCACCGCGCATTTCTTCATGCCGGACCCGGAAAAGACCTTCCACCGGGGCAGCACCGACTACTTCGTCAGCGAGCGCAAGATCGACATCGGCGCCTTCGATTCGCCGACCTTCACCGGTCTGGCGGTGGGCGTGGTCGAGAAAGTCGGCAAGCGTGACATGCAGGTCATCACCCACGAGCCGCTGTCCAACGGCGACGGCCTCAACGTGCTGGTCAAGCGCGAAGTGGTGGGGTTTCGCGCCAACATCGCCGAAGCCAAGGGCGAGTTCGAGGAAGAAGGCGAGAAGCGCTACCGCTACCGCGTCGAGCCGAACGAAATGCCTGAAGGCCTGTACAAGCTGCGCCCGAACCACCCGCTGAACCGCAACCTCGACCACAACTGGCAGCAGGCCTTGCTCAAGACTTCTGCCGAGCGTCGGATCGGCGTGAGCTGGCTGGCGAAGCTGAGTGAAGCGCGTCTGGAACTGACCGTGACCAGCGAAGAGGGCATCAGCGCCAGCGTCGCGCTGGAAGGCCCGTTCGGCGTCGCCAACAAACCGGAACAGGCGCTGGAGACCTTGCACGATCTGCTTGGCCAACTCGGCACCACCGAGTACCACGCGACCTCGATCAAACTGGATGCGCCGCAAGCGTTCTTCATCCCGAACTCGCAGCTCAAGTCGTTGCGCCGCGAAGTGATCGAAGCGCTGACCGCCGCCCGCGTTGCCGCCCACCCGCGCGGTTCGCGCAAGGCCGAGACCACGCCACCGCCGGTGTATCCGGAGGCGCATCTGTCGTTCCTGGCCAACGTCTACAACCAGAAGGCTCGCGACTTCTACCACCGTCACGGCGTGAAGCTGATCGACGCCGCGTACGAGGCCCACGAAGAGGCGGGCGAAGTGCCGGTGATGATCACCAAGCACTGCCTGCGGTTCTCCTTCAACCTGTGCCCGAAACAGGCCAAAGGCGTGACCGGTGTGAAGACCAAGGTCGCGCCGATGCAGCTGATTCACGGCGATGAAGTGCTGACCCTGAAGTTCGACTGCAAACCGTGCGAAATGCACGTGATCGGCAAGATGAAGGGCCACATCCTGAATTTGCCGCAGCCGGGCAGTGTGGTGGGGCATATCAGCCCTGAGGATCTGATGAAAACGATCCCGCGCGCGCCGCACTGATTCAGAGGCAATAAAAAACCGGTG
>Ga0068830_1017102_pt1 | contig 24605 bp, 27 predicted proteins | sample Hof3ISUMetaT_23_FD_68490 | JGI IMG/M metagenome (GOLD analysis project Ga0068830, IMG submission 68490) | Enriched soil aggregate microbial communities from Iowa State university to study microbial drivers of carbon cycling -... | ecosystem: Environmental > Terrestrial > Soil > Agricultural land... | reverse complement strand
TTTTTTTCCGGCGACTTTCGACAGTCGCCAAAGCTGGTCTATAACTAATCTGCTTTTCGCAAGTCATGAGGTAGAACATGAGCGACGATGATCTGGAAAACGACGACCTCGAAGTAGGCGACGAAGACGAGGCCGAGGAAGGTCTGGAAGCAGCAGCGGAAGATGTTGCTGACGACGATGGCGGTGACGATACGCCGGCCCCGGCTGCCAAAGGCAAGGCCAAGGCTGCGGTGTCGGTCGACGAGTTGCCGAGCATCGAAGCCAAGAACAAGGAGCGCGATGCCCTGGCCAAGGCCATGGAAGAGTTCCTTGCGCGCGGTGGCAAGGTTCAGGAAGTGGAGGCCAACGTGGTCGCCGATCCGCCCAAGAAGCCGGACAACAAGTACGGCAGCCGCCCTATCTGAGGCGTGGCGCTTGCTTGCTGAAAAAGCCCGCCGTCGCTGCGGGCTTTTTCATGGGCGAAAGAAAATCAGCCGCGGCTGTTCCAGCGGGCGAGTACCGCGGGCAGATCGCTAAGACTGCGAATCTCGGCATCCGGCAGGCGCTCCGCTTCCCAGACCTTGCCAGCGGGGTTGAACCAGATCGCTCGCAGACCGGCCTGCTGCGCCCCGGCGATGTCGTCCCCCGGGTGATCGCCGATATGCACCGCCGCTTCGGCGCTGACACCACCACGTTGCAAAGCCTCATGGAACAGGCGCGCATCCGGCTTGGCGATGCCGATGTCTTCGGCGCACAGCGCAAACTTGAAGTAGTCCGCCAGTCCGAGACGACGGATATCGGCGTTGCCGTTGGTGACCACCCCGAGAGCGTAGTGTTTGGCGAGGGTTTCCAGGATCGGCTCGACCTCCGGGAACACCTCGATCTGATGCCGCGCATGCAGAAACACTTCAAAACTCTTGTCCGCCAGATCCGACGCTTCGCTGTGGGCGTATCCGGCTTCCTCCAGCGCGTGGAACAGCACCCGCCGGCGCAGCGCGCTGATGCGGTGCTTGAGTCCCGGCTCGTTGGCCAGCACCCGTTCGCGGATCGACCAAAGATGCTCCACCGGCACCGCGCCCAGATTCGGCGCATGTTCGCTCAGCCATTCGCGCAAAACCGCTTCGGCGCTGACGATCACAGGGGCGGTGTTCCACAGGGTGTCGTCGAGATCGAAGGTGATCAACTGGATGCTCATGAATCGTCGCCTTTCATGCGTTTGGCCCGTGGATGGGCGCTGTCGTAGACCGCCGCCAGGTGCTGGAAGTCCAGGTGGGTATAGATCTGGGTGGTCTTGATGTCCGAGTGGCCGAGCAATTCCTGCACCGCGCGCAGATCCTGAGAGGACTCGAGCAAATGGCTGGCGAAGGAGTGCCGCAGCATGTGCGGGTGCAGGTTCTGCCCCAGTTCGCGCTCGCCGGCCAGTTTGACCCGCACCTGAATCGCTCGCGGGCCAAGGCGTCTGCCTTGCTGGCTGACGAACACCGCATCGTCCGCCGGATTGGTCAGAGCCCGCAGTGGCAGCCATTGTTCCAGCGCTTCCCGGGCCTTCTTGCCGACCGGCAACAGGCGCGTCTTGCTGCCCTTGCCGAGTACCTGAACCATGCCGTCGGCCAGATCGAGCTGGTCGAGATTGAGCCCGGTCAGCTCCGACAGACGCAGCCCGGAGGAGTAGAACAGCTCCAGAATCGCCTGATCACGTCGAGCGAGAAAATCGTCCTCCACGGCACCTTCAAGCAGTTGCAGGGCGCGATCGGTGTCGAGGGTTTTCGGCAGCCGGCGCTCGCCTTTGGGCGGTGCCAGGCCGGTGGCCGGATCGTGGTCGCAGAGGCCTTCGCGATTCAGATAGTGATAGAGCCCGCGCACCGCCGAGAGCAGGCGCGCCAGACTGCGCGAGGATTGGCCCTGGGCATGCAGGCGGGCGATCAGGCTGCGCAGGCGCTGGATGTCCAGGGCCTGCCAGCTGCCGATGTTTTGTTTGTTGCACCAGCCGAGCACTTTATCGAGGTCGCGGCGGTAGGCCGACAGCGTGTGCGGCGACACCTGCCGCTCACTGCGCAGGTGTTCGCAGTAAGCGTCCAGTTGTCGTTCCATGCTCAGCGTACCGAGCGCAGGGAGCTGTTGACCCGTGGCAGCACGCGACCCATGACTTCGGCGATGTAGCTGAGGAACAGCGTGCCGACCGAGCTCTTGTAGTGCTGCGGATCACGGCTGGCGATGGCCAGGATTCCGTGGATGCCCTGGTGGCTGACGGCGACCACGGCGGTGGAGCCGATCTGCTTGCGTTGCTCTTCGCCGAACAGGAAGTCCAGCTCGTGCTCACGCAGGCTGCCGCTGACGCTCTTGCCTTCGGTGAGCAACCCGCCGATGGCGGTCTGCGCGTCGGCGTGGGTCACCCAGCGGCCGACCGGGGCCGGGTTGTCGCCGAGCAGAATCAGGCTGACAAAGGGCACCTGAAAATCCTGGCGCAGGCTGTCTTCGACGCTGATCACCACATCTTCCAGAGTGGCAGCGTCCATCAGGGCGAGGATCAGGCGACGGGTCTTGTCGAACAGGCGATCGTTGTCCCGAGCGACGTCCATCAAGTGCGAGAGGCGGTGACGCATCTCGATGTTGCGGTCGCGCAGGATGGCCATCTGGCGCTCGACCAGCGAGACGGTATCGCCGCGCTGATGGGGGATGCGCAGGGACGGCAGCAGTTCTTCATGCTCGACGAAAAAGTCCGGATGGGCCTCCAGGTACGCGGCAACCGCTGCCGCCTCCAGGCTCTCGGACGCTGATTCACCGGACTGTCGGGCGGGTACCTGAGGCTTATCGGTCATGGCTTCTGCTCACTCAAAGACGCACTTGTCCTTCGTATACGCGCACTGCCGGGCCGGTCATCAACACCGGTTGGCCGGGTCCTGCCCACTCAATGGACAGGCGCCCGCCCGGCAGGTCGATCAACAGTGGCGAATCCATCCACCCCTGACTGATCGCAGCTACAGCAGCAGCGCAGGCACCGGTGCCGCAGGCCTGGGTTTCCCCGGCGCCGCGTTCCCAGACGCGCAGTTGTGCGCGGTGGCGGTCGATGACCTGGAGAAAACCGACGTTGACTCGCGCCGGAAAGCGCGGATGGTGTTCGATTTTCGGCCCCAGTTCATGCACCGGTGCAGTGTTGATATCGCTGACTCGCAGCACCGCATGGGGGTTGCCCATGGACACCGCCGCCAGATCGACCGGCGTACCGTCGACATCGACCTGATAACTCAGGGCCTGCTCCGGCGCCTGGAACGGAATGTCCGCTGGCACCAGGCGCGGGGCGCCCATGTTCACGCCGATCTGACCGTCGTTACGCACGTCCAGTTCGATGATGCCGCCCTTGGTCTCGACGCGGATCTGCCGTTTGGCGGTCAGGCGTTTGTCGAGCACGAAGCGGGCGAAGCAGCGCGCACCATTGCCGCACTGCTCCACTTCGGAACCGTCGGAGTTGAAGATCCGGTAACGGAAGTCCACATCCGGATTGCTCGGCGCTTCGACGATCAGCAACTGGTCGAAACCGATGCCGGTGTGCCGGTCGCCCCACATTTTTGCGTGCTTGGGCTGAATATGCGCGTGCTGGCTGACCAGGTCGAGGACCATGAAGTCGTTGCCCAGGCCGTGCATCTTGGTAAAACGCAGCAGCATGGGGTTACTCCGGCAGCAGGCTTTCGCCGGCAAACAGCTCGGCCACGGTTTCGCGGCGACGCACTTCAAAGGCCTGATCACCATCCACCAGCACTTCGGCGGCACGGCCGCGAGTGTTGTAGTTGGAGCTCATCACGAAACCGTAGGCACCGGCCGAATGCACGGCCAGCAGATCGCCTTCTTCCAGCGCCAGTTCGCGTTCCTTGGCGAGGAAGTCGCCGGTTTCGCAGATCGGGCCGACCACGTCGTACTTGCGTGCAGCGGTGTCGCGCGGTTTGACCGCGGTCACGTCCATCCAGGCCTGGTACAGCGCCGGGCGGATCAGGTCGTTCATGGCCGCGTCGACGATGGCGAAGTCTTTGTGCTCGGTGTGCTTGAGGTATTCGACTTGAGTCAGCAGCACGCCGGCGTTGGCGACGATGAAGCGGCCCGGTTCGAACACCAGCGCCAGATCACGGCCGACCAGGCGCTCGCGCACAGCCTTGATGTAATCGGCAGCCAATGGCGGCTCTTCGTCGCGATAACGCACACCCAGGCCGCCACCGAGATCGATGTGGCGCAGGTGGATGCCGCAATCGCCAAGGCGATCGACCAGATCCAGCAGGCGATCAAGGGCATCGAGGAACGGCGGCAGAGTGGTCAGTTGCGAACCGATGTGGCAGTCGACGCCGACCACTTCCAGGTTCGGCAAGTGCGCGGCACGCACGTACACGTCTTCGGCGTCGGCGATGGCGATGCCGAACTTGTTCTCTTTGAGACCGGTGGAAATGTACGGGTGGGTGCCGGCATCGACGTCCGGGTTCACGCGCAGCGAGATCGGCGCGCGAACGCCCAGCTCGGCGGCGACCACTTGCAGGCGCTCGAGCTCGTCGGTGGATTCGACGTTGAAGCAGTGCACGCCGACTTCCAGCGCACGGCGCATGTCGTCACGGGTCTTGCCGACGCCGGAGAACACGATCTTGTCCGGGCTGCCGCCGGCGGCCAGAACACGTTCCAGCTCGCCACGGGAGACAATGTCGAAACCGGCGCCGATACGGGCCAGGACATTCAGGACGCCGAGGTTGGAGTTGGCCTTGACCGCGAAGCACACCAGGTGCGGCATGCCGGCCAGCGCATCGGCGTAGGCCAGGTACTGGGCCTCGATGTGGGCGCGGGAGTAGACGTAGGTCGGTGTGCCGAAGCGATCGGCGATGGCGGACAGCGCCACACCTTCCGCGAACAGCTCCCCGCCACGGTAGTTAAAAGCGTCCATGGCGATCCCTTAGTAAACGTCGTGCTTGTGTGCCTTGGAGGCAGGCTGCTTTTGCGAAGACTGGGCTTGCTCGGCCGGGTCCTGATCTTCATCGGGCAGGTACAGCGGGCCTTTTTGACCACAAGCCGAAACAAGGCAGGCAACCGCGACGAGCGCAGCAAGGGAAGAGATCAGGCGCTTCATGGCGAAATCCTTGAAAATGCGTTAATTGCGCCGGAGTATACCGGCCACCCGGCAGCTTGCCTATGCGACGGAACTCCCGTCCGGCGGGGCTTGCCCGCAGGCGGGTCGATCAAGTGCAATCCTTGTGGGAGCGAGCCTGCTCGCGATAGCGTCGGCACCTTTAACATCCGCGTGTCTGATCCACCGCAATCGCGAGCAGGCTCGCTCCCACAGGAGACAATGCAGGCAGGGTTGTTGGTCGTTATCCTTTGCAATCGGCTGACAGCGTCCGTATCTTGCGGCGCTTGAGCCTGATCAGACATTTTTTGAGGTTGCCGCAATGAGTTTGTCCGAAGCCCGTTTCCACGATCTGGTCGATGAAACCCAGGAAAAACTGGAAGACATCTTCGACGACAGCGACCTGGACATCGACATGGAGAACTCGGCCGGTGTGCTGACCGTCAAGTTCGAGAACGGCACCCAGCTGATCTTCAGTCGTCAGGAACCGTTGCGTCAGCTGTGGCTGGCCGCCGTGTCTGGCGGTTTCCACTTCGACTACGACGAAGAAAGCGAACGCTGGATGTGCGACAAGAGCGAAGAACAGCTGGGCGAAATGCTCGAGCGTATCGTCAAGCAGCAGGCCGGCACCGAATTCGATTTCGAAGGCCTGTGATTTCGTGACTGATACTGCGCCCGTCCGTCCGCCGAAGCCGCTCTACAGCAACGTCAGCCCGGCCGTGCCTTCGCCGTGCACCGGCGTGTGCCGGCTGGATGAGCAGAAGGTCTGCCTCGGTTGCATGCGCCATGTCGAAGACATCCGCGAGTGGCGTTCGGCCGATGACGAGCGCCGTCGGGTGATTTGTGCGCAGGCCGCTCAGCGCCGGCAGCTCGCCGGAGCGTAGCTTGTATATTTTTTGAGCTGTGGTAGTGTCCGGAAACGCCTCAACCCATCGAGGCCTGGTGAAAACCCCGTCTTTTTTGGCGGGGTTTTGCTTTTTTTGTGTGCAGAAGAAAGGAGTCTGCCCGGATCATGACCGCACCTTCCATCACCCTTACCCGTCTGGACGTGCAACGTCTGGAGCGCCTGATCGACAGCCTGGATGACACGCTGCCGGGCGTGATCGCGCTGCAAACCGAACTGGACCGCGCCGATACCCTGGTCGCTCACGATGAAGTGCCTGCCGATGTCGTGACGATGAATTCCCGTGTGCACTGCCGCGAAGAAAGCAGCGGCAAGGACTACCACCTGACCCTGGTCTATCCGAAGCACGCCAACGCCGACGAAGGCAAAATCTCGATCCTGGCCCCGGTCGGCAGTGCGCTGCTGGGCCTGAAGGTTGGTCAGCACATCGACTGGCCGGCTCCGGGTGGCAAGACCCTGAAACTGACTTTGCTCGAAGTCGAATCGCAGCCGGCCAACGGCGGTGATTTCCCGGAGTAACCCGCCTCAGACCTGCTCGAGCGCCTCGTTCAGAGAGCGTTCAAGGTCGGCCTTGTAACGCAGATACAGATTGCTCGAACTCTGCCCGTCACCGATCACGCCCGACAGGTCCAGGTCGGTGATGTAGCAGCGGTAGCGCTCGGTTTCCCGGCGCTGCCCGACGATCTCCCGGGCGACCACGCTGAACAGCTGATCGCCATGTTCCAGCTCGCTGAATTCCCGTTGATTGCAATACAGCGTGACCTGCACTTCGCCGGGCGCGGCTTTGCCGACGATCGCCTGCACGTCGTAGAACGGTTTGTTGACCGGCGTCTGCGGCGCCGGGCGCATTTCGACCCGTCGCGCGCGTCCCGGTCCTGATGGCAATAACTGGTAATACAAGATTTCAAGACTGGCGGCATGGTTCGAATCCATTGGCAGCAGCGCTTCGCGGCGGAACTGGATCGATTGCAGGAACCGCTGCAGCGGCACCAACAGGCTTTGCTCGTCGTGATAGGGCAAGTGCTGTTGCCACAGCGCATTGAACTCGTCGAGTACGTACAGCTCGGCGGTTCGCTCGGTGATCCGGTAGAACACCTGAATGCATTCGGGCTGGCCCATCGGCAGGATCAACGCCAGGTCGTGGTCTTCCAGCGCCATCGGGTCCAGGTGCAGCGGGCTGTAGCGCGGCTGTTCCTCACCCAGGTAATCGAGCAGCGCCGGCAGGGTGGCGAGGGCGACATGGCTGACCTGGCCCGGCACCAGTTCCAGCACGTGGTAATGCTGCTGCACCTGGATCAGGTAGCGGTGATTCAGGTCGCTGAGCAACAGGGTCTGCGCGGTGTCGATGATTTCTTCCACCCGGCGCGCGATGAATTGCGCGCGGTTGTGACAGAAGCAGCGCACTCGCAGCGAGGGTTGTTGCGCTCCGCGCGGCAGATTGTTGAGGTAATCGCGCAGGCAGTCCATCAGGGCATGCGGGCCATCGAAGCGGTTGACCAGCACTTCGTTCCAGCTGTTGAGCGTGACCTGATCCAAGGTCAACACCAGGTTCTCGCGCACACCGGCGTAGCTCAGCGAATCGGTACGCTCGGTGGTCATCAGGATGTTCAGGTCGCGGTGATGCTTGAGCGGATCGACCCCGACATTCACCAGCATCAAGACTTCGTTCGGTACGGCGGCGCGCAGCAGCGGTTCTTCGGCAACGGTCGGCAAAGGTAGGGGGATGCTCTGTTGCAGGCTGCCGAGCAGGTTGAACAGCTCGAACTCGCTCATGTCGCTGGTGCCGGGGTGCAGGGCCAGTCGGGTGCTGCTGTCGATCACGCCGTTGCGGTGGCACCAGGTCAACAATTCCAGCAACTCGCGGCTGCGCTTGATCGGTGCGAAGTGTTCCCACTCCAGCGCTGTCAGGCTGCCGTTGTACAGGCCCCACTGGGTCTGGCCCGGTTCCTTTTTGTTCGGCGATTGCACCAGGGTCAGCGTGTCTTCGGCCAGGTCCGGGGCGATGCCGGGATTGATGAACTCGACCTTGTCCGCCTTGCGCTCGAACGCCGCATACAGGCGCCGTCCGAGAACGTTGAGGTCGCGCTTGTTGATCAGGCTGACGGTCTGCTCTGCGCGGGCGAACTGGGTCAGGAAGCGATAGCTGTAATTGAGTTCGTTGACCAGCGCCCGGCGTTCGGCGCTGACCTGGCGGACTTTCCACTGGCTGCGGCTGTCGAGCAGCGCCAGTTGCCGCTGATCCCAGTGCCATTCGCTGGCCAGTCTTTCCAGCAGTGAACGCTGCCAGCTCTGGGTGCGGCTGTTGCCGGTGAGCTTGCGGTTGACCTTGAGGTACAGCGCCCGTCGAACCAGCTCAAGGCGTTCCGGCTCATTGCGCGCAGTGAGGTATTCCTCGATCCGGCGGTAGACCACCATGTACGGATCCAGCTCGTCGAGATCCAGCCGGTTGGCGAACACCGCCTGCTTGAAGCGCAGGCTCAGGCACTGCACATGTGGATGTTCGCTGGCGTAGACCTCGGTCAGCAGCAGCTTGAGCACCGATTTGTAAGGTGACTCGATACCCTTGAACAGTTGCCACAGTCCGGCGCCGACGAACTCGCCCGGCGGAATGTGCGCCATCGGCCCCAGGTCGAGGGTTTCATCGTTGCGGATGAAGCGCTTGGAAATCAGGGTGTGGGTGTACGCGTCGTAGGCATGTTCTTCATAGACCGGCACCAGCCACCAGATCGGCGTGCGGCCGGCGAGCCAGATCGCGGTGCGGTAGAACTCGTCCAGCAGCAGATAGTGCTGGGTGGTGCCGCAATCTTCGGAGCTGAGCTGAGTATCGCGTTCGCCTTTGACGAAACGCGCCGGGTCGATCAGGAAGAAGTGCGCTTCGGCCCCCTGGCTGGCAGCCCAGGTTTCGAGCAACTGGCATTTCTTGCGCAGCTCGGCGAGTTCACCGTCGTTCAGGTCGGGGGCGTGGCAGACCCACACGTCCATGTCGCTCTGGTCGGCCTGGGCCAGGGTGCCGAGGCTGCCCATCAGGAACAGGCCGTGAATCGGCCGTGGCGGGTTGCTGCCGTGACGCGGTTTGTAGGAGAACGAGCGGGTCAGGCGCTGGGCTTCGGCGAGCGCCTCGGCGTCAGGCTCGTAATTTGACAGCCCGGTTGGCGTGCTGCCCGAGACATAACCCGGAAGCAGCGGATGATTAACGTGAAAAAACAGCGGCAGCAGCGTCAGCACACTTTGCTGGCGCGTCGACAGGCCTTCCCGCGCCCGGTTCAAGCGGCCTTCATTGAGTTTCAGAAAGCGTGCACGTAGCTGGCTGAGTACCTTGCGGTCGATGCCTTCGTCGAGGTCGGGGCGGATTTCATGGGTGCGGGTCATGTCGGCTCAAACCGGCGCGCAGGGCTCGGAGGCAAGGGGTCTCGGGTGTCCGGGAGTTTAGCGCCTGAGCGGCAGGAGTTTTAAGCTGAATTTGTTTTTTGACGTCAGATTTCTATCGCGCGGTGATGGACGACGTTCATGGCTGGCCCGCGGAAATCCCGTGACAGGGGTTTCCGTGGGCAAAGTCGGGAGGATCAGGCGGTTTGCTGCTCTTTGAGAATCGTCAGTACGGTTTGCACGTTTTGTGCGGCATCGCGACCGAGGCTGGTCAGGTAACCGCCATCAGGCTGGTCTGTCAGTTCTTTTTCGAACAGGCGTTGTGCGGCGGCAATGTGCTTCGGGGCAGCGGTCTGATGAATTTTCAGACCTTCCTGGGAACTGTCCAGGTTGAAGAGTGCGAGGACTTCCAGTTCGGCAACCAACTCAGGGGTAAGCGACATAAGGACTCCAGACTTTCTAGGAATTGGACGACAGCGCCCCTAAGGTGAACCTGCCGGCGTGGCCTGTCCAGTGCGCGTGTCAGGGTTTTTGTCCCGGGGTGGATTCCAGTGTAGTCAGGGAGCGGCAGAAGACCGCGCAGATGGGTGACAAATTGTGTGGGAGCAGGCGGGCTCCCACAGGGCGGGGCCGTTTACTGCTTTTCCGGTGGCAGCTCGGGCAGTGCGCGCAGCGCGGTTTCGTACCACTCGGTATCGAACGCGCGGTCTTCGTCGAGCATCGCGTCGATTTCGTAGGCCAGCACGTGGGCCATCAGATTCAGGATGTCATCGCGTTCGTAACCGACCAGCGTCAGCTTGTTGAAGGTTGCCTTGGCCGCTGGCGGGTTGTCGCTTTCGATCTGGTTCTCGATCGCTTCGATCAGCGTCGATTCGGTGAACTCTTCTTCATCATTGTCGATGTCAGTCGGCTCGCTCATGGCAGGCTCCTCAAGGAAAGGCGCCAGTTTACCCGCATTCAGCGGCGTGATGCTGCTGGCACGAATGCCCGGGGCGATCTATAAACAGGCACTGCCCACCCCGCACGGCCTGGAGGCTATGTGATGTTCAAGCTCTATGGATTCTCCGTCAGCAACTACTACAACATGGTCAAGCTGGCGCTGCTGGAAAAAGACCTGCCGTTCGAAGAGGTCACGTTCTACCCGACACCAACGCCGGAGTCCCTGGCCATCAGCCCGCGCGGCAAGGTGCCGGTGCTGGGGGCCGAAGGTGGCTACATCAATGAAACGATGGTGATGCTCGAATACCTCGAAAGCACCCAGAAGGGTGCTCCACTGCTGCCGGCCGAGCCGTTTGCCCGTGCTCAGGTGCTGGCAGTGGCCAAGGAGATCGAGCTGTATATCGAACTGCCGGCCCGTGCCTGCTATGGCGAGGCGTTTTTTGGCATGGCACTCCCGGAGGCGATCAAGGAGAAAACCAAGGCTGAATTGCTGCTGGGTTTTGCGGCGCTGGCACGTCACGGCAAGTTCGCTCCGTATGTGGCGGGCGACAGCCTGACTATTGCGGATTTGTACTTCCTCTACAGCGTGCCGTTGGCAGTTGCGGTGGGGCACAAGCTGTTCGGTCTAGATTTGCTGGCGCAGATGCCGAAGGCCAAGGCACTGCTGGAGCGGCTTGAGCAGAATCCGCACGTGCAGAAGATTGCGGCGGACAAGGATGCGGCGATGCCGGCGTTTTTGGCGATGATCGCAGCGAAGAAGTAATTTTTTGGAGTTTTCGAGATGGCTTTCGCGAGCAAGCCCGCTCCCACACTTGATCTCGATTGGACACCTGTTCGGTGTTCGCAGCAGATCAAATGTGGGAGCGGGCTTGCTCGCGAAGCTTTGACTTTTAGCGGCTGGCGATCAGCGCCTGACCGCGAACCACGGCAGCCTTGACCTGCGCCGGCGCAGTGCCGCCGATGTGGTCACGGGCATTTACCGAACCTTCCAGGGTCAGCACGGCAAACACGTCCTGCTCGATCTGGTCGCTGAACTGGCGCAGTTCTTCCAGGCTCATTTCCGCCAGATCCTTGCCGGTGTCGACGCCGTACTTCACGGCATGGCCGACGATCTCGTGGCAATCACGGAACGGCAGGCCACGGCGAACCAGGTAGTCGGCCAGGTCGGTGGCGGTGGAGAAACCGCGCAGCGCCGCTTCGCGCATGATCGCGTGTTTCGGTTTGATCGCCGGGATCATGTCGGCAAAGGCACGCAGCGAGTCGCGCAGGGTGTCGGCGGCGTCGAACAGCGGTTCCTTGTCTTCCTGGTTGTCCTTGTTGTAGGCCAGCGGCTGGCCTTTCATCAGGGTCAACAGGCCCATCAGGGCGCCGAACACACGGCCAGTCTTGCCGCGTACCAGCTCCGGAACATCCGGGTTTTTCTTTTGCGGCATGATCGAGCTGCCGGTGCAGAACCGGTCCGGCAGATCGATGAACTGGAACTGCGCGCTGGTCCACAGCACCAGCTCTTCGGAGAAGCGCGACAGGTGCATCATCGCGATGCTCGCGGCCGAGCAGAATTCGATGGCGAAGTCTCGGTCGGACACGTTGTCCAGCGAGTTGCCGCCGACGGCGTCGAAGCCCAGCAGTTGCGCGGTGTATTCGCGGTCGATCGGGTAAGTGGTGCCGGCCAGTGCGGCGCTGCCCAGCGGCATGCGGTTGGTGCGCTTGCGGCAGTCGACCAGGCGCTCGTAGTCGCGGCTGAGCATTTCGAACCAGGCCAGCATGTGGTGCCCGAAGGTCACCGGCTGAGCGGTCTGCAGGTGGGTGAAGCCCGGCATGATGCTGGCGGCTTCACGCTCGGCCTGCTCCAGCAGGCCTTTTTGCAGGCGGGTGATTTCGCTCAGGATCAGGTCGATCTCGTCACGCAGCCACAGGCGGATGTCGGTGGCGACCTGGTCGTTACGGCTGCGGCCGGTGTGCAGCTTCTTGCCGGTGACGCCGATGCGGTCGGTCAGGCGTGCTTCGATGTTCATGTGCACGTCTTCGAGGTCGACGCGCCAGTCGAACTGGCCGGCCTCGATTTCGCCCTGGATGGTCTTCAGGCCATCGATGATGCTGTCGCGCTCGGCATCCGTCAGCACACCGACCTTGGCCAGCATGGTGGCGTGGGCGATCGAGCCCATGATGTCGTGGCGATACAGGCGCTGGTCGAAAGTGACGGAGGCGGTGAAGCGGGCGACGAAGGCGTCGACGGGTTCACTGAAGCGGCCGCCCCAGGACTGATTGGTCTTGTCAGTGCTCATGAATTCGCTCGTATCGGCTTGAAGAAAGAAGGCGTGAAACGCTGGCGCGGATAATAACAGGGTTGCCAATCCTGTCGCTGACACTGGTCGATACGTTTTTTTCTCATTCGCTCCGCCATAGTTGTCGGCGTCCCCGGGGGATTTGCGCAAGGATATTTTTCGATTGAGCAATATCGGCCCGACGAGCGTCTACAGTAGGACATAGGGGTCGGGTGACCACGGATCGGGCAAAGATCCGGCCACCGACTATAAGAAGAGAGAGGGGTGGGTGTATTGGCCATTGGCATACCCTGCGTAAAACGCAGTCGGCGACGGGCGTCGGGCGGTACGTTGCAGGTGTCGGCAAATATTGCCGGCCGACGTACGGCACTTTTTGGCGCTCGCGCTAGTCTTAGCGTGGATCGCGGTGACGGACGTCACTCCACTTGTCTACGCTATCCTTGTGCGAGACTCACGCAGGAATCCAGCGCAATATGAATGTCCTGATCGTTGATGACGAACCACTGGCCCGCGAGCGACTCAGCCGAATGGTGAGCGAGCTCGAGGGCTACACAATCCTGGAGCCCAGCGCCACCAATGGCGAAGAGGCGTTGGCACTGATCGACAGCCACAAGCCGGATATCGTACTGCTCGATATCCGCATGCCGGGCCTCGATGGCCTGCAGGTGGCTGCCCGTCTGTGCGAACGCGAAACCCCGCCGGCCGTGGTGTTTTGCGCAGGTCCCGATGAATTTGCCGTGGAAGCCCTGCAGGCCAGCGCCGTGGGCTATGTGGTGAAACCCGTGCGAACCGAACATCTGCATGACGCCCTGAAACGGGCTGAACGTCCCAACCGGGCCCAACTCTCGGCCCTGACCCGTCCTGCCGCCGAAAGCGGTAACGGCCCGCGCAGCCACATCAGCGCCCGGACCCGCAAAGGCATCGAACTGATCCCGCTGGATCAGGTGGTGTACTTCATTGCCGACCACAAATACGTGACCTTGCGCCACGAAGCTGGCGAAGTCCTTCTGGATGAGCCGCTCAAGGCGCTGGAAGACGAATTCGGCGAGCGCTTCGTGCGGATTCACCGCAATGCGCTGGTCGCCCGCGACCGCATCGAGCGACTGCAACGCACACCGCTGGGCCACTTCCAGTTGTTCCTCAAGGGCCTCAACGGTGACGCGCTGATTGTCAGCCGTCGGCATGTGGCGGGTGTGCGCAAAATGATGCAGGGGCTTTAGTCCGCAGGCTCCGGGCGGTTCTTTGTTCATTTCACCAGGCATTGCAGGCCAGGGAGGCCACGCCGTATCTGATTCAGGTCAAAGTGGATTTGGCTGAGCTGTTATTATCCGCCGTATCTATTCAGTACGGATTGATCCATGTCCTCTCGCGAAATCCGCATCGCCACCCGCAAAAGTGCTCTGGCCCTCTGGCAGGCCGAATACGTCAAAGCCCGTCTTGAAGCATCCCACCCGGGCCTGCTGGTGACGCTGGTGCCCATGGTCAGTCGCGGCGACAAGCTGCTTGATTCGCCCCTGTCGAAAATCGGTGGCAAGGGCCTGTTCGTCAAGGAACTGGAAACCGCGCTGCTGGAAAACGAAGCCGACATCGCCGTGCATTCGATGAAAGACGTGCCGATGGATTTCCCCGAAGGACTCGGTCTGTTCTGCATCTGCGAGCGCGAAGATCCCCGTGACGCGTTTGTCTCCAATACGTATTCCAGCCTCGATGCGTTGCCTGCCGGCAGCATCGTCGGTACCTCCAGCCTGCGGCGTCAGGCGCAGTTGCTGACACGCCGTCCGGATCTCGAGATCCGTTTCCTGCGTGGCAACGTCAACACCCGTCTGGCCAAGCTCGACGCCGGCGAGTATGACGCGATCATCCTCGCGGCAGCGGGCCTGATCCGCCTCGGTTTCGAAGATCGCATGACCTCGGCCATCAGCGTCGATGACAGCCTGCCGGCCGGTGGCCAGGGCGCCGTCGGTATCGAATGCCGCAGCGCCGACACCGAAATCCATGCCTTGCTCGCGCCCCTGCATCACGCCGACACCGCTGACCGTGTCACCGCCGAGCGTGCCCTCAACAAACATCTGAATGGCGGCTGCCAGGTGCCGATTGCCTGCTACGCCGTGCTCGAAGGCGATCAGTTGTGGCTGCGCGGTCTGGTGGGCGATCCGAGTGGCGGCAAGCTGCTCAGCGCGCAAGCCCGTGCGCCGCGTGCGGCAGCCGAGACCCTGGGCGTACAGGTTGCCGAAGACCTGCTCGGCCAGGGCGCCGACGATATTCTCAAGGCAGTCTACGGCGAGGCAGGACACGAGTGACCGCCTGGCGCCTGCTGCTGACACGCCCGGCGGAGGACTGCTCGGCGCTCGCCGCCGTGCTGGCCGAACAAGGGTTTTTCAGCAGCTGTCTGCCGCTTTTGGAAATCGCCCCACTGCCGGTCTCTGACACAATGCGTCGCACGATCACGCAACTGCCGCGTTACAGCGCAGTGATCGTGGTCAGCAAGCCAGCGGCGCGGATCGCGGTGGATCTGCTCGACTCTTTGGGCCTGGCGACTCCTACGATGCCGTGGTTCAGTGTGGGTGCAGCGACCGCCGCTATCCTTCGGGATCGGGGGCTGGATGTGAGCTTCCCGGACGCGGGTGACGACAGCGAGGCCTTGCTGCAATTGCCGCGTCTGCTTGAGGCGGTGGCCGTGCCCGGTTCGCAGGTGTTGATCCTGCGCGGGGAGGGCGGACGCGAGCTGCTGGCCGAGCGCCTGCGCGCGCTTGGTGCTAGTGTCGAATACTTGGAGTTGTACCGTCGCGACCTGCCGGACTATCCGCCGCAGGAGCTGCCCCGCAGGATTGCAGCGGAACGCCTGAACGGGCTGGTGGTCAGCAGTGGACAGGGTTTCGAGCACCTGCGCCAACTGGCCGGCGACAGCTGGCCTGCACTTGAGCGGCTGCCGTTGTTTGTTCCAAGCCCAAGGGTTGCCGAGCAGGCCAGTGCCGCCGGGGCCCGAACAGTTGTGGATTGTCGCGGCGCCAGTGCCGCGGCCTTGCTGACGGCGTTACGGGAGCATCCCGTGCCCGTTCTCTAATGCAAAGGATGGATACGTGAGCGAAACAGCCTTGCCTAAAGATGACGTTCAACCTGTGATCGATGCACCGGTTGATGCACCGCCACCGGCCGCGGAACCGCGCCGAGGCAACGGATTGGCCATTCTCGCGCTGCTGCTCGGCGCTGCCGGTGTTGCGGTGGGTGGCTGGGGTGTGTGGCAGGTGCGACACCTGCAAACCAGCACTCAGAATCAGTTGAATCAGGTTCAGGCATTGAGCGATCAGGCACAGACCCTGAAGCTCAACGAGCAACGACTGACCGAGCGCCTCGGGCAACTGCCCGGTGCCGATGAACTTGCCGATCGCCAGCGTCTGGTATCGCAACTTCAGGGCGATCAGCAACGCCTCAACCAGCGTCTGGAAACGGTCCTCGGCGCCAGCCGCAAGGACTGGCGTCTGGCCGAGGCCGAGCACTTGCTGCGTCTGGCCAGCCTGCGTCTCTCCGCCCTGCAAGACATCAGCAGCGCTCAGGCGCTGGTGCAGGGTGCCGATGAAATCCTGCGCGAGCAGAATGATCCCGGTTCGTTCGCCGCCCGCGAGCAAGTGGCGAAAACCTTGGTGGCGCTGCGCAGTACCGAGCAGCCGGATCGCACCGGGCTGTTCCTGCGCCTGGGCGCCTTGCGCGATCAGGTCGTCGGCCTCACCGAGCTGGCGCCGGAATACAAGGATCGCGGTGATTCACTGCTTGGCCTGACTTCCGATGGCGACGGCGCCAGTCGCTGGGCGCAGTGGTGGGATCAGATCTCGCGCTACATCCGCATCGATTTCAACGCCGACAAAAACGTCCGGCCGCTGCTCGCCGGCCAGAGCCTGAGCCAGGTGCGTCTGGCCCTGAGCCTTGCGCTCGAACAGGCGCAATGGGCCGCGCTCAACGGTCAGGCGCCGGTGTACACCCAGGCGCTGGCCGAAGCGCGTGACGTCCTCACGGGCAACTTCAATCCGGACAACCCGCAGAGCAAAATCATGCTCGAGCAGGTCGCGGAATTGAGCAAGCAACCGGTTACCGTCAACACGCCGGATCTCGCTGGAACCTTAAGTGCGGTGCAGGCCTATCTGGAGCGCCGCAACGTCAACGCCGAAGACTCGGTGAAACCCTTCGCCAAACCGGCTGCCAGCACCGCGCAGGAGGCGACACCATGAAGCGCCTGTATGTGATCGTGTTTCTGGTGATCGCGGCGACGGCGGCGCTGGGCCTGGCGATTGCCGAGCATTCCGGTTACGTGCTGGTCGCCTACAAAAGCTTTCGTTATGAATCGAGCCTGTGGGCGACCCTGGCGGTGGTGGCGGTGCTGTGGCTGCTGGTCTGGGGCATCAAGGCGCTGGTCGAGCTGGTACTGACCTCAGGCGGAGTGGTCAATCCGTGGTCGCGTCGTAACCGCAGCCGTCGTGTGCAGGTGGCGATCGAGCATGGTCAGCTCGACCTGGCCGAAGGACGCTGGGCCAGCGCCCAGCGTCATCTTTACCGGGCCGCCGAAGCCGAGCGTCAACCGTTGCTGTATTACCTGGGCGCCGCCCGCGCCGCCAACGAACAAGGTCATTACGAGGAAAGCGATCGCCTGCTGGAGCGTGCCCTTGAGCGTCAGCCGCAGGCCGAGCTGGCGATCGCCCTCAGCCATGCGCAGTTGCAGACCGATCGTGGCGATACCGATGGGGCGCTGGTCACCTTGCAGGCGATGCATGAACGCCATCCGCACAATGTCCAGACCCTGCGCCAGTTGCAGCGCCTGCATCAGCAGCGCGGTGACTGGTCGTCCGTGATTAGGCTGTTGCCGGAGCTGCGCAAGGACAAAGTCCTGCCACCGTCCGAACTGACCGAACTCGAACGTCGCGCCTGGGGGGAAAACCTGTCCCTCGCGGCCCAGCGTGAAGAGGACGGCGCAGTCGGTTTACAGTCGCTCAACCGCGCCTGGCAGCAGCTGACTTCTGCCCAGCGCCAGGAGCCGGCGCTGGTGCTGGCCTACGCCGAGCAGCTGCGCCAGCTGGGTGCTCAGGTCGAAGCGGAAGAAGTGCTGCGCACGGCGCTCAAGCGCAAGTACGACAGTCATCTGGCGCGCCTTTACGGTCTGGTGCGCGGCAGTGATCCAGCGCGTCAGTTGCAGACGGCCGAGGGCTGGCTCAAGGATCATCCGGGCGATGCCAGCCTGCTGCTGACGCTGGGACGCCTGTGCCTGCAAGCCAGTCTGTGGGGCAAGGCGCGGGACTACCTGGAAAGCAGTCTGCGAGTGCAGCGCAATCCGGAAGCGTGCGCCGAGTTGGCGCGGCTGCTGGCCCGGCTCGGTGACACCGAACGCAGCAATCTGCTGTTCCAGGAAGGGCTCGGTATGCTGGATGAGCGCCTGCTGGCTGCACCATTGCCGGTAGCCGCTCGAGCATGATCAGAAAGGGGGAGCGTTGCTCCTCCATTTCTTTCCCGGTGACTGAATTGTTACCGGTAAATCCCCTCCCGAGCAAAATCCTACAGTGGGCTACACCGAATCCTTCGGTGCCTGTCGGGATTTCCCTACACTTCTGATGAAGTGTCGCCAGTGACCTGCCTTGAAAGCCCGAGGCGCTTTCCTCTACCGTAACTGCCTGTCTTTATTGTTACGGATAAGCCATGTCGTTGGCCTGCTCACGCTCCCTGTTCTTTATGGCTTTCACTGCGGGGATTCTGGCCCTGGGAGCTTCTTATTACCTCGAATACGCGGTCGGTCTGGTGCCCTGCAGCCTGTGTCTGGTCCAGCGTCTGTTCATGTGTGTGCTCACCATTTTTTGTGGTGTGGCGGCGGTCCATGGGCCGCAGCGTGTCGGTCTGTCGCTGTACTGGATGATGGCGTTGCTGACCAGTCTTGGCGGGATGACGGCGGCCTGGCGACAGGTGCTGTTGCAAAGTGATTCCCTGCAAAGGCTGGCGCATTGCGGGCCAGGGCCGGAGGAAATGTTCAGCAGCCTGCCGTGGTTATGCGCACTGATGCGTATGTTCAACGACACTGCCGATTGCACGGAGTTGTCCTGGACACTGTTCGATTTGAGCATTCCGGAGTGGAGCCTGCTGTTCTTCGTGGGGATGTCGATCCTTGCCGCTTACCAGTTGCTGCGACAGGTCTGGATGGCTTTACAGCGACCACTTAGCGGCCAACCGTCGCACCCGGCGCTGGTCAGGGATTAAACACTTGTATGAACTTTCTCTCCTGCGTACCTTGAAGCCATAGGCGTGCGGGCATAATCTGGCCCGCACGTGTCATTGGAATTGTGTTGCTCGATGACGCTCTGCCTGGCCGCCTCTCAAAGCAATAGCCACAAGAAGGGGCGCGGGTGTAGGGCAGCATGACCCACAAGGGAAGAGAGATCACCATGCTCGAAAGTTGTCAGAATGCTCAGGAACGTTGGGGTGGAGTTCATCTGCTGATCGACCGCTGGCTGCAGGAGCGTGAGGAATTGATCGCTGCCTATGACAAGCTGGGCGCCAAACCTCAGGCGCTGTCCGAGGATCGAAAGCCTTTGCAGGAATTCTGCGGTGTGCTGGTCGATTACGTCTCGGCCGGGCACTTCGAGATCTACGAACAGCTGACGGGCGAGGCCAAGGCCTTCAACGACAAACGCGGCCTGGAACTGGCCGAGACGATCTATCCGCGGATCGATGTCATCACCGAAAAGCTGCTCGCGTTCAACGACCTTTGTGATGAAGGCAAATGCGTTGCGGAAAAATTCAAGGAGCTGGGCGGCCTGCTTCACGAGCGCTTCGAACTGGAAGACTGCCTGATCGAAGTGCTGCATACCGCACACAAGGAAGAGGATTCGGTTCAGGCCTGAATCGAACCTCGCAAGAACCAGAAACGGTGCGCCCATAGCGCACCGTTTTTTATTGGGCGATCAACTGGTCGCGCCGCGTAATTCCACTTCGAACACCAGTGGTGTGAATGGCGCGATCAAGTCGCCGGCACCGTCGGCGCCGTACGCTTGATCCGATGGAATCACCAGACGCCACTTCGCGCCGACCGGCATGTTCTGCAGCGCGGTGCGCCAGCCGGCGATCACGCTGTCGAGATTGAACCACTGCGGCTGGCTGTTCTGATCGAACACGGTGCCATCCGGCAGTCGGCCGATGTACAGCACCTGCACTTTTCCATCCGGGCCGGCCTTCGTGCCATTCCCCGGGGCAAGCTCGGTCAGCAGGATGCCGTCGGCCAGCTCCTTCACACCCGGTTTGGCTTTTTCGGCGGTGAGAAAACGTCGCTCGTTTTCCATCGCGGCTTCAGTCGAAGGCATCGCCGCCTGCTCGGCCGTCTGCGATTCGTGATCGGCGAGGATCTGCTCGATGCGTGCCTCGCTCAGTGCCAACGGCTTGCCTTGATAGGCCTGCTGCAGACCTTCGATCAACGCCTGGATCTGCAGCTGCGGCACTTCCTGACGCAGTCGTTCGCCGAGGCTGGCGCCGAGGCTGTAAGCCAGATCGTGGGCGTCATTCGCCGTCGTTTTTTCGTCGGCCTGAGCCACGGAAAAAATCATGCAGAGGGATAAAAAAAAGTAGCGCGACATGGGCACTCTCCATCCTGAATTGCGGTGGATTATGCCAGCGCGAACGTCTGCAACGGTGAACTGCTTTTGCCAATGCGCAGAAGTTTTTTGCAAGCCTGCAACCGAGTGCTTTCGATACTGTCAACATGCCCTAGCGGCGGTAGCAGCAGAGGTCTAGTATGAGCCGCACTCACGTCAGCCAGGAGGTAAACCATGTCGGCCACCAAGAAGCCTGTAAACACTCCGTTGCATTTACTCCAACAACTCTCGGGCAGCCTGCTCGAGCATCTGGAAAACGCTTGCTCCCAAGCCTTGGCTGATGCTGAAAAACTGCTCGCCAAACTGGAAAAGCAACGCGGCAAGGCACAAGAAAAGCTGCACAAATCCCGCACCAAGCTGCAGGACGCAGCAGCAGCCGGTAAAGCCAAGGCGCAGACCAAGGCCAAGGCTGCCGTGAAGGAACTCGAAGACCTGCTCGATGCGCTGAAGGAACGTCAGTCCGACACCCGCAGCTACATTCTGCAACTCAAGCGCGATGCCCAGGAAAGCCTGAAACTGGCCCAGGGTGTCGGTCGTGTTCAAGAAGCCGTCGGCAAGGCGCTGTCCCTGCGTTCGGCTAAACCTGCAGCGGCACCTGCGAAAAAAGCAGCCGCCAAACCTGCTGCAAAAGCACCGGCCAAGGCTCCTGCAAAAGCCCCTGCAAAAGCGCCAGTGAAAGCCACTGCAAAACCAGCCGCGAAGAAACCCGCAGCCGCCAGCGCTGCCAAACCTGCGGCCAAAACCACAGCAGCCAAACCAGCTGCCGCCAAGTCAGCTGCTGCAAAACCAGCCGCCAAACCTGCGGCGAGAACTGCTGCTGCGAAAGCGGCTCCAGCGAGAACTGCCGCTGCGAAACCTGCTGCCAAGCCAGCTGCCAAAGCAGCCGTTAAAGCCGCCGCTAAACCAGCTGCCAAAACAGCTGCTGCCAAGCCTGCGGCGAAAACCGCTGCCAAACCGGTTGCTGCCAAACCTGCGGCCAAAGCGGCAGCGAAACCAGCGGCCAAGCCTGCGGTAAAAGCTGCGGCCAAACCCGCTGCAAAACCCGCTGCAAAACCAGCGGCCAAACCGGCTGTCGCCGCCAAGCCTGCAACGACCGCCGCCAAGCCAGCGACCGCTGCTAAACCGGCCGCCAAGCCAGCAGCGAAACCTGCTGCAAAACCTGCGGTGAAAAAACCTGCCGCTGCCAAGCCTGCTGCCGCGAAACCCGCTGCAGCAAAACCGGCCACTGCACCTGCTGCCAAACCTGCCGCACCGGCAACTCCGGCTGCGACCGCTGCACCTGCACCCGCCGCCACTACCTCGACCACCGCAACCACGCCATCGTCGGCGCCGGTGTCGAGCGTCGCCAGCAACCCGTCCAGCGCTTCCTAAGCGCCGGTCGCCGCGACGCGCAGCACTTGCAGCGCGTCGCGGTTCAGGTTGGCCGCAGGGCCGGCCAGCACTTGCAGCCAGTCACTCGATTCCTTTGAATGACGCTTCCAGCCTTGCGCGGCGCCTTCCAGTCGCGACAGCAGAGCACGTTCCGCTTCCAGTTCCAGTCCCTTGATCTGCTCGCGCATCCCCTTGAGCACCGGATCGGTTTCGGCCAGCGCTTTCCACTGCATGCGCAATGTGCGCAACGGTTGCACCACCTCCCGGTCCCAAGGCTCTGTCAGTTCAAGAAGTTGCCGGGCTCGCACCTCGTTGCAGGTGGCATCGCGTTGTTCCAGCCATAAACCGCACAGCATCAGGCACACGTTGGCCCCCGCCGATTGCAGGCGCAGGCAGGCATCCTCCACGCCGGGACGGGCGTAGACGGCAAGGGAAAAGCTCCACAGGTCAGAGGACATCGTGCTACTCGCGCCAGTTGCGGGGGAAGCTGGTAGACTCCGCCGCCATTATGATCCGACTTCAGAACCTGACTTTACAGCGTGGCCCGCAACGTCTGCTAGAAGACGCCGAGCTGACCCTGCACGCCGGCCACAAAGCCGGCCTCATCGGTGCCAACGGCGCCGGCAAATCCAGTCTGTTCGCCTTGCTCCGCGGTGAGTTGCACCCGGACTCGGGCGACTGCCTGCTGCCGGCCGACTGGCGTATCGCCCACATGCGCCAGGAGGTCGACACGCTCGAGCGCCTGGCGGTCGACTATGTGCTCGACGGTGACCTGCGCCTGCGCGAAGTGCAGCGCGAGCTCGCGGCAGCCGAAGAGGCCCACGACGGCACCGCGCTGGCCCGCCTGCACGCCGAGCTCGACAGCGCCGACGGCTACACCGCCGATGCGCGGGCGCGCAAGTTGCTCGCCGGCCTCGGTTTCACCAACGAGCAGATGGATCGTCAGGTAGGAGATTTCTCCGGTGGCTGGCGGATGCGTCTGAACCTTGCGCAGGCTTTGATGTGCCCATCGGACCTGTTGCTGCTCGACGAGCCGACCAACCACTTGGACCTCGACGCCATCATCTGGCTCGAAGAGTGGCTGAAAAGTTACCCCGGCACCTTGCTGCTGATTTCCCACGACCGCGATTTCCTCGATGAAGTCGTCGATCACGTGGCCCACGTCGATCAGCGCAAGCTGACGCTCTACCGTGGCGGCTACACCGCGTTCGAACGCGCCCGTGCCGAGCGTCTGGCCCAGCAGCAACAGGCCTACGAGAAGCAGCAGGCGCAGCGTGCGCACATGGAAAGCTACATCGCCCGGTTCAAGGCCCAGGCCACCAAGGCCCGTCAGGCCCAGAGCCGGATCAAGGCGCTGGAGCGCATGGAAGAGCTGTCGGCGGCCCACGTCGATTCGCCGTTCGACTTCGTGTTCCGCGAGTCGACCAAGATCTCCAGCCCGCTGATCGACCTGTCCGATGCGCGCCTGGGTTACGGCGAGAAAACCGTGCTGGAGAAGGTCAAGCTGCAACTGACCCCCGGCGCGCGGATCGGCTTGCTCGGCCCCAACGGCGCGGGCAAGTCGACCCTGATCAAGAACCTTGCCGGCGAACTCGAACCACTGGCCGGGCGCCTGACTCGCGGCGAGAACACCGTGGTCGGTTACTTCGCCCAGCATCAACTCGACTCGCTGGATTCCAAGGCCAGCCCGTTGCTGCACTTGCAGCGTCTGGCGCCGACCGAGCGCGAGCAGACCCTGCGCGATTTCCTTGGTGGTTTCGACTTCCGTGGCGCACGGATCGACGAGCCGGTGCTGAATTTCTCCGGTGGCGAAAAGGCTCGTCTGGCTTTGGCGCTGATCGCATGGGAACGGCCGAACCTGCTGCTGCTCGACGAACCGACCAACCACCTCGACCTGGAAATGCGCCTGGCGCTGACCATGGCGTTGCAGGAATTCAGCGGCGCGGTGTTGGTGGTTTCCCACGATCGGCATCTGCTCAAGAGCACCACCGACAACTTCTTCCTGGTCGCGGACGGCAAGGTCGAAGAGTTCGATGGCGACCTTGAGGACTACGCCCGTTGGCTGGTCGAGTACCGTCAGCGCAACGCCCCGGTCAGCAACACACCGGTCAACCCGGACAAGACCGACAAGAAGGCCCAGCGTCAGGCTGCCGCTGCGTTGCGTCAGCAACTGGCGCCGCACAAGCGCGAGGCTGACAAGCTCGAAGCCGAGCTCGGCAAGCTGCACGAGAAACTGGCGAAGGTCGATGCCAGCCTCGGCGACAGCGACCTCTACGAGCCGGCGCGCAAGAACGAACTGCGTGACCTGCTGGCCGAACAGGCCAAGTTGAAAGTCCGCGAAGGCGAGCTTGAAGAAGCATGGATGCAAGCGCTGGAGACGCTGGAAAGCATGCAGGCGGAGCTGGAGGCGTTGTCTTGATGGAAGCTTTCAAACTTCCATTGCCGGCGATGTGGGCCGAGCCGATCTGGCTCGGCGTGCAGATTCTGCTGATCCTGCTGGCCGGCTACTTCGCCCAGCGCGTCGTCGCCCGATTCCTGACTCGCCTGGGCGAGAAGTATCCGTTCCCGCCGCAGTTGCTGATGCCGCTGCGCGGCGGTCTGCGCTGGCTGATCATGGGCAGTGCGCTGATCTTTGTGCTGGAGCGTCTCGGGGTGTCGGCCACGGTGCTCTGGACCGCGCTGTCGGGCTTCGTCGCGGTGGCGGCGGTGGCGTTCTTTGCCATGTGGAGCGTGCTGTCGAACCTGCTCTGCGCGATTCTTATCTTCACCGTTGGCCCGTTCCGTCTTGGCGATGTGGTCGAGTTGGTCGATACCACCGACAAACCCGGCGTCAAAGGCCGGGTGGTGGCGATCAATCTGCTCTACACCACGCTGATCGAAGCCGAAGAACTCGGCACCGGCAGCGCCATGGTGCAGGTGCCCAACAGCCTGTTCTTCCAGCGTTCGGTGCGCCGCTGGCGCGGCACTGATGTGTTCCCTTCCAGCGGTTTCGAAAAGTGATCGGACGCCGGCTACATTGGTCGGCGCCCGCAACATCCTGCAAAAAA
>Ga0068830_1015623_pt1 | contig 25303 bp, 27 predicted proteins | sample Hof3ISUMetaT_23_FD_68490 | JGI IMG/M metagenome (GOLD analysis project Ga0068830, IMG submission 68490) | Enriched soil aggregate microbial communities from Iowa State university to study microbial drivers of carbon cycling -... | ecosystem: Environmental > Terrestrial > Soil > Agricultural land... | reverse complement strand
AAAAAAGGCGGCATCCTGCAGTTCGGTACCGAACTGGTGGCTGCGAAGGACGGCTCCCTCGCCGCCCTGCTCGGCGCTTCGCCAGGCGCTTCGGTGACCGTTTCGATCATGCTCGAACTGATCGAGAAGTGCTTCCCGGCCAAGGCCAAGGGTGAATGGGCTGCCAAACTGGCGGAAATCTTCCCGGCCCGTGAAAAGGTCCTGGAAACCGACGCTGCGTTGTATCGCAAGATCAACACGCAGAACAACGTCGCGCTGGAACTGGTTGAAGCCAGCAACGAGACCGAAAGCTACGCCTGATTCGTCTCCATGAAAAACGCCCCGCACTCGGTGAGTGCGGGGCGTTTTTTTATGCCTGTGGAAAACTTCGGGCGATCAGCCGCGGGCTTTCTCGATCAGCTCGATGTATTCCGGGGCGTTGCGCTGATCGCGGATCTGGTCGACGAAGGTCTTGCCGTGCTCGTCCTGGCCGTCCACGTCATAACCGGCTGCAACGAAGAACGTCAGAAAACGCTCGAAATCGTCGATGCGCAGGCCACGGTAGGCCTTGACCAGTTTGTGCAGCGACGGCGAGGTGGCGTCGACCGGCTCAAAATCGAGGAACAGCTTGATCTGCTCATCGCCGATCTCGTCACCAATCACTTGCTTCTTATCTTTACGCATTGCCGACTCCAGCTCGCAGACATTTCACGGGGCGGGCAGTTTACCCCTGCGCAGGCATAAGGCTCAACGCGAGCGCGTGCTGCCGGTGTGCAAATCGGCCCAGATGTGGCCGTTGGTGTAACTGAGAAATTGCACGTAGACCGTATCGTTGCGCAACAGATCGACCACCACCCGGTACTGGGCCAGCGGGTAGTAGAGCGTCAGGGTCTTGCTCTTGTCGTCATACACCGGTTTTTTCAGGCTTTTGCTTTCGCCATCAAAGTTGACCAGCACCTGATTGATCGTCGCCCCTTTGTTCAGGGACTTGCCTTTGAGGCGGATCATCAACGAAGAGGTGACCGGAATCGGCTGCTGATTGGACTGGCGCTGAGCGCCGACCACTACGGAATAGTCGGTGACCTGCAACAGTTGCTGCTGCTCGGGCTCGGCATCACGCAGGGTCAGGTCGTCCGGCGGCAGGAATTGACTGTGCATCGGGGCGGCGGCCAGCGGCAGGCTGAGGGTCAGCAACAGGGCGGCGCAGCTGCGGATCAAGAGGCTCATGACAGGCTCCGGGGGACGGGGCCGAGCACTCTAGCATGGGATTCGGGGTGGATCAGCACACCCAAAAACAACTGTGGGAGCGATGCAGGTTCTTACATGCCTTTGACGGCGAAGATCCCGTTGGCGTTGCGCCAGTAGCCTTTGTAGTCCATGCCGTAGCCGAAGATGTAACGGTCGATGCACGGCAGACCGACGAAATCGGCTTTCAGGTCAGGACGGGCCTTGCGGTCGTGGTCCTTGTCGATCAGCACGGCGGTGTGCACTTTGCGCGCGCCGGCGTGACGGCAGAAGTCGATGATCGCGCCCAGGGTGTGCCCTTCGTCGAGAATGTCGTCGATGATCAGCACATCACGGTCGATGAACGAGACTTCCGGCTTGGCTTTCCAGAACAGGTCGCCGCCGCTGGTTTCGTTGCGATAGCGGGTGGCGTGCAGGTAGGACGCTTCCAGCGGGAACTGCAGATGGGTCAGCAGTTTGCCGGAGAAGATCAGGCCGCCGTTCATCACGCAGAACACCACCGGGTTGCTGTCGGCCAGTTGTTCGTTGATTTGTGCACCGACGCGGGCAATGGCAGCCTCGACTTCAGCTTCGGTGTACAGGCAGTCAGCCTCTCGCATGATTTGACGGATATGCTCGAGATCAGCGGACATGGCGCTCTCCAAGGGGGGTCTGTTTCGGAAAAGCGAGCAAAGGTACGCATCCCGCACGGCCGAATCAAGCATTTGTGGACTAACGTACTGTATGTCCTATAGGACATCACCGTCGGATAGATTAATCTAGGCCGGTTTTTTTGCCCGCCGCCGGAGCCTTTCCCCATGTCCATCCAAGAGATCCGCCATCCGCTGATCCGTCACAAACTTGGCCTTATGCGCCGTGCAGACATCAGCACCAAGAATTTCCGCGAACTCGCGCAGGAAGTCGGTGCCCTGTTGACCTATGAAGCGACCAAAGACCTGCCGCTGGAAACCTACGATATCGAAGGTTGGTGCGGCACCGTGTCGGTCGAGAAAATCGCCGGCAAGAAGATTACCGTCGTGCCGATCCTGCGTGCCGGCATCGGCATGCTCGAAGGCGTGTTGAGCCTGATCCCGGGCGCAAAAGTCAGTGCCGTGGGCGTTGCCCGTAACGAAGAAACCCTGCAGGCCCACACCTACCTGGAAAAACTGGTTCCGGAAATCGACGAACGCCTGGCGATGATCATCGACCCGATGCTCGCCACCGGCAGCTCCATGGTCGCAACCATCGACCTGCTGAAGAAAGCCGGTTGCAAGGACATCCGCGCGATGGTGCTGGTTGCCGCGCCGGAAGGCATTGCCGCTGTCGAGAAAGCTCACCCGGACGTGATCATCTACACCGCGTCCATCGATCAAAAACTCAACGAGCACGGTTACATCATTCCTGGGCTTGGCGATGCCGGTGACAAGATCTTCGGCACCAAGCAGAAGGACGCGTAAGCATGCAGCAAGAGTTCAACGATCCGCTCTGGCGCACGGTGCTGTCCGGCGCACAGATGCTGTTCGTGGCTTTCGGCGCCCTGGTGCTGATGCCACTGATCACGGGCCTTGACCCGAACGTGGCACTGTTTACCGCAGGTCTGGGAACAATCCTGTTCCAGATCGTCACCGGACGTCAGGTGCCGGTATTCCTGGCGTCGAGCTTCGCTTTCATCACCCCGATCATTCTCGCCAAGGGCCAGTTCGGCCTCGCCGCGACCATGGGCGGCGTGATGGCGGCCGGTTTCGTCTACACCTTCCTCGGCCTGGCCGTGAAGATCAAAGGCACCGGGTTCATTGACCGTTTGCTGCCGCCGGTGGTGATCGGCCCTGTGATCATTTCCATCGGTCTGGCCATGGCGCCGATTGCCGCGAACATGGCGATGGGCAAGGCCGGCGACGGTTCGGAACTGATCCATTACCAGACCGCCATGATGATCTCGATGCCGGCGCTGCTGACCACATTGATCGTGGCGGTGTTCGGCAAGGGCATTTTCCGTCTGGTGCCGATCATTTCCGGCGTGCTGGTGGGTTTTGCCCTGTCCTTCTACTTCGGCGTAGTCGACACCGCGAAAATTGCCGCGGCACCGTGGTTCGCCCTGCCGGCCTTCACCGCACCGGAGTTCAACTGGCAGGCGATCCTGTTCATCGTCCCGGTAGCTTTGGCCCCGGCCATCGAACACATCGGCGGCGTGATTGCCGTCGGCAGCGTGACGGGTCGCGACTACCTGAAGAAGCCGGGCCTGCATCGCACCCTGCTCGGTGACGGGATCGCCACCACTGCAGCCGGCCTGTTCGGCGGCCCGCCCAACACCACCTACGCCGAAGTTACTGGCGCGGTGATGCTGACCAAGAACTACAACCCGAAAATCATGACCTGGGCGGCGATCTTCGCCATCAGCCTGGCGTTCATCGGCAAGTTCGGCGCCCTGCTGCAAAGCATTCCGGTGCCGGTGATGGGCGGTATTCTGTGTCTGCTGTTCGGTTCGATCGCGGCAGTGGGGATGAACACCCTGATCCGTCACAAGATCGACCTGGGCGAAGCGCGCAATCTGGTGATCGTTTCGGTAACCCTGGTGTTCGGTATCGGTGGTGTGCTGGTCGGCACCGGCACAGGTCCGGACGACTTCGGCCTCAAAGGCATCGCGCTGTGCGCGGTGGTGGCGATTGCGCTGAACCTGCTGCTGCCGGGCAATGACGGCTGGAAGCAGAAAAAGGCGGATGAGCCGCTGATCTAAACTTTTAGATCTTCATCGCCTGACAGTCAGCCTTCGCGAGCAAGCTTTTGGCTCTTACTAGAGGGCCAGTGGCGCCCGTTCACAAAGTGTTGCCAACGCCTTCGCCCATTGCGGGTCGTCATTCAGGCACGGCACCAGCACCAACTCCTCGCCCCCTGCCTCACAAAACTGTTCCTTGCCGCGATCGCCGATCTCTTCCAGGGTCTCGATGCAATCGGCAACAAACGCCGGGCACATCACCAGAATCTTCTTCACGCCGCTTTTGGCCAGCTCATCCAGCCGCGCTTCGGTGTAGGGCTCGATCCATTTCGCCCGGCCCAGCCGCGACTGAAACGACACCGACCACTTGCCGTCCGGCAGCCCCATGCGCTCAGCGAACAACGCCGCTGTGCGCAGACATTGGGCGCGATAACAGGTGGCCAATACGGCAGCCGAGGCGTTCTTGCAGCAATCTTCATTTTTGAAGCAATGATTGCCGGTCGGGTCGAGCTTGGTCAGGTGCCGCTCAGGCAAACCATGGAAGCTCAGCAACAGGTGATCGTAATCCTGCTGCAAATGCGGTTTGGCGCTGGCCACCAGGGCGTCGAGATATTCCGGCTGATCGTAGAACGGCTGCAACACCGACAGTTGCACATCGAGTTTTTTCTCGCGCACCACCCGCTTGGCTTCTTCGATCACGGTGGTGGTGGTGCTGTCGGCAAACTGTGGATAAAGCGGCGCGAGGGTGATGCGTTTGTGTCCCGCCGCGACCAGTTTCAGCAGATTTGTCTCGATGGACGGCTCACCGTAACGCATGGCCAGCTCCACCGGGCCGTGGGTCCACTGCGCCTTCATCTGCTGTTGCAGGCGACGACTGAGTACCACCAGCGGCGACCCTTCGTCCCACCAGATCGAGGCGTAGGCATGGGCCGACTGCTCCGGGCGCTTGATCAGAATCAGCGACACCAGCAGACGCCGCACCGGCCACGGCAGGTCGATCACGTACGGGTCCATCAGGAATTGATTGAGATAGCGGCGCACGTCGGCCACCGAAGTGGAGGCCGGCGAACCCAGGTTGACCAGAAGCAAGGCGTGATCGGTCATGCAACGTCCTATTTCAGAGGCGGCTGGAAAGATCGTCCAGGGCCGCGCGTAAATCCGTGAACCGGAAAGTGAATCCCGCTTCCAGCAAGCGTTTGGGCGTGGCCCGTTGGCCACCCAGCAACAGCAATGACATCTCGCCGAGCCCGACCTTCAAGGCGAGGGCCGGCATCGGCATGAACGCCGGGCGGTGCAACACGCTGCCCAGGGTCTTGGCGAATTCGCGATTGCGCACAGGTTTCGGCGCGCACGCATTATAAGGACCGCTCGCCTGATCGCGGTGCAGAAGAAAATCAATCAGGGCGATTTGGTCATCGATATGAATCCACGGCATCCACTGCCGACCGTTGCCCAAAGGCCCGCCCAGCCCGAGCTTGAACGGCAGCAGCAGGCGCGACAAAAAGCCGCCCTCGGCCGACAGCACCAGCCCGGTGCGCACCAGCACCACGCGAATGTCCATCGCTTCGGCGCGTTGCGCGGTCTCCTCCCAGGCGATGCATAACTGACTGGCGAAATCGTCAATCACCGGTGGCGAGTCCTCGGTCAACTCGCGCTCGCCGCCGTCACCGTACCAACCCACGGCCGAGCCCGAGATCAGCAGCGACGGTTTCTGCCCGCGATGTTCCAGCCACGCCAGCAACGCTTCGGTCAGCGTAATCCGACTGCTCCACAACAACGCCTTGCGCCGATGGGTCCACGGCCGGTCGGCAATCGGCGCGCCGGCCAGGTTGACGATCACGTCGACCGGTTCGTCGCCAAGGTCCTCCAGACGCGCAATGCCACGCACCTGGGCGCCACAGATTTTCGCAACTTTTTCCGGACGACGACTCCAGACCGTCAGGCGATGCCCCTGGGCGGACCAGTGTCGGCAAAGCTGACGTCCGATCAATCCAGTACCGCCGGTCAGCAATATGTGCATGACTTCTTCCTCGCGTGGCGTTTTACCCCGATCACTAGTCTATTTTTATAAACAGGGATCTTTTCTATCGGGCAGGCTCTATTGTTTAACCATAGGCCAAGCTGTCAGAACAAGAACGCTGGAAGTTATACCAAAAAACATAATTGTACAGGTTTCATCCACGGCGTAGTCTGTACAGAAAGGTAAACGAGGCCCCTATGACTGTACCTATCGCAATCATTGGCACCGGCATCGCCGGACTCTCCGCCGCCCAGGCGCTGACAGATGCCGGGCATACCGTTCAGTTGTTCGATAAAAGTCGCGGCAGCGGCGGGCGCATGTCGAGCAAGCGCAGCGATGCCGGTTCGCTGGACATGGGTGCGCAATACTTCACCGCCCGTGATCGGCGCTTCGTGACCGAAGTCCAGCGCTGGCAAAGCAAAGGCTGGGTCGCCGAATGGGCACCGCAGCTCTACACCTTTCATGGCGGGCAGTTGAACCTGTCGCCTGACGAACAGACCCGCTGGGTCGGCACGCCGCGCATGAGCGCCATCACCCGGGGCCTGCTCGATGGCCTGGAAGTGCATTTCGCCTGCCGGATCACCGAGGTCTATCGCGGCGAAGAACACTGGCACCTGCAAGATGCCGAAGGTTTCACCCACGGACCATTCAGCCACGTGGTGGTCGCCACACCGGCGCCTCAGGCTACTGCCCTGCTGGCCTCCGCACCGAAACTCGCCGGTGCCGCCGCCGGCGTGAAAATGGACCCGACCTGGGCCGTCGCCCTCGCCTTCGATACACCGCTGGATACGCCAATCGAAGGCTGCTTCGTCCAGGACAGCGCCCTCGACTGGCTGGCCCGCAACCGCAGCAAACCGGGACGCGACACCACGTGCGACACCTGGGTCCTGCACGCCACCAGTGCCTGGAGCCGGCAGCACATCGATCTGCCCAAGGAAGCGGTGATCGAACAATTGCACGGCGCCTTCGCCGAGTTGCTGCACAGCGCCATGCCGGCCCCGACCTTCAGCCTCGCCCACCGCTGGCTCTATGCCCGGCCGGCCAGCAGTCATGAATGGGGCACCCTGGCCGACGCCGATCTGGGCCTGTATGCCTGTGGCGACTGGTGCCTGTCGGGTCGGGTCGAAGGGGCATGGCTCAGTGGCCAGGAGGCGGCAAGACGCTTGCACGAACACCTGCAGTGAATCGCATCAACCCCCGCAAATTGCTGCTGTCGAAATGGACAGCAGCTCACCCGCAAAACCGTGAAAAGCATTTTCTGGTGACCGAACTGTTCCGCGACGAGGACGGCACGGTGCTGGAAATCGAACTGCAGGCGGTGCTGACCCGGCGTACCGAGCAATGCGACTGGCATGCCCTGCAGGATGATTCACGCTGGAAAATGGGCTGGCGCTAAAAACCTCAAAAAAACTTATACAAACAGTTTGACTTGTACACCCATAAATCTATGCTGAAAGCATGGTGTACAAATCTATTTGTCTGTACAGGTTCAGATTCGAGGTTGCTGCATGTCCGACTCATCGACGTCCCTACCGAAAATCGCCATCAGCGCCTGCCTGATGGGCGCCGAAGTGCGCTACAACGGCGGGCACAAGGAATCGCGGCTGTGCAGCCGCACCCTGGCCGAGCATTTCGAATTCGTTCCCGTCTGTCCTGAGGTAGCGATTGGCCTGGGGATTCCCCGCGAGCCGATTCGTCTGGTGGGCGATCCGCAAAAGCCTGATGCAGTCGGCACCGTCAATCCGTCGATCAACGTCACCCAGCCATTGGCCGCCTACGGCGAGAAAATGGCCGGGGAGCTCAATGACATCTGCGGCTACATCTTCATGCAGCAATCGCCGTCCTGCGGACTTGAGCGAGTCAAGGTCTACCACGCCAACGGCGCACCGGTGAATGGTGGTGGGCGTGGCATTTACGCGGAAGCGTTCTGTGCACAGCATCCGGATCTGCCGGTGGAAGAAGCCGGGCGTCTCAACGATCCGGTGCTGCGGGAGAATTTCATCACCCGCGTGCTCGCCTACCGCGAATGGCAACAAGTGCTCAAGCAGGGCCTGAGCCGCCGCGTACTGACAGAATTTCACTCGCGCTACAAATACCTGCTGATGGCGCACAACCCGGTGCAATACAAGGCGCTGGGCAATCTGCTGGGCAACATGGGCCAGACCGACCCGGCCGAGCTGGGCCCGCGCTATTTCAGCGAACTGATGGCGGCACTGAAAAAATGCGCCACCCGCCGTACCCACAGCAACGTCCTGCAGCACATCAGTGGCTACCTGAAACAGGCGATCAGCCCCGAAGACAAACAGGAAGTGCAGCACATCATCGGCCAGTACCGGCACGGCATCGTGCCGCTGGTGGTGCCGTTGACCCTGCTCAAGCATCACTTTCGCCTCCACCCGGATCCCTACATTGCGCAGCAGGTTTACCTGCAACCGCATCCGGAAAACCTCAGCCTGCGAAACGCCATTTGATGAATGACTCACTCGACACCAGCGCCCGGGAAGACCTCGGCGCCGACTTCAAGAAAGCCCTCGACGAGGGCTGGCTGCCGATCCGCGAAGTCGCCCGTCAGACCGGCGTGAACGCCGTCACCCTGCGCGCCTGGGAACGGCGCTATGGGCTGATCGTTCCGCAGCGCACGCCCAAGGGCCATCGCTTGTACAACGCCGAGCATGTGCAACGTATCCAGAACATCCTTACCTGGCTCAACCGTGGCGTAGCGGTCAGCCAGGTCAAACCGCTCCTCGACACTGCGCAGACGTTCAACGAACCAGCGCAGGACGAATGGCATCCACTGCGCCAGGCCGCCCTGCTGGCGGTCACCCACCTGAACGAGCGCAGCCTCGACGACGGCATCAACCAGGCGATGGCGCTGTATCCGCCACGCACTCTGTGCGAGCAATTGCTGCTGCCGCTGGTAAGCGATCTTGAACAGCGCTGGCAGGGCCAGTTCGGCGCGCAGATGGAGCGGGTGTTCTTTTATGCCTGGTTGCGCAGCAAATTCGGCGCACGCATCTACCATAACAATCGTCAGTTGCGCACCGCGCCGCTGCTGCTGATCAACCAGTCGGACCTGCCACTGGAGCCGCATCTGTGGCTCTGCGCCTGGCTGATCAGCAGCGCCGATTGCCCGGTGCAGGTATTCGATTGGCCGCTGCCGGCCGGCGAACTGGCGTTGGCAACCGATACCCTGCAAGCCCGTGGCGTACTGCTGTATTCCAGCAAAGCCCTGAACCTGGCGCAGCTACCGAAACTGTTCAACGGTGTCAGCTGCCCGAAACTGATTGTCGGACCAACGGTGTGTATTCACCACGCCGAGTTGTCCGCAAAGACTTCCGAACTCGCTGATCTGTTCCTGGCCGAAGACCCCCTTTCGGCACATCGGGCACTCATTGAGCGTGGGTTGATTTAATGATTCCGACAGAGACCGACATGCAATTGATCTGGCTGCGCAGCGACTTGCGCCAACATGACAACACCGCCCTCGCGGCCGCCGCCGAACGCGGCCCGACCGTCGCCGTGTACCTGTTGAGCCCTGAGCAATGGCAGGAACATGACGACGCGCCGTGCAAGATCGATTTCTGGCTGCGCAATCTGCGTGAATTGAGCAAAAGCCTTGGCGACCTGAACATCCCGCTCCTGATCCGCACCGCGCCTCGCTGGGATCAGGCACCCGCCGTGCTGCTCGAACTGTGTCGGCAACTGAAGATCGAGGCGGTGCACGTCAACGAAGAATACGGCATCAACGAAAGCCGTCGCGACGAGGCAGTTGCCGAAGCGTTGCAAGCGGCAGGCATCACCTTCCACAGTTACCTCGACCAATTGCTGTTCAAGCCCGGCAGCGTGCTGACCCGAACCGGCACTTACTTCCAGGTGTTCAGCCAGTTCCGCAAGGTCTGCTACGAACGCTTGCATCGCTCGATGCCTTCGCTGAAACAGGCCCCGGGCAAACAATCGGCGTTGAACATCGACAGTGACCCCGTTCCAACAACCATCGAAGGGTTCCCGACACCCGGCGACTCCCTGCGCGCCTTGTGGCCCGCCGGTGAATCCGAAGCCCGGCGTCGCCTCGACACGTTCGCCGATGCACAGATCGACTACTACAAGAGCGAACGAGACTTCCCGGCCAAACCCGGCACCAGCCAGCTTTCGGCCTATCTGGCCGCCGGTGTGATCTCGCCGCGCCAATGCCTGCACGCTGCCCTGCAGAGCAATCAGGGCGAGTTCGAAAGCGGCAAGGTCGGCGCCGTCACCTGGATCAACGAACTGCTGTGGCGCGAGTTCTACAAACATATTCTCGTCGGTTATCCGCGGGTTTCACGGCATCGCGCATTCCGTCCGGAAACCGAAGCCCTGGCCTGGCGCGACGCACCAGAGGATCTGGCCGCCTGGCAAGAGGCGCGCACCGGCTTGCCGATCATCGATGCAGCCATGCGCCAACTGCTGGAAACCGGCTGGATGCACAACCGCCTGCGGATGGTGGTGGCGATGTTTCTGACCAAGAACCTGTTGATCGACTGGCGCGAAGGCGAGCGTTTCTTCATGCGCCACCTGATCGACGGCGATCTGGCCGCCAACAACGGCGGCTGGCAGTGGAGTTCCTCGACCGGCACCGATTCGGCGCCGTATTTCCGCATCTTCAACCCGCTCAGCCAGTCGGAAAAATTCGACAGCGAAGGCCTGTTCATCAAGCACTGGCTGCCGGAGCTGGCCGGGCTGAACAAGAAAGAAGTGCACAACCCGGCCAGTGCTGGCGGGTTGTTCGGCGTCGCCGACTATCCGGCGCCGATCGTTAATCTGAATGCATCACGGGAGCGGGCGCTGGCAGCGTTCAAGAACCTGCCGTCGCGCGCGTCTCAAGGAGTGAGCGATGAGTGAATTCCTGCGCGGTTTCGCCCAGCGGTTCGCACAGTTGAACAAAGACAACTTGCGCACCCTGGACGGACTGTACAGCGAGGACATTCATTTCACCGATCCGCTGCACGAAGTGCAGGGGCTGACGAACCTGCGCGGTTACTTCAGCGAGTTGTACGCCAACGTCAACGAACTGCGCTTCGATTTCCACGGCTTCGACCAGATCGGCGAAGGCGAAGGTTATTTGCGCTGGGTCATGAGTTACCGCCACCCGCGCCTGAGCGGTGGACAACTGATCCGCGTCGCCGGCTGCTCGCACCTGCTCTGGCGCGACAAGGTTTACCGCCACCGGGATTACTTCGATGCCGGAGCGCTGCTTTATGAACATTTACCTGTATTGGGCCGGGTGATCGCCTGGCTGAAAAGGAGATTGGGATGAGTCGTACAGCTCCACGTCGTTACTGGTTGACCGGTGCCAGCAGTGGCATCGGCGCAGCACTCGCGGAAGACATTCTCAAAAGCGGTGCACAGCTGGCGGTCAGTTCCCGCCAGGTCGCGCCGCTCAAGGTTCTGTCACAACGGTATCCGGGACAGGTTCTGGTGTTGCCCGGCGATCTGACCAACAGCCAGACCGTACGCGAAATTGGCGAACAGATAGCCGCGGACTGGGGCTCGCTGGATACCGTCATCCTCAATGCCGGGACCTGCGAATACGTCGACGCTCACCAGTTCGACGCCTCGATCATCGAGCACGTGGTGCGTACCAACCTGCTCGCCAGCAGCTATTGCATCGAAGCCGCCCTGCCCTTGCTGCGCAAAGGTACGGCACCGCATCTGGTGGGGATGGCCAGCTCGGTGACCTATGTGCCGCTGCCACGCGCCGAAGCCTATGGCGCATCGAAGGCCGGGCTGCGTTATCTGTTCGAATCCCTGCGCATCGACCTGGCGGACGAAGGTATTGAAGTCACGGTAATCAGCCCAGGATTCGTCGATACACCGCTGACCGCCAAAAATGATTTTCCGATGCCACTCAGCTGGCCTGCGGACAAAGCCGCGCGGCATATCTTCGCCAAGCTGAAGGATCGGCCGCTGGAGATCGCCTTTCCCGCACTGTTCATGGCAGCTCTGTGGCCCTTGTCGAAAATGCCCGCCCGCGTACAACTGGCGATTGGCAAACGCATGGTGCGCAGCAACCCGCCGCTCAGGGATGCAACATGAAAATCGCCATCGTCGGCAGCGGCATCGCCGGTTTGACCTGCGCGTACCTGCTCGCACGCCGACACGAAATCACCGTGTTCGAAGCAGACGCCCGGATCGGCGGCCATACGCACACGGTGCCGGTCACCGTGGACGGGCGCGAGTATTCGGTGGACACCGGCTTCATCGTGTTCAACGACTGGACGTATCCGAACTTCATTCGTTTGCTTGGCCAACTGGGTGTGACGTTCAAACCCACCGAGATGAGCTTTTCGGTCAACGATCCGGACACTGGCCTGGAATACAACGGCAACAACCTCAACAGTCTGTTCGCCCAGCGCAGCAATCTGCTGTCGCCCGGATTCTGGGGCATGTTGCGCGACATCCTGCGGTTCAATAAAGAAGCCCGGCGCGACCTTGCCGAACAGCGGATCGCCACCGACACCACCCTCGACGATTACCTCAAGGCCGGCGGGTACGGCGAGCGTTTCATCCTGCATTACATCGTGCCGATGGGCGCGGCGATCTGGTCGATGCCGATGGCCGAGATGCTTAATTTTCCGTTGCAGTTCTTCGTGCGTTTTTTCGAGAATCACGGGTTGCTGTCGATCAGCAACCGGCCGCAGTGGCAGGTGATCGAGGGTGGCTCAAGTGCTTACATCGCGCCGCTGACCGCGTCGTTCAAGGAACGGATCCGCCTGAACTGCCCGGTGAGCCGGATCGATCGCGATGCGCACGGCGTGGTTATCCACAGCCCGGCCGGCATCGAACGTTTCGACAAAGTAGTGCTGGCCTGTCACAGCGATCAGGCGTTGCGACTGCTGGGAAGTCCTGACGATAAAGAACGGGAAATCCTCGGCGCCCTGCCCTACGCCGACAACGAAGTGGTGCTGCACACCGACACCCGTCTGCTGCCCACACGCAAACGGGCCTGGGCCAGCTGGAATTATCGCCTCGGCGGAGCGGGTCATACCCGGGCAGCCGTGACCTACGACATGAACATTCTGCAGGGCCTCCAGAGCGACACCACGTTCTGCGTGAGCCTTAACCAGAGTGCCGGCATCACGCCGTCCAAAGTGCTCGCACGCTTCACCTACGCCCACCCGCAATTCAGCCTCGCGGCGGTGGCGGCGCAGCAACGCTGGGCAGAACTGGACGGCTTGCACCACACGCATTATTGCGGCGCCTATTGGGCCAACGGTTTTCATGAGGACGGCGTGGTCAGCGCCCTGCGCGTGGCCGCAGCCTTCGGAGAAAGCCTGTGAACAGCGCGCTCTACAGTGGCTGGATCGCCCATCGGCGATTTGCTCCGCGCCGTCATGAATTCCGTTACCGGATCGGCATGCTGTATCTCGATCTGGCTGAGCAGGAGACGGTGCTGGGTCTATCCCGGCTGGCCGGTGCCAGCCGCTTTGCGCCGTTTTCATTCCGCGAAACCGACTACCTGAAAACCTTCACCGGCCGGGGCGTGCGCCTGAGCGATGCGGTGCGGCAACTTGTCGGCGAAGCCCTGGGCCATGCGCCGCAAGGTTCGATCTGCCTGCTGACCCAGCCGCGCAGCTGGGGCCTGTCGTTCAACCCGGTGAGTTTTTTCTATTGCCACGAGGCCGACGGCCAACTGGCGGCGATTCTCTGCGAAGTCCGCAACACTCCGTGGCGCGAGCGTTTTCACTACGTGTTGCCGGCCAGAGCGCCCAGCAATCTGCAGGACTTTCACCAGCACTTTGCCGTGGCCAAGGCGTTTCATGTCTCGCCATTCCTGCCGCCGGACCTGGAATACCGCATGAGCTTCAGCCCTGCCGCGCAGGTCCTGGGCGTGCACATGGCCGACTGGCAAGGCGAGCAAAAACTGTTCGACGCCACCCTCGATCTGCGACGCGTCCCCCTTGATCGGCGCCACTTGCACCGGCACCTGTGGCGCTTTCCCTGGATGACCGCCAAGACCGCGCTGGCGATTTATTGGCAGGCGCTGCGCCTGTTGCTCAAGCGCACCCCGGTGTATGACCACCAGCGTGCCGACGACCGCTTTCGAACCGCCACCGTACCGACCGAGGAACGCCACCATGAAATCCACTAGCGTCTCGGCCAAAGCCAGCCTGCTCAGCCCCCACGGCCTGAGCGGATCGCTGCTGCGCCGGGGAGTGCTGCGCAAGCTCGAGCAGCTCAAGCAGGGTCAACTGATCGTGATCGAGGACGGCGAACGCCACGTCTTTGGTACGCCGGGCAGCACGCTGGTGGGGGAAATTCAGGTGCTGGATCCCGCCGTCTGGGGGCTGGTCGCCGGCAATGGTTCGATCGGTGCCGGTGAGGCCTTTATTCATGGCTACTGGCGCTCGCCGGATCTGACGGCCGTAGTGCGTGTGTTCGTCAGCAACCTTGAAGTGCTCGACGCCATGGAAGGTGGCCTGGCCCGGCTCGGTCGCCCGCTGGTGCGCGGGCTGCACTGGCTCAACCGCAATACGCGCCAGGGCTCGCAGAAAAACATCGCCGCGCATTACGACCTCGGCAATGACCTGTTCGAGCAGTTCCTCGACCCGACCATGATGTATTCGGCTGCGCAGTTTCTCAGCCCCGACGACAGCCTGGAGCAGGCGCAACTGAACAAACTGGAGCGGATCTGCCAGAAACTCGCGCTCAAGCCCGGTGACCACCTTCTGGAAATCGGCACCGGCTGGGGCAGCATGGCGCTCTATGCGGCGCAGCACTACGGCTGCAAAGTCACCACCACCACGCTGTCGAAGGAGCAGTTCGCCTTCACCGCGGCCCGCATCGAACGCCTCGGTTTGCAGGATCAAGTGACGCTGCTGCTCAAGGACTACCGCGACCTCACCGGCCAGTACGACAAACTGGTGTCGATCGAAATGATCGAGGCGGTCGGCCACCGCTTCTTGCCGACCTACTTCAAGCAATGCGCGCACCTGCTCAAGAGCAACGGCCTGATGCTGCTGCAGGCGATCACCATCCGTGAACAGCGCTACGAACAGGCGCGCCGTGGCGTGGACTTCATCCAGCGCTACATTTTCCCCGGCGGCGCCCTGCCCTGCGTGCAGAAAATGCTCGAAATCGTCGGCCGCGACACCGACATGAACCTGTTGCACATGGAAGATTTCGGCCTGCATTACGCCCGCACCCTGCGTCTGTGGCACGAGAACTTTCGCCATGCGCACGGCCGTCTGAGCGAACTGGGCTATGACGATTACTTCCTCAGGTTGTGGGAGTTCTACCTGTGTTACTGCGAGGGTGGATTCCTCGAGCGCACCATCGGCACCGCACAACTGGTGCTGGCCAAACCGGCGGCGATGACGGCGCCTTTGCTGGGCCGGTTCGATGCTTGAACGGTTGGCCAACGCGGTGCTGTTCCAGATCGGCTGGCTGGCCTGCGTGCTCGGCGGTAACAGTTTGTGGTTGCTGCTGGCGCTGGCGGTGCTGGTGATTCATCTACGCTGGATCAGCAATTGGGCGCATGAAGGCCGATTGATCCTCAGCGTGGTGATTATCGGCACGGCGGTGGACAGCGTGTTGCGCGGCCTCGGGGTTTTCGAGTTCAAGGATCTGTCGCCGCTGATTCCGCTGTGGCTGATGTTGCTGTGGGCGTTGTTCGCCACGACATTGCGTCATTGCCTGCAATGGAGCGCACGGCCGTGGTGGCTGGCCAGTCTGCTCGGCGCGGCAGGTGGCGCGCTGTCCTATGGCGCCGGCGGACGACTGGCCGGTGTGCAATTTCCTTTTGGTGAGTTACCGACCCTGATCGGCATCGCACTGCTGTGGGCGTTGCTGTTTCCGCTGCTGCACCAATTGTCCCGACGGCTAGCGCGTTAAACGCCTGTCAGACCTTTCACACGCTCACGGGTCACTGCCGTACACTGGCGCCATGAAAACCATTCCCCATCGGCAAATTGCCGAGCCTGAGGTCACCTGTTCGACCTGTGCAGCCTGCTGCTGTCAGCTTGAGGTGATGCTGATCACCGACACTGGCGTCCCCGAACGTTTTATCGATACCGACGATTGGGGTGGCGAGGTGATGCTGCGTCTGGATGACGGCTGGTGCGCGGCGCTGGATCGCGACACGATGATGTGCACGATTTACGAGAAGCGCCCGCTGATCTGCCGCGAATTCGAAATGGGCGCTCCGGAATGCATCGACGAACGCCAGGGAATTGCCACGGCGTATCGCTGACAGTTCAGTCTCCCTAAAACGACTGTGGGAGCGAGCCTGCTCGCGATAACGGATCACCAGTCAACATAAGCATTGAATGTGAAATCGCAATCGCGAGCAGGCACGCTCCCACTCTTTTTACATGAAGCCGTTTTACAGCGGCATCGTGTAATGCAGTGCGTAGCTTTCCACCCCGTCGTTGTCGCTGCTCAGACCGGCGTTGGAATAGTGCGTCGCACGGATCCCGACTTCATGCCCGCCATTGAAGCGCAGGCCGAAACCGATACGGTCTTCGAACTGAAAGGAGCCGCCGAGCTTGTTGTCTTCGTATTCGGTGTTGGAGAACAGCGCCACGCCGATCCCCGCCTCGACATACGGTTTGACCGACTGACCGGCAAACTCGTAAACAAATACCGGCGAGAACGACAGGCTGTTGTTGCTCGACGTCTTGTCGCCTTCCCAATAAGTGTAAGCCCCGCTCCAGTAACCGGTCAGACGACCGACGTCACTTTGCAGCCAGCTCTTGTCCCAGTCGAAATTCATGCCCAGGCGATAAGTCATCGTCGAATCGCTGGTAGCACCCACTGCAAACTCGACGCCAGCAGCCTGTGCGGTAAAACTTTGCCCCATCAGTGCAGCCGCAATCGCGGCCAAGCAGAATAGTCGCTTCACTTTGAAACTTCCTTTTCCGGAACGATCGTTTGGTTTTCTAGGTCACTCTGCGCTATAGAAATCTGCGCTTGGTCAGAAGTTCAGCTGACTTTTTAGATATTTCACATTTTTTTTACAAAGTGAATCTTTTAACGTCGCCAACGACTTGGTCCAGCAGGACCAGGGTCTTGCGTAAAGACGCGGGATCGGCGCTGGTCCAGAATCTGACCGGTCGGTTCGGACCTTCGGCGAGCAGATCACGCTCGGCCAGCAGCCGCTGCAGTTGCCGCGCTACCGCCGCGCCGGTATCGATCAGGCTGATGCTCTCGGGGATCATCGACTTGAGCATCGGCTTGAGAAACGGGTAATGGGTGCAGCCCAGAATGATCGTGTCGCAGCCGTTGGCCAGTAGCGGGTCAACGTAGTGCTTGAGCAATGCACGCAACTCGGCGCTGTGCAGATCGCCGCTTTCAATGCGCTCGACCAGTCCGGGACACGGCTGAGTGATGACCCGCACATCCGTGGCGAAGCGGTCGAGCAATGCGGCGAACTTGGCGCTCTGCAAGGTGCCGGTGGTGGCGAGTACGCCGACCACGCCGCTGCGGGTGGCCGCGGCGGCCGGTTTGACCGCTGGCTCCATCCCGACAATCGGCCAGTCGGGAAAGTCCCGGCGCAGATCGGCAACGCCGGCCACGGTCGCGGTATTGCACGCGATCACCAGCGCCTTGGCCCCCTGCTCACGGAAAAAACCGGCCATCACGCTACAACGCTGGCGGATGAATTCCGGGGTTTTCTCGCCATAGGGAATATGGCCGCAATCGCCGAGGTACAGCAGTGATTCATTCGGCAGCAGGTGCTGGATTTCCGCCAGTACCGACACGCCACCGACGCCGGAGTCGAATACGGCGATCGGCGCTTCACGCATGCTGCGAACCACAAACGCTGCAACCGGGATCGCGCTTGACCCGCAGCTCACGGAAGCGCGAACCCAGCGCATCGATCAACAGCAGACGGCCCACCAGTGGTTCGCCAAAACCCGCCAGCAACTTCAAGGCTTCCAGCGCTTGCAGACTGCCGACCAGACCGACCAGCGGCCCGACCACGCCGGCTTCGCTGCAAGTCAGTTCGGCTTCGCTGCCGTGACCGTACAGGCAGTGGTAGCACGGGCTCTCGGCGCGACGTGGGTCGAACACCGAAAGCTGTCCTTCAAGGCGAATCGCCGCGCCGCTGACCAATGGCTTGCGCGCCACCACACATGCGGCATTGACCGCTTCGCGAGTGGAGAAGTTGTCCGAGCAGTCGAGCACCAGATCCACCGCCGCCACGGCGGCAGCGAGAGAATCCTCGTCCAGCGCCTGACGATGAGGCACCAGTTTGATTTCAGGATTGATCGCGCTCAGGCGCTTGAGCGCCGAGTCGACCTTGGTCATGCCGACGCTGTCGGTGTCGTGGATGATCTGGCGTTGCAGGTTGGTCAGGTCGACCGTGTCGAAATCCGCCAGGTGCAACTCACCGACACCCGCCGCCGCCAGATACAAGGCCACCGGCGCACCGAGACCACCGAGGCCGACGATCAATACCCGGCTGTCCTTGAGCTTCAACTGGCCATCGATGTCGATGTGTTGCAGCAGGATCTGCCGACTGTAGCGCAACAATTCCTGATCATTCAGCACGGCAGGCGCCCCAGGCTGATCCGTTGATGGCCGCCCAGATCAGTGCGGCTGTGGACTTCGTCGAAACCTTGCGTCAGCAGCAGATCGCGCACGGCTTCGGCTTGATCATAGCCGTGTTCGAGCATCAGCCAGCCACCGGCCTCGAGATGGGACGGCGCCTGGGCGATGATCAGCCGCAGATCGTCGAGCCCGTCGATGCCGGCCACCAATGCGCTTTCCGGCTCGAAGCGCACATCGCCTTCCACCAGATGCGGATCGGCCGCGGGGATGTACGGCGGGTTGCTGATGATCAACTCGAAACGCTTGCCTTCGAGGGCGCTGAACCAGTGGCTGCTCAGCACCGTTGCGTTATTCAGGTGCAGGCGCTGACGATTGCGCTCGGCCAGGGCCACGGCTTCCAGCACGCGATCCACGGCGGTGACCTTCCACGCCGGGCGCTCGCTGGCCAGAGCCAGGGCAATCGCCCCGCTGCCGGTGCCGAGGTCGAGCACTTTGGCCGGGGTCGCCGGCAACAATTCCAGCGCGGCTTCCACCAGCAGTTCGGTGTCCGGGCGTGGGATCAGCGTGTGCGGTGCGACTTCCAGATCGAGCTTCCAGAAACCCTGCTGGCCCAGAATGTAGGCCACCGGCTCGCCGCTGCGGCGGCGTTGCAGGTACTCGGCGAAGACCAGTGCGGCTTCGCTGGGCACGATGCGCTCGGGCCAGGTGTGGAGAAAACTGCGCGACTTGCCCAGCGCGGCGGCCAGAAGCAATTCGGCGTCCAGACGCGCGCTGGGCGAATCCGGCAATTCGGCGGCGCGCAACAGGCTGGCGATGATGGTCATTTACTCACCTATCGCTGCGAGCTGGTCGGCCTGGTATTCGGCCAGCAACGGCTCGATCACCGCTTCGACGCCACCGGCGAGGATTTCGTCGAGGGAATACAGGGTCAGGTTAACGCGGTGGTCGGTGACCCGGCCCTGGGCAAAGTTGTAGGTGCGGATGCGCTCGGAGCGGTCACCGGAACCCACCAGCAATTTACGTTCGCTGGCGATGGCGTTGGCCGCCGCAGCGGTCTGCTGGTCGTTGAGCTTGGCCGCCAGCCAGGCCATCGCCCGGGCACGGTTCTTGTGCTGGGAACGTTCTTCCTGGCACTCGACAACGGTGCCGGTCGGGATGTGGGTGATGCGGATCGCCGAGTCGGTGGTGTTGACGTGCTGACCACCGGCCCCGGAGGAGCGGTAAGTGTCGACGCGCAAATCCGCCGGGTTGATCTCGATGGCTTCGCGCTCGTCCGGCTCGGGCAACACCGCCACAGTGCAGGCCGAGGTGTGGATACGGCCCTGGGATTCGGTGGCGGGTACACGCTGTACGCGGTGCGCGCCGGATTCGAATTTCAGCTTGCCGTAAACGTTGTCGCCTTCGATGCGGGCGATGACTTCTTTATAGCCACCGTGTTCGCCTTCGTTTTCCGAAAGGATTTCCACCCGCCAGCCACGCCGTTCGGCGTAACGCGAATACATGCGGAACAGGTCGCCGGAGAAGATCGCCGCCTCGTCGCCACCGGTGCCGGCGCGGATTTCGAGGAACACGTTGCGCCCGTCGTTAGGATCCTTGGGCAGCAGCATGCGTTGCAGGTCGGATTCCAGCGTGATCAGCAATTCCTTGGCTTCGCGGACTTCTTCCACGGCCATTTCACGCATGTCCGGGTCGCTGTCCTTGAGCAGCGCCTGCGCGCCTTCAAGATCGCATTGTACGCCGAGCAGCTTTTTATAGCCTTGCACCACCGGCTCAAGTTCGGCGTATTCCTTGGAATAGGCGCGGAATTTGGTCTGGTCGGAAATGACTTCGCCGTCGCCGAGCAGCGCGGTCAGTTCCTCGAAACGGTCCTGGAGAATGTCCAGCTTATTGAGCAGTGACGCTTTCATTGCGGTTTTTTATCCGAAAAGCTATCCGGTGAGCCCTCGAGGGCAAAGAGTTCCTGAGCCATGGCCAGCGCATCGAGGCGGCCTTCGGCAGAAAGCTTTTTCAACTGCACGCTCGGGGCGTGCAGGAGTTTGTTGGTCAGGCCACGGGCCAGTTGCCCGAGGACGTCTTCGGCGTTGCCGCCGTTGGCCAGCAGGCGCAGCGCCTTTTGCAGCTCTTCGTCGCGCAGGCGTTCGCTCTGTTGACGATAGGCCTTGAGCACATCGACCGCCGCCAGCTCGCGCAGGCGCACCATGAAATCGTCGGCGCCGACCGAAACCATCTCTTCGGCCGCCTGCGCTGCACCCTGACGGCTCTTGAGGTTTTCGGCGACCACTTCGTGCAGATCGTCGACGCTATAGAGGTAAACGTCGTCGAGTTCGCCGACTTCCGGCTCGATGTCGCGGGGAACAGCGATGTCGACCATGAAGATCGGCTTGTGCTTGCGCAGCTTCAGCGCGCTTTCCACCGCACCTTTACCGAGGATCGGCAACTGACTGGCGGTGGAGCTGATAACGATATCGCTGCGCACCAGTTCAGCCGGGATGTCCGACAGCAACACCGCGTGGGCACCGAACTGCTCGGCGAGCAGACTGGCGCGCTCCAGCGTCCGGTTGGCGACCACGATGCGCTTGACCCCCAGTTCATGCAGATGGCGGGCGACCAGGGTGATGGTCTCGCCGGCACCGATCAGCAGGGCCTGGCTGCGTTGCAGGTCGCTGAAAATCTGTTTGGCCAGGCTGACGGCGGCAAACGCCACGGATACCGGGTTTTCACCGATGGCAGTGTCGGTGCGCACCTGCTTGGCGGCATTGAAGGTCGCCTGGAACAGTCGCCCGAGCAGCGGCCCGATGGTGCCGGCCTCGCGGGCCACGGCGTAGGCCGATTTCATCTGGCCGAGAATCTGCGGTTCGCCCAGCACCAGCGAGTCGAGCCCGGAGGCGACGCGCATCATGTGACGAACGGCCGCATCGTCTTCATGCACATAAGCACTCGCCCGCAGCTCTTCGAGGCTCAATTGATGGTATTCGGCCAGCCAGCGCAACACGATGTCCGCCGACACGTGATCCTGTTCTATATACAGTTCACTGCGATTGCAGGTGGAGAGGATCGCAGCTTCGCGGCTGTCGGTGAGTCGGCAGAGCTGCTGCAAGGCCTCCACCAGCTGCTCAGGGGTAAAGGCCACGCGCTCGCGGACGTCTACTGAAGCAGTCTTGTGGTTGATACCGAGTGCAAGGAAGGCCATTCAAGGTCGCTGATGGTGACGTGAAGCCGGCAATTGTCCTACTTCGTCAGATTCAGAACAACTACCGCTGACTATTGTCCCAATTGCCGGCCCCTATAATGGCCACAATCGAGACTCGGTTATGTTTGGCCGAAGGCTTGTGTCATGATGATCCGACCGCAGGTTAGTCGTCCTCTTCCTATATGAATAGATCTTCCGCGTTGCTCCTCGCTTTTGTCTTCCTCAGCGGCTGCCAGGCCTTGGCCCCCGTTCCGCAGGACGGTGCCTCACCGGTCGAAGACACCACGCCGGCCCCTGAAAAGCCCAAGGTTTACAGCTCGTTCAGCCAGGAAACGGTGTTCAGCCTGCTGAGCGCCGAGCTCGCTGGCCAGCGCAATCGTTTCGATATTGCCCTGGACAACTACGTGACCCAGGCCATCAATACCCAGGATCCGGGTGTTTCCGAGCGTGCGTTCCGCATCGCCGAGTACCTGGGCGCCGACCAGCCGGCCCTCGATACCGCGCTGATCTGGGCGAAAAACGCCCCGGACGACCTCGAAGCGCAACGCGCCGCCGCCGTGCAACTGGCCCGCGCCGGGCGCTATGACGACTCGATGGTCTATATGGAGAAAGTCCTGCAGGGCAAGGGCGACACCCATTTCGACTTCCTCGCGCTGTCGGCCGCCGATACCGATCAGGAAACCCGCAACGGCCTGATGAAAAGCTTCGACCGCCTGTTGCAGCGTCACCCGAACAACAATCAGCTGATTTTCGGCAAGGCCCTGCTGATGCAGCAGGATGGCGACAGCAAAGGTGCGCTTGCCCTGCTCGAAGACCATCCGCCGGAAGACGGCGAGATCGCCCCGATCCTGCTGCGCGCGCGCCTGCTGCAAGGGCTGAATCGCGGCGACGAAGCGCTGCCGCTGCTGCAAAAGAGCATCAAGAAGTATCCGGACGACAAGCGCCTGCGCCTGACCTACGCGCGGATGCTGGTGGAACAGGACCGGATGGACGACGCCAAGGTCGAGTTCTCCACCCTGGTTCAGCAATACCCGGAAGACGACGAACTGCGTTATTCCCTGGCGCTGGTCTGCCTGGAAGCCAAGGCCTGGGACGAGGCCAAGGGCTATCTGGAAGACCTGATCGCCCGGGAAAGCCATGTCGACTCGGCGCACCTGAACCTGGGCCGCATCGCCGAAGAGCGCAACGACCCGCAAGGCGCGCTCATCGAGTATGCCCAGGTCGGCCCGGGCAACGACTATCTGCCGGCGCAACTGCGTCAGGCCGATATTCTGATGAACAACGGCAAGACCGCCGAAGCCCAGAGCAAACTGGCCGCCGAGCGTGACGAGCAGCCGGATTACGCGATCCAGCTGTACCTGATCGAAGCCGAAACCCTGTCCGCCAATAATCAGGGCGACAAGGCCTGGAAAGTCCTGCAACAAGCCTTGCAGCAGTACCCGGACGATCTGAATCTGCTTTACACCCGCGCGATGCAGGCGGAAAAACGCAATGACCTGGCGCAGATGGAAAAAGACCTGCGCCTGATCATCAAGCGCGATCCGGACAACGCCATGGCCCTCAACGCTCTCGGCTACACGCTGTCCGACCGCACCACCCGCTACGCTGAAGCCAAGTCGCTGATCGAGCAGGCGCACCAGATCAACCCGGAAGACCCGGCAGTGCTCGACAGCCTCGGCTGGGTGAACTTTCGCATGGGCAATCTGGAGGACGCCGAGAAATACCTGCGTCAGGCCCTCGAGCGCTTCCCCGATCATGAAGTCGCCGCGCATCTGGGCGAAGTGCTGTGGGCCAAGGGCAAACAGCGCGAAGCAAAACAAATCTGGGGCAAGTTCCTCAAAGACCAGCCTGACAGCACCATCCTGCGCAGCACCATCAAGCGCCTGACCGGATCCGAGACTCTTTAACTCATGTTTTTGCGCCACATCATAGTTTTCAGCTTCATCGCCCTGCTCGCCGGTTGCGCGGGCTTCGGCGCCCGTGAATCGGTCGAAGGCCACGGCAATCCGGGCCAATGGCGCGAGCACAAACAGCAACTGACCGGCCTCGACGGCTGGCAGATCGACGGCAAGATCGGCATCCGCGCCCCGAAAGATTCGGGCAGCGGCACGCTGTTCTGGCTGCAACGTCAGGATTACTACGACATCCGCCTGTCCGGCCCGCTGGGTCGTGGCGCGGCGCGCCTGACCGGCCGTCCGGGCGCGGTGTCGCTGGAAGTGGCGAATCAGGGCCGTTATGAAGCGCCGACTCCGGAAGCACTGGTCGAAGAGCAACTGGGCTGGAATCTGCCGGTCTCGCATCTGGCCTGGTGGGTTCGCGGCCTCCCGGCACCGGACAGCAAAAGCCGTCTGACCCTGGACGGCAACAGCCGTCTGGCCAATCTGGATCAGGATGGCTGGCAGGTCGAATACCTCAGCTACGCCGAACAGAACGGTTACTGGCTGCCCGAGCGGATCAAGCTGCACGGCACCGACCTGGACGTGACGCTGGTCATCAAGACCTGGCAACCGCGCAAATTGGGGCAATAACGCATGACCGCTCCACGCCTCACCCTGCCCTCGCCGGCCAAACTCAATCTGATGCTGCACATTCTCGGTCGCCGTGAAGACGGTTATCACGAGTTGCAGACGCTTTTTCAGTTCCTCGACTACGGCGACGAAATCACCTTCGCCGTGCGTGACGACGGCGTGATTCGCCTGCACACCGAATTCGAAGGCGTGCCCCACGACAGCAATCTGATCGTGCGCGCGGCGAAGAAACTCCAGGAACAATCCGGCTGCTCGCTCGGCATCGATATCTGGATCGACAAGATCCTGCCGATGGGCGGCGGCATTGGTGGCGGCAGCTCGAATGCGGCCACCACCCTGCTCGGCCTCAATCACTTGTGGCAACTGGGTTGGGATGAAGATCGCCTGGCAGCACTGGGCCTGACACTGGGCGCGGACGTGCCGGTGTTCGTGCGTGGCCACGCAGCTTTCGCCGAAGGTGTCGGCGAGAAACTGACCCCGGTCGAGCCCGCCGAACCGTGGTACGTCGTGCTCGTTCCGCAAGTCTCTGTTAGTACGGCAGAAATTTTTTCAGATCCTTTGTTGACACGTAACACGCCGCCCATTAAAGTGCGCCCCGTTCCCGAGGGAAACAGTCGAAATGACTGCTTGCCGGTGGTCTCGAGGCGTTATCCAGAAGTACGTAACGCATTGAATTTGTTAGGTAATTTTACCGAAGCAAAACTCACCGGAACTGGAAGTTGTGTGTTTGGGGGCTTCCCAAGCAAAGCTGAAGCTGATAAAGTCTCGGCCCTTCTGACAGAGACCCTTACAGGGTTTGTAGCAAAAGGAAGCAACGTTTCGATGTTGCATCGCAAGCTGCAAAATCTGCTCTAAAGGAATCAAGTGCCCGGCACTTGCAAGCAACAGATACAGGGGCGTCGCCAAGCGGTAAGGCAGCAGGTTTTGATCCTGCCATGCGTTGGTTCGAATCCAGCCGCCCCTGCCATTTTCCTATACTCATCCAGGTATACCCTCAGCCTTCAGGTACTGCGCGTGTCCAAGATGATGGTCTTTACGGGGAACGCTAACCCCGATCTGGCTCGGCGTGTCGTACGTCAGCTGCATATCCCTCTCGGTGACATCTCTGTCGGTAAATT
>Ga0068830_1023970_pt1 | contig 26337 bp, 24 predicted proteins | sample Hof3ISUMetaT_23_FD_68490 | JGI IMG/M metagenome (GOLD analysis project Ga0068830, IMG submission 68490) | Enriched soil aggregate microbial communities from Iowa State university to study microbial drivers of carbon cycling -... | ecosystem: Environmental > Terrestrial > Soil > Agricultural land... | reverse complement strand
CGCCTGCATGTGCAGGGCCGCCACCGTTATTACAGCCTCGCCGACAAGCGCGTGGCCCAGGCGCTGGAAGCGCTGATGGTGATCGGCCAAAACCCCGCGCCGACCTTCAAACCGCACACGCCGGATCGCCTGCAATTTGCCCGCACCTGCTACGACCACATGGCCGGCACGCTGGCGGTGTTGCTGCATGACCGCTTGCTCGAGGCGGGATGGCTGGTGGAAACCGATGAGCAGGTTTATCGCCTCAGTGAAAGCGGCGAGGCGATGTTTGAAGGCTTGGGCATTGAGGTCAAGGATCTGTCGACGCTGCGCCGACGGTTCGCCTGCCCGTGTCTGGACTGGAGCATGCGTCGGCCACATCTGGGCGGCTCGCTCGGGGCCGCGTTATTGCAGACGGCGTTGAAGCGTAGATGGGTGACGCAGGATCTGGACAGTCGCGCACTGACGTTGACGGTGCAGGGGCGCCGAGAATTGTTATCGCGCTGGGGTCTGGTTTTGCTCGAGTCCGGGCGGGATTCGTCAGGTCGCCAGTTGACGGAATCCACGCCCGGATCGGTGCATGTGCGTTAGCTCAGGGTGTATCCACTATCGACCACCCAGTCCTGACCGATGACGCCGCGTGCGCCATTGCCCAACTGAAAAAGAATGACGTCGGCCACTGCCGCAGGTTCGAGGAATTGTCCGCCCAATAGCCGTTTGTTGACGTCTTGGGCCACGTCGCCGAGCGCTTCGTCACTCAGGCCCAGCGTTGACCAGATCGGCGTCGCGGTCGGGCCGGGGGAGACGCAATTGATGCGCACGCCGTGGGGTGCCAGCTCGACCGCGAGGGTTCGGGCGTGGGCGATCAATGCTGCTTTTGACGCGATATAGGCGGACAGTCCGGCGAAGCTGATGCCGGCCAGAAACGTACCGATGAACACCACTGACGCCTTGTCTGCAAGGTGCGGGCGCAGGGCGGCCAAGGTGTTCAGGGCGCCGGCGCCGTTCACTGCCCATTGGCGATCGAACGCCGAGCTGTCGAGCCCGTCGGCGAGTTCTGCGATACCGGCATTGGGCAACACGAAACTCACCGGGCCGAGGCGTGCAGCCTGGTTGGCCAGGGCGGCAAGGTCAGAGGCTTGAGTGACATCGCCGGGATGCCAGACCAGTTGCTGCGGATACCGCTCAAGCAGTTCGGCCAGTGGGCCGAGTTTTCGCGACATGGCCAATACGCGCGCGCCCTGATCCAGCAGACGCTCGGTAGCGGCCAGGCCTATGCCTGAACTGGCACCGGTGATGACGGCAAGCTTGCCCTGAAAAACATGATCCATGTTCGACTCCCGTTTTTGGTCTTCAGCCAAATGGCTACCGGGAGCCAGTCAATTTTCGGGCCATGCTGGACAGCCTTTAATATCAAGGGCTGCGCAGGGTTGATAGTCATAATGACGCTTGTGGAGTCGAGTCAATCTGACTGCTGCTGAGTCAAATTGACCTGACTCCTGCGGTGCGACATTCCGACGAAGAGCTGCATTGCACCTTGTATGAGCCAATCGCTGTCTATACTGTATATGCGAACAGTATCGAGTCCGTGCCATGCAAATCATCGACAAGCTCAGCATCCTCGCCGACGCCGCCAAGTACGACGCCTCCTGCGCCAGCAGTGGCGCGCCGAAGCGCAGTTCCGAGGGCAAGAGCGGGCTGGGCTCGACCGATGGTATGGGCATCTGCCACAGCTACACGCCGGACGGGCGTTGCGTGTCTCTGCTCAAGATTCTGCTGACCAACTTCTGCCTTTACGACTGCCAATACTGCGTCAATCGCCGCTCCAGCGACGTACCGCGTGCGCGTTTCACGCCCGAGGAAGTGGTGACGTTGACCCTGGATTTCTACCGGCGCAACTGCGTCAGCGGGTTGTTCCTCAGCTCGGGGATCATTCGCTCGGCGGACTACACCATGGAGCAACTGGTGCGTGTCGCGAAGCTGCTGCGCGAAGAGCATGAATTCCGTGGCTATATTCATCTCAAGACCATCCCTGATGCGGATCCCGCGTTGATCGAAGAGGCCGGGCGTTATGCCGACCGCTTGAGCGTCAACATCGAATTGCCCACCGATGCCAGCCTGCAAACCCTGGCGCCGGAGAAGCACATCGGTTCGATCAAGCAGGCGATGAATACCATCTACACCGGCGTGCAGACGGTGCTTAACGAACCCCGCGCTCCGAAGTTCGCCCCGGCCGGGCAGAGCACGCAGATGATCGTAGGTGCCGATGACACCGACGACAGCACCATCCTGCACAGCGCGCAGGCGCTCTACGGCAACTTCCATCTGCGCCGGGTCTATTACTCGGCCTTCAGCCCGATTCCCGACAGCCCGAAAAGCGTGCCGTTGGCCGCACCGCCGCTGATGCGCGAGCACCGCTTGTATCAGGCGGATTTCCTGTTGCGCAGTTATGGCTACAGCGCTGGTGAGTTGCTTCAGGGGCCGGGTAATCTGGCGTTGGACATCGACCCGAAACTGGCCTGGGCGCTGCAGAATCGTGAGGTGTTTCCGCTGGACCTCAATCGCGCTGAACCGGCGCTGATCTCGCGCATTCCCGGCATCGGCCTGCGCACCACCGAACGTCTGGTGGAGCTGCGCCGGCAGCGGCGCATTCGCTACGAAGACGTGGCGCGCATGCGCTGTGTGCTGGCCAAAGCCAAACCGTTCATCATTACCAGTGATTACCACCCGCAGCAGGCGGAGGTCACTAGCCAGATGCTTTATCAGCAGTTGCGCGACCGACCGATGCCGCAGCAGATGGGGCTATGGGGATGATCAACCTCGATTGCGACGACCTGTTCGACACCTGGCGCCAGCAGGCGCGCTGGTTGCTCAGCCATGAAGTCGACCCGAGTCTGGTGAGCTGGGTGTCGGAAGGCGTGAGCGATCTGTTCGCCAGTGACGTGTCGGTGCCGGAAGGGCAGGGCCCGTTTCAGGCACGGATTCCCCGTGCGTTGCTCGACACCCTGGAGCAAGCGTCACGCTACCGTGGCGATCAGCGCTGGAGTCTGTTGTATGAAGTGCTGTGGCGGGTCAGCCATGGTGATCGCACGGCAATGATGGCCGGCGACAAATTGGGCAGCGAGTTACAGCGGCGGATCAAGCAGGTGCAGCGCGAAGCCCATCATCTGCATGCGTTCGTGCGTTTCATCGAGCGCCCGCCAGAATTGCCGGGCCCGAAATACGTCGCATGGCACGAACCGGCCCATGACATTCTGCACAGCGCCAGCGAACACTTCATCGGGCGCATGGGCCGGCATCGCTGGCTGATCGCCACGCCCCGCGACGGGGTTTATTACGATGGTGAACAACTGATCCATGAACGTCAGTGTCCGCTGGAGTGGCAGCAACTGGCGCAGAACGTCGACGATCCCCACGGTGACTTGTGGCTGACGTACTACAGCCACATCTTCAACCCGGCGCGTTTGAACGAGAAAGTCATGCAGGGGCATTTGCCGACGCGGTTCTGGAAGAACCTGCCGGAAGGAGAGCTGATTCCCGGATTGATTACCCAGGCGCGCATGGGCAAGCAGCAGAACGGACAGGCGAGCGGGATTGCCGGTCGCGCGGGCAAGCGGATTGCCATGAAGGCCACCGAGCCAAACGAATAAAAAAGCCGTCAGATCAAACCTTGACGATCCAGCCTGCTGGCGCTTCGACGTCGCCAGTCTGTACGCCGGTCAGCTCTTTGTAGAGCTTCTGGGTGACCGGGCCGACTTCGGTTTCGCTGTGGAACACGTGCAGGTGGTCGTTGTAGCTGATGCCGCCGATCGGGGTGATCACCGCAGCAGTACCGCAAGCACCGGCCTCTTTGAAGTCCGACAGCTTGTCGATGAACACATCACCTTCGACCACTTCCAGGCCCAGGCGGGACTTGGCCAGTTCGATCAGCGACAGACGGGTGATACCCGGCAGTACTGACGGCGAGTTCGGGGTCACGAATTTGTTGTCGTGAGTGATCCCGAAGAAGTTGGCCGAACCGACTTCCTCGATCTTTTTGTGGGTCAGCGGATCCAGGTAGATGGCGTCAGCGAAGTGCGCTTTCTTGGCCTGGGAGCCCGGCATCAGGCTGGCAGCGTAGTTGCCACCGACCTTGGCGGCACCGGTGCCTTGTGGCGCGGCGCGGTCGAAGGTGGAGATCTGGAAGTTGTGCGGGGTCAGGCCGCCCTTGAAGTAGGCGCCGACCGGGATCGCGAACACCGAGAAGATGAACTCAGGTGCGGTACGCACGCCGATGTTGTCACCCACGCCGATCACGAACGGACGCAGGTACAGCGCGCCGCCGGTGCCGTAAGGCGGGATGAAGCGCTCGTTGGCGCGAACCACTTGCTTGCATGCTTCGATGAACTGCTCGGTGGAGACATGTGGCATCAGCAGGCGGGCGCAGCTGCGTTGCATGCGCGCGGCGTTCTGGTCCGGACGGAACAGGTTGATCGAGCCGTCCTTGCAACGATAGGCCTTCAGGCCTTCGAAGCATTGCTGGCCATAGTGAAGGGCAGTGGAGCCTTCGCTGATGTGCAGCACGTTGTCTTCGGTCAGGGTGCCTTTGTCCCACTCGCCGTTGCGAAAGTACGACAGATAGCGTTTGTCGGTCTTGATGTAGTCAAAACCCAGCTTGTCCCAGTTGATGCTTTCGTTACCCATGACACCCTCTATCACTGAACAACCGCCGAAGCGGTTCAAGGCTTCTGACGTTTTTTTGGATGGGCACAACAATACTTCATTCTTGAGCGGTTTCGCAGCCCGGGCGATGGGGGGAGCAGCAGATTTATTAGCCTGCTTATGAAAAAACTCCCCCGTGTCGGGTTTTTACAGGTGCAGCGCGTGCCCAAGCGCACGCAACGCCGCTTCCTGCACCGCTTCACCCAGGGTCGGGTGCGCATGGATGGTGCCACCGATGTCTTCCAGTCGCGCACCCATTTCCAGGCTTTGCGCGAACGCAGTCGACAGTTCGGAGACCCCGACACCCACCGCCTGCCAACCGACAATCACATGGTTGTCCCGACGAGCGACCACCCGCACGAAGCCGGTTTTCGATTCCAGGGTCATCGCCCGGCCATTGGCCGCGAACGGGAAGTTCGACACGATGCAGTCCAGTCCTGCCGCTTTGACTTCGTCTGGGGTCTTGCCGACCACCACCAGTTCCGGGTCGGTAAAGCACACGGCTGCAATGGCGGTCGGGTTGAATTCGCGGGTCTTGCCGCTGATCAGCTCGGCAACCATCTCGCCTTGGGCCATGGCGCGGTGGGCCAGCATCGGCTCGCCGCTCAGGTCGCCGATGGCGTAGACGTTGCGCATGCTGGTCTGGCAGCGGCTGTCGATCTTGATCGCCGAGCCGTTCATGTCCAGGTTCAGCGCTTCAAGGTTCCAGCCCTGAGTATTGGGTTTGCGACCGACAGCCACCAGCACCTGATCGGTTTCAAGGTTCAGGGTGTCGCCGTTCGGATCGCGCACCTGCAACGTACCGTCGAAGCCCAGTACGCTGTGTTTCAGGTACAACTTCACGCCCAGTTGCTTCAGCGCGTCGTGCACCGGTTGTGTCAGTTCGGCATCGTAGGCCGGCAGAATGCGATCCTGCGCCTCTACCACACTGACCTCGGCGCCGAGCTTGCGATAGGCAATGCCCAGCTCCAGACCGATGTAACCACCGCCGACCACGATCAAGCGTTTCGGAACCGACTTCGGTGCCAACGCTTCGGTCGACGAAATGATCGGCCCGCCAATCGGCAGGATCGGCAGGTTGACGCTTTTCGAGCCGGTGGCCAGCACCAGATGCTCGCACTGGATGCGGGTATCGCCGACTTCCACGGTCTTGCCGTCGATGACCTTGGCCCAGCCATTGATGACCTGAACCTTGTGCTTCTTCAGCAACGCGGCGACGCCGGTGGTCAGGCGATCGACGATGCCGTCCTTCCACTCGACGCTCTTGGTGATGTCGAGGGTCGGCGCCGAAACGCTAATGCCCAGTGCCGAATGCTGATTGTGATGTTGCGTCTGGTGAAACTGCTCGGCCACATGGATCAGCGCTTTCGACGGAATGCAGCCGATGTTCAGGCAGGTGCCGCCCAGCGATTCGCCCTCGACCAGAATGGTCGAAATGCCCAGTTGCCCGGCGCGAATGGCCGTCACGTAACCGCCGGGGCCACCGCCGATGATCAGCAGCGTGGTGTTCAGAGTTTGCATTGCGTCACTCCACAAACAGGGTCGCGGGTTGTTCGAGCAGACCACGAATGGCCTGGATGAAGAGCGCCGCGTCCATGCCGTCGACCACGCGGTGATCGAAGGAGCTGGAGAGGTTCATCATCTTGCGGATCACCACCTGGCCTTTGACGACCATTGGGCGTTCGACGATTTTGTTGACGCCGACGATCGCGACTTCAGGCAGGTTCAGCACCGGGGTGCTGACGATGCCGCCAAGGGCGCCGAGGCTGGTCAGGGTGATGGTCGAGCCGGACAGTTCATCGCGGCTGGCCTTGCCATTGCGCGCAGCGGTGGCGAGGCGGGAGATTTCCGCCGCGCTGTCCCACAGGCTGCGCGCTTCGGCGTGACGCACCACCGGCACCATCAGGCCGACATCGCTTTGGGTGGCGACGCCGACATGCACCGCGCCGAGGCGGGTGATGACCTGGGCTTCGTCGTCGTAACGGGCGTTCATCTGCGGGAAGTCGCGCAGTGCGACGACCAGTGCACGCACCAGAAACGGCAGCAAGGTCAGCTTGCCACGACTGGCACCGTGTTTTTCGTTCAGGTGGGCACGCAGTTCTTCAATTGCGGTGACGTCGATTTCCTCGACATAACTGAAGTGCGCAGCGCGCTGAGTCGCGTCCTGCATGCGCTGGGCAATCTTGCGGCGCATGCCGATCACTTGAATCTGTTCTTCGTCGTTACGTTGGGCGTACGCGGCGGCGACCGGCGCCGAAGCGTTCGACTGACCTTGCGCCAGATAGGCGTCGAGGTCTTCGTGCAATATGCGACCTGCCGGGCCGGAGCCGCGCACCAGACGCAATTGAATGCCCAGATCCAGCGCGTGTTTGCGCACGGCCGGCGAGGCCAGCGGGCGTTCATCGGCTTCGCGAGCGACCATCGGGCCTTGGCAAACCGGAGCCGTACGCGGCGCGGCGGGTTTGCTTTCAACGACAGCTTCAACTTTAGGTGCGACAGGTGTTTCTTTCGCCGCAACAGGCGCCGGTTTGTCCGACTCCTTCAGATTGCCAGCACCTTCAACCTCGATGCTGATCAGGATACTGCCGACCGCCATCACTTCACCCGGCTGACCACCCAGCGCAATCACCTTGCCGTGGACCGGCGACGGAATGTCGACCATCGCCTTGTCGGTCATCACATCCGCCAGCACCTGATCCTCAACGACCAGATCGCCAACCTTCACGTGCCACTGTGACAGTTCTACTTCTGCGATGCCTTCGCCGATGTCCGGCATCTTGATAACGTGCGTGCCCATTCAGACCTCCATGACCCGTTTCAGCGCCGCGCCCACTCGGGACGGCCCAGGGAAATACGCCCACTCCTGCGCGTGCGGGTAGGGGGTGTCCCAACCGGTGACGCGTTCGATCGGCGCCTCCAGGTGGTGGAAGCAATGCTCTTGCACCAGCGACACCAGTTCGGCGCCGAAACCGCAGGTGCGGGTGGCTTCGTGAACCACGACGCAACGGCCGGTCTTCTTAACGGATTTGACGATGGTTTCCAGATCCAGCGGCCACAGGCTGCGCAGGTCGATGACTTCGGCGTCCACGCCGGATTCTTCGGCGGCGACTTGCGACACGTACACGGTGGTGCCGTAGGTCAGCACGGTCACGTCCTTGCCCGGACGAGTGATGGCGGCAACGTCCAATGGCACGGTGTAGTAACCATCTGGCACCTGGGCTTGCGGGTGTTTCGACCACGGGGTTACCGGGCGGTCGTGATGGCCATCGAACGGGCCGTTGTACAGGCGTTTCGGCTCGAGGAAGATCACCGGGTCATCGTTTTCGATGGAGGCGATCAGCAGGCCTTTGGCGTCATACGGGTTGGACGGCATGACAGTGCGCAGGCCGCAGACCTGAGTGAACATCGCCTCGATGCTCTGGCTGTGGGTCTGGCCGCCGTAGATGCCGCCGCCGCACGGCATGCGCAGGGTCATCGGGGCGGTGAACTCGCCGGCCGAGCGATAACGCAAGCGGGCGGCTTCGGAAATGATCTGGTCGGACGCCGGGTACACGTAGTCGGCGAACTGGATCTCGGCCACCGGACGCAAGCCATAAGCGCCCATGCCCACCGCGACGCCGACGATACCGCTTTCGGAGATCGGCGCATCGAACACCCGCGAGGTGCCGTACTTGGTCTGCAAGCCTTCGGTGCAACGGAACACGCCGCCGAAGTAACCGACGTCCTGGCCGAACACCACCACGTTGTCGTCACGCTCAAGCATCACATCCATGGCCGAGCGCAGGGCCTGGATCATGGTCATGGTGGTCGTGGTCATGGCGGTTTCCAACTGAATATTGTTGTTGTGATCGTTCATGTCAGATCCCCAACTGCTGACGCTGGCGCTTCAAGTGCTCCGGCATCTCTTTGTAGACGTCTTCGAACATGGTCGCGGCGCTTGGAATCTGGCCGCCGGCGAGGGTGCCGTACTGTTCGGCCTGTTTCTGTGCGGCAATCACTTCGGCTTCGAGCTCGGCGCTGACGGCGGCGTGCTCCTCTTCCGACCAGTGGCCGACCTTGATCAGGTGCTGTTTCAGGCGGGCAATCGGGTCGCCCAGCGGGAAGTGGCTCCAGTCGTCGGCAGGACGGTATTTGGATGGATCGTCGGAGGTCGAGTGCGGGCCGGCGCGGTAGGTGACCCATTCGATCATGGTCGGGCCGAGGCCGCGGCGCGCGCGTTCGGCAGCCCAGGCGGAGGCGGCGTAGACCGCGTAGAAGTCGTTGCCGTCAACCCGCAGCGAAGCGATGCCGCAACCGACGCCGCGTCCGGCGAAGGTGGTGGCTTCACCACCGGCGATGGCCTGGAAGGTCGAGATCGCCCACTGGTTGTTGACCACGTTGAGGATCACTGGCGCCCGATAGACGTGAGCGAAGGTGAGGGCGGTGTGGAAGTCCGATTCGGCGGTGGCGCCGTCACCGATCCAGGCCGAGGCGATTTTGGTGTCGCCCTTGATCGCCGAGGCCATGCCCCAGCCCACGCCCTGAATGAATTGGGTGGCGAGGTTGCCGGAAATGGTGAAGAAACCCGCATCCTTGACCGAGTACATGATCGGCAACTGACGGCCCTTGAGCGGATCGCGCTCGTTGGACAGCAGTTGGCAGATCAGGTCGACCAGCGGTACGTCGCGGGCCATCAGAATGCTTTGCTGGCGGTAGGTCGGGAAGCACATGTCGTCGATGTTCAAGGCCAGGGCCTGGGCGCTGCCGATGGCTTCTTCGCCGAGGCTCTGCATGTAGAACGACATTTTTTTCTGACGCTGGGCGACCACCATGCGGTTGTCGTAGATCCGGGTCTTGAGCATGGCACGCATGCCTTTGCGCAGGATCTCGACCGGCACGTTTTCAGCCCATGGGCCGAGGGCGTTGCCCTGGTCGTCGAGCACGCGGATCAGGCCACGGGCCAGGTCGGCGGTGTCGGCCGGTTCAACGTCGATGGAAGGTTTGCGCACCGTGCCGGCATCGGTCAGATGCAGGTAGGAGAAATCGGTTTTGCAGCCTGGGCGGCCCGAGGGTTCAGGGACGTGCAGACGCAGCGGTTCATACGCTTGGGTCATGGCTTCTACGCTCGATCTTGTGAATTTCTTGTAGTGAGCTGGCAGTCATTCTTCGATAAAAGAAATCTTGTCCTACAACAATCATAGGCCCGGGCAAGAAGAATATTTCTCTCTGTTTCGTTGCGCTGAAGATCATTTGCAGATAGAAATTCTGCATAAACATAAAAAACAGGTGGTTTTGTCTCATGCGCAAACTGGACCGTACCGATATCGGCATACTCAACAGCCTTCAGGAGAACGCGCGTATCACCAACGCCGACCTGGCCCGTTCGGTCAATCTGTCGCCGACGCCGTGCTTCAACCGGGTCAAGGCAATGGAAGAGCTGGGGCTGATCCGCGAGCAGGTGACCCTGCTGGATGCCGACCTGCTGGGGCTGCACGTCAACGTGTTCATCCACGTCAGTCTCGAGAAACAGGTAGAGGAAGCGCTGCAGCATTTTGAAGAGGCGATTTCCGATCGCCCTGAGGTCATGGAGTGCTACCTGATGGCCGGCGACCCGGACTATCTGATCCGGGTGCTGGTGCCGACCATCCAGTCGCTCGAACGCTTCATGATGGACTTTCTGACCAAGGTGCCGGGCGTGGCCAACATCCGGTCAAGTTTTGCGCTCAAGCAGGTGCGCTACAAGACGGCGTTGCCGTTGCCGGCGAATGGCTTGACGCTGGGTAACTGAGCGCGATGCAGTTCACAGGTATTCATAGCGATATTCCAGGTCTTCGGTAACAAGTGTCTGCTGAACGGTAAAGCTCTGAGGCCAGGGAGCGGGTTCGTTTTCCGGGTGAAAGACCAGTGTCGAGTGATTCAGGTCGTCCTGCGTGAAGGAGGGGACGTTCGGATGCAGCTTCTTCCACCGCTCCCAGAGCAGATCCAGATAGCAATGATGCAGGAAGAATATCGGGTCGTTGGGGGACGATGCTTCCATCATGTTGCCCCCGATCCAGGCATGTACCTGATTGTGCAGTTCGCGCTCGGAGACGTTTTCCCAACCGCCCGGCTCCATCCAGTACGACGTTCTGTTCAGCGCCGAAATGACGGTTTCTGGTGACGGCAAGGCACCCGCAGCGCCGAGATTGCGGCGCACCCCGGCGTTACCGAACCCCTCGTCCCATACGGAGACAATGAATGACGACTGTGTACTGGAAAAGGGCCCGGTTGTTACCAGCATGTTTTGGGTAGTGTCACCGTTGCCGCCCATGAAGTCCGAAGTGAACGGATTGTCGGCGCCGCCGAGTTGCCAGTTCCAGTAGGGCAGGGTGATGCGAGGGTCATCAGCCGCGGCCTGCAGCGCCAACTCGAACTGGCGGATCAGCACACGGTGCCACGGATAGAACAGGGGGCTGCGATGCGGATTGGGAACAAGAGGATTACCTCGTCCCATTGAATTCTTGTGGATCTGTACAAAATCGTCGTAACGGCTTTGCTGGCCGGGACGCAGTACGCTGTTCACGTTGTTTTTCAGCCTCAGGACCGCGTTGATGAAGGCGGCCTTTTCCTCTCGGGACAGATCCCGGTGGTTGCGGCGAATATCCATATTGCCAAATCTCCATGGGTTGATTACTCCATGAAGTCTGCCTTCTGGCCGAGATTACGCCCAGTTCATGGGGTCCGACGTGACAGGTACGAATCCCCTTGTTTCGGGTTCCCTTAGTGTTTTTTTCTTACACGGAGTTGATGGGAATCTTCAGGTAGACAACGCCATTGCCTTCCGCCGGCGGCAGGTTTCCTGCCCGGACGTTGACTTGAATCGCCGGCAGCAACAGCGTCGGCATTCCCAACCCCGCGTCCCGCCGTGTGCGCATTTCAACGAACGTGGCTTCATCGATGCCGTCATGCACATGGATATTGCTTTTGCGCTGTTCGCCTACAGTGGTCTGGCACTGCGAGTCACGGCCTTGCGGCGGGTAGTCGTGGCAGACGTAAAGCTTCACGCTGGCGGGGAAGGCCAGCAGCTTGTGAATCGAATTGAACAATTGATGGGCGTTGCCGCCGGGAAAGTCGCAACGAGCGGTGCCGACGTCGGGCATGAACAGCGTGTCGCCGACCAGAATCTGTTCGCCATCGATCAAGTAGGCCATGTCCGCCGGGGTGTGGCCGGGGACGTGCAGGGCGGTGGCCTTGAGATTGCCGATCCTGAATGACTCGTTCGGCGTGAACAGATGATCGAACTGCGATCCATCGACACGAAACTCCGGCTCCAGATTGAACAGCGCTTTGAATACGTCCTGCACTTTGCTGATGGATTCGCCAATGGCGATCTTGCCCCCCAGTTCCCGGCGCAGGTAAGGCGCGGCGGAGAGGTGGTCGGCATGGGCGTGGGTTTCCAGCAGCCATTGCACCTGCAGTCGATGTTCGCGCACGAACGCGATGATCCGGTCGGCTTGCAGCGTGCAGGTGCGGCCGGCGGCACCGTCGTAATCGAGCACCGGATCGACGATCGCGCATTGCCCACCGTCGGCTTCGTAGACCACGTAGCTGTAGGTCGAGGAGGCGGGGTCGAGAAAGGCTTCAATCAACGCGGGCATGGACATGAACCTGTGGCAGAGGACGAAAAATCAGTAGTGGGTTGCAACACTTTATGTAAACACATAATGTCCGCAGCTTAAGTGACGTTGAAGGCATCCTGCAAATGCAATCCAGTCTGACCGAATGTGAAGTGGCGCAACTGCGCGCCTCGGCTTCCAAGGCCTGTTCTTTGCTCAAGGCCTTGGCCAATGAGGATCGGCTGCTGATCCTGTGCCAGTTGACCCAGGGCGAGCGCAACGTCGGCGAGCTGGAGAAAATGACCGGCGTGCGTCAGCCGACCCTGTCCCAGCAACTGGGCATCCTGCGTGATGAAGGGCTGGTCGCGACTCGTCGTGAAGGCAAGTACATTTTTTACGGTCTCGCCAGTCACGAAGTGATCCAGGTGATGAAAACCCTTTCCGGACTCTACTGCGGAGCCGTGCTCAAAAGCTGGGCGCAATAGTCCCGGCTATCCTTGCGTGCAGCCATAAGGAACAAACAATGAACGATCAACACTGGGGCCCATCCATCAGTGCGGACATCGTGGTCATCGGCGGCGGCACTGCCGGTATCGGTTTTGTCGCGAGCCTGCTCAAGCGCGATCCCGGCCTGAAAATCACGGTGATCGAGCCGAGCACCCTGCATTACTACCAACCGGCGTGGACGCTGGTCGGCGGTGGCGCCTATGACGCCAAAGACACCGCCCGACCGATGAACAAAGTGATGCCGCGCCAGGCCACCTGGATTCAGGCGGCAGTGACCGGCATCGACCCCGACCAGCGCCGTCTCACCCTCAACGATCAACGCACCATCACCTATCAGAACCTGATCGTCTGCCCCGGCCTGCGCCTGGCGTGGGAGAAGATCGAAGGCCTGCAGGACAGCCTCGGCCAGCACGGCGTCACTTCCAACTACAGCTATCAGCACGCGCAATACACCTGGGATCAGGTGCAGAAACTGCGCGGCGGCAAAGCCCTGTTCACCCAGCCGCCAATCCCGATCAAGTGCGCCGGCGCGCCGCAGAAGGCGCTGTACCTGTCCTGCGATCACTGGCTCAAGCGCAACGTGCTGAGCAAGGTCGAGGTCGAGTTCAATCTGGCCGGCGCCGCATTGTTCGGCGTCCCGACCTTCGTGCCGCCGCTGATGAAGTACATCGAAAAATACAACGCGCGGCTGGCGTTCAATTCCAATCTGGTGAAGGTCGACGGCCCGGCGAAAACTGCCTGGTTCGACGTCAAGGATGCGGACGGCAACGTCACCCGTCAGGCCAAGACTTTCGATCTGCTGCACGTCGTCCCGCCGCAGGTTTCGCCGGATTTCATCGCGCAGAGTCGGTTGGCCGACGCCAGCGGCTGGTGCGAGGTCAACCCGCACACGCTGCAACATCCGCGTTATCCCGATGTGTTTGCCCTGGGCGATATCTGCGGCACCACCCATGCGAAAACCGCCGCGGCAGTGCGTAAGCAAGTCGTGGTGGTGGCGGAAAACCTTCTCGCCCTGCGCAAGGATCTGGCACTGCCGCTGAAGTACGACGGCTACGGTTCCTGCCCGCTGACGGTGGAGAAGGGCAAGGTGATCCTCGCCGAGTTCGGCTATGGCGGAAAACTGCTGCCGACCTTTCCCCTCGACCCGACCGTGCCGCGCCGCTCCGCGTGGTGGCTGAAGGCGACGCTGCTGCCGTGGTTCTACTGGAACGGCATGCTCAAGGGCCGCGAATGGCTGACGCGTCTGTCCAGGGTCGACTGAGAACACTCTATGTTGCTGGCAAGTCTGTTTGGCGTGGTGATGGGATTGGTCCTTGGTCTGACCGGGGCCGGCGGCGGGATTCTCGCCGTGCCGGCGCTGGTGCTGGGGCTGGGCTGGACGATGACGCAAGCGGCGCCGGTGGCGTTGTTTGCAGTGGGCAGCGCGGCGGCAGTCGGCGCGATTGATGGTTTGCGCCATGGTCTGGTGCGTTATCGCGCGGCGCTGCTGATTGCGGCGCTCGGCGCGGTGTTTTCGCCGGTGGGCATCTACTTCGCCCATCAGTTGCCGGAAAAGGTTTTGATGATTCTGTTCAGCCTGCTGATGGTGATGGTGGCGTGGCGCATGCTGCGTCGCGAACGCCAGCAGGAGGGCCCGAGCGACCATGGCCACGCCAGTTGGGGCCAGAAGAACTGCATGCTCAATGAACAGACCGGCCGTTTCGACTGGACCGCCAAATGCACCGCGACCCTTGCGGCACTGGGCGCTGTCACCGGTGTGGTGTCCGGGTTGCTGGGGGTGGGCGGCGGGTTTCTGATCGTGCCGGCGTTCAAGCAACTGACCGATGTACAGATGCGCGGGATCGTTGCCACTTCACTGATGGTCATCAGCCTGATTTCCGCCATCGGCGTGATCGGCGCGTTCCACGCGGGCGTGCGGATAGATCGACTGGGTGCTGCGTTCATTGTGGCGAGCATCATCGGCATGATCATCGGTCGCCAACTTTGCGCGCGAGTACCGGCGAGGACGTTGCAGGTGGGGTTTGCCAGTGTGTGCCTGGTGGTTGCGGCTTACATGTTGCTGCGGGCTTGATATGAAGTCTGTGACGAGGGAGCAGGCGCCCTCGCCACAGCGATCGCGTTACAACACCAGGTGCGGTAACCACAGCGACAGTGCCGGAACGTAGGTCACCAGCATCAGCACCAGGAACAGCACCGCATAGAACGGCAGCAGCGCCTTCACGGTGCTTTCGATGCTGACCTTGCCCACCGCCGAACCGACGAATAGCACGGCGCCCACCGGCGGGGTTATCAGGCCGATACCGAGGTTGACCAGCATGATCATGCCGAACTGCACCGGGTCGACGCCGATACCGAGGATCACCGGCATCAGGATCGGCGTAAGGATCAGGATCAGCGGTGCCATGTCCATCACGGTGCCGAGCAACAGCAGCATGACGTTGATGCACATCAGGATCACGTAGCGGTTGTCGGACAGGGTCAGGAACAGCGTGGTGATTTTCGCCGGGATCTGCATCAGGGTCATGATGTAGCCGAAGCTGGCGGCGAAGCCGATCAGGATCATCACGATGGAAATGGTGCGCACCGTGCGATGCATCAGTTTCGGCAGTTCGCTCCATTTGTAGTCGCGGTAGATGAACATGGTGACGAAAAACGACCACAGCACGGCGATGGCCGCCGACTCGGTGGCCGTGAAGATCCCCGAGAGAATTCCGCCGAGAATGATCACCATCGCCATCAGCCCCCACAGCGCTTCGCCGCAGATCTTCAAGGCTTCGCGCATCGGGATCACTTCGCCTTTGGGATAGTCGCGTTTGCGCGCGAAGATCAGGCACAGCACCATCAGGCACGCGCTCATCAGCAGGCCCGGCACGACACCCGCCATGAACAGCGAAGCGATGGACACAGTGCCGCCGGCGGCCAGCGAGTAGAGCACCGAGTTGTGACTCGGCGGAGTCAGCAAGGCCTGCACCGAACCACTGACGGTCACTGCCGTGGAGAAGTCCCGGGGATAACCCTTGCGCTCCATTTCCGGGATCAGTACCGAACCCACCGACGCGGTATCGGCCACCGACGAGCCGGAAATCGCACCGAAAAAGGTCGAGGCCATGATGTTGACCAGCGACAGCCCGCCACGCACGAAGCCCACCAGGACCCCGGCGAACGCAACCAGTCGCCGCGACATGCCGCCCTCGGCCATGATCGCGCCGGCGAGCACGAAGAATGGAATCGCCAGCAGCGAGAATTTGTTCACCCCGCCCGCCACCTGAATCATCAGGGCCTGGAACGGGATGTCGATCCACCACGCGCCAATCAGCGCCGACAGCCCGAGCGCATAGGCAACCGGCATGCCGATCAGGATCAGTGCGATAAAACTGCCCAGCAGAATCAATGCGTCCATCAGGCAGCCCCTTCGTTTTCTTCAACCAGGTCGAACCGCACCACGCGGCGATTGCTTTGATCGCCGAGCAAGAGTTTTTCCAGCACGAAAATCAGCGTCAGCGCGCCGCCAATCGGGATCGGCATGTAGGTGATGCCGACGCGCAATGTCGGCAGGGCGCTCATGAACTGGTTCCACGTTGACAGGCAGAGCTTGGTGCCCCAGATGGTCATGAACAGGCAGATGGTGCCCATGAGCACTTGGGAAACGATGCTCATGGTTCGACGCATGTTCGGTTGCAGGCGGTCGGTGACCATCGCCACCGCCATGTGAGCGCCGGCGCGATAGCTGGCGGCGGCGCCGATGAAGGTGAAGACCATCATCAGCAGGATGGCGGTGGGCTCCGGCCAGCTTGAGCCGGTGCCGAGGACGTAACGGGCGAACACGCCCCAGGGAATGATCAGGGAAATGGTCAGCACCGACAGACCGGCGACCCAGATGCAGGCCATGTAGATCCGGTCATTGATGCGCAGCAGCAAATTCTTCATCGGGTTCCACCGTAACCGGGCAGGCGTGAGCGCCGAGCGACGCCAGCGCTGCCGGGCCTTGTATTGAGGGCAGGGAGGTTACTGAACGGCTTCGATGCGTTTGATCAGGTCGACGTAGGGCGCGCCGTATTTTTCGCGGATCGAAGCGGTGGCCTCGTAGAAGGGTTTCTTGTCGACGGTGATGAACTCGACGCCGGCGGCCTTGAGTTTCTCTTCACTGCTGGCCGACTTGGCGTCCCACAGCGTGCGCTCCTGGGCCTGCGCAGCCTTGGCGGCTTTTTTCACTAGGGTCTGCTGATCGGGGCTGAGTTTTTCCCAGGTGATTTTCGACATCACGATGGGCTCGGGCAGGATCAGGTGCCCGGTCAGGCTGTAGAACTTGGCGTTCTGGTAGTGGTTGTGTTCAAGCAGGGTCGGCGGATTGTTTTCCGCGCCATCGATGACGCCGGTCTGCAGGGCACTGAAGATTTCGCCGGTGTCCATGGCAATACCGTTGCCGCCCATGGCGTTGATGGTTTCGATGAACATCGGGTTGCCCTGCACGCGGATTTTCATGCCCTTGAGGTCCGCCAGGCTGCGCACCGGTTTCTTGGTGTAGATGTTGCGCGTGCCGCCATCCATCCACGCCAGCGCCACGAGGTTGAATTCGGAGTTGGTGATCTTGTCGAGGATCTCGTCACCGATTTCACCGTCGATGATTTTGCGCATGTGCGCCTGGTCACGGAACACGAACGGCATGTTGAACACGTTCACGTCCGGCACCACAGGGCCGACGATCCCGAGGCTGACGCGGGCCATCTGGATGGCGCCGACCTGGGCCTGTTCGACCACTTCCTTTTCCGAGCCGAGTACACCGCCGGGGAACATCTTGAAGGTCAGCTTGCCGTCACTTTCGGCAACCAGGGTCTTGCCCAACTGTTCTTCGGCGACCACGGTCGGATACCCGGCGGGGTGGATGTCGGCGAATTTGATTTCCAGCGCCTGGGCCGCGCTGCCGAAGGTGAGCGCGAGGGGGAGGGCGACGGCGAGCAACGTGCGTTTGAAGTCCATGAGGGGTTCTCCAGTCTTGTTATTTTTGTGTTCAAGGCACAGCAATGCAGCAAGGGCGGGTTACAGCAAATCGTCGAACATTGGCTCCGGCAGGCCTTTGACGCCGGGGTTGAGGGCGAACACGCCACCGGCCAGGGACTGCGGATCCTGGTCGTCGCCGGGGCGAATCGAAGTCACGAACAAGGTGTCCATCCGGCTGCCGCCGAAGGCGCACATGGTGGGTTTTTTAACCGGTACCTGCAGCGAGCGGTCAAGGCGACCGTCGGGGGTAAAACGATGGATCAGGCCGACGTCGTTGGCGCAGATCCAGTAGCAGCCATCGGCATCCACGGCTGCGCCGTCGGGGCGGCCGTAAAAATGGTTCATGTCCACGAACACCCGCCGGTTGGAGGGTGTGCCTGTCTCGGTGTCGTAGTCGAAAGCCCAGATCAGTTGGACGTTCGGGTGCGAGTCCGACAGGTACATGGTTTTGCCGTCCGGGCTGAAGCCCAGGCCGTTGGGCACGATGAAGCCATCAAGCTGTGCCTCGATCACGCCTGTTTGCCCGGCACCGTAACGATAGAGCCGGCCCTCGGACAGATTCAGACCCATGTTCAGCACCATGCTGCCGGCCCAGAACCGACCCTGGCGGTCGCAGCGACCGTCGTTCAGGCGCATGTCCTGGCGGTTGTGTTCCACCGGGCCGAGCAGGTCGCTGTCGAGGCTGCCATCGGCATGCGGTTGCAGGTGAAAGAATCCGCTCTCCATGCCGGCCACCCAGACGCCGCGACTGTGTCGGGCGAGGCAGGCGAGCATCTCGGGCGCCTTCCAGGCGTGAACATGGCCAGTGTCGGCGTTCCAGCGCTGCAGGCCACCGTTGGGGATATCGACCCAGTACAAGGCGTTTTCCTGTGGCACCCAGACCGGGCTTTCACCCACAGCGTTGCGGGCGTCGACGATCAATTCGGCTTGCATACTCATTCCCTTGGTTTGTGCTTTTGGAGACGGACAAGCGCAGCGATCAATCGCCGAACGGGCCGGCCGCAACGAAGGCTCCGCCCTGGTAGATCCGCGCCGGGTCATCGGCTGCCGGCATGGGCTGCGCCTCGACCTTGTCGCGAAACACTTCGGAGGTGTCTTTGGCCTCGAAACCGAGGTGACTGGCGAAGCGGTTGTCCCACCACACATCCTTGTTGGCGGACATGCCATAAACCACGGTGTGGCCGACGTTGGGGGTGTACAGCGAACGTTCGAGCAGTTGGGTGAGATCGTCGAAGCTCAGCCAGGTGTGCATCATTCGGCGGTTCTGTGGTTCGGGAAACGACGAGCCGATGCGGATGCTGACAGTTTCGATGCCATAGCGATCGAAGTAGAAACTGGCCATGTCTTCGCCGTAGGACTTGGACAGACCGTAGTAGCCGTCGGGGCGGCGAGCAGAGCTGGCGTCGAGGTGTTCGTTCTGTTTGTAGAAGCCGATGACATGGTTGGAGCTGGCGAAAATCACCCGTTTCACACCGTGTCGGCGTGCCGCTTCATAGATATGGAATACGCCGCAGATGTTGGCGCCGAGGATTTCTTCGAAGGGGCGCTCCACCGAGACGCCACCGAAGTGCAGGATCGCATCCACGCCTTCGACCAGCTGATGCACGGCAGCTTTGTCGGCGAGGTCGCAGAGCACGATTTCTTCGCGGTCATCGATGGCCGGGGCGAGGGCGGCGATGTCCGACAGGCGCAGCACGTTGGCATACGGGCGCAGACGTTCACGCAGGACTTTGCCCAGGCCACCGGCGGCGCCGGTCAGCAGCAGGCGATTGAACGGAGTTGGGGCGGTGGAGGTGGACGTCATGGCAATCCCTTACACGTTGTTATTAGGTTTGTTGTAGGTTGTCGTATGACTGCGCTGAAGTATCGGTAGGGTTTCCGGAACTTGTCAACGCGACTTTCGGTGTAAGTGACGGAAGGCCGATTCACCCTCCGTTCACCCCATGCCAGGGTTTACAACAACGAAATCGGGTAACTGATGAAGATCCGGTTCTCGTCGAATTCATTGGTGCTGAAGTCCCGGCGAATCGTCGCGTTGCGCCATTTGACGTTGAGGTTTTTCAGCGGACCGCTCTGCACTGTGTAGGCCAGCTCCGACTCGCGCCCCCATTCCTTGCCGTCGGTGATGGTGCCGGTGTGCACGTTGTCACCGCTGATGTAGCGGTTCATCAGCGTCAGCCCGGGGACGCCGAGGACCACGAAGTTGTAGTCGTGGCGGATCTGCCAGGAACGCTCCTGCGCGTTGTCGTAGCTGGCGTTGTAGCTGTCGTTGGCCAGGGTGCCGCCGCTGGTGCCGTTGACGCGCATCCAGGCATCGTCGCCACTGAGTTTTTGCAGGCCGATGTAGAACGTGTTTTCGCCGTACCGGGCCGAGAGCATGGCGAAAGCGGTTTTGTTGTCGAGGTCGCCGGCCTGGGCGCTGCCATCTTCCTTGCCGGTGAAGAAACCGAGGTTGGCGCCCAGCGTCCAGTCGCCCAGCGGCTGGCTGTGGCTGAGGTTGAAGTACTGTTGTTGGTAGATGTCGCTGAGTTCGGCGTACCACAGACCGACAAGCGTGCGTTTGTCGTTGAAGGTGTATTCGCCGCCGCCAAAGTTGAAACGGTCGGAGGTGAAGGCGCCGCGGCCGTTCATCGACATGTCTTCCATGCTGGCATCGTTGCGTGGGCTGTTGCCACGGAACTGCCCGCCGTAAAGGGTCAGGCCATTGATTTCGGTAGAGGTGATCTGGCCGCCACGAAAGGTCTGGGGCAGGGAGCGACCATCGTCCGAGCGCAGGATGGGCAACACCGGCATCCATTCACCCACCTTCAGTTCGGTCTTCGACACCTTGGCCTTGAGCGCAACACCCAGTCGCCCGAAATTGTCCGCCGGGCGTCCGTCATCGTGAATCGGCAGCAGCTGCGTACCGCCCGTGCCTTTGCCGCCATCAAGCTTCTGCGAATACATACCCAGCACGTCCAGGCCAAAGCCGACGGTGCCCTGGGTAAAACCGGATTTGGCGTCGAGAATGAAGTTCTGCGTCCACTCTTCGGCCTTGCCCTGCGGATAGTTCGGGTTGACGAAGTTGCGGTTGAAGTAGGCGTTGCGCAGGTTCAGCGTGGCTTTGCTGTCTTCGAGGAAGCCCTCGGCATCGGCGCTCATCGGCAAGGCTAGGGCGAGACTGCCGCAGCCGATCAGGCTCAGGGTGGAACGCGGGCGGGGGATAGAAAAACGGGACGTGCGGACGGAATTGCAGACGAGTGTGCTCACTGTGACGCTCCCTGTTTCATTTGTTGTTTTTATTATTTGTTATACGTCGTCGTACAACATGGTTGCGGATATTTGCGAGGTTTTCCGGAAAAGTCAACAGGGCGTCGTACGATGACTTTGGGTGAGCGGGCAGCCCTCAAAGCGCTGTGAAGAGGGCTGCTTTCGGCACGTTTACTGGTTGTAGAGCGCTTCAGTGTTATCGATCAGGGGATTTTTTTCGGTCAGCACGATCTGCGCGATCTGATCCTTGCGCATGAAACTCACCTTCGAATGCGACTGGGCGTACCGGATGAAGCGCTCCATGGCCTCGACCATCGCCGGGGTGCCGCCGATGCGGTCGTGCAGACTCACCGACATCATCCGCCGCTTGCTCGCGCCTTCGGCGTAGAGGCGATCGAATTCCAGCACCAGTTGCTGATAGAACTGTTCGGCAGAGAAATGCCGGCCCTCGACCAGCACGATGTCGTTGTTGCGCAGGGTGTACGGCACCACGGCGAATTTGCGTCCACGAACCATGGTCACGAACGGCTCGTCGCGGCTGACATCGTCGATGTGATAGGTGAAATTCAGATCCTGCAGCACCTTCAACGTATTGGGGCTGCGGCGCAGCCAGTTGGCGTTGTAGCCGACCGAGCGCTGACCGGTGATTTTTTCCACCGCGGCGACGCCATCACCGATGAACTGTTTTTCCTGGGCGTAATTCATGTTGTACGAGTCGGCCCAGCGCATGCCGTGGGCCGCCAGTTCATGGCCACGCTCGGCAATCGCCTTGGCCAGGTCCGGGTGCTTGAGCGCCGCTTCGCCGACCACGTGGGAGGTGACTTTAATGCCGGTGCGATCCCACAGATCGAGCATGCGCCACAGGCCTTCCTTGTAGCCGTAATCGAACCAGGTCTGCGCCGGTAGATCCGGGTAGCCTTTTGGCAGCGGTGTGCCGGAGAACGGACTTTCAGCGCCCTCGGGCTGGCCGCCGGTTTCGAATTGCATCGACACCGAAATGACCAGTTGCGAGCCATCCGGCCACGGGCGTTCCTGAGCGAAGGTGAGGGCTGGCAGCAACAGCGCGGCGGCCAGCAGGTTTTTCAGCAGACGCGGGGAGCGTTGCCAACGGGGAGTGGTCATATCGGGCACCTTTCAGGTTGAGAAGTGCTGCAAGGTTGGCATCCGCTACGCTTTGGAAAAATCCGCTGCGGGCGAGATGTCTTTTAAACAGAATTTACGAATCGCGATGCACGAATTCCTGGTGGGAGCGAGCCTGGATAGGTGTTTGGTCAGGATTTGCGGCACACTTAAGCGACTACAAGACAAGGCCTTTCAATGGATCAATACGCCCCGCGCAACTGGCAGCCGCACGAGAAGCCCAGTCTGCCCGGCTCCCCCTCGACGCCGCTGCACTCCAACCCCAAGCGTCTGGCTTATGCGCTGGTGGGCTTGCTGGTGGCGGTAACCGGTGGGCTGGGTAATGCGCTGGTGGTCGCCAACCTGCCTTATCTGCAAGGCGCGCTCGGGGCGACGACGGCGGAGATGGCCTGGCTGCCGGCGGCGTATGTGATGACCAACGTGTCGATGAACCTGCTGCTGGTGAAGTTTCGCCAGCAGTTCGGCCTGCGGGCGTTCACCGAGGTGTTTCTGGTGCTGTATGCGCTGGTGACCTTCGGCCATCTGTTCGTCAATGACCTGAATTCGGCGATCGCCGTGCGTGCGGCCCACGGCATGGTTGGCGCGGCGCTCAGTTCACTGGGCCTGTATTACATGGTGCAGGCGTTCCCGGCCAAATGGCGGATGAAGGCGCTGGTGCTGGGCCTCGGCACCTCACAGCTGGCCTTGCCACTGGCGCGACTGTTTTCCGAAGACCTGCTGCAGATCGCCGAATGGCGCGGCCTGTACCTGTTTGAACTGGGTATGGCGCTGCTGTCGTTGGGCTGCGTCCTGATGCTCAAACTGCCGCCGGGTGACCGGTTCAAGACCTTCGAACCGCTCGACTTCCTGACCTTCGCGATCCTCGCCAGCGGCGTCGCGCTGTTGTGCGCGGTGTTGTCCCTGGGGCGGATCGACTGGTGGCTGGAGGCCGACTGGATCGGTATCGCCCTGGCCGCGTCGATTGCGCTGATTCTCGCGGGGCTGGCCATCGAACATAACCGCAGCAACCCGATGCTGATGACCCGCTGGCTCGGCAGCGGGGTGATGATCCGCCTGGCGCTGGCGGTGATCCTGATTCGCATGGTGACCTCGGAGCAATCCACCGGCGCCGTGGGCTTCATGCAGAACCTGAACATGAGCAGCCAGCAGCTTCATAGCCTGTATGTGGTGATGCTGATCGGCAGCGTCGCCGGGTTGCTGACCAGTGCGCTGACCATCGACCCGAAACACCTGCTGATGCCGCTGATCATTTCGCTGGCGTTGATGGCCACCGGCTCGATCATGGACAGCTCATCGAACAACCTGACCCGCCCCGGCAACCTGTATTTCAGCCAGTTCCTGCTGGCGTTCGGCAGTACGTTCTTCCTCGGGCCGACCATGGTGCTGGGCACGCGCAACGTGCTGACCAACCCGCGCAACCTCGTGAGTTTTTCGGTGTTGTTCGGGATCTGCAACAACCTCGGCGGCCTGATCGGCGCGGCGTTGCTGGGAACTTTCCAGATCGTGCGCGAGAAATTTCATTCCAGCCACATCGTCGAGCAACTGGTGATGTCCGACCCGCGTGTCGCCGCCCGGGTGCAGAGCGGCGGATCGGCGGTCGGCTCCGTGATTGCCGACCCGAGTCTGCGCAATCTGCAAGGCATTCGCAGCCTGGCCAACGCCGCCACGCGCGAAGCCAACGTACTGGCCTATAACGATGTGTTCATGCTGATTGCGGTGATCGCGATCCTGACCATGATCTGGATTTCCATCCGTGCGCTGTGGCTGATCAGTACCACCAAAACCGTCGCCCCGACACCTTCCGTACCTTCCAGCGGTGCCACTTCTTCATGACCGAACCGACCACTACGACCACCAATGCCATCGCCGCCACCCCTGAAGGTGTGGCGCCGCCGTCATCACCGAACACCGAGCCGCGTTCGTTGCGGGTGCGGATCATCTCGTCGCTGGGCTTTGCCGCGATTGCCATCGTCGGTGTGCTGATCGTGCTTTACGCCTGGCAACTGCCGCCGTTCAGCAGCGCAGTTGAGACCACCGAAAACGCCTTGGTGCGCGGGCAGGTGACGATCATCGGCCCGCAGCTCAGTGGGTATGTGTTTGAAGTGCCGGTGCAGGACTTCCAGTTTGTGAAAGAAGGCGATTTGCTGGTGCGTCTCGATGACCGCATCTATCAGCAACGTCTCGACCAGTCGCTGGCACAACTGGCGGTGCAGAAGGCCTCGCTGGCCAACGTGGTGCAGCAGCGCAATAGCGCCGAAGCCACGATCAAGCTGCGGCAGGCGGTGGTGGCCGACAGCGAGGCGCAGTTGCGCAAAAGCGAGGCCGACTTGCGACGCAACAAGGCGCTGGTCAATGACGGTTCCGTGTCCAAGCGTGAGATGGACGTGGCGCTGGCCGCCAATGCGCAAAGCATTGCGGCGGTGGCGCAGGCCAAGGCCAATCTGGAGATCGCCCGGCAGGATCTGCAAACGGTGATCGTCAATCGCGGCTCACTGGAAGCGGCGGTGGCCAGTGCCGAGGCGGCGGTGCAGTTGGCGCGGATCGATTTGTCCAACACCCGGATCATCGCCCCGCGCGACGGTCAGCTCGGGCAGATCGGCGTGCGTCTGGGCGCTTACGTCAACTCCGGGGCGCAGTTGATGGCGCTGGTGCCGAACCAGAAATGGGTGATCGCCAACCTCAAGGAAACCCAGATGGACAATGTGCGCGTGGGGCAGCCGGCGAGTTTCACCGTCGATGCCTTGAACCACCGCAAATTCACCGGCCATGTGCAGCACATCTCACCAGGCACCGGTTCCGAATTCGCGTTGTTGCAGGCCGACAACGCCACCGGCAACTTCGTGAAAATCGCCCAGCGGGTGCCGGTGCGCATCACCATCGATCCGGATCAGCAGGAAAGCGAGCGCCTGCGGCCGGGGATGTCGGTGGTGGTCAGCATTGATACGGCGGCGGGTGACACCCAGAAACACTGACCTCAGGCGGCGGTCATCGGCGGCAAGGTGCCAAGCACGGAAACCGCCGCCACGGCGCCGATCCCCAGCAGCCATTCGAGCATGACGCTGCGCTTGAGGGTGTCGAGCCGTTGTTCGCAATCGTTGATCCGCAGGCGATTGAACAGCGCCAGGGCGAGCATGCCAAACACCAGCAGCGCCTTGATCAACAGGATCAGGGCGAAGCCCGAGAACAGCGGTGTCGGCCACCATTGGCCGGTGAGCACGCGCACATTGATCAGCCCGGTGATCAGCAGGCCGGCGACCAGTGCGTAACCGAGCCCGCTGAAACGCTGCAAAACTTCGCGCATGTCTTTGTCAGGTTGGCGCAGGATCATTACCAGCATCAGCAGCCCGCCGAGCCAGGCGCCGACGCAGGTCAAATGAATGACTTGATTGAGGATCAGCATTTGCCCGCTGAAGCCATCGAGCATCGCCCCGTGTCCGACCGGTGCCAGCGTCATCAGCAGCAGCGCACTCAGGCCCAGCCGCAATGGCTGGCTCGAACGCCACGGCGTCAACAGCAACGCCAGCAACAGCGCATTGATCAACAGATGCCAGCGCCAGACCTGACCGAAAAACGTATGACCGAGAACCAGCTCGACGGTGGGCGGATCAAACGCGGCCGCCGCCGATCCGGCCATGCTTGCGGTAATCAACAACGCCCAGATGACGCCGCTGGCCAAGGCAATCGCTACCAGCCAGCGAGCCAGTCGCGCGAGGTGCCGATCCAGCGTCGGCGCTTCACCCTTGAGCAGCAGCGGCCGGAACAGCCAGGCCCCGAACAGCATCAACACCACGATGAAATGCAGGAACCGGCACAGCACCAGCGCTTCACTCATGAATTACTGGCCAACCTTGAACTGATAGGCGCCTTCGCTTGTGTGTGTGTCGACCGACACCGCATGCCATTCGACCTTGTACTCGCCAGCGGTCAGCGGTGTTTCGGGGGTGACGATCAGGGTTTTCTTGTCACCTTCGGTGGTCAGCGGTTTGACCGTCACCGGCTTGCCATCGTGGGTCACGGTGACTTTGGTGAAGCTGGCTTCGACGCCTTCGGAAAACACCAGGCGCAGATCGGCCGGTGCCGCGACGGTGCTGTCGGCAGCCGGAGTTTGGCTTTTCAGATGGGCGTGGGCGAACGCCTGGGAAGTGACGATCAGCGAAGCCAGCAGCGCGCCAGCGGTGAAGAGTTTTTT
>Ga0068830_1014853_pt1 | contig 28543 bp, 29 predicted proteins | sample Hof3ISUMetaT_23_FD_68490 | JGI IMG/M metagenome (GOLD analysis project Ga0068830, IMG submission 68490) | Enriched soil aggregate microbial communities from Iowa State university to study microbial drivers of carbon cycling -... | ecosystem: Environmental > Terrestrial > Soil > Agricultural land... | reverse complement strand
TATAGCTCAGATGGTAGAGCAACTGACTTGTAATCAGTAGGTCCCGGGTTCGATTCCTGGTGCCGGCACCATACAAAACAAAGCCCCTGCAGAAATGCAGGGGCTTTGTTGTTTCTGGGGATAGCTTGTGAGTCGGGAGCCAGTCGAGAACCACGAGTCCTTGTGCGGAAATCTGACTATATTTCAAAAGTTGGAAAATATGAGATATACAGATTATATTGCATGATATAAAACATCCTGGGTAGTTAAAGGGAATATGGCTAAACCATCATGCCACACTGACATTATCAAAACTTAATTATGACTAAGCAGAAGAGTGCATATAAGTTATGATTATAAAAGAAAAAGAAATAAAGGCCGCATTGATAGACTGGCTGGAAGCCAAGGGTATGGTGCAGGATGCCGTCATTATAAATGAAATGGTAGTAGCGAACTGGACCCGCCGCGCAGATATTGCCATTGCAAATGGGCGCTTGTATGGCTTTGAAATAAAAAGTGAAGCAGACTCATTAAAGAGATTACCTGGACAAATAGAGTCCTTTTCCAATCACTTTGACAAAGTCACAATAGTTGCAGCATCAAAATTCATAAATCAAGTAAAAGAAGAATACCCTTCAGAAATTGGGATACTTGAGGCGTATCGTATTCAGGGCACAGTAAAGATTAAGCAAGTACGCGCGGGTAAACTTATAGAGATAAAAGACCACGCTAGCTTAGGAAACCTGATCACCAAACTAGAACTCTCAAGAATACTAAAATCTTACAGCACGCCTCACACTGTCACAGATGCAAAGAATATTCTCATCGAAAAAACCAAAACAATGCCCACCAAAGTATTTAAACAATATGTTTTGTCATGCATCAAAGCAAGGCACATAAATACTCACTGCGCATTTTACGAAGCTCGAAAAAAGCGCGGAAGCCTTCTGAGCTTGGGCTTACTTAGCAAGCAAGAAAACATGCGAAGGGTGGCGGAGAAAAAGGAACAACAACTAAAAAAAACCTTCTCCACAAAAAACTCATTTTACGAAAGACAGTTAGACATCAATCTTTTAGAGCGAGAGTGCGGAGCACTTCCAGACTTCATGCCCCGCACAATAAAAATCAAACGAAAACTTAAATAATTTCTTCGTAATCCTCTTCATCCCCAACCACACCATTACAGCGAATGTCGATCTGCTTTGAAATATGCATATTAACTCTCGCCGCAATCCAGGATGCGGGGGTTTTCATATTTTCAATCTCGCCAGCTGCAGCTCTTCTAATCATCTCAGCCCCCCAAGTTTCGTCGCGATTAATTTCTTCATAAGACATGATCAGCGATTGAGCCGCATTTATATAGCCAGTAGAGTTATTGTCAGGACGCCGTTCAAAAACCCAAGCATCCGTTAGAGGGTAATCAATACGAGGCGTATATCGCCCACCACCTGCTAGATAGACACGAGAGTGAATTGAACCATGATCGCCATATATTGCGGCATCGCTTCCGATTGCCGCGTGTAGTTTAGACTCATACATTGCTATCAAACCTCTTCTCCCGGCACTATTAGCATCAAGAAAAGAAACTACGGATGACGGGAAGCTGGTGGAAATCACGCTTATTTCGGCATCATCCACTTCATCTCTAATTTCATTGATTGTAGAAATGCACCCTGCCAACGACGCTGGAAGAGTATCCCTTACATATCCCGCATCAATAATCACAAGCGCATTATCAATCGAATCAAGAGAAGAAAGAGCAGAAATTATTTTTGCCGTATCCTGACCAAACGCTCTTACTTTGAATACAACCTTATTCAGCCCAAACGACTCAAAAAAACGAGCTTGCCTTACAATCTGAGAGAGCTTTGCATCTTCCGTTATCTGCACTACTGGAATAACAGGAGCTTCGATAGCAGAAATAAAATCCTGCCATTTTAAAAAGTTTCGTGAAGGATCTTTAAGCTCCTGCAAATCACTAGTAACGAAAGAGGACTCTGTCGTTAAGTCTAATATAATTGGCCGACCACCTGCCGCAGAAACAATCTTCTCTAGTGGGACGACTACATTTGACTGTCGCGGCCAAGCTCCCAGCGTAAAAGTAGGGATGATATCGCTTTTCTTATCATCGCTTAAATTCTCATAGCCGGTTACTTCCGCAGGCCTACTGCGCAGTGCTGGATAATAGTTATACGAACCGAAAACAATACTCATCTTAAGCTCCTTCTCGCTGCAAAATAACTTCAGCCTCAAACGAAGCTGTTGTTTCAGCCATCTTCTTATCTCTTTTTGCTGCTGCAGTATGACGTACCGTTTTCGAAATCACGTACGCATCAATCTCCATCATCTTGTTATTAGCATTCTGTAAGTCATTGGACTTAACTAACAACTCATAATTTTTATCATGGACCGCTGACAGCTCACTCAATAGCTTCAGAATTGGAATAATCAATAGTATCCCTATCAATACAGCTGCAACCCATCCAGACACGCCTAACCAGATAGCTTTTTCACCTGAAGAAAGGGAGTAAACCGATAGTACAACCCCCATCAGACTAAGGATCACCCCAATAAAACCTATATAGTTTCCTATATTAGCGCTACCTAAACTCCCGCCTCTCTCAACTCCAGCCATCGACTACCTCCTTGTTGCTCAGTCAGCCATTAAAATAAAGCCTGCAAAAAACAATTCAACCTTTTATATCCACCTCCAAAAATATGCAAGAAGTTTCTGCCCGTGTGTGGACCAAGTGCAATGCCAACGTTCCTACGTGAGCACTCTAAATTACTTACAACTATGATCAACTATTCTCACAAGAAACCTCCAGCCGACAGACATATAAATTGTTACACTCACAGATTCACGCTCAAGAAAACAACTTTCCACGACACTATCTAGCCACGATTGCGCATTATTAATTTTTCAGGCTACTGTTTCACCCGTCGCTGCCAATTCAGCGACCGGGCCTGATAACCCGAGTAACATGTAGGCGCTTCAGCGCCCCAATCACGTTTGCCGGCGTTTTTTTATGCCTGCGCATTCGTGCAATGGCGGCTGTGCGTGGGAGACCTTCGGGTCTGCCGGTTTCCTACATTTCCGGTTTATCAGCCTGCGTACAGCTGCCACCCATTCGCCTGATAACGAATGCGGCAGCTTCAATGCAATGTAGGAGTCTGAACATGCCAGCTATCGTAAGATCCACAATTTCGCCCCTCGCTACACCGGTCATCCCTGCCAACCTCCCAGACAACAGTAGGTGAAGCCATGACCAATCCTCAAGATCTGAAAACCCTCGGCCTCACCCATTTCTCCTTCCACTCCAACCACGTCCTCTTTCGCACCAACCCCGGCGTCCCGGTGGTCACCGCCCTCTCCCACGCCTCCCATCTGCTGCACATTTCCAAACTGCTCATATCAGATACCTCTGCCGCCAACGATCCGGAACTCCACGCCTGCGCCTCGCAATACTTGCAGGAGTTGAGCAAGGCGCTGGTTGATGATGCGGTCAAAGTGCTGAGCCCCGATCCGTAAACCGTCGCCCACAAAAAAGCCCTCGCATCGCTGCGAGGGCTTTGTGTTATCGCTTCAATCAGTGCCCGGCGCTCTGCCCGCCGTCCACGTGCAGAATCTCGCCAGTCACAAAGCTCGCGTTATCGAGATACACCACCGCCTGCGCGATATCGTCGATTTCGCCCATGTGCCCAACCGGATGCAGCGCGCCCAGTGCCGCGTGGGTTTCTTCGCCATGCATCGGCGTCTTGATGATGCCCGGCGATACCGCGTTCACCCGGATTCCGCGCTTGGCGTATTCGATGGCCAGGGATTTGGTGGCGGCGTTGAGGCCGCCCTTGGTCAGGGAAGCGAGGACCGAGGGCACACCGTCTACCGCGTGGTCGGTCAGGCTGGTGGTGATGTTGACCACGTGGCCCTTGCCCTGTTTTTCCATCTCGGCGATGGCCAGTTGGGTGATGTAGAAGAAGCCGTTGAGGTTGACCGACAGCACCGCTGCGTAGTCTTCCGGGGTGTAGGCGGTGAACGGTTTGGCGACGAAGATGCCGGCGTTGTTGACCAGGGTGTCGATGCGGCCGAAGCGTGCCACGCCTTCGCTGATCACCCGTTGAGCGGTGGCCGGGTCGCCGATGTCGCCGGCGATGGTCAGGATCTGCGGGTCGTTCGACGGTTTGATCGAGCGCGAGGTGGCGACGATGTTGTAGCCCAGTTCGCGGAAGGCCTTGACCATGCCTTCGCCCAGACCTTGGGAAGCTCCGGTGATAACGACAGTTTTTTTCGAATTGCTCATGATGAAATCCTCAATCAATAAGTAGGTGTTGAATCAGGCCGCAGCCAGTTGTTTCAGCATTTGTTCGTAGTACTCGACCGATTGCGAACCGGACACCAGGTGCTTGCCGTTCAGGATCAGCGCGGGCACCGAGTTGATCCCGTGCTGCCGGTAGAACGCCTGCAGTTGCCGCACTTCGCTGGCGAATTCGTCGTTGGCCAGCACCTTGCGGGCCCTCGCCGCATCCAGTCCTGCTTCGGTCGCCAGACGTATAAGCGTCGGGTGATCGTTGGGGTTGTCGCCGTCGCGGAAGTAAGCGCGCAGCAGGATCTTTTTCAGCGCGATCTGCCGCCCTTCCTGCGCCGCCCACATCAGCAAGCGATGGGCATCGAAGGTGTTGTGAAAGTGCGTGCGTTTCTCCAGGTCGAACTCGAAACCGATGGCCTTGCCGCGTTCGATCTGCATCTTCTTGCCGGCGGCGACGTCTTCGACGGTGCGGCCGTATTTGCGCATCAGGTGCTGCACTGCCGGTTCACCTTCGGCGGGCATGTCCGGGTTGAGTTCGAAGGGCTTGTAGGTCAGCTCCACCGAAATCTCGCCGGCCAGATTGCCGATCGCCTGCTCCAGCGCTGTCGCCCCGAGTGCGCACCAGGGGCACACCACGTCGGAGACGAAATCGATGGTCACGGTCGGAGTCATGACTGGCCCCGTTCCGCCAGCTGTCGGCGGTATTCGGTGGTGGTGATGCCGGCGTAGCCCCAGTTATCGGTGTCGACTTCTTCGATCACGATGTGGGTCAGGTCCGGGCGTTTGTTGAGGACACGTTCCAGGGTTTCAGTGATTTCGGCGATCACCTGAGCTTTCTGCTCACGGGTAACGCCGTCGCGGGTGATGCGTACGCTGACAAATGGCATGACGACTACTCCAGTGACCTGCCCTCGGGATGATGGTCAGGTGTTGGAGCTCAATGTAGGCGTGTGCCGGGAGGGGAAAAAGTAGGGGTGGGGTACTTCATTTGTGAGGTGGTGTAATGAATTGACAAGCCGAGGTTCAGTGACAGAGAATCCCTCCAAGAGCGCGAAACCGGCTGCCATCAGGTGGCGATAGTCGGCGTTAGGAACCCCGTTGATGACCTGAAAATTAGCGTTCGGGTGAGACCTCTTCTCCCCTGCTTGAGGGAGCACAATTTCGAGTGATTTCGACAAAAAAGCCGACAGTTATGTCGGCTTTTTTATGAGCGTTATTTGAACTTCCTTTGAGATACGCCTGCTCAATTGCTGGCATAACGCGCTTACCCTGTCAGTCGTTTCCCTTGAAAAATCTCCGCAGACGCACCCAAACCGTGCACTTTTTTTGACCCCAATCACCCCCACGTCACCAAAAAACCCGATCCTGTGTCAGCCTCCAGCCATCGGCGGGGACATCGATTCGCTACTAATTGCGCGACAACTATGCTCAGGTACAGGAATATAGCCGGCAAATGGCGCCGTTCAGGCCGTCACGTACACAACAATACCCAGCCCACTTCAGAGGGCATTACCCATGGATAGCAGAACCTTACGCAACCTCATGCGCATCGTGCAGACCGGCTCGTTGTCGGCCGCAGCCGAGCATTCGTGCCTGACCGTGCAGGCCCTGGCCGCACAGTTGAACAAGGTCGAAGAGCAGTTCGGTTTCCGCTTGTTTAGACGATCCAACAAGGGGCTGACGCTGACGCCGCAAGGCACCGAGCTGACGCCTTATATGGACAGAGTGCTGATTGCCACGCGGCAGATGGAAGAGAAAGTCGAAGCATTGAAGGTGCCGGGACAACGCACATTGAAAGTGGCGTTGAACACCACGCTGGACCCGGATTTCAACCGGCGACTGATCGGGCGCCTGATCGAGGTGTTTCCTGATTACCAGATGGAATTCAGCTACGCCGAGTCGATGGAAAACCTCAGCAAGCTGAAGAACGAGGACTTTGACCTTGCGGTGCTGATAGGCCCGCAGCGTCCGGGTTTGCCGAGCATTGTCCTGCCTGAAGTACAGGTGCAGGTGGTCGGCGCGCACTGTGGTCAGGAGAACGATCCGCTGACCTTGCTTGGCAACAAGTTTCAGGTGCGTCCCGCAGAAGATTGTCCGTATTCCCACAGCTTTTTGCGTTTTCTCGACGCCGGGCTGGGTAATCACGAGAACAGTCAGCGCACGATTTATTCCTGCAGCGAAACGCTGACCCTGTCGCTCATCACCCAAATGGATGCGGTCGGCATGGTCTCCCGCGAGGCCGCGCAGAAGAACGGCCTGACGATCTTCCCCGGGTTCGAGGATTTCCTCGAAGTGCGCCTGGCGGTAAACAACCCGGATCTGTCCGGCCAGGCGCTGAACGACGTGGTCGATCTGCCGCTACATGAACGAGCCGAGCGCAATGTACGCAGCCGTCCCAACCGCCACACTGAGAAAGAGGTTTTTGCTGAAATACGCACATAACAGCGTCGGAATCGCTGCATAGAATTCCGGGCGATCGAGCTGTATGTGCTGATCCTTGATCAACAAGGGTGTCAGGCTGATCGCAGCGACGATCGCCACCGGCAGATACTCCAGCGCGCGGGCGACGAAGGGCGGCCAGTGCTCGGTGTTGACCTGCAGCGGCAAGGCCCGTGGCAGGAAGGTCACGGCCATCATCAGCGCGACCACCAGGATCAGGAACGTTTGGTCAGGCATACACCCACTCCGCAGCCCACAAACGTGGCGATGAAAACGTTGAATGGCGAGCTGCCCACCAGGCTCAGTGCGCCCATGCAGGCGACTGCAGCCATAGCGGCGATGAATTTATTGCGGGTGTTGCAGAGCGAGACCAGCACGTAGAGCATCATCGCGGTCAGCGCGTAATCGAGCTGGTATTTGATCAAGTGCGACGCGTACTGCGCGCAGAGGGCGCCGAGCAATCCGCCGATCACCCAGGAGGTGTGGCAGAACAGGTTGAAGCCGATCAGGTAGCGAACATTCACCGGTGCCCCGGTGCCCAGTTTGACGCTGTGGAAGGCGAACGACTCATCGGTCAGCCCGCCGGCATAGCACCAGCGCTCCATGCGGCTCAGGCCCAGTGCCCGCAGGGCTTTCGCCATGTAGACCGACATCAACATGTGCCGCGCGTTGATCAGAAATGTGGTCAGCACGATGGTGGTCAGTGACGCACCGCTGCTGATCAACGCCAGCGCCGCAAACTGCGAAGCCCCGGCATACACGAACAGACACATGGCCACCGGCAGCCACAGTGGCAGCCCGGCATTGACCGCCATCAGCCCGAACACGAACGACACGGTAAAGTAACCAGCGACCACCGGGCTGGCTTCGGCAAAGGTGCGCGATGGCTGACGGTCGACCATCAGCGGCGCACTGCCGGATGTTTCATTCATAGATCCCTCTCAAATGTCCGCTCGCCGTGAGGTTCGCAAAAACCCTGGGCCGTCCAGAAACGCTTGCCCGCGAGGTTAGCATCATCGACGAACAGGAACATCCGCAGCACTCCGACCCGTTTCATGTCGGCCGACGCCGCTTCCACCAGCCGCTGGCCCACGCCCTGGCTGCGATAGCGCAGGCTGACCGCCAGATGGTTGATCGTGCCACGACTGCCGAGCATGCCGCCCAGCACCGCGCCGACGATCTCGCCTTCGACATCGAAGGCGAGATAGGCCGTGGTGGTTTTCTGGATCAACACGCCGCGCAGGCATTTGGCGTCCTGCCATTCACAGAACGACACTTCGTCGAACTGGCGGAAGAAGCGCTCCATGCGCTGCGCGTCCTTGGCCGTCGCGCGCCGCAGCACCACTGGCGTCGAGCATTCGACGCCGTCGATTGGGGTGATCTGATTAGCGAACAATGTCGAAAGCGGTCCCGGGCCGCGAGAAGGAAATCGCCAGGATCTGCCGGTACGCCATGGCGTGGGAGTGAGTGTTGCGTGCCGGTGTCACGTAGTGGCGCATGTCACGGTCGAGGAAGTAGGTGGTGTCGAGGATTTCCTGGTAAGTGGTCGACGCCAGTTGCTGCTCGTGGATGTCGTACAGGCGGCTTTCGGCGCCCTCGACATTGTTGCGCCCCCAGAAGTGCACACCGCTGAACGGATAACCGTCGCAGTGAATCCCTTCCGGAGTGATTTCCAGTTGTTTGCCGGGCTTGATCTCGATGCGGATCTGATGGATCTGGCACTGCCAGATTTCATCGTGCAGCTCTTCCGGCAACACGCTTTTGTACACTTCGAAATCGGTGTCGATCAGGCTGCGCATCACCGGCGAGCTGATGACTTCGTCCGAGAAGTCCTGGAAGTGCCGCACCACGCCGCCCACATAACTGTTGTTGGCCTTGGACTGCACGTACGCGCGATGTTCCAGTTGCTTCAGTTCGCGAGTCTTGGGGTTGTACTCAAAGTCGCTGTAACGACGGTAACGCATGCCGGCTTCGGCCTGACCGTAGTAACTGTCAGGCTCCATGTTTTCCCAACTTTTGGTCAGTCTGACGAAGTCGGCGAAATGACCGTAGAGATTGAAGTCAGCACCCTGCACATTGGCGTACTTGTCGCGCCGTAGCGATTCGCCCACTTCTCTGGTTAAAACGATCATTACCAAATTCTCCGCTGCATTGAGCGGCCTAATCTATTAGGTGGAGAATTTGCGTCCATGAGAAAGAATTTCAGGCATTTAAAGCCCTGTTTGAAACGCGATTTGAAACGGCTTGAAAGTGCATTTCAAATGACAAAAACACGGGTTTTTATGCTGTTTTTTCAAAAAGCGTCAAAAAAAAACCCCGAACCAGTCGGGGTTTTTCTGTCGCGTTTTGCGGGTCAACCGATCATCAGAAGATGTTGATCGGGTAATCCACGAATACACGCAGTTCGTTGCCGCTGACGTTGTATTCGCTGGATTTCTGCGACACACGCAGGATCGAGCTACGCAGCTTGATGCTCAGGTCTTTGGCCGGGCCACTTTGCACGACGTACTTGAACTGGTTGAAGATCTCACGCTCGGTGCCGCCTTCGCTGGTGGACGTGGTGATGTTGTCGCCACGCACGTACGCGAAGTTGTAGCTCAGACCCGGTACGCCGAATGCGCTGAAGTCCAGGCCGTAGCCCAACTGCCAGCTGCGCTCGTCTTCAGCGTTGAAGTCGGACCAGTAGGAGTTGGCCAGGTAGATGGTGTTGCCACCGTCACCCACGCGACCCTGACCTTTCTGATAACCGCCGTAGGCGTAACCCAGGTTGCTGTCGCCGGTGGAGCGCTGGTGCGCCACGGTGAACGAGTGCGGGCCGGTGGCGAAGGTCGCTGCCAGGCTCCAGATCTTGTTGTCGTCGCCGGTTACACCGTTTTCGCGGACGTAGGAGTTGTCCAGCTTGGTGCGGTAACCGTTGAAGTCCAGGGTCAGGGACTGATCCTTGTCGATCGGGAACACGTAGTTGGCGTTCACGTATTGCTTCTTCAGCACGTCTTCGACGTCGGAAGCGTACAGCGCTGCCTTGAACTGTTCGGTGAACTGGTAGCTACCGCCCAACACGTTGATCGATTTCAGACCACCGCTGTCACGGCCTTCAGCGCTCTTGCGCGATTCGGCGGTGAAACGGCCCGCGTTCAGCTCCAGGCCTTTGATCTCTTTGGAAGTGATCAAAGTACCGGTGTAGCTTTCCGGCAGCAGACGCACGTTGTCATAGCTCAGCACCGGCAGGGCCGGCATCTGGTCACCGTAAGTCAGTACGGTGTTGGAGATACGGAATTTTACCGCTGCGCCACCCTTCGACAGGTCGTCAGCCGCGTTGCCGCTGTCACCCTGTTTGAAGAAGTCGATACCACCGGCACCGCTGCGGCCCTTGCCGCCGTCCAGGCGCAGTGCATACAGACCGAAGGCATCCACACCCACACCCACGGTGCCTTGAGTGAAACCGGACGAGAACGTACCGATGGCCGCTTGGCCCCATTCGGCTTTGTCCTGGTTGCCGTCTTTGTAGTCACGATTGATGTAGGCATTGCGCAGCAGCACTTTGAGGCTGCTGTCTTCAACAAAACCCTTGGACTCGGCCTGGTCGTTAGCCATGGCCGAAGTGGCACTCAACATCCCCAGTGCGATCAAACTGATTCGCTTGTTCAACATTTTGTTTTCCTTATTACGGGTTGAAACGCGCTGTGTCGAACGGCTGAAACGGCGCTTATTGCACTCTTTTATTCACCCCGAAACAAAAAGACCCGCTCAAGACAATGTCATGGCGGGCCTGCTCCTGATTTTGAGTCATGGCGGTTAGCCACAGGCGTTGGGCCGAATCGTAGCCGCGCCCTCAACAATGTGTCAATTTCAAGAATCGTCTTTAAATAGGCGAAAAACGTCTAAAAAAAGTAAATTTTGCGGTGGCTTCGTGCAGGGAAACGCCTGTAATCAGGGATTTTAATGCCGGGTCACGCACACCCGTCGAGGCCACAGACCGGCAAGGCATGCGCCGCTGTCGCAGGCGTAAACGACTCACTCAACCATTGAGCGAAGGCCCGCGGTTTACCGAGCCACGGGCCGATATCCACCACTGTGAACTGACCATCCTGCTCCAGTGCGAGAGTCGGAAAACCCTGCCCGCCGAGTTTCGCCAACAGAGCGCGGCTGTTCTTCATATGTTGCTCGGTGTCGACGGACTGCTTGGCGTTCAAGAAAGTAGCGGCGTCGTAACCCTGCTGCACCGCGTATTCCAACAGCACACTTTCGTCGGCAATTCGGCGCCCCTCGACATAGTGCGCCGTCTGCAAACGCCCCAGCAGCTCCAGGCCACGGCCGTCGATTTTCTCCGCTGCCAGCACAGCGGCAATCGGCGGTGCCGAATCAAACACCGCGGTGTGATCGCGCAACAGGCCTTCGAAATAGGCTTCGCCAAACGGCTGACCGGTGTATTCGGCAATCCGTCGGTCATGGGGCATTACGTAATTGCGCAGTTGCGGCGAAACGCTCTGGCGGTTGGCACCAGTCATCATGCCGCCGGCGTGGGCTATCACTGGCAGCACTTGCTGTGCGGCTTGTACCAGCGGTTTGGCGCCATAGCACCAGCCGCACAACGGGTCGTAAATGTAGTGAAGGGTCATCGAAATGCTCCGGCTGGAAGGTGGGGAATGATGTCGGCACATTAGTCCCTCGGTCGTTGCGGAAAAACGCCGGAATGGCTTTCAGTGTGTTTCGGCAATCGGTCAAATCGAGACCGGCAGCCGCCACTTCCAGGTCAGGCAGACAACCTGGTGGGCATTGGCACCTAAAGCTTCTGATATCGCGCCCATAAAAAAAGCGCTGCCATCCCGGCAGCGCTTTTTACAATCCCTGTTTGTTCTTCTTATCCTTCCATTACATCCCACAATGCGTCCAGTTCGGCCTCGCTGAACAGGCCAGCGGGGTAACGCTCGATCATCATCCGGCGCGGATCAGGTTCCCTGATCTGACGCGTTCCATTGGACTTCAACCAGTGCGCGACAATCTGGAGCGACTCGGTATTTACAGGCATGGGATGCAACGTCCGCTCGCTGATTACGTTCACTTCGGCGTTCATTTCAGCGCTCTCTCCCCGTTCGTGAGCGGCTAAGTTATCCAAGGTATATGACAGAACTGTTGAAGTTCTCCCCCCTCCCTAGTGCACCATGAGCGATACAAGAGCTATGCCAATGTCTGACAATTGTCGACCAGCGGACATAAAGAAACCCGCAGTCCTGACGGGCTGCGGGTTTCTCTTCAAGCGTGGGCAACAAATGACTGCCCAGTCGATTTTCCAATCAACTCAAGCTGTTACATCCGCACTCACTCTTTGTGCGGCGCGGGCTGCTGTTGGGTAAGGCAGTGAATGTTGCCGCCTCCCAGTAACAGTTCGCGCCCCGGCACCATCACCACTTCGTGTTGCGGGAACAGGTTCTGCAGGATCTCTCGCGCCGGGGCGTCCATCGGGTCGTCGAAGCTTGGCGCGATGATGCCACCGTTGACGATCAGGAAGTTCACGTAGGAACCGGCCAGGCGCACGCTCGGGTTGCGCTCCTGAGTGCCGTCCACCGGGTCCACGCCAGCGCATTCTTCTTCGGTGGCAAACAGCGGCCCCGGAATCGGCATCTTGTGCACCGTGAACGGGCGGCCCTTGGCGTCAGTGCTGCTTTCCAGCACTTTCATCGCGGCCTGGCAGCGCGGGTAGTTCGGATCCTGCGGATCGTCGGTCCAGGCCAGCAGCACTTCGCCCGGACGCACGTAGCAGCAGAAGTTATCCACATGGCCGTCGGTTTCGTCGTTGAACAGGCCATCCGGCAGCCAGATGATCTTGTCCACCGACAGGTTTTCGCTGAGCACCGCTTCGATCTCTTCGCGGCCCAGGTGCGGGTTGCGATTGCGGTTGAGCAGGCATTCTTCGGTGGTGATCAGGGTGCCTTCGCCATCTACATGAATCGAGCCGCCTTCGAGCACGAAGCCTTCGGTGCGATAACGCGGGCTGCGCTCGATTTCGAGGATCTTGCCGCCGACCTGGGAATCACGGTTCCACGGCGAATACAGGCCACCGTCAAAACCGCCCCAGGCGTTGAAGTCCCAGTTCACGCCGCGCACTTCGCCGCTGTTGTTGATCACGAAAGTCGGGCCGCTGTCGCGAACCCAGGCGTCATCGCTGGACATCTCGACCACGCGGATATTCGGCACGTCGAGGCGAGCGCGAGCGTTTTCGTACTGGCCGGCGGACACCGCCACGGTTACCGGTTCGAAACGCGCGATGGCCTTGGCCACGGCGACGTGAGCGGCCTGCGCTGGTTTGCCGCCCAGACGCCAGTTGTCCGGACGTTCCGGCCAGATCATCCAGGTCTGGGTTTGCGGTGCCCATTCGGCCGGCATGTAGAAGCCATCGGCGCGTGGTGTACTTTTCAATGTGGTCATGTCGATCAGACTCCAGGGAACCGTCGAGGGTTTTCAACACGCCGTACAGGGTTGGACGACGGACTATGGCGACTTTATAAACGATAAATATCGGCTTTAGAAGCCAATAATAAAAAACAATCTGAATTAATCCCTTCAAATACCGATACAAATCGGTATTTGAAGGGCGCCGATCGCCTCAAAGCCCTTCTTCAAGCACCTTCGCCAGCATGTCGACAAAGAAATCCACGCTCTGACGCGAGGTGACCATCGGCGGTTTGATCTTCAGAACGTTCAGGTAATCGCCGGTCGGCTGCATGAAGATCCCCAGCTCGCGCAGGCGATCACACAACAGCGTGGTTTCCTCGGTTGCCGGCTCCAGGGTTTCCCGATTGCGGATCAGCTCGACCCCCAGATAGAACCCCGAACCGTGCACTGCGCCGACCAACGGATATTGATCGATCAGCGCTTCCAGCCGCGCCTTGAAGTGGGCGCCGACCACCTGGGCGTTTTCCCAGAGCTTTTCTTCTTCCATGACATCGAGCACCGCCATGCCGATCTGGCAGCTCACCGGACTGCCGCCGGCGGACGAGAAGAAATAGCCCTCGGCCTCCAGCGCCTCGGCGATTTCCCGGCGGGTGATTACGGCGCCCAGCGGCTGGCCGTTGCCCATGCCTTTGGCCATGGTGATGATGTCCGGCACCACGCCTTGCTCTTCGAACCCCCAGAAGAAATGGCCCATACGGCCGTAACCGACCTGCACCTCATCGGCGATGCACACGCCGCCACGGGCGCGCACCAATTCATAGACCCTTTTCAGGTAGCGCGGCGGCAGCGAAATCCCGCCCGCATTGCCGTAGACCGGCTCGCAGATGAACCCGGCCAGTTGGCGCTTCTGCTCATCGAGCTTCGCCAGATGATGTTCGACGCTGCGCACGTAATCCGGTGCCGAATCCGCGCCGCGAAACTCGCCGCGATAGGTGTTCGGAGCGGTCACCGCATGCACCCAGTCCGGGCGACTGCTCAGGGCTTGCGGGTTATCGGCAATCGAGGTCGAGACCGCGTCCGCGCCGACCGTCCAGCCGTGATAAGCCTCCAGCACGCTGATCATGTCGCGGCCACCGCTGGCGGCCCACGCCAGGCGGATCGCCAGATCGTTGGCCTCGCTGCCGCTGTTGACCAGGAACACCCGATCCATGCCCTCCGGCGCCAGTTTCAGCAAGCGCTCGGAGAACTCGGCGACGGCCGCGTAGTTGAACCGCGAGTTGGTGTTGAGCAGTGACCACTGCCGGCTCGCCACCGCCGCCATGCGCGGGTGACCGTGGCCGAGCACCGCGACGTTGTTGAGCATGTCGAGGTAGGAACGGCCCTGCATGTCGATCAGGTGATTGCGCCAGCCACGTTCGATACGCGGCGGGTCGACGTAATAGTGTTTCTGGGTGCGGGCGAAACTGGCGTCGCGACGCGCCAGCAGGGTTGCTGCGTCCAGCTCGGGTTCGGCGTCGCAGGCCAGACCCAGCAGCGCGGCCGGTGATGGGGAAAGTGCTTGCCAAGCAGCCGCACGGCTCGGCGTGCAGAACAGCGGCGCCTCAAGCTGTGCGCCGCGAATCAATTGCACGATCAACGGACCGTCCACCGAACCCAGCACCTGACCTTTCACCAGCGCAGCGCCGCTGTGCAACGAAGGTTTCACGCCCCACAGACGCAGGCTCAGTTGCGGGCCGTCGAGTCGCAGTGCGCCGTCGGCCGACAGGTGCAGTACGCCAGCGAACGGCGCCTCCACCGTCGAACCTTGGGGTACATGCAATTCGACGTGCAGCGGGAAAGTCTCTGGCTCATCGGCGCTGTCGGGCCGGGTGCGCGACAACCGATATTGCCCGTATCGACTGGCCGCCAGACCATGGATGACAGCGGCCTCGTTCAACAGACGCTGATCGATGCCAGGCTGCTCCCAATTGCCCGCCTCGAAGTGCGCGCTCAACACACCCAGATCGATCAACGCGAACTCGCGCCCGACCAGATCGGGCAACAGCGGCGCAAAACCTTCACTGTCGATGGCCGGCAATGTCTGACCGACCGCCGTAAGAATCGCCGCCTCCATCAATGCCAGCGGCACCGAGGTGGCGACCCGGAAGATCTCCCATTCGTGGGTCAGGTTGTCGCGGCTGTAGGTGTTGCCCGGATCGATGCTGACCTGTTGTTCGCCACTGAGCACCAGCACCGCCGCCCGCGCCACGATCAGCGGCCACAGCGCCAGCAGTTCTTCGTGCTGCAGCGGATTGACCGCGTGATAGGCCTGCACGGCCGGCAGAATCACCAACGGATCGCCGGCGGCGTGATGCAGCAATGCGGCGCAGGTGACCGACAGATCGGTGATGCGCCAGGTGCGCACCAGATCGCCGAAATCGATGACGCCCTGCAACTGCCAGTGCCGCCGGGCGTCACGCTGCCAGACCACGTTGTCGTCGGTGATGTCCATGTGGATCGCCTGCACCGGCAGCTTCTCCACCAGCGGTTGCAAACGAAGTCTGGCCTGTTCGGCAGCCTCGGCGATCAGCGCGCGCTGGCGTTCGTCTTCGATGACCGGCAGCAGGTGCTCGATCAGTGCGCTGGCGTGGCGCGCGTCCCATTGCAGCGTGCGCTCGAGTCCCGGATGGTCGAACCCGGCCAGGGCCAGATCCATTTCGCCGCAGAGCCGGCCGAACCCGGCAACAACTTCGTGGCCGAGATGATCGAGAGCCGTCAGTGGCTGGCCCTCGATGTAATCGAGCAGCCGCACATGCACCGATTCGCCCTCGACGTCCAGGGTCAGCAGGTCAGCACCGTTACTGGCCGCAATCACCCGAGGCACCTTCACCGCGCCGTGCTCGGCCAGGTACTTAAGGCCCGCATGCTGGGCTTGCAGCTCGACCAGCGAATAATCGCCCCGGCAGATCTTCAGCACGAACCGCCCACGCTCGCTGTCGACCCGGTAATTAAGATCCTGCTGGCTGCCCAGGGCCTGCAACGTGCCGTTCAAGCCGTAATGCTGCGCCAGCAGATGCCGTGCCTGCTCCAGCGAAACCTGAGGGCTGGGCAAACTGGCGCGATGAATCAACGTGGCGAACGACATGGAACGACCCCTGAAATTTTATTAGGCGCCTATATCGCCATTGCTTCAGGCGATAAGCAACCCCCGACCATCCGTCCCCCGATCTGTTGCGAGACGGGCGGATTTGCAAGCGCCACTCGCACCCACCGGCACTTTGCGCAAGAATGTCGGCCATTCACACCTGCCACTGGAATATCCCCATGAATGTAATCCCCACTGACCTGCCTGGTGTCCTGATCATCGAACCCAAGGTGTTTGGTGATGAGCGCGGGTTCTTTTACGAAAGTTTCAATGCCAAGGCCTTTCAGGACGCCACCGGCCTCGACACGCAGTTTGTCCAGGACAACCATTCGCGCTCGCAGAAAGGCGTGCTGCGCGGGCTGCATTACCAGTTGGAAAATACTCAGGGCAAACTGGTCCGCGTTATCGCTGGCGAAGTCCTCGATGTCGCCGTGGATATCCGTCGCAGCTCGCCGCATTTCGGCAAGTGGGTCGCCGTGCGCCTGTCGGCCGACAACCATCGCCAATTGTGGGTACCGGAAGGTTTCGCCCACGGCTTCGTGGTGCTGAGCGAATTCGCCGAATTCCTCTACAAGACCACCAACTACTACAACCCGTCCTCCGAGCGCAGCATTCGCTGGGACGATCCGGATCTGGGCATCGACTGGCAACTCGACGAAGCGCCAAAATTGTCGGCCAAGGATCAGGCGGCCGCCTTCCTCAAGGACGCCGACGTCTTTTCCTGAAGTCCTGTGTGAATCTTCAGCGCCGCTGCATACCCGGCCACGGGTGCGCAGACTGCGCCGGCAAGCCTAGGCATAATGCGCCTGTACCCACAGGCGCTCGATGCTCATGACTCCGACCCTTCCCCGTCGCCCCCGCTGGCGCAGTCTTGCCCTGCTGGCTCTGTGCCTGGCACCGCTGCTGTGGCCGCTGGAACATCTGGCCGAGCGCTATTACCGCAGCGAACTGGCCGGCCAGAACCGCCAGACCCTCGACCTCTACGTCGCCAACCTGCTGGGCACGCTGCATCGCTATGAAGTGCTGCCGCAAATCCTCGGCGACCTGCCGGCCCTGCGCGCGGTGCTCGGGGCGCCGGACGACGGCGTGACCCAGGGCAACGCCAACCGCCTGCTGAAGAACATCGCCGCGCAGACCGGCGCCGAAGTCATGTACCTGATGGACACCAACGGCCAGACGCTCGCAGCGTCGAACTGGGACAAGCACGACAGTTTCGTCGGGCGTAATTTCTCATTCCGGCCGTACTTCAGCGAAGCCATGGCCGGACGCCTCGGGCGCTTCTTCGGGTTGGGCACTACCTCTGCCAAGCGCGGCTACTTCTTCGCCGCCGCCGTGCGCAACGGCGAAAAAATCATCGGCGTGCTGGTGATCAAGGTTGACCTCGACCACACCGAAAGCCTGTGGGGCAAAACCCCGGAACAACTGCTGGTGACCGACCACAACGGCGTGGTCATCCTCACCTCGCGCCCGGAATGGCGTTTTCGCGCGACCCGCACCCTGAGTGATACCGAGCGCGCGGCGATCACCGCAATCCAGCCCTACCCGACCCGCGAGCCACGCCCCTTGAACCTGAGCCCGACCGCGTGGTTGCCGCAAACCCAGGAGATCGCGGAAACCGGCTGGAGCGTCAGCATCCTCGCCCCGCGTACGTTGATCGACCGACCGGTACGCACGGTGGTGGCGATCGGCGGCGCCACCTTGCTGGTGGTGATGCTGTTGCTGGGCCTGATGATGCAGCGTCGTCGTCATTACCTGGAACGGATCGCCTTCGAAGCCAAGGCCCGGCGGGAACTCGAAGGACGGGTCGCCGAACGTACCAGCGATCTCGAAGGCCTCAACCGCCGCCTGAAACAGGAAGTGCTGGAACGCGAACAGGCCCAGCAGGAACTGGTGCGCGCCCAGGACGATCTGGTACAGGCAGGCAAGCTGTCGGCGCTGGGGACGATGTCGGCGAGCATCAGCCACGAACTCAACCAGCCGCTGGCGGCGATCCGCAGCTACGCCGAAAACGCCGAAGTGCTGCTCGACCATGAACGCACCGAAGACGCACGAGGCAACCTCAAACTGATCAGCGAGCTGACCGGGCGCATGGCATCGATCATCGCCCACCTGCGCGCCTTCGCCCGCCGTGACCGCCACGCCCCGGAAAGCGTGGCCCTGCAACCGGCGCTGGACGACGCACTTGCCTTGCTGGCCAAACGTCGCCGGAGCATGGATGTCGAACTGATCCGCGACCTGCCGGCCGCCACCCTTTGGGTCGAGGCCGGGGAAACCCGTCTGCGCCAGGTGCTGGGCAACCTGCTGGCCAACGCCCTCGACGCCCTGACCGAAAAAGGCCCGCCGCGCAAATTGTGGCTGAGTGCCGAATCCACCGACGAAGGCGTCAATCTGTACATTCGCGACAATGGCCCGGGTTTCTGCATGGAAGCCCTGGGCCGTGCCAGCGAACCGTTTTACACGACCAAGACCCGCACCCAGGGTCTGGGTCTGGGGTTGGCCATTTGCGAAACCCTGATGCGCGCCTTCGGCGGTGAACTGTCGTTCGCCAACCACAAGCAAGGTGGCGCCCTGATCACCCTGCGGCTGCGCGCCGGCGCGCCCGGGGTCAGCCTGCAACCGTCCGAGGATCGAAGCGCATGACCATCGACAACCGCATTCAGGTGGTGCTGATCGACGACGATCCGCACCTGCGTCAGGCCCTTGGCCAGACTCTGGATCTGGCCGGCCTGAAAATTCTTCCGCTGTCCGAGGCCAAGGGTCTGGCCGCGCAACTGGAGCGCGACTGGCCGGGCGTGGTGGTCAGCGACATCCGCATGCCCGGCATGGATGGCCTGGAACTGTTGAGCGAGTTGCACGCTCAGGATCCCGAGTTGCCGGTGCTGCTGATCACTGGCCACGGCGATGTGCCGCTGGCCGTGCAGGCCATGCGCGCCGGTGCCTATGATTTTCTGGAAAAGCCCTTCGCCAGCGACGCCCTGCTCGACAGCGTGCGCCGCGCCCTGGCCCTGCGGCGTCTGGTGCTGGACAACCGAAGCCTGCGCATGGCCCTGAGTGATCGCAACGAGTTGAGCGCGCGGCTGGTCGGTCAGTCTGCACCGATGTCGCGCCTGCGCGAGCAGATCGGCGCGCTGGCGGCGACCAAGGCCGATGTCTTGATCCTCGGCGAAACCGGTGCCGGCAAGGAAGTCGTCGCCCGCGCCCTGCATGACCTGTCGAGCCGGCGTAACGGCCCGTTCGTGGCGATCAACGCCGGGGCGCTGGCCGAGTCGGTGGTCGAGAGCGAATTGTTCGGCCACGAACCCGGCGCCTTCACCGGCGCGCAAAAGCGCCGGATCGGCAAATTCGAATTCGCCAATGGCGGCACGCTGTTCCTCGACGAAATCGAGAGCATGAGCATGGACGTCCAGGTCAAACTGCTGCGCATGTTGCAGGAGCGAGTGGTCGAGCGTCTGGGCGGCAATCAGTTGATCCCGCTGGACATCCGCGTCATCGCCGCCACCAAGGAAGACCTGCGCCAGGCCGCCGATCAGGGACGCTTCCGTGCCGACCTGTATTACCGCCTCAACGTGGCACCGCTGCGCATTCCGCCGTTGCGCGAACGAGGCGAAGACGCGTTGATGCTGTTCCAGCATTACGCCGACGAAGCCAGTGCCCGCCACGGACTGCCACCTCACGAACTGCAACCGGCGCAACGGGCGTTGCTGCTGCGCCATTCATGGCCAGGCAACGTGCGGGAATTGCAGAACGCGGCGGAGCGCTTTGCCCTCGGCCTGGAGCTGGCCCTGGACAACACGCAGCCCGATGGCAGCCCCGGCACCACCGTCGAGATCACGGCGGGCGGGCTCAGCGAACAAGTGGAAAATTTCGAGAAATCCCTGATCGCCGCCGAACTGGCCCGCTCTCACAGTTCCGTACGCAGTCTCGCCGAAGCCCTGGGCATTCCGCGCAAGACCCTGCACGACAAACTGCGCAAGCACGGGCTGAATTTCGCTGGCAGCGGCGTTCATTCCGACGAATCCGAATGAAGCACGCTCAATTCACTTTTCTGCCGCAAGAGGTCCGGGCATGAAGCACGACAGTCGTTATCTGGAATCCGTTCTTCACCACGACATCCCGCTGACCCAGGACATGGGCCTCAAGGTGCTCGACTGGCAGGAACAGCAACTGCGCCTGCACTTGCCGCTGGACGCCAACGTCAATCACAAGAGCACCATGTTCGGCGGCAGCCTGTATTGCGGCGCGGTGCTGGCCGGTTGGGGCTGGCTGCATCTGCGATTGAAGGAAGAAGGCATCACCGACGGCCACATCGTGATCCAGGAGGGGCAGATCAGTTATCCACTGCCGGTGACCGGTGATGCCATTGCGATTTGCCCGTCACCGAGCGCAGCGCAGTGGAAGAAATTTCTGACGATGTATCAGCGTTACGGACGGGCGCGACTGACGCTGCACACGCGGGTGGTCAATGCCGGGAGCAATGAAGATGCAGTGACGTTCAGCGGGCAGTACGTCCTGCACCGCTGAAGACTGACCACGCTTACGAGCGGGCAAGTTCGAGCAGCTTCGCCCGCCATGCGGCTTTCGCCGGCAACGCCAGGAAGAAACTGTTCAACAAAGACTCCCGAGCTGGATAACAGAACGCTGCGCCACTCAGGTCGAGCACTTCACCGCCCGCCCCTTCCAGAACGCCCTGCGCCGCCGCCGTGTCCCATTGCGAAGTCGGCGCCAGTCGCGGGTAACAATCCGCCGCACCTTCGGCCAGCAGACAGAATTTCAGCGAACTGCCGATGTTGGCCAGCTGCAACTCGCCAAGGCTGGCGCTCAAACCGGCCAGCAAGCGTTCCTGCTCCGGACTCGAATGACGGCGGCTGGCAACCACGGTGAACGCTTCGCCAGGCCCCGGTACGTCACGAACCTGAATCGCCACCGGTGTGCCGCCCGTGTCGCCGCGCCAGGCACCGAGTCCCGCACCGCCGACGTAGAACCGCCCAGTGGTCGGCATCGACACCACACCGAACACCACCCGGCCGTTTTCGATCAACGCAATGTTGACGGTGAATTCTTCGCTGCCGCTGATGAACTCCTTGGTGCCATCCAGCGGGTCCACCAGCCACCAGCGCTGCCAGCCTGCGCGCACGCTTTGCGGGATGTTGGCGTCCTCTTCGGACAGCACCGGAATGCTCGGGTCCAGCGCCGTCAGGCCCGCCACGATCACGTGGTGAGCGGCCATGTCCGCCGCCGTCACCGGCGAATCATCGGACTTGGCAGTGACCGCCACATCGGCACGCCAGAACGGCAGGATCGCCTCACCGGCCCGCAGTGCCAGTTCAACCACCGGCGTCATCAACGGATGGGGAAAATTCATCGATATCTCACTCATGACTGAAAAATCCGCGCTGGGTCAGCAGATCGCGGGTCAGGTACAGCGCCGCCAGGGCGCGGCCCTCACTGAAATTCGGATTCTGCGCCAGTGCCGACAGCTGTCGCAGATTGACTTTGTCTACACGCATCGGCTCGGGTTCGTCGCCTTCGAGACGCTCTTCGTACAGGTCGGTGGCCAGCACCACCTGGATTTTCTGGCTCATGTAACCGGGGGACAACGACAACTCGGTCAGATGCTCCAGCTGTCGCGCGCCATAACCGGCTTCTTCCTTGAGCTCGCGTTCGGCGGCAGCCAGCACATCTTCGCCGGGCTCGATCAGGCCTTTGGGCAGCGACAGTTCATATTCGTCGGTACCGCCGCAGTATTCTTCGACCAGCACCGCGTGCTCGGCATCGAGCATTGCCACGATCATCACCGCGCCATAGCCGGCGCCCTTGCCGACCAGTCGCTCGTAGGTGCGTTCCACGCCATTGGAGAAACGCAGCTTCAGCTCTTCGACGCAGAACAGCCGGCTGGTGGCGACGATCTCGCGGGCGAGTACGGTGGGTTTCTGGCGCATGCAAAGCTCCTTGGCGTGAACGCGCTACTATAACGCGGCTTTTCCGATTGTTTGCGTCGGATATCCTTCTACCGCTCGAGACGTTGCCATGCCTTCATTACCCTGGTCCGACATCGACACCGTTCTGCTCGACATGGACGGCACGTTGCTGGACCTGCACTTCGACAACCACTTCTGGCTCGAACACCTGCCGCAGCGCTACGCCGAACTGCATGGCGTGAGCCGGGCCATGGCGGAAATGGAATTGCAGCCGCTGTTCGAGCGCCATGCCGGTCAGTTGCAGTGGTACTGCCTGGACTTCTGGAGCGCGGAGCTGAAGCTGTCGGTGCGTGAACTGAAACGGGAAACCGCCCACCTGATCGCCCTGCGCCCGGACGCCGACACTTTTCTGGAAGCGATCAAGCGAGCCGGCAAACGCGTGGTGATGATCACCAACGCCCACCGCGATTCACTGTCGCTGAAACTGGAACGCATCGAACTGGCGCCGTACTTCGAACGGCTGATCAGCTCCCACGATTACGGTTTCCCCAAGGAAAACCCGCAATTCTGGGACGCCTTGCAGGCCGATATCGGTTTTGACCCGGCGCGTAGTCTGTTCATCGACGACACCTTGCCGATCCTGCGCAGTGCACGGAATTTCGGCGTGGCGCATCTGTTGGCCGTGAAAGAGCCGGACAGCCGCAAAGGGCCGAAGGACACCGGGGAGTTCGCGGCGGTCGAGGATTATCGGGATTTGATTGCGGGCCTGTAGACCGCATCGTCCCCATCGCGAGCAGGCTCGCTCCCACAACTGAAATGCATTCCAATGTGGGAGCGAGCCTGCTCGCGATAGCGGTATCTGCGGTTACTCGGGAATACGCAGCGTCTGCCCCGGATAAATCTTGTCCGGATGTGACAACAGCGGCTTGTTGGCCTCGAAGATCTTGTTGTACTGGTTGGCGTTGCCATACACCGCCAGGGAAATCGCGCTGAGGGTGTCGCCCTTCTTCACGACCACAAAACGCGCCGCCGCCACAACCGGCCCGGTCACGGTGATCTGGTCATCGACGCTGCCGACACCGGCAATGTTGCCCACTGCCAGAAGAATCTTCTCTTTCTCTTCCTGACTCGCCACTTCACCGGTAACGGTCACCTTGTCCCCGTCCACGGTAGCCTGGACATTCGGGTTACCCAGCCCGACCTTGCTGATGTGTTCCTTCAATTGCTCGCTGGCATTGGCGTTGCCGGGGGTCAGCAGGTCGAGCAGTTTCTCACCCGCTTCTTTCACAAAGCTCAAAAGACTCATGGCGCACACTCCTTGATTTGGGTTCCAGACGCCCAAGCCTAGACCACCCCGGACAAACCCGGTTCCAAGCCGACCAATGACCCTGCCGTCACTCAAGCGGTAGAATCGCCCACCCCTGCCAGCGCCCCGGAGCGAAGATGGACATCAAGCAGCTGAAATTCCTCATCGCCCTCGACGAAACCCGCCACTTCGGCCAGGCCGCAGCCCGCTGCCACATCACCCAGCCGACCCTGTCGATGCGCCTGCGCAGCCTCGAAGAAGAACTCGACCTGCCACTGGTCAACCGTGGCCAGCGCTTTGAAGGGTTCACCGCACCGGGCGAACGGGTGCTGGCCTGGGCGCGCACGGTACTGGCGGCCTACGACGGTTTGCAGGCGGAAGCGGCGGCCTGTCGCGGCAATCTGATCGGCACCCTGCGGCTGGGCGTGGTGCCGTTGTCGAGTTTCGATGCACTGCCGTTGATGCAACGCCTGCACGCACAACATCCAAACCTGCGCTTCGAACTGTCCTCGCTGAGCTCCGAACAGGTTCTGGAGCAACTGGCGAACAACCGCATCGACATTGGCGTGTCTTATCTGGACCGCCTCGACGGCGAGCGGTTTGAATCCCTGGCCTTCAGCGAAACGCAGATGGGCCTGCTCTACGACCAGCGGTTCTTCAGCTTTGGCGAAGCGCCGCTGAGTTGGGAGTCGCTGATCGAGCTGCCGCTTGGCATGCTCACCAGCGGCATGCACTTTCGCCAGTCCATCGACCATAACTTCCACAGTCGTGGCCTGACGCCGCAGCCGTTACTGCAAACCGACGCCGTTCACCAATTGTTGCAAGCGGTGCACGGCGGCTTGTGCTGTGCGGTGATGCCACTGGATGGCGGCCTGGAAAACCTGACCGATCATCTGCGCCTGCAACCGATCGAAAACGCCCAGACCCTCGCCCGACTGGGCCTGATCATGCGTCGCGGCGCTCCACGCTCGGCGTTGGCCGAGGCCTGTTTCGCGCTCTATCAAAAATCACCCACGGACACTTGATCGACGGCATCTATCGAAGGATCGACACTAGCGATTAGACGCGACATCTTGCCGCGCCTAGTCTTAACGTTGATCAATCCGTCGGTGATGCCATGAACGCCAAGCGCCCGGCCTGCGCGGCGCCTGCTCTCGAAACGCCCGCGCCAGCCGCCAGTCAGACCTACAGCTACAGCAATCTCCCCCTCGCGGAATCGGCCAGCACCGCGCTGGCCGAAGAAGTTGCGTTGGCGATTGCCTACAACGGCATCAGTCAGGCCGTGATGCTGGTGACGCCGACCGACCTTGAAGACTTCATCGTCGGTTTCAGCCTCGGCAGCGGCATCATCGAAGACGCCTCGGACATCTACGACCTGCAATTGACCGGCTCGGGCTCGGCGCAATATGCGCAAGTGACCATTGCCAACCGCGCCTTCTGGAACCTCAAGCAGCAGCGGCGGCAACTGGCCGGCACCAGCGGTTGCGGACTGTGCGGCGTGGAAGCGGTGGAGCAGGCGCTGCCTGACCTCAAGGTCTTGCCCGGCGCACCTTTGCCGCCCGCCGAATGGCTCGAGGGTTTGCGCCAGCGTATCGGCGCATTCCAACCGCTGGGTCAGCATTGCGGCGCAGTGCACGCGGCGGTGTTCATGAACGCCAGCGGTGAATTGCTGTTGGGCCGCGAAGACATCGGCCGGCACAACGCCCTCGACAAGCTGATCGGCGGTCTGATCCGGCAAAAGATATCCACAGCCGGCGGCCTGGCAATTGTCACCAGCCGTTGCAGCCTCGAATTGATCCAGAAAGTCCTGCGGGCCGGGATTCAGACCCTGGTCAGCCTGTCCGCGCCTACCGGTCTCGCCGTGCAATGGGCGCGACGCCACAACCTCAATCTCATCCACCTGCCGCAGAAGAACGCGCCGCGGGTGTATAGCCCAGAAATGGAGAAACACCCGTGAGCCAACATCATCAAGCCGACCAGAAACCCGTTCCGCGCTACAAGCCTTACAAGGGCCCGGCCGGTGGCTGGGGCGCCCTGATCAGCGTGGCCCAGGCCTGGTTGACCAGCGACAACGCGCTGAAAAACCTGCGCATGATGCTCAAGACCAACCAGAACGGCGGCTTCGACTGCCCGGGCTGCGCCTGGGGCGACTCGCCGGAAAGCGGCATGGTCAAATTCTGCGAGAACGGCGCCAAAGCGGTGAACTGGGAAGCGACCAAGCGTCGGGTCGACGGCAAGTTCTTCGCCAAACACAGCGTCACCTCGTTGCTGGAGCAGAGCGACTACTGGCTTGAATATCAAGGTCGTCTGACCGAACCGCTGGTGTATGACGCCGAAACCGACCGCTACAAACCCATCAGCTGGGACGATGCCTACGCGCTGATCGGCAAACACCTGCAAGCGCTGTCGAGCCCGGATCAGGCCGAGTTCTACACCTCGGGCCGCGCCAGCAACGAAGCGGCGTACCTGTATCAACTGTTCGTGCGCGCCTTCGGCACCAACAACTTCCCCGACTGCTCGAACATGTGCCACGAGGCCAGCGGCGTGGCCCTGGCGCAGAGTGTCGGCGTCGGCAAAGGCACCGTGACCTTCGACGACTTCGAACATGCCGATGCGATTTTTGTCTGGGGCCAGAACCCCGGCACCAACCACCCGCGCATGCTCGAACCGCTGCGTGAAGCGGTGAAACGCGGTGCCCAGGTAGTGTGCGTCAACCCGCTGAAAGAACGCGGCCTGGAACGCTTCCAGCATCCGCAGCATCCGCTGGAAATGCTCACCAACGGCGACAAGCCGACCAACACCGCGTATTTCCGCCCGGCGCTGGGCGGCGACATGGCGGTGCTGCGCGGCATGGCCAAGTTCCTGCTGCAATGGGAGCGCGATGCGCAGAAGGCTGGCGCACCGGCCGTGTTCGATCACGACTTCCTCAATGAGCACAGCGTCAATGTGCTCGAGTACATTGGTGTCGTCGACGATACCCCTTGGGAGCAGATCGTCACTCAGTCCGGCCTGACCCTGGTGGAAATCGAGCAAGCGGCGCGCATGTACGCCAAAGGCAAGAACGTGATCATGTGCTGGGCGATGGGCATCACCCAGCATCGCCACTCGGTGCCGACCATCCAGGAGATCGCCAACCTGATGCTGCTGCGCGGCAACATCGGCAAACCCGGCGCCGGTCTGTGCCCGGTGCGCGGCCACAGTAACGTGCAGGGCGACCGCACCATGGGCATCAACGAACGTCCGCCGGTGGCGTTCCTTGATTCCCTCGAGCGCCGCTTCCAGTTCAAGGTGCCACGTCACAACGGGCACAACGTGGTCGAAGCGATTCACGCGATGGCCGAAGGTCGCGCCAAGGTGTTTATCGGTCTGGGCGGCAACTTCGCCCAGGCCACGCCGGACAGCCCGCGCACCTTCCAGGCCCTGAGCAACTGTGACCTGACGGTGCAGATCAGCACCAAGCTTAATCGCAGCCACCTGGCCCACGGCAAGGACGCGCTGATCCTGCCGTGCCTGGGTCGTACCGACATCGATATCCAGACCGAAGGCCCGCAAGCCGTCACCGTGGAAGACTCGTTCAGCATGGTGCACGCCTCCAACGGCCAGTTGCAGCCGCTGTCGAACCAGATGCGCTCGGAGCCGTCGATCATCGCCGGCATTGCCGCCGCCACCCTGGGCAGCAAACCGGTGGACTGGAACTGGCTGGTGGCCGACTACCGGCGCATCCGTGAACTGATCGCCGACACCATTCCGGGCTTCAAGGACTTCAACGAGAAGGTCAAGAACCCGGGCGGCTTCTACCTCGGCAACAGCGCCGGCGCGCGCAAGTGGAACACCACGTCGGGTCGGGCCAACTTCAAGCCGAACATGCTGCCTAAGGACCTGATCCACGAGCGCACTCGCGCCACCGGCAAACTGCCGGACCTGATCCTGCAATCGATGCGCTCTCACGATCAGTACAACACCACGATTTATGGTCTCGACGATCGTTATCGCGGGGTGAAGGGACAGCGTGATGTGTTGTTCGCCAACGAAGCCGACATCATCCGTCTGGGCTTCAAGCCGGGGCAGAAGGCTGACATCGTGTCGCTGTGGGACGATGGTCGTGAGCGTCGGGTGAAGGGCTTCACGCTCTTGGCGTTCGATATTCCTGCAGGGCAGGCAGCGGCTTATTACCCTGAGGTGAATCCATTGGTGCCGTTGGAGAGCACCGGCGATGGCAGCCATACGCCGACGTCGAAGTTCATTGCCATTCGCCTGGAAGCGGCGAGCGAAACGGGGCTGATCATGGCCAGATCGGCCTGATACGGCGCCTGAACGGGCGCCTTCGCGAGCACTTTTCGAACGCCCACAAAAAAGGCCGCTTTGTGATCAAAGCGGCCTGTCCGAAGTAGTTAAAGACCGGCGAAAATCAGTTAAGTTCCGCCCAAAAATCAGCAACTTGCAGAATTGTATACAGGTCGTGCTATTCGTCGGATTTCGATTGTCACGCCCATTCCAGAGCCTCAGGATCGCGCCGTCATCCCTTTGAGGCTCCTCTATGAAGTTCTCCTCGATTCTCTTGTTGTCCCTTGGCCTGGTCAGTGGCTTCGCTTCTGCCGGAGGCACCACCGAAGCAGGTGTGGGCGGCGCATTGGGCGGGGTTCTTGGCTCGGTCGTCGGTCAATCGTTAGGCGGCAGTACAGGTTCAACCATCGGCGCAGCCCTGGGCGGCGCGGGTGGTAGTGCGGTGGGCGCCGACAAGCGCAGCCGTGGTGAAGCAGCCATTGGCGGTGCGCTGGGCGCAGCCGGCGGCAACGTGGTCGGCCGCAGCATGGGCGGCACCACCGGCAGCCTGATCGGCGCAGCAGCCGGCGGTGGCGCGGGTGGCGCGCTGGGCAACTACATGGGCAACAAGAGCGATGACGATGATCGTCATTACGATCGTCGCCATGATGATCGTCGCTACTACCGTGACCGTCACCCAGGTCGTGGCCATGCCTATGGCCATCGCAAGCATCACCGCTACTATCGCGACTGAGGCCTGGCCTCTTTAGCCGATACATCCAGATCGCAGCTCCCCCGGGCTGCGATTTTTTTT
>Ga0068830_1016403_pt1 | contig 28725 bp, 27 predicted proteins | sample Hof3ISUMetaT_23_FD_68490 | JGI IMG/M metagenome (GOLD analysis project Ga0068830, IMG submission 68490) | Enriched soil aggregate microbial communities from Iowa State university to study microbial drivers of carbon cycling -... | ecosystem: Environmental > Terrestrial > Soil > Agricultural land... | reverse complement strand
CCAGCGGGCCACCCATCGGGCCGCCATCCTGTGGCATGGCCATGGCGACGGTCGGCAGGGCAGCGGCGAACATCAGAGCGATAAGAGTCTTGCGCATGGTGAATCTCCTTTGTCTCGTTCCCGGTACGTTCCGGATGAGTACAGATTACGGAGATCAAGGTCAGCGGCGGTCAGCGCTGTGTAAAGCTTGGGTAAACACGCTTTCGCGCCGACCTGACAAAACTGGCAGACGATCAGAGGCTGTAGTAGTAGCCACGGCTGCGCAGGGCGACGATGCGCGGGCGGCCGTCGGGGTGCGGGCCGATCTTTTTGCGCAGGTTGCTGACGTGCATGTCCAGGCTGCGGTCGTACAGGGTCAGCTTGCGGCCGAGGGCGATCTGCGCCAGTTCCTGTTTGTCCAGCGGCTCGCCCGGTTGCTTGAGCAGGGCTTCAAGCAGGCGGCTTTCGGAGACGGTGAGGGTGAATTCCTTTTCGTCGATGCTGACCACGCCGCGCACCGGGCTGAAGCTCAGATCGCCCAGTTCGAGCTGGGTCGAAACGGCGGTCGGGTGGCTGCGGCGCAGCACGGCGCGCAGGCGGGCGGTCAGTTCGCGTGGATCGCAAGGTTTGGCCAGGTAATCGTCGGCGCCCAGTTCCAGGCCGAGAATCCGGTCCAGCGGCTCGCCCCGGGCCGAAAGCATCAGCACCGGCAGGTCGGCATGATCGCTGCGCAGTTGCTTGAGCAGTTCCAGACCGCTGCCGTCGGGCAGCATCACGTCCAGCACCACGGCCGCCGGCGCGGTTTCGGCCAGCGCCTTGCGGGCACTCTGACCATCGTGGCAGGCCCGGACCTGAAAGCCTTCCTGGCTCAGCCAGCTACTCAGGAGTTCACACAACTCCTGGTCATCATCAATCAGTAACAGCTCGCTCATGACTCACTCAATTTAGCCATTGCCGACGTTTTCGGCTTGCTCCACTGGCAAAGATACCGCAGAGCAGCGCCAATAGCGCTACCCCGGCCCCGGTGACGAACCATTGCTGCTGTTCGGTCAACAGGCGCGGCAGCGGGCTGGCCTGGGCTTCCTTGAGTTGCAGCTTCAGACGCTGGTTCTCCTGGCGCAACCGGGCGAGCTGGGCGCTTTCGCGGGTGTTGTCGGCATTTTGCAGTTGTTTGCTCAGTTCTTCCCGTTGCTGCTCGCTGGCCTTCAGGCGCTGCTGCAACTCGGTGATCTGGCTGCCGGCGCTCAATGAAAGCGGCGTGGAGCTGTTGCCTTCGGTGCTTTCTTCACCATGGGCGGGCGCCATGATCGACAACGTGACCAACATCAGACACAACGGACCCTTGCGCATCGCGACTCCTGTTTCCAAATGGATATTGGGCAGGTTGTCGGCCGGCAAACGAGAATAATGAGCGATTGAGAACGCGATGAACCGACAAGGTTCATCGCGCTGAAGGCTTTTGCGGGGGAGGTTACGGCAGGACTTGCTTGAACGGCTTGACGATCACGTTGGCGTAGACGCCGGCGGCGACGTACGGGTCGGCATCGGCCCAGGCTTGCGCCGCGCTCAGGGAGTCGAATTCGGCGACGATCAGGCTGCCGCTGAAACCTGCTGCGCCCGGATCATTGCTGTCGACCGCCGGGTGCGGGCCGGCCAGCACGATGCGGCCTTCGCCCTTGAGCACTTGCAGGCGTTCAAGGTGTGCCGGGCGCGCAGCGAGGCGGGCGTCCAGGGAATTGGCGACGTCGGTGGCAATGATGGCGTAGAGCATGTCAGTCCTCGGTTTTTGGCGTTGTGGTATCGGCGTCGTGCAGGTGACGGGACAGGTAGATGCCCTGACCGACCAGGAACAGCACGGTCATGCCCAGGCTGCCGAACACCTTGAAGTCCACCCAGATGCTCTGGAAGGTGAAGGCGACGAACAGGTTGGCGGCCCCGCAGAACAGGAAAAAGGCGATCCAGGCGATGTTAAGGCGGGTCCAGACCGGATCCGGCAGAGTCAACGCGTGACCCATGATGCGCTTGATCAGCAGGCGGTCACCGATGAAATGGCTGCCGATGAAGGCTAGGGCGAACAGCCAGTTGACCACCGGGGCTTTCCATTTCAGGAAGGTTTCGCTGTGAAAAGCCAGGGTCAGGCTGCCGAACACCAGGCAGGCGATCAGGGTCAGCCACTGGCTCTTCTCCAGCTTGCGCTGCTTGATGAAAAGCGCGCCGTACACCGCCAGGGAGCTGATGATCAGCATGGCGGTGGCACTGTAAATGCCGCCTACCGTCAGTTCATGGCCGGCAACGTCGACGGTGCGTGGATCGAGTTTGTAGACGATGAAGAACAGCAGAAGCGGGATGAAATCGATGAATTGTTTCACAGTGAGAGCCAGAAGCTGGATGTGGCGGCATAATAACAAACATATGGGCGCGCGATAGCGCCAGCTGATTTGAGGTAACACATCCCCGTGAATGTTGATTTGCACTGCCACAGCACGGCCTCCGATGGCGCCCTGGCGCCTGCGGCACTGGTTGCGCGTGCGTTCGAGAACGGCGTGCGAGTCCTGGCCCTGACCGATCACGACACCCTCGAAGGCCTCGCCGAAGCGCGCACGGCCGCCGAGGGGCTGGGCATGCAACTGGTCAACGGCGTCGAATTGTCCTGCACCTGGGGCGGGGCGACCATTCACGTGCTCGGCTATGGTTTTGACGTCAATGCCGCGCCGTTGGTCGAGGCGATTGCGAAGTTGCACGACGGCCGCTGGCTGCGGTCTGAAGAAATAAGCCGCAAGCTCGCCCTCAAGGGCATGCCGAATGCGCTCGACGGCGCGCGGCAGATCCAGCAGGAATTGGGCGACAGCGGCAACGCGCCGGCCCGCCCGCATTTCGCCGACTGGATGGTGCGTGAAGGTTTTGTAAAGGATCGCGCCGAGGCGTTTCGTAAATGGCTCGGCGCCGGCAAGCTGGGGGACGTCAAGCAGCACTGGCCGACCCTGGAAGACACCGTCGGCACGTTGCGCGCCGCCGGCGCCTGGGTCAGCCTGGCGCATCCGTGGCACTACGATTTCACCCGCAGCAAGCGCCGAAAGCTGATTGCCGACTATATTCAAGCGGGCGGGCATGCGATCGAAGTGGTCAACGGTCATCAGCCTGCGGAACAGGTGGGCAGCCTTGCCATCCTTGCCCGTGAGTTCGGTCTGCTGGTCAGCGCCGGCAGTGATTTCCATGGCCCTGGTGGCTGGTCCGAGATCGGCCAGTACCGGCCGGTGCCGGAGGACCTTCCACCCCTGTGGGGTCGGTTCAAACATGACCCAGTTATTGCCGCCGTCTGAACAGGTAGAGAATGTGAGTCAATTTTTCCAGATTCATCCGGAAAACCCGCAAGCGCGCCTGATCAAACAGGCGGTCGAGATCATCCGCAAGGGCGGAGTGGTGGTCTATCCCACGGACTCTTCCTACGCAATCGGCTGCCAGATCGGCGACAAGAACGGCATCGAGCGCGTTCGACGCCTGCGTCAGCTCGACGAGAAACACAACTTCGCACTGATCTGCAGCGACCTGTCGCAACTGGGCAATTACGCCAAGATCGATACCGGGACGTTTCGAATCCTCAAAGCCCACCTGCCGGGGCCGTACACCTTCATTCTCAACGCCACCCGCGAAGTGCCGCGCCTGTTGCTGCATCCGAAGAAGCGCACCATCGGTCTGCGGGTGCCGAGCCATCCGATCGCGCTGGCGCTGCTGGCCGAACTGGGCGAGCCGTTGATGAGCGTGACCCTGATCATGCCGGGCGATGAAGACCCGTTGAGCGACCCGTACGAAATGCGCCAGTTGCTCGAGCATCAGGTGGATCTGATCATCGACGGCGGTTCCGGCGGCATCAAGGCCTCCACCGTGATCGACCTCACTGGCGATGATCCGGAAGTGATCCGCGTCGGTTGCGGCGATCCTGCTCCATTCATGGTCGAGGCCTGAATGTCCGCAGTGGAAACCGTTGATCCCCAGGCCGGTGCCCAGCAGGAACTGCCGTTTGCCATGGTCTACGGCCAGGCCGTCACGGAAATGCCGCTGGACCTGTACATCCCGCCGGATGCGCTGGAAGTCTTCCTCGAAGCCTTCGAAGGTCCGCTCGACCTGCTGCTGTACCTGATCCGCAAACAGAACATCAACATCCTCGACATCCCGGTGGCGGAAATCACCCGCCAGTACATGGGCTATGTCGAGCTGATGCAGTCGGTGCGCCTGGAACTGGCCGCCGAGTACCTGGTGATGGCCGCGATGCTGGCCGAGATCAAGTCGCGGATGCTGCTGCCCCGGGCCGAAACCGTCGAGGACGAAGAGGACGACCCGCGCGCCGAACTGATTCGTCGCCTGCAGGAGTACGAACGGTTCAAGGCCGCCGCCGAAGGCATCGATGGCCTGAGCCGGGTCGGTCGCGACGTGATCGTGCCCAAGCTCGACGCCCCGGAAGCCCGCGCGCGCAAGCTGTTGCCGGACGTGGCGCTGGAAGAAATCCTGATGTCCATGGCCGAAGTGCTGCGCCGCGGCGACATGTTCGAAAGCCATCAGGTCAGCCGCGAGGCGCTGTCCACCCGCGAGCGCATGAGCGACGTGCTGGAGCGGCTCAAGGGCGGCGGGTTTGTGCCGTTCATCGAGCTGTTCACCGCCGAAGAGGGCAAGCTCGGGGTGGTGGTGACCTTCATGGCCATCCTTGAACTGGTCAAGGAATCCCTGATCGAGCTGGTGCAGAATGAGCCGTTCGCCGCGATCCACGTGCGAGCCCGAGCCGAATAACGAGTCCCGATATGAACCTGACTGAACCCCGCGAGCTGGCGTCCCTGCTTGAAGCCTTTCTGTTGGCCTCGGGAAAGCCGCAATCCCTCGAGCGTTTGTATGAACTGTTCGAAGAGGGCGAGCGCCCGGAACCGCCGGTTTTCAAGAAAGCCCTGACCCTGCTTGGCAAGTCCTGCGAGGGCCGGGCGTTCGAGCTCAAGGAAGTCGCGTCCGGTTATCGCCTGCAAATCCGCGAGAAGTTCGCGCCGTGGGTTGGTCGCTTGTGGGAAGAACGTCCGCAGCGTTACTCCCGAGCGCTGCTGGAAACCATGGCGCTGATTGCCTATCGCCAGCCGATCACCCGGGGCGAAATCGAGGACGTTCGGGGCGTGGCGGTCAACACCAACATCGTCAAGACGCTGATCGAGCGCGAGTGGATTCGCATCGTCGGTTACCGCGACGTGCCGGGCAAACCGGCGATGTTCGCCACCACCAAGGCGTTTCTCGATCACTTCAACCTGAAGAACCTCGACGACCTGCCGCCGCTGGCCGAGTTGCGCGAGATCGAGGCGGAACCGGTGCTCGACTTCGACGACGCTCCGGTGCCACCGGGCTTGCAGGAACTGGCCGACGCCAGTGCCGAGCCGGAAGAACCGAAGGAAGAAACCAGTTTCCATACCTTGTTGCTGGAACTGGACAGCATGGAAGAGGGGATCAAGACCGACTTCGACGACTTGCTGCGTGACGGGGTGGGCGGCGAATCGCTGCCGACCGGGGTTGAGTCCGATCCGGTCGAGCCGTCGGTTGAGGGTGAGCCAGAACTTGAATTTGAGCCTGAATTTGAGCATGAGCCTGAATTCGAGCCCGAACCCGAGCAGGAAGACGATGTGCTCGGCGTGGCCGAAGCCCGGGAAAAACTGCTGGCCGCCGTCGCCCGCCTCGAACAACCCTCACCAGAACCTGAGGAAGAACTGAGCGAAGAAGAAGCCGAAGCTCGCGCCCTGGCCGAAGCCATTGAAGCCGAACGCCGCGAGTTCGAGGACTGAGCATGAGCTCGACCAAAGACCCGTGCATCAGCGTCTGCAAGTTCAGCGACGACATCTGCCTCGGCTGCGGCCGCAGCAAGCGCGAGATCCGGGCCTGGAAGAAACTCGACAAGGACGACAAGCGCACCGTACTGGCCGAAGCCGCGCTGCGTCTGATCAAGCTCGGGGCCACCGGTCGGCGGAAAAAGAAATAACCTTGGCCTGATCGACTAGTCTCTGATGCGCGCGCGGCCACATCCGCGTATGATTCGCGACCCTTCGGCGATCCCCTTCGCCCGAAAACCCAGATTTCAACGCTTCAGCGGCTCAATTCAGCGCCGCTGAACAGACCACACCGGGAGGTGCCCAGATGAGTGACATCAATCAGAAAGACGACCAGGAAATCGGCCCAGCAGGCGAAAAGCTGCAGAAAGTCCTCGCCCGTATCGGCGTCGGCTCGCGCCGTGACGTCGAATCCTGGATCGCTGCCGGCCGGATCAAGGTCAATGGCAAAGACGCCACCTTGGGCCTGCGTGTCGACATGCACGACGCCATCACCATTGATGGCAAGGTCATCAAGCGTGAAGAAGCCGCCGAGTCGGTTCGCCGCGTGATCATGTACAACAAGCCCGATGGCGAGATCTGCACCCGTGACGACCCGGAAGGCCGTCCGACCGTGTTCGACAAGCTGCCGCGTCCGAAAGAAGGCCGCTGGATCAACATCGGTCGTCTCGACATCAACACCACCGGTCTGCTGATGTTCACCACCGACGGTGAACTGGCCAACCGCCTGATGCACCCGTCCTACGAGATGGACCGTGAATACGCGGTGCGTGTGCGCGGCGAAGTCGATGACGAGATGATCGAACGCCTGAAGGCCGGCGTGGTGCTGGAAGACGGCCCGGCGCGGTTCACCGACATTCAACAGGCACCGGGCGGCGAAGGCTTCAACCACTGGTATCACTGCGTGGTGATGGAAGGCCGTAACCGTGAAGTACGTCGCCTGTGGGAATCCCAGGGGCTGGTGGTCAGCCGTCTGAAGCGCGTGCGTTTCGGTCCGGTGTTCCTCAACTCCGACCTGCCGATGGGCCGCTGGCGTGAAATGAGCCAGTACGAAGTCGACGTGCTGAGCGCCGAAGTCGGCCTGACCCCGGTGGCCATGCCGCAACTGAATGCCAAGAGCAAAGACAAGCTCGACCGCATGCAGCGCAAGTCGTCGCGTCCGATGGCCCGTACCGAGCGCGTGCGCACCCTGCGTCCGGCCAACGGTGCACCGATTGGCGCCGGTCCGCGTCCGGTCCGCGAGCCGCAGATCGAAGGCGAGCGTCCAGGTCGCAAGCCGGCAGCGCGTCCGGATGGCGAGCGCGGTCCACGCACTCCGCGTCCGGCCAATGGCCGTACCGAGCGTGGTGAAGGTCGCGGTACGCCGGTGGCGGATCGTCCAGTCGACACCAAGCGTCCGTCCAAGCCATCGCCGAAGCGTCCAGGCATCAAGCTGGCTGATGATGACAAGCCGTCGGGCAAGCGCCGTGGCGCACCGGCCGGTTCCGGCCAGCGTCCGGGTTTCGGTCGCAAGAAGCCGGAATAACGCGGTTGTAAGCTTCGAGCGGCAAGCTTCAAGCTGAAAACAGAAACGCCAACCTCAGGGTTGGCGTTTTTTTTTGGACTTTTTATTTCTTTTTTTCGGGCGTGTTTTTCTTGTTTTTAAACAAAAAACTTAACGCCTTTCAAATAGTTAGCCAGCTAACGTCAAACACCGGGCGCCGCTTCGATGGGTCTGGAGTGGAAACTTTACGTTACGCGCTGTCAGTGAATATTTACGAAAAAGCCCTCGCCTTCCCATGAATCGGGTGGCTTTGCCTGGCTGTAAGGAAAATCTGCCACAGCCACGCCCGCCGGGCCTCGCGCAGCGCTCTGGCGCGCTTGTTTCAGCGTCGTTTGGAGGGTGAGATGCGCTGCATGCCTGTCGTGCAGGTGCATAACAAGAAGGAGGCGCAATGAACGCCGTAATCCATTTTCACTTCTCCACGTGGGGCGGATTGTCCATCGTCCACGCCGATGGCCTGCAAAGGCCTGACTCAATTTTTGCAGCCGCCCGGGCTTCCCGGGGTGGACACATGCAATCCCGGCAACCGACACGCTGATCCGGCGAGGTCTGGCAGCAGGGGGTTAGCGGTGTACAATGCGCCGCGTTTTAACTGTGACCCTCTGCGTAATCGCGCAAACCTCAAGGTTTATCCGCCTTGTTCACTCCGCCGCGTCACAAGCGTGTCGGGTTCGATTTCGTCACAGATAAAAACAAACAGGTGACGCATGACCGTTGTAAAAAAGCTGAATTCCTGGTGCCTGCGCTGGGGTTTGATCAAGGTTGGCTGAAATCGCAACCTTGCAGCAACGTCTACTGAACATCATCAAACCTTGCGTGAGACCTTTTTCATGAGTGGACAAAACTCGCAATCAGGCGAGCTGAAACGCGGCCTGAAAAATCGCCATATTCAACTGATCGCCCTCGGTGGTGCGATCGGTACCGGACTGTTCCTCGGCTCGGCCGGGGTGCTGAAATCCGCCGGTCCGTCGATGATCCTCGGCTATGCCATCTGCGGCTTCATCGCCTTCATGATCATGCGCCAGCTCGGCGAAATGATCGTCGAAGAGCCGGTGGCCGGCTCCTTCAGCCACTTTGCGCACAAATACTGGGGCGGTTTCGCCGGCTTCCTGTCGGGCTGGAACTGCTGGATCCTGTACATCCTGGTGGGCATGTCGGAGCTGACCGCGGTCGGCAAATACATCCACTACTGGGCGCCGGAGATCCCGAGCTGGGTCACTGCCGCTGCGTTCTTCGTGCTGATCAACGCGATCAACCTGGCCAACGTCAAAGTCTTCGGTGAAGCCGAATTCTGGTTCGCGATCATCAAGGTCGTGGCGATCGTCGGCATGATCGCCCTGGGCAGCTACTTGCTGGTCAGCGGCCATGGCGGCCCGCAAGCCTCGGTCAGCAACCTGTGGTCCCATGGTGGCTTCTTCCCGAACGGCGTCAGCGGTCTGGTGATGGCCATGGCGATCATCATGTTTTCCTTCGGCGGTCTGGAAATGCTCGGTTTCACCGCAGCCGAAGCCGACAAGCCGAAAACCGTGATCCCGAAAGCGATCAACCAGGTGATCTACCGGATCCTGATTTTCTACATCGGTGCACTGGTGATCCTGCTGTCGCTGACCCCATGGGACAGCCTGCTGGAAACCCTCAACGCTTCGGGCGATTCCTACAGCGGCAGCCCGTTCGTGCAGGTGTTCTCGATGCTTGGCAGCAACACCGCCGCGCACATCCTCAACTTCGTGGTTCTGACCGCGGCATTGTCGGTGTACAACAGCGGCACCTATTGCAACAGCCGCATGCTGCTGGGCATGGCCGAGCAGGGCGACGCGCCGAAAGCGCTGGCGAAGATCGACAAGCGCGGCGTACCGGTGCGTTCGATCCTGGCGTCGGCGGCGGTGACTCTGGTGGCCGTGCTGCTCAACTACCTGATCCCGCAACACGCGCTGGAACTGCTGATGTCGCTGGTGGTTGCAACGCTGGTGATCAACTGGGCGATGATCAGCTTCTCGCACTTCAAGTTCCGCCAGCACATGAACAAGACCCACCAGAAGCCGCTGTTCAAGGCGCTGTGGTACCCGTACGGCAACTACATCTGCCTGGCGTTCGTGCTGTTCATTCTCGGCGTGATGCTGCTGATCCCGGGCATCCAGATCTCGGTGTACGCGATTCCGGTGTGGGTGGTGTTCATGTGGGTCTGCTACGTGATCAAGAACAAACGTGGCGCGCAGCAGGCACTGCACGCAGCGAGCGCAGCCAAGTAAGCGTCGTTGCAAAAACAACAAACCCGGCCAAGTGCCGGGTTTTTTGTACTTTCGCGGTATCCTGCGGGTTCTGATCAGGGACGCTTTTCCATGCTGGTGATTTCCAACAATGTGCATCTGCCGGATGCCGAGATCGAACTGACGTACATCCGCGCCCAGGGCGCCGGTGGGCAGAACGTCAACAAGGTCTCCAGCGCCGTGCACCTGCGCTTCGACATTCCGGCCTCATCCTTGCCCGAGTTCTACAAGGAGCGGCTGCTGGCGCTGCGCGACAGTCGCATCACCGGCGACGGCGTGCTGATCATCAAGGCCCAGCAGTACCGCACGCAGGAACAGAACCGCGCCGATGCGCTGGAGCGTCTGACCGAGTTGATCCTCAGTGCCACCAAGGTTGAGAAGAAGCGGCGGCCGACCAAGCCGACGCTGGGTTCCAAGAAGCGTCGGCTCGAATCGAAGACCAAGCGCGGCAGCATCAAGGCCGGGCGCGGCAAGGTGGATTTCTAGTCTTCGCGGTACTTCGCCGTGTGGCGGTAGAGATAGACGCTCAGTGCCAGGCCGCTCAGCGCGGCGAGGGCGGCGAACAGGAAGATCGAGGCAAATCCGAAGCCCGCTGCAATCGCCCCTGCCAGCGGCCCGGTGATGCCCAGCGACAAATCAATGAACAACGAATAAGCCCCGACCGCCGCGCCACGGCTGGAGGCCGGCACCAAATTCACGGCTTCCACGCCCAGCGCCGGGAACACCAGCGAGAAACCGAAACCGCTCAATGCCGCGCCGGCCAGTGCCCAGTGCGCGTCCGGCGCCAGCCACAACAACAGCAGGCCCAAGGTTTCCACTGACAGGCAGGCAATCGCCACTCGAAAGCCGCCGAGGCGGTTGATCAGGTTGCCGAACAGCAGGCGTGCGCCGATGAAGCTGGCGCCGAACAGGCTGAGGCACAGCACCGCGTTATCCCAATGCTGCGTGGCGTAATACAGGGTGATGAAGGTGGCGATGGTGCCGAAACCGATCGAGCCCAAGGCCAGTCCACAGCCGTGCGGGAAGACGCGACCGAGAACGTGCATGAACGGCAGGCGCTCGCCGGCCACGATCGGCGCGGCGGTTTTCGGCCAGGCCAGCAGCAGCCCCAGCGTGGCGAGCAACAGAATGCTCACACCCATGCTCCACAGACCGAAACGGCTGACCAGCCACACCCCCAGCGGCGCACCGACCGCCAGCGCGCCGTAACTGGCGATGCCGTTCCACGAGATGACCTTGGCGGTGTTGGCGGCACCGACGCGGCCGATGCCCCAGCCGATCGATCCCGAGCCGACAAGACTTTCCGCGCTGCCCAGCACCAGGCGGCCGACGAACAGGCTGATCAGGCTCAGCAGCGGCAGGTTGGGCGTCCACGCCGAAATCAGCATGAACACGCCGCTCAAACCACAACCGGCCAGACCGATCATCACCGCACGTTTGCTGCCCTGGTTGTCGATGATCTTCCCGGCATACGGGCGGCTGAGCAGGGTGGCGAGGTATTGCACGCTGATCACCAGCCCGGCGATGACCGCGCCGAAGCCCAGGTCGCTGTGCACATAGCCGGGCAGCACCGCCAATGGAATGCCGATGTTCAGGTAGCCGATGAAGGTGAACAGGACGATGGAAACGACTTGCAGCGTGACCGCCAGGGGGCGCTGGGGTTCTGGCATAGAGGACGACATGAATTACGATCCACGGGAAGAGCAGAATAGATAGGCTGCTCATGATACCGATGCGGACGCGTCCGGGGCGGGGAAAAGTAAAACTATTTGGCCGGGGCGACCAATTGCGTGGTGACCAGGGCGGCCAGCGCGTTTTCTTCGCTGCCGAAACGGGCGAGCAGGGCGGCCTGTTTCTCGGGCGAGAGACGGCTCCAGATCTCGATCATCTTCTCGGTGGCACCGATCAGGATCTCGGCCTGTTGTTCATCGAATTCTTTGGACATGGCAACTCAGGTTTCAGGCAGTGTGGAAAGCGCATGTTAGCGCTTTCCACACGGTCTGTACGGCGGGTTTTGCTTACTCTTCGCTGTCGGCCGGACGGCTCTCGGCGGCTTCTTTCGGCTCGGGCTGTTGGGCACCGGCTTGTTGCGTGGTCGTCTGCTCAGTTTCGTGCAGGCTTGGGAAGGGGAGATTCGGAATCTCGTGCATGGTTGCGCTCCTCGCTAAGTCTGTTGATAGATCTGGTAGATCCGCGCTTTCAGAAAGCTTGCGCAGGATACAGCAAGAAAAATGACAATCAGACTTTTAAATCCATTTGGTTCGACGGGCGGGATTGTCTAGACAAGTGCGACAGGGTGACGCAGGGCAAATGTGGGAGCGAGCCTGCTCGCGATGAGTGCTTGTCAGTCGACATTTGTGCTGACTGATGCACCGCTATCGCGAGCAGGCTCGCTCCCACAGTTGGGACTATTTGCAGACGTTGGCGATCGCTTCGGCCAGCAGGTCGAGACGCGTCGCATCAATCCCGGCAACGTTGGCCCGGCCCGAGCTGACCATGTACACGCTGTGATGCTCACGCAGGTTCTTCACCTGTTCCGGCGACAGCCCGGTGTAGGAGAACATCCCGCGTTGCACGCCGATGTGCGCAAAACGCTCGCGCAGGCCGTGCGGTTCCAGCGCTTCCACCAGACCGCTGCGCAACTGGGCGATGCGCAGACGCATGGCTTCCACTTCGTCGGCCCAGCGGCGTTTCAGCTCCGGGTCGGCGAGGATCGTGGCGACCACAGCCGCGCCGTGATCCGGTGGCGTTGACCACAGGTTGCGGGCGATGTGCGCCAACTGGCTGCGGATGTCGATCAGCTTGTCAGCGGTTTTCGCGCTGACGATCAACGCACCGGTGCGGTCGCGATATAAACCGAAGTTCTTCGAGCAGGAGCTGGTGATCAGCAGCTCGGGCAACTCGGCGGCGAACAGCCGGGTCGACCATGCATCCTGCTCCAGACCGTCGCCAAAGCCCTGGTAGGCAAAGTCGATCAGCGGCAGCAGGTCACGGCGGCGTACTACCTCCAGCACTCGCTGCCAGTCGTCGTGGCTCAGGTCGAAACCGGTCGGGTTGTGGCAGCACGCGTGCAGCAGCACCACATCACCTTTCGGCACTTCGTTGAGCACGGCGAGCATCGCATCGACGTCGAGGCGGTTATCGCTGCCGACGTACGGGTAATGGCTGATTTTGACCCCGGCGGCCGCGAAAATCGTTTCGTGGATCGGCCAGGTCGGGTTGCTCAGCCATACGCCCTTGCCCGGCAGGCATTGGGCGATGAAGTCCGCCGCCAGACGCAGGGCGCCAGTACCGCCCGGCGTTTGGGTGGCGCCGGCGCGTTGCTCGGCGATCAGCTTCGAATCGACGCCAAGCACCAGCTCATTGATCACCTTGCCGAACAGCGGATTGCCGTGGCCACCGATGTAGGTCTTGGTGTCCTGGCTCTCGACCAGACGCGCCTCGGCGATTTTCACCGCCTCGGGGATCGGCGTCAGGCCCTGGGCATCCTTGTAGACGCCCACGCCAAGGTCGAACTTGCGCGGGTTGGAATCCTGCGCGTAGGCCTCCATCAGACCGAGGATCGGGTCGCCGGGCACTCGGCCGATGGCGTCGAAGTGCATTACTTGCGTCCTTCTGCGGTCTTGGCCACTTCGTCAGTGCGCGCGGCCATGATGAAGTCGTTGCGATGCAGGCCTTTGATGGAGTGGCTCCACCAGGTCACGGTGACTTTGCCCCACTCGGTGAGCAGGCCCGGGTGGTGACCTTCGGCCTCGGAGATCTCGCCGACGGCGTTGGTGAACGCTAGCGCGTGTTTGAAGTTCTTGAACAGGAAGACTTTTTCCAGCTGCATGATGCTGTCACGTACTTCGATGTTCCAGTCAGGAATCTGCTTGATCAGGATCGGCAGTTCTTCATCGCTGACTTGTGGGGCATCGGCACGGCAGGCTTCGCAATGGGCTTGGTTCAAAGTGGACATGGTGGACTTCCTGAAATCTGAAGGTGTTTTTTTATATTGGCGGTCAATGTCGCCACGCTAAACCAAAGTGGCGACGACGGACAGACTCACTTGTAAGCAAAAGTCGCGGGTCACGCGGCTTTCGGTTTTGGCGGAAACTTCGGTGCGTGCAGACCCAGCTGCATGCCTTGCTTGACCATGGCCATGATGTCTTCGTGGGCCAGGTCGAACAGGCGCTTGAGGTTCGGCAGGACAAAATACAGCGGTTGCAGGATGTCGATGCGATACGGCGTGCGCATGGCTTCCAGCGGATCGAAGGCCTGATGCTCGGGCTCGTCCGACAGCGAGTAAACAGTTTCTTTTGGCGAGGACAGGATGCCGCCGCCGTAGATGCGTTTGCCTTGCGGGGTGTCGACCAGGCCGAACTCGATGGTCATCCAGTACAGGCGCGCCAGGTAAACGCGTTCTTCCTTGGTCGCCTGCAGGCCGAGCTTGCCGTAGGTGTGGGTGAATTCGGCGAACCACGGGTTGGTCAGCAGCGGGCAGTGGCCAAAGATCTCGTGGAAAATGTCCGGCTCCTGCAGGTAGTCCAGTTCTTCACGGGTGCGGATGAACGTGGCCACCGGAAACTGCTTGCTGGCGAGCAATTCGAAAAAGGTCTGGAAAGGGATCAGCGCTGGGACGCGGGCAACCTGCCAACCGGTGGTCTCGCCGAGCACCTTGTTGATCTCGCCCAGTTGCGGAATGCGGTCGTGGGGCAGACCGAGTTTTTCGATACCGTCCAGGTATTCCTGGCACGCACGACCCTCGATCACTTTCATCTGGCGGGTGATCAGCGTGTTCCACACCGCGTGTTCTTCGGCGGGGTAGTCGATAAAACCTTGCGCATCGGGCTCGCGGGCCACGTATTGCGTCTGCTTCATACTGCTCTCCTGCGAGGGGAATTTCGTTCTTGTTATGTCCTGCGATGGACTGAGAAATACCCCGGAACGTTTGTTGTTGCAGCAGGTTGAAGACTGGTTGAGTAGGAAAAGTCTCTTTAATTCGTAAAATTTTCGTTACGCTTCGCGCGATAAGTCGTGTTTACGGTGACCGTCGGGTTTGAAAAGGCCGATGGCTGTCACATAATCTTGACGACTATCTTGCGCGCTGCGCAGAAAATTCCGGCGTCAGACCGGCTCTTCACCTGTTTCGGGCCTTTATATGCGTATCAAAGTCCATTGCCAGAACCGCATCGGCATCCTGCGCGACATTCTCAATCTGCTGGTGGAGTACGGGATCAACGTCGCCCGTGGCGAGGTGGGCGGTGAGCATGGCAACGCGATCTACCTGCATTGCCCGAACCTGATCAACATTCAGTTCCAGGCGCTGCGACCCAAGTTCGAGGCGATTGCCGGGGTGTTCGGCGTCAAGCGGGTAGGGTTGATGCCCAGCGAGCGGCGGCACATGGAGTTGAATGCGCTGCTCGGCGCGCTGGAGTTTCCGGTGCTGTCGATCGACATGGGCGGCTCCATCGTTGCCGCCAACCGTGCGGCAGCGCAGTTGCTCGGGGTGCGGGTGGACGAGGTGCCGGGCATTCCGTTGTCGCGTTACGCCGAGGATTTCGACCTGCCGGAACTGGTTCGCGCCAACAAATCGCGAATCAACGGCATGCGGGTCAAGGTCAAGGGCGACATCTTTCTGGCCGACATCGCGCCGCTGCAATCGGAACACGACGACAGCGAGGCCATGGCTGGTGCTGTGCTGACGCTGCACCGCGCGGACCGGGTCGGCGAGCGCATCTATAACGTGCGCAAACAAGAGTTGCGTGGCTTCGACAGCATCTTCCAGAGCTCGAAAGTGATGGCGGCGGTGGTGCGCGAAGCGCGACGCATGGCACCGCTGGATGCGCCGTTGTTGATTGAGGGCGAAACCGGCACCGGCAAGGAATTGCTGGCGCGGGCCTGCCACCTGGCGAGCCCGCGTGGTCAGTCGCCGCTGATGGCGCTCAACTGCGCGGGGCTGCCGGAGTCGATGGCCGAGACCGAACTGTTCGGCTACGGCCCCGGTGCCTTTGAAGGCGCGCGGGCCGAAGGCAAGCTCGGGCTGCTGGAACTGACGGCGGGCGGCACGCTGTTCCTCGATGGTGTCGGCGAAATGAGCCCGCGCTTGCAGGTGAAACTGCTGCGATTCCTGCAGGACGGTTGCTTTCGGCGGGTGGGCAGTGATGAAGAGGTTTACCTCGATGTGCGGGTGATCTGCGCAACCCAGGTCGACCTGTCGGAGTTGTGCGCGCGCGGCGAGTTTCGCCAGGATCTGTATCACCGCTTGAACGTGCTGTCGCTGCACATCCCGCCACTGCGCGAATGCCTCGACGGTTTGACGCCGCTGGTGGAGCACTTTCTCGATCAGGCCAGTCGGCAGATCGGCTGCCCGCTGCCGAAACTGGCGCCGGCGGCGATGGATCGGCTCAGTCACTACCACTGGCCGGGCAACGTGCGGCAACTGGAGAACGTGCTGTTCCAGGCGGTTTCCCTGTGCGACGGCGGCACGGTCAAGGCCGAGCATATTCGCCTGCCGGATTACGGCGTGCGTCAGCCGCTTGGCGATTTCTCCCTCGAAGGCGGGCTCGACGAAATTGTTGGGCGCTTCGAGAAGGCGGTGCTGGAGCGCTTGTATTCCGAGCATCCGAGCAGCCGGCAACTGGGCAAGCGGCTCGGGGTTTCCCATACGACCATCGCCAACAAGTTGCGTGAGTACGAAGTCGGCAAGGACGCGTCGGAGTGATCACGGCCGGATCGGGTGTTTGCCGCCAAGCGGCATGACACCGCCGGTTTTTCGTCTTCGATACATTTCCCTTCTCCCCGCAAAATCCCTCAAGTCCTTTGTTTACCGGGTCGTGGGCCGCCAGAAAAAAGTTGGTCTGCAAATTGCTTATGGCTCAGCAGTACAGCGGTGGGCGGCAAACGTCCGGCATGCAGAGGAAAGAGTGTGGACAAGTACCTTTATGTGGCAATGACCGGCGCCAGCCAGAACGCACTGGCGCAAAAGGCTCATGCCAACAACCTGGCGAACATCTCCACCAACGGTTTTCAGCGCGACCTGGAGCAGGCGCGTTCGATGCCGGTGTTCGGTGACAGCTTTCCGGCGCGTGCGTTTGCCATGAGCGAACGGCCCGCCACCGACTTCACGCCGGGCTCGCTGGTGCAGACCGGTCGTGACCTCGACGTCGCCGTGTCGGGTAACGGCTGGATCGCCGTGCAGAACCCCAATGGCGGTGAAAGTTACGTGCGCACCGGCAGCCTCAATATCGACGCCCTCGGCGTGTTGCGTGCCGGCAACGGCATGCCGGTCATGGGCAATGGCGGGCCGATCGCCGTGCCGCCGGAGCAGCAGGTGGAAGTCGGCGAAGACGGCACCATCAGTATTCGAGCGATGGGCGAGGGCCCGCGCGTCATGGCCGAAGTCGACCGCATCAAGCTGGTCAATCCGGACATCAAGAACATGAATAAGGGCCTGGACGGTTCGATTTACACCAAGGACGGCCAGCCTGCGCCGGCCGATGCCAACGTCAAGCTGGTGTCGGGTTTCCTGGAGTCGAGCAACGTCAATGCCGTGGAAGAGATGACGTCGGTGCTGGCCCTGGCCAAGCAATTCGAATTGCACGTCAAGATGATGAACACCGCCAAAGACGACGACCAGGCCATGGCTCGGGTCTTGCAGATCAGCTAATTATCAGAACGTCGCGCCGTAAAACAGGCGCACGAGGAGAATCGAATGCTTCCGGCTCTATGGGTTGCCAAAACCGGTCTGTCCGCCCAGGACACCAACCTGACCACCATTTCCAACAACCTGGCGAACGTGTCGACCACGGGTTTCAAACGTGACCGCGCCGAGTTCCAGGACCTGCTGTACCAGATCAAGCGTCAGCCAGGCGCCCAGTCGACCCAGGACAGCGAACTGCCGTCGGGTCTGCAAGTGGGTACCGGTGTGCGCATCGTCGGCACCCAGAAAAACTTCACCGCCGGCAGCCTGCAAACCACCGAGCAGCCGCTGGACATGGCTATCGACGGTCGCGGTTTCTTCCAGATCCTGCAGCCGGACGGCACCACGTCCTACACCCGTGACGGTACTTTCCACCTCGACTCCAACGGCCAGATCGTCAACGCCAGCGGTTTCGCCCTGGAACCGGCCATCGTCATCCCGAACAACGCCCAGACCTTCACCGTAGGCCGTGACGGCACCGTTTCGATCACCACCGCCGGCAACGCCGCATCGCAAGTGATCGGCAACCTGCAAACCGCCGACTTCATCAACCCGGCCGGTCTGCAAGCGGTGGGCAACAACCTGTTCCTGGAAACCGCCGCCTCCGGTGCGCCGCAAGTCGGTACGCCGGGCCTGAACGGTTTCGGTACCACCCTGCAGAACACCCTGGAAACCTCCAACGTCAGCACCGTGGAAGAAATGGTCAACATGATCACCACCCAGCGCGCGTACGAGATGAACTCCAAGGTGATCTCCACCGCCGACCAGATGCTCTCGTTCGTAACGCAGAATCTGTAATCAAGTCTATGAGGCGGCCATGAGGCTGCCTGCAACACCGTGAGGTAAGGGTCATGAAACGCTTTGTATCTGTTGTGGCATTGAGCGGGGTCGTCTCGCTCGCGGGCTGCGTCGCTCCGACGCCCAAGCCCAATGATCCTTACTACGCCCCGGTGTTGCCGCGCACACCGTTGCCATCGGCCGCCAACAACGGCTCGATCTATCAGGCCGGTTTCGAGCAGAACCTGTACAGCGACCGCAAGGCGTTCCGGGTCGGTGACATCATCACCATCACCCTGAACGAGAGAACCCAGGCCAGCAAGAACGCCAACTCGCAGGTGGCCAAGAACAGCAAGACCGGCATCGGCCTGACGTCGCTGTTCGGCAGCAGTGCAACCACCAACAACCCGATCGGCGGCAATGACCTGAGCCTGAGCGCCAGCTATGAAGGCGACCGCGCGACCAAGGGTGACAGCAAGGCCGCCCAGGGCAACACCCTGACCGGCTCGATCACCGTGACCGTCGCCGACGTGCTGCCCAACGGCATCATCGCCGTGCGTGGCGAGAAGTGGATGACCCTCAACACCGGCGACGAGCTGGTGCGGATCGCCGGTCTCGTGCGTGCCGACGACATCGCCACCGACAACACCGTCTCCTCGACCCGGGTCGCCGATGCGCGCATCACCTACTCGGGCACCGGTTCGTTCGCCGATGCGAGTCAGCCAGGCTGGTTCGACCGTTTCTTCCTCAGCCCGCTGTTCCCTTTCTAGGTGGCTACGTTGAATTTCAGAAGCCTCATGATGGCCGCGTTTTTGTTGTCGGCGGCCTTCAATGCACAAGCCGAACGGTTGAAGGACATCGCCAGCATTTCCGGCGTGCGTTCCAACCAGTTGATCGGCTATGGCCTGGTGGTCGGCCTCAACGGCACCGGCGACCAGACCACGCAGACCCCGTTCACCCTGCAGACCTTCAACAACATGCTCTCGCAGTTCGGCATCAAGGTGCCGCCGGGATCGGGCAACGTGCAGCTGAAAAACGTCGCGGCGGTGTCGGTGAGTGCCGATCTGCCGGCGTTCGCCAAACCGGGTCAGCAGGTCGACATCACCGTGTCGTCCATCGGTAACTCCAAGAGCCTGCGCGGCGGCACCCTGTTGCTGACCCCGCTCAAGGGTATCGACGGCAACGTCTACGCCATCGCCCAGGGCAACCTGGTGGTCGGCGGTTTCGATGCTGAAGGTCGTGACGGTTCGAAGATCACCGTCAACGTTCCGTCGGCCGGTCGCATCCCTGGCGGTGCGTCGGTCGAGCGTTCGGTGCCGAGCGGTTTCAACCAGGGCAACAGCCTGACGCTGAACCTCAACCGTTCCGACTTCACCACCGCCAAGCGCATCGTCGACAAGATCAACGACATGCTCGGCCCTGGCGTGGCCCAGGCCATCGACGGCGGTTCGATCCGTGTGACCGCGCCGCTCGATCCGAGCCAGCGCGTCGACTATCTGTCGATCCTGGAAAACCTTGAAGTCGATCCGGGTCAGGCGGTGGCGAAAGTCATCATCAACTCGCGTACCGGCACCATCGTCATCGGCCAGAACGTGAAGGTCTCGCCGGCCGCCGTGACCCACGGCAGCCTGACCGTGACCATCACCGAAGACCCGATTGTCAGCCAGCCGGGCCCGCTGTCCAACGGCCAGACCGCCGTCGTGCCGCGCTCGCGGGTGAATGCCGAACAGGAAGCCAAGCCGATGTTCAAGTTCGGCCCGGGTACCACCCTCGACGAGATCGTCCGTGCGGTGAACCAGGTCGGCGCCGCGCCGGGTGACCTGATGGCCATCCTCGAAGCACTGAAGCAGGCCGGCGCGTTGCAAGCCGACCTGATCGTGATCTGAGGACGCCGACCATGGATATGCGCAAAAGCGGTCTGGTCAGCAGCAGCGATTCGGGTTCGTACTCCGACCTCAATCGTCTGAACCAGCTCAAGGTCGGCGACAAGAACAGCGATGCGAACATGCGCAAGGTCGCGCAGGAATTCGAATCGCTGTTCCTCGGTGAAATGCTCAAGTCGATGCGCTCGGCCACTGAAGCGCTGGGCCAGGACAACCCGCTCAACACGCCGGCGGCCAAGCAATATCAGGAAATGTACGACCAGCAACTGGCGGTCTCCATGTCCCGCGAGGGCGGTGGTATCGGCCTGGCCGACGTGCTGATGCGCCAGATGTCGAAGAACAAACCGATGGCGCCGGGCGAGGCGGCGGCCGCATCCGCCGCCAAGCAGGAGGAAGCCAAGGCCAAGGCCGCTGCCGTGGCCACGCCGATTGCCGCCGGCACCGTGGCTACGAATGGTCCGTTGTCGCGACTCAATGGCGAGCGTCCGTTGTGGGCGTCGCGTTCGGTGCATGCGCCGAGCACCGAACTGACCCATCGCAATGACATGGAAATGATCAACCAGCGTCGTCTGGCGCTGCCGCCGAAACTGGCGGATCGCTTGCTCGCAGGTCTGGTGCCGTCAGCCACGCCGGCGGCGACCGCTCAACTGCCGCAACGCGCCACGACCGCCGCTGCCACCGGTTCCGGCCCGCTGTACAACGGCGACTGGCTGGCCCGTGCCGAGGCAGATAAAGCTTCGGGCGGGCAGATGCAGATTTACGGTCGCGCCATGGCGCAGATCCCGCTGGCACCGGCAAAGAAAGCGTTCGGCAACGCCGACGAATTCGTCAACACCATGCTGCCGATGGCGCAGGAAGCCGCCGCGCGAATTGGCGTCGATCCGCGTTATCTGGTGGCTCAGGCTGCGCTGGAAACCGGTTGGGGCAAATCGGTCATGCGCGCCCAGGACGGCAGCAGCAGTCACAACCTGTTCGGCATCAAGGCCAGCAGCAACTGGAAGGGCGATTCGGCCCGGGCGATCACCAGCGAATTCCGCAACGGGCAGATGGTCAAGGAGACGGCCGAGTTCCGTTCCTATGCCTCGTACAAGGACAGCTTCCACGATCTGGTGACTTTGCTGCAGAGCAATAATCGCTATCAAGATGTGCTGAAGTCGGCCGATAACCCAGAACAGTTTGTACGCGAATTGCAAAAGGCCGGTTACGCGACCGACCCGAACTACGCGACGAAGATTTCGCAGATTGCCAGGCAGATGACGGTCAATCAGAACTACGCTGCGGCCGGCGTTTCAACAACGCCCTTATAAACACAAGGTAAGGTTTGAATCATGAGTTTGCTCAATATCGGGATGTCGGGGTTGGCCGCGAGTTCATCCTCTCTGGCTGTGACGGGTAACAACATTGCCAACGTCGACACCGCCGGTTATTCGCGTCAGCAAACCGTGCAGGGCACCAAGTCCTCGATTCAATACGGTAACGTGTTCATCGGTACCGGTACGACCCTCGCCGACGTGCGCCGGGTGTACAACTCCTACCTCGAATCTCAGCTGCGTACCGCCACGTCGCTCAATAGCGAAGCCGCCGCTTTCGGTGCGCAGGCCACCGCACTGGACGGCTCGCTGTCCGACACCAACACCGGCCTGACCGGCGTGCTGCAGAAATTCTTCACCTCGATGCAAGGCGTATCGACCTCGGCCACCGACGACACTTCCCGTCAGTCGGTACTGACCGGCGCGCAGGCCCTGACCAGTCGCTTCAACGCGCTGGCCAAGCAGATGAACGATCAGAACGCTACGCTCAATGGCAACCTGTCCGACATGGCGTCCCAGGTGAACAAGCTGGCAACCTCGATTGCCACTCTGAACCAGAAGATCGGCGAGATCTCCACCAGCGGCGGCCAGCCGAACGATCTGCTCGACAGCCGTAACGAAGCCGTGCGTCAGCTCTCCGAGCTGACCGGCGCGCAAGTCGTTGAGCGTGGCACCAGCTTCGACGTCTACATCGGCAGCGGCCAGCCGTTGGTCATCGGCAATACCACCAATACCCTGAGCACCGTGCCGCTCAAGGGTGACCCATCGCGCATGGGCATCCAGATGGATCGTGGTTCGAGCACCATCGACATCACCTCGGCGATGACCGGCGGTGAAATCGGCGGTCTGCTGACTTATCGCAAGGAAGTGCTCGATCCTGCACTCAACGAGCTGGGCCGTGTGGCACTGGTCGTTGCCGACCAGATCAACCGCCAGCAAGCCCAGGGCATCGACAAGAACGGTGACTTCGGCGCGGCGATTTTCAACAACATCAACAGTGCCGCCCTGATCAGCCAGCGCAGTATTGCCCAGTCCGGCAATAGCGCAGGTTCGGGCAACCTTGATGTCACCATCAAGGACACCGGCAAGCTGACCACCAGCGACTACCAGGTCACCTTCACCAGCGCGACCAACTACACGGTCAAGCGCTCCGACGGCACCGACATGGGTTCGTTCAGCACCACGACCACGCCGCCTCCGGTAATCGACGGCTTCACCCTGGCCCTCAATGGCGGTGCCCTGAGCGCCGGTGACACCTTCAAGGTGACCCCGACCCGTGGCGCGGCCTCGAGCATCCAGACTGTGCTCACCGACCCGAAGAAAATCGCGGCAGCCGCACCGTTGACCGGCGTGGCCAGTGCCAACAACTCAGGCACCTACACTCAGCCGACGCTGACTGACGTCGTCGATATCTACAACCCGGCGTCCCAGGCGGAGCTGCAGAACGCGCTCAAGTATTCGACCCCGGTCAAACTGGTATTCGGCGCCACCACCAGCGGCAGCCAGACTTACAACATGGTTGATGCCAAGGGTGCCACGATCGGTTCCGGCGTCATCGTTCCCGGTCAGGCGAACACCCTGAACCTGAAGATCGGCATGGTCGACTCCACCGGTGCTCCGGTGATGGACACCACTGTCATCCCGAACGTGCAAAAGACCTTCACCGTGCAGACCACCGTGGGCGCGACGCCGAAGTCCGGCGAAACCTTCACCATCAACCTGACCGGCGCAGCCTCTTCGGACAACCGCAACGCCCAGGCACTGGTCGGTTTGCAGACCAAACAGACCGTTGACACCGGCACGGCGAGCAAGGGCATCAGCCTGACCGACGCCTACAACAAATTGGTGACCAACGTCGGTACCCAGGCCGCCCAGAGCAAGTCCGACGGTGCGGCCACCACGGTGATCCTGGATCAGGCCCAGGGTGCGCGGGACTCGCTGTCCCAGGTCAACCTGGATGAAGAGACCGGCAACCTGGTCAAGTATCAGCAGTACTACACAGCGTCTTCGCAGATCATCAAAGCTGCGCAGGAAACTTTCGCCACGCTGATCAACAGCCTTTAAGGAGCCGTAATTCATGCGCATTTCCACCGCCCAGTATTACGCGACACAAGCTGCCCAATATCAGCGCAACTACAGCAAGACGGTCGCGACCGCCAACGAAGCCAGCAGCCTGCAGCGCATCAACACTGCCGCCGACGATCCGATCGGGGCTGGTCGTTTGCTGAAGCTGGGCCAGCAGGCCGCGATGCTCGAGCAGTACAAAGGCAACATTGACACCACCAAGAGCTCGTTGACCGTTCAGGAGTCCACCCTGAGCGCCATCACCACCGCTCTGGCACGTGCCAAGGAAATCGGTCTGGCGGCCAACAACGGCATCGCCACCGACAAGGACCGCCAGGCTTACGCCGCGGAACTTGGCCAGATCCAGCAGCAGGTGCTGGGCCTGATGAACTCCAAGGACGCCAACGGCAACTACCTGTTCTCCGGTTCGAAAACCGATACCGCGCCGTACTCGCAGAACGCCGATGGCACCTACACCTACAACGGCGACCAGACCCAGATCAACCTGGGCATTGGCGACGGCCTGTCGGTGGCCACCAACACCACCGGTTGGGATGCCTTCCAGCAGACCATCAATACCGCCCGGACCCAAACCAGCATGACGGCTCCGGCGGTCGATGACGGTCGTGTGGTGCTGACCAACGGTATCGTGGGTACCGCTGCGACTTACAACGCCAAATTCACGGCCGGCCAGCCGTACACCGTGGATTTCATCAGCAGCACTCAGATCAAGATCACCGATGCCCTGGGCAATGACGTAACCACCGAAGCCAGTCAGAACGGTGCGATCACCAACAGCAACGGTGCCAACCAGACGGTCAGTTTCCGTGGTGTCGATCTGAAACTGAACATCAACCTCAAGCCAGGTGATACCAACCCGGACGCGGTCATTGCCGGTCACAGCTTCCAGCTGTCGGCCACACCGGACTCTTTCACCTCCGTGCGCAGCCCGGGCAACCCGTCGACCGCGGTCATCACCGGTTCGAACGTGACCAACCAGGCGGCCTACAACGGCGCCTTCCCGTCGGGCGGCGGCGCCGTTCTGAAGTTCACGAGTGCCACGGCATTCGACCTGTACGCGGCGCCTGTCACTGCCGACAGCAAACCGGTGTCTTCGGGCACCGTGGTCGGTGGCAACGCTACGGCTGCGGGCGTGACTTTCGCCATCGGCGGCACGCCAGCCGCCGGTGACCAGTTCTCGATCCAGTCCAACAACCACCAGACCCAGAACGTGCTCGACACCTTGGGCCAGATGGTCACTGCATTGAACACACCGATCGATGGTGATCCGGTCGCCAAGCAGAAATTCCAGGGGGCGATGGAGTCGGCGCTGGGCAACATCGACAGCGCCAGCAACCAGATCGGTTCCGCCGTCACGTCGATCGGTGCCCGTGGCCAGTCGCTGGATGACCAGACCACCACCAACGAGTCCCTGATCCAGGCGAACACCACCACTCAGGGCTCGATCCGCGATTCCGATCCGGCCGAGGTGATGACCCGCCTGACCCTGCAGCAGACCATGCTGCAGGCCTCGCAACTGGCGTTCAGCAAAATCAGCCAGCTGGGTCTGTTCAACAAGATCTGACGGCAGGCGGGCGCGCAAGCGCCCGCGTTGCCCTGTTCCTTCAATAGTTAATGTCTTAGCGGTTTCAAGAGCTCGCTTTTCTGGGCGGGTTCGCACCGCCTGTGAGCCCGCCGTGAATTCACTTCCCCTCGTCAGCCTCGTTATTCCAGCCTTCAATCCGCGTTTTTTCGAACGGGCATTGCAAAGTGCCGTGAGTCAGGGCTATGGCAATCTCGAAATCATTGTCTGTGATGACAGTCGTGGTCACGAGATCAAAACCATCGTCGACTCGGTGAGCGATAGCAGCGGCGTGGCGGTGCGTTATGTACGCAATTCCCGGACGCTGGGGCTGGTGGGCAACCTGCACGTCTGTCTCGAACAGGCTCAGGGCGAGTTCATAAAATTCCTGTGCGATGACGACCAGTTGTTCAGCATCTGTGTCGAGCGTCAGGCGCAGGTACTCATCGATCAGCAGGATGTCAATCTGGTCCTGGCTCAGCGCCTGTTCTGGGACGCAGACGATCGGCCGCTGCCGTCACGCCTGCAAAACACGCCGCTGTCTCCGACCTGCGGGCTGTTCAAGGGTGAAGACCTGCTGGCGATCTTCGAGAACTTTCCGGTCAACATTCTGGGCGGTTTCAGCAATGCCCTGTTTCGCCGCGCCGATGTAGTGGAGTTGCTGCCGGCGTTGACCCAGCCGGGGCACTGCTTTGTCGCCAGTCTGGACTTCGCCCTGTATGTCTGTCTGCTGCGCCGGGGCAACATGGTGGTCTCGAACCATGTATTGAGTGTCGAGCGACTGTACCCTGAACGATTGAGCGGTCAGCAGGCCATGCGCGATGCGATCGAGGCCGAGCGTCAATGGCTGACGCAGATGCTCAAGGCGCGCAGCGGCGAGTCGGCGCCTGCACCGGGCTGGGTGCGCTACGTGCCGATGACCAAGGCAGACGAGTCGCCGCGTGTCTGGGAAGAGCTGCCGCTGAGCCGGACACTGGGTACCAAGCAGACGACCCAGGATTGGCACGTGGGCATCTCCAGCGTCAGTTTCGCCGAGCTGTACGCGCAGTGGCTCGAATGCCGCCGCCTGACCGAAGGCCAGCGTGAATTGCTGCCGGATACACTGGCCGCGTGGCCGCGTATACCGAAAATCGTTGCACTGATCATTGACGAGCAGGGCAGTCGCTCGGCGCTGGATCTTACGTTGCAATCGCTGGCCGCCCAGGAGTATTTGTCCGAGCTGACCATCGTATTGTCTGCGGCCTGTACCGAGGTGCAGCTGGACGAGCGCGTGGTGCGCATGCCGCTGCAGGATGACTGGCAGCAACAAATCAATGATCTGCTGCCGCAACTCGATGGCGCCGACTGGTTCTACCTGCTGCGTGCCGGCGATCGGTTGGTGGTGCCGGCGCTGCTGGTGATGGCCGAGCGCATTGCGTTGTCGTGTACCTTGACGTGTCTGTACAGCGATGAGGGTGGTCTGTCCCAGGGGGAATCGACCGAGCCGGTATTCAAGCCGGACTTCAACCTCGATCTGATGCGCAGCTACCCCTACGTCGGCAGGGCGCTGGCGTTCGAGCGTGAACGTTTCCTGGCCCTGGGTGGTTTCGATTCGTCGTTTGGCGAACTGGCACCCCACGATGTGCTGTGGCGCATGGTCGAGGAGGGCGGCACGCCAGTGGTCGGTCATATCGCCGAGGTGTTGCTGGAGTCGGCATTTGACCTGGCCAAGTGGCTGTCGGGACCGGAAATGGCAGACAGCAATGCGCAACTGGTCGGCGCACACCTGGATCGGCTGGGCATCGCTCATGACATCCGTCGAGGTGCATCGAACCTGTTGAACCGGGTCGACTATCACCACGCCCGCCGGCCGCTGGTGTCGATCATCATCGTCAGCAAGGATCAGACGGCGGCGGTGCAGCGCTGCGTCGAGAGCCTGCTGGAGAAAACCGCATACGCCGAGTACGAACTGCTGCTGGTGGACAACGGCAGCGAGAGCGCCGAAGCCCGGGCCTGGTTCGATGGCATGGCGCAATTGGGCAGCGAGCGGATTCGCGTGCTGGACTGCCCGCAGCAGGACAACCTGGCGTCAGTGCGCAATCTCTCCGTGAGTGAGGCCCGTGGCGATTACGTCCTGCTGCTCAACCCGTACGCCGTGATCACCAACGGCGAATGGCTGGCGGAAATGCTCAATCATGCGCAAAGGCCGGAAGTCGGTGTAGTGGGCGCGAAACTATTCAACCCGGATGGCCGGATCGTGCATTCCGGGCTGATTCTGGGTCTGCAAGGGCCGGCCGGCGTACCGTTTTTCGGTGAATCGCTGCAGGCGACGGGTTACATGTATCGTCTGCTGGCGGCGCATGACCTGAGCGCCGTCGGCAGCGATTGCCTGCTGGTGCGCAAGTCGGTTTTCGAGGCCGTCGGTGGCCTCGACGAACAGGATCTGGCGCAGTCGCTGAACGAAGTGGACTTGTGCCTGCGTGTCGGTCAGCAGGGTTATCTGGTGGTCTGGACGCCTTATGCGCAGCTGGCATTGGGTGCGCAGCCGGCCGTTACGCCAAAAGAGGGTGAAGAGGCGCAGCTCGGCAAGGAGCAGGAAACGTTCTACAAGCGCTGGTTGCCCATCGTTGCGCGGGACCCGGCCTACAACAAGAATCTGTCGCTGAACGGCCTTGGCGGGTCGAGCTTCAGTCTCGATCCAGGCTTGCGTACTGGCTGGACTCCGTTCTCCCAGCCACAACTGCCGAAGATCCTTGCGCTGCCGGTCAACGCCTCCGCCATCGGCCACTACCGCGTGACGCAGCCTCTGATCGAGCTGGAAGCAGCAGGTCGCGCGCTGGGGCGCATTCACTACAACCTGCCGACCATCATTGAAGTCGAGCGTCAGTCGCCGGACGTGATCATTTTGCAGGGGCGCTATGCCGAAGCGCCGATCAACGAAATCCCGAGTCTGCAAAAGTACTCCAGTGCGCGGCGGATCTATGAGCTCGATGACTACGTCATCGATGTGCCGCACCGCAATGCGCACATCCGCAACATGCCGAACAAGGACGAAATGGAAAAACTCGTCCGCCGGGCAATTGCCATGTGTGACCGGGTCGTGGTGTCCACGGCGCCGCTGGGCAATGCGCTGTCGAGCATGCATAACGACATCCGGGTCGTTCCGAACATGCTGTCCCGACACATGTGGTGCGACTTGCGCAGCCAGCGCCGCACCTCGAAAAAACCACGGGTCGGCTGGGGTGGCGGCACCAGCCACCACGGCGACCTGGCCGTGATTGCCGACGTTGTTCGTGAACTGGCCAATGAAGTCGACTGGGTGTTCTTCGGCATGTGTCCGGATGATCTGCGTCCGTACATGCATGAATTCCACGGCGTGATCGGCCTGGACGTGTACCCGGCGAAACTGGCGAGCCTCAACCTCGACCTGGCCCTGGCACCGCTGGAGTTCCACATTTTCAACGACTGCAAGAGCAACCTGCGTCTGCTGGAGTACGGTGCCTGCGGATACCCGGTGATCTGCACCGACACCGAGGCCTATCGCGGTTACCTGCCATGCACCCGGATCAAGACCAACACCACGGATGAGTGGCTGCAAGCGATCCGCATGCACCTGGCCGATCCGGATGCGAGCTATCGCATGGGTGACGAATTGCGTGAAGTCGTGCTGCGCGATTACGTGCTGCGTGGGGATAACCTACGGTACTGGGAAAACGGCTGGCTGGCGGATTGATCGGTTCATCCGCGCTCCAAAAAAAACAGGCGACTATTGCAATCGCCTGTTTTTTTTTTACCTGCCTGTTCGTCTTTG